>Ga0207867_1000608_pt1 | contig 35591 bp, 48 predicted proteins | sample HigsolmetaAR206D_FD_184838 | JGI IMG/M metagenome (GOLD analysis project Ga0207867, IMG submission 184838) | Ionic liquid and high solid enriched microbial communities from the Joint BioEnergy Institute, USA - AR20-6-D (SPAdes) (version 2) ...
CGAGGATGGGCAGCCCGATAGACTGCCGAATGTAGTCGCTGACGCTCAGACCGGCCTCATCGGCGGCTTGCTGGACATCGCATTTTTCGCTGGCGTTGACCCTGATCCGAATGTCCAGCGTGCGCGGCGCGCCGCCCTGGCTGCCTGCCCCCAGCAGTTCAGCCAGGGCGGCGCGCTCGGCAGGCGTCCAGTTCGCCGCTCCGTCCTCCAGGGCCAGCGAGGCGGCGCGCTCGGCGCGGCGGGCGGCCATTGGCGAACCGGACTGCTGCGCCTTGATGGCCCCAAGGGCTTCGCGCATAGCATCAGGCGAACGGGCGACAATGAGTTTGAGCGTGCTAACCGTGTCCATAGTGGTCCTCGTCTAATCCGCTCTGGCCGAACGGCGCAGGCTCGGGCTTGCCCGTCGTTTCTAACACCATCAGGGCGTCGTCGTCGCATACCGAACAGTAGGCCCGGCTGGCTGTCACGCCGCACCCCTGGCAACGGTAGCGGGCTGTAGTGCCCGAACACCACTTACCGTCTACCTTGTTGGGGCAGTACCAGCCGCTTGTGTAGCGGCTGGGTTTCATCTCGCACTTGTGGACGGGGCAGCGGGGGGCGTTCACTTGCGACCTGCCTTCTTCTCGCTAATGATGCGCTCGGCGGCCTCGTGCCCGTACTTCTGTTCCAGAGCGCGCTTGGCGGCCTTACCGCCCGCGCTGCGCTTGGCCTGGGCGACCCGAGCATCAACCAGGGCAGCAATCTGCTCGTCTGTCTTGCCGCCGAGCTGCTGCCAGTTGATGTTGACCGGATAGGAGAAGCTGATCCGCAGGGCGATAGCGTAGCAGCGGCGGGCCTCATCCATCCGGTCAGCAGGGACGCCGCGAGCGAGCTGGGCGAACTGCTGGGCCTCACGCTCGTTCAGGCTCAGGTTGAGGGCGGCGATGGTGTCAGCAGTAATGGTCATTGCCTTGTCCTTTCGCGTGGCGTCGTGTAGCTACGCTGATTGTAGCACAACGTAGCTACGCTGTCAAGACTGATCTGCTGCGCCTTGTGCCACAGCTCCAGCTCCTGCTCTTTGCGCAGCCGCTCCAGCTCCAGCGCGTCGCGGTAGTGGATACGTCCATAAAAGGTATTGACAAGTGTCCACCATAGTGGTATAGTGTCTCTGCCGTGAGGGACACGGCCCGGGGTGGGCTACTAGCCCAGCAGCCGGCCTGGGCCCCGGTGGGGAAGCCGGGGCCCTCGAGCATAGCAGGGGGACACAATGAACTACATGGACAGGACAGGCCGGGTGACGGACGGGGTGGACCAGGTGGACCTGGGCCGGTTCGGGCCGGACCTACGGTTCCACGCCTACCGGGTGGATGTCCAGCTACGGGACGGACGGACCCTCCCGGCCTGGGTGGTGGAGGATACCCACCAGCCGGACCCCCACTGGCCGGACATGGCCACAATCGTGGCTATAAGCCTGGACAACCTGGGGGACGCCAAGGCCCAGGCCATGCGGGTGGCCGGGCTTGGGGAAGCCCAGCTGGTGGAGGTGGCCGCATGACCGCCGCCGCCATCAAACCGATCCTGAAGTATCCCGGCGCGAAGTGGGCGTTGGCGTCGTGGATTGTGAGCCACTTCCCGGCGCACAACCACTACGTCGAGCCCTACTTTGGCTCGGGCGCTGTGTTCTTCAATAAGAGCAAGGCGCCACACGAGGTGATCAACGACCTCGACGGGCGCGTGATGCAGCTGTTTCGCGTGGTGCGTGACCGAGGCGAGGAACTGGCGCGAGCTGTGAGCCTGACGCCGTACGCGCGGGGCGAGTATTACGAGAGCTACACCAGCACGGGCGATGACCTGGAGGACGCGCGGCGGTTCCTCGTGCGCTGCTGGATGGCGCACGGGTTTACGCCCGTCTGCCGCACGGGTTGGCGCCACAACGGCAGCAAGGGCCTCCAGCCCATCACGAACCTGTGGAACGACCTGCCGGCGCGCATCCTCGCCACGGTGGCTCGGCTAAAGGATGCCGAGATCGAGAGCGTGCCGGCGTTGGCAATCGTGGAACGCTACAACACCGCCGATACGCTGCTGTACGTAGACCCGCCCTATGTGCTCAGTACCCGCTCGCATAAGAGACTCTACCGCCACGAGATGACCGACGCCGACCATCTCGCGCTGCTGGACGCGCTCGACGCCCACCCCGGCCCGGTGGTGCTCTCCGGCTACCGCTGCGCGCTCTACGACGACCGCCTGCCGCACTGGCACACCGTCTCCATACGCGCCCAGGCGGAGCATGGCAACACACGCACCGAGGTGCTGTGGCTGAACGACAAGGCCGCCAGCGCGCGGCAGTTGAGGCTCTTATGACCGCCGCCACCACCGCGACCCCTGACACCGCCCGCCGCCTCGCCGCGGCCTGTCCGGGCTGGACACTGACCAGAAACGACGCCGGCTGGTGGCTCACGCCGCCCGACGGCGACGCGGCGCTGATTGAGACGGAGGCCGCCTTGCTGGCGTGGCAGGAGCGGTGGAAGGAGAGACACGATGCAGCAGCCTAGACACATCGCATGGTTTTCCTGTGGCGCGGCCAGCGCCGTCGCCGCCAAGCTGGTGCTCGCGCAGCAGCCCGATGCGCTGGTTGTGCGCATCGTGATTGATAACGAGCATCCCGACAACGACCGTTTCACCGCCGACTGTGAGCGCTGGTACGGCCGCGAGATTGTGCGCTTGCGCTCCACCGAGTACCGCGACGTAGACGACGTGATCGAGCGGCGGCGGTTCCTCGTCAGTCCCTACGGCGCGCCGTGCAGCACCGAGCTGAAGAAGCGGGTGCGAGAGCAGTTCCAACGCCCGTTCGTGGACATCCAGTACTTCGGCTTTGACCTGACCGAGCAGGACCGTGCGCAGCGGTTCAGCGAGGCGAACCCCGAGGCCAACGCGCGCTACCCGCTGATTGAGGCAAGTCTGACCAAGGACGACTGCTTCGGCCTGCTGACGCGCGCCGGCATCGCGCTGCCCGCGATGTACGAGCTGGGCTACCGCAACAACAACTGCATTGGCTGTGTGAAAGCGAACAGCCTGCACTACTGGCGGCGCATCCGGCGCGACTTCCCCGAGGTGTACGAGCGCCGGGCGCGCCAGGAGCGGATGGTGGGTGCGAGCATCAACCGCGACCGCGAGACGGGCGAGCGCTGGTGGCTTGATGAGTTGGGGCCGCGCCTCGACACGCTGCCCCTGACATCGGACGAGCCAAACATCAGCTGCGGCATCCTGTGCGAGATTACCTATCAGGAGGTATCCGATGCCGCAGCCTGAGACCGACCCGCCCACCCAGCCTACGTCTACGGGAACCAGCGGCTGTCCTGGTGAAACGGAGGCTTAGCAGCACATGAGGCCAAGGCTACTCGATTTGTTCTGCGGTGCAGGCGGTGCGGGCATGGGCTACTACCGCGCTGGCTTTGACGTAACAGGTGTCGATATCGCAGCTCAACCGCGCTACCCGTTCGCTTTCGTGCAGGCAGACGCGCTCGAATATGCCGCCGCGCATGGGCATGAATACGACATGATACACGCAAGCCCGCCGTGCCAGCGGTACAGCAGCATCACAAAAGCCGCCGGTACAAGCGACAACCACCCCGATTTGGTTGCGCCTACGCGCGAGTTGCTTAAGCGTCTTGGCAAGCCCTACGTTATCGAAAACGTACCGGGCGCTCCGCTTGACAACCCGCTGATGCTTTGCGGCACGATGTTCGGGTTGCTGGTGGTACGCCACCGGCTGTTTGAGACAAACCCAGCGCTATGGTGGCCTCCGCAACCCTGCCAGCACGAGCGCAAGGTGGTGAAGCATGGCCGGCGTCCTGACCGCCGCATACACTATGCGGCGGTTACGGGTCACTTTAGCGATGTTGAGTTTGCGCGAGAGGCGATGGGCATCGACTGGATGACGACAACGGAATTGGCAGAGGCCATCCCGCCGGTATACACCGAGTTCATAGGCAAGCAGTTGAGGCAGTACGTATGTGTGAAGGCGACTTAGTTGGCCGCTAACCCGACGATGGAGGCTTATCAAACGATGGACAATGGGGAGAGTCGTCACAACAGGGGGATGTAATGCACGCACAAATCACAATCCGGTGGGCCGATGGGTCCACCACGGACTACCAGGTCCGGCAGGAGGACGCTGTGGACCTGGCCGTGTTCGCGGGGATTGGCCAGGGCCGCGTCCAGGACGTGGTCCAGGGTGGGTCCGGCGGGTTCCGGTGGTCCCTGGCCACGGACCCGGCCATGGTGGATGACCAGCCCACCCTGGTGGTGGACTGGTTCGAGCAGCGACCCCTGGCCGCATAGGAAGGAACGGACCGTGGAACAGCGCCTTTGTTCCTGGTGTGGGAAGCCGATTAAGGATGGGGAGCGGACCATCAGCGCCGCCCACCAGGGCTGTTACCAGAAAGCCTATCGGCTGGGGCGGCATCATGAACTGCCCAAGGGGACCCCGGGGCCCAAGCCCTGGTCCGGGCTGGGGAGGCCGGGCTATGACAGACGATGACCGGGCCCTCGAGGCCAAGGCGTTCATAGCCCGGGGCCAGCTGTCCCTGGCCTGGGCCACGGTGGCCCTGATGGACGATGTGGCCCGGCGCCGCCGGGCCACCACCAAGATTGAACAGCTGTGCAAGGACCAGGTGGCCTCGAGGCCCAGTCGTGGTGGCGGCCGCGTGCGGGTCCCTGAGGGGGGGGAGAAAGAATGGCGAACATCAACGTAACGCGCCAGGGGCCGGAAGTCCAGTGGGACGACACCGACCGAGGCGACTACATCCGGCTCTCGCAGCGGGACATCGACCCCGCCCTGCGGAGCCGAGCGAACGGTGATGTCATCCGCTCCTGGGGGCTGGTGCTTGGGGCGTTTGCGCTCCTGCTGCTCCTGGTGCTGTACGGCCTCGCGGGATGGCAGTGTAGGCCCGAGGCGAACGTCTTCGAGACGAGCGTAGCCTGCTACGCCGCCCAGACCTTTTTCTGGCTGTACCTCGCGGGCCTGGTGGTGGCGCCCCTCGCTGGAGCCGCAACGATGCTGTGGAGCTACCGTCGCAGGACGCTGGCAGAGACCGAGCGGGCGCTCATCACGCGGGACGCCTGGAGTAACCCCGTCCACGCTGACGTGCTCCGCCAGATGGGTGCTGGGTGGGCTGTGTACCAGTTCAATCAGCGGCAGGCCCACGAGCAGGCGGTCGCCCCCTACAAGGTGCTCCCCGGCGGGTTAGAGAACCTCTCGCTGCATAACAGCGTTTCGGGTGGAAAGACCGTTGAGCAGCTTCCTGAGCCAGAGGACGCCCCGAGGGTGATGACTGCGCGTGAAGTGTACGACCGTCTGAATAACCTGCCCGACGACGACCCGCACTGTTTCGTCTACGGGTCGAGCGGCACGGGGAAGACGACTTTCGTGCGCGGGCTGCTCGCTGACCGTGACGGCTTCCTCCTGGTCATCGACCCGAAGCCGGAAGGCGCGATGAAGTGGGGAGGCATCCCCTATGTGACTATCGACGACGACGGTGACTACGGACCTATCCGGGATGCAATATCGGCGGTGCTGGCCGAGTTCCGCGAGCGTCAGGCTGTGGGCCGCATCAAGCCACAGGAGTTCCCTACCATTACGGTGGTCGTGGATGAGTTCTTCCTCGCGCTTCAGAACGTCCCTGAGTTGGGCACGCTCGTGAAGCTGGTGTCCTCGGTCGGACGGTCCCTGCGTGTTCGTCTCGTTCTGATGAGCCAGTCGAGCCGGGTGAAGTCCCTCGGTTTGGAGGGCCTCGGGGACCTGCTGGAGAACTTCACGAAGGTTTACCTCGGCAGGTACGCGACCGACAAGGTGCCCGACGCCGCCAAGTACGCCTCCAGCGCGAAGAAGGCCGGCGTTGTGATGGACGGCGAGGAGCCGGTCGTCATCGACACAAGGGATGTGCCCGACCTGGCCCAGCGCCCCCTGACGGTGGTACCTTGGACTCCCGAGGACCGGACCCTGGTGACGCTGGGTCCTGAGACGGAGGAGCTCCTGGAGCGATTGCTCGCCGGAACCGCTGGAACTGGTTCCGGTGTGATAAATACCAGCGCAGGACGCGACACCGAGGAACTGGTTCCGCTGGTTCCCGGTGGTTCCGACGAGGATCGGCTGGCCCAGGCACGAACGTTGGCCCGCCATACGGAGATGTCCGCGAATGAGATTGCACGCAAGGTCGGCGGGCGTAAAGAGGCGGTGCTGGCGGCGGTGCGAGAGGTTCGAGGGGTGAAGTAGTCAGCGGGGGCGGGTTCAACGCTCGCCCCTGCACCATTTGAGGAGGCAAAAGATGGAGTGGTGCAATCAGTGTGGCGAGGGGCTGCACGAGGGTGCAGCCTACTGCGTCTGGTGCGGTGCGGGGGTGCAGTCCGGTGCGGTGACAGGTGCAACGGTGCAACTTCACGGTGCGGGTGAAACCGAGCGGGTGATGCACCTCGGTGCAGGCAGCACCATCCCGCAGGTGGACACCTACGCTTGGGTCGCGGCCCGGCGCGGGCAGATGTTCGGGGTGCTGAACGCCCCTGCGGAGTTGCACCCGATGTGGCGAGGTGCAAACCAGGTGCAGGAGCAGGTGCATACGGTGATGCACCCGGTGCATCACGGTGCAAGCCAGGTGCATCACCCGGTGATCGACTGGCTGCTGTGGGACAACCCCGTGGACAGGATGCGTGCGCGGGTGCAGAACTCCTGGCTGGTGCAGACCGAGGCAGGCACCATCGCGGTTGGCCTGTTCCTGCTGGTGCTGTTCCTGGTGTTCATCCCGATGCTGCTGGTGTAGGGAACTGAAGAACGAATATGGCCGCATCCTACGGGCCCACGGCATACGTGATTAGGACGGCCTAAACAGGCCCTGGCCAGGGTCTGGTCAGGGTCAGCCCAGGGGGTGGTCAGGGTCTGAGTAGGCCCAGGCCACCCCCTAGACGTGGTCCATAAACTATGTTAGAATAGGTCCACCGGCCCAGGGGAGGGGCCGGCCTAGTAATGGGGGATACATTTGATGACCCTACAGACGATGAACAAGGCCGGCGGGCTCGAGCCCTGGGGCTGGGTCCAGGCCGTGGACCGGGCCCTTGGCAATGGCCGCCTGGTGTGGACCTGGGTTCAGGTCCCCCTACAGGGCGCCCTGAAATACGGCCCGTCCGTCCTGCTGGCCCTGCCGGCGGCCTACGCGTCGGCCCAGTTCAGCACCCACCACGACATGTTCCCCCAGGGCCTGGGCTGGGCCATTGGGGTGGGGTTCGAATGGCTCTACCTGGGGACCCTGGCCATGTCCGGGTCCCTGAGGGACAGCCGCTACTTCCGGCTGGTGAACCTGCTGGCCGTCCTGACCAGTATCACCTATGTGACCCTGTGGGGCCTGGTCAAGTATGGGGTGCTGGGGGACCTGGACCCCAGCTGGGGCTGGTCGTTCTATGCGGTGGCCACCCTGCTGGCCGTGGTCCATGCGGCGCCGCTGGCCGGCCTGAACTTCCTCTATAACTCGCTCATCCACCAGCATGACCGAGAACAGGCCCAGGACCAGCAGGCCCAGGCCGCCCAGCAGGCCCACAGCTGCCCTGACTGTGGCTGGGCCCCACCGCTGGGCCACCGGGACCCAGCAGCGGCCCTGAACGGCCATAAGCGGCATTGCAAGGGGGGTGTCTGACCCGGACGGCCCCCCAGGAACCACAGAGATGCTGGCCATGAACGTGAAAGAACTGTCCGAGACAACAGAACGGGTGGGCCTGGAAGTTGCACAAGCCATTAATGCGGTGGCTGATGCCCTAAGCCGCATAGCGGCGGCCCTCGAAAGACAGGGGGCGCCCAATGCTTAGGGTGGCCATTGTGGGGTCCCGGGACTACCCAGACCGGCTGGATGTGGAACAGCTGGTCCACCAGCTGGTGGAAGCCCACGGGCCGGGGGTGGTCATCATCAGCGGTGGGGCTCGAGGCCCAGACAGCTGGGCCGTGGAAGTGGCCAAGGACCTGGGCCTGGACACGGTGGTCCACCGGCCCGATTGGTCCCAGGGGAAGGGGGCTTGGTTCGACCGGGACGTGGCCATAGTCCGGGACGCTGACCTGGTCTATGCGTTCTGGGACGGGGTCAGCGATGGGACCCGGAACACCATTCACCTGGCCCGCTGGGCCGGATGCCTGGCCTACGTGTTCACCCCGGCTTGACCCCGTCCACAAACTATGGTACAATCGTTCTAGACGGACTGGGATGGCCGTCCCGGCCCGTTCCGCCCCCACCAGCTGGTCCCTGGTGGGGGCATTCCTATTTAACATTCTCCCACATAATGTTCAATTGGCCCGGCCATAAACCGTCCATCAAGGCCTCAGTGTAAAGCGATGACCCCCGGAGCCGGCCTGTGCAGGCTGACACCGGGGGTCTGACTGTGTAAACCGGGAACGCTTTACAGGTCTACCGGGTCACCAGCGGCGCCACCACCACCGGGACCAGGACCCGGGTAAGGGGACCGTTCGGGACGTCCGGGGCGGTCAGCTCGAGGGTCCCCAGGCTGGTCCGCCGGTCAGCGGCGGTGTAGAACGTGATGCGGTAGCGGTCCCCCACCTGGGGGGCCAGGACGGCGTCCCGCGGGCCGGGCCCCGGGAACTCGATGAACCGCTGGCCCAGACCTGTCCCCCCGCAGCCGAGGAACCGCCAGGCGGACCAGCTCAGGGCCAGCTTGTCTACACACATATAGGCGGCCTGGGGATTGTTCTGGGTCCAGACCAGCTTCAGGGTCCACTGGGCATAGGCGGGCTGAACGTCCGCAGCGGCCTTGTCCCCCTCGAGCGGCGGGACCTGGCCCGGGATGGCGTAGTCCAGGTGGTCCTGGGTGACCTGGCCGGGGGTGGGGGCTTCCTGGGCGGCGGCCGGGAGCTGGGCGGCCATCAGGGCCACCAGGAAGGCCAGGCCCGCAGCTGCTGTGAGCATGAACGTAGAAGCCTTCATGTCGACACTCCTTGATCAGAGCGCCAGGCCTGGCGACCTGGCGCTGCGGTGGCTGCGGGCTCAGTACGCGAGCCCCGCCTCAATGAGCTGCTGCCTGACCTGCACGAGCAGGCGGGCGACGTCGGGCGCCTCGACGTTGAGCTCGCGCGCCGCGTCGCAGCCCGCGACAGCCTCGGCGAGCTTGCGGAGCGAGGCCCTCGCTTTCGCCTCGCTGTCGGCCAGCATGAGGATGAGCCCGTCGCTCGCCCTCACGACTTGCCAGGCCCCGCGGGCGATGTATGGCGCCCGCACGACTGCCGCGTTGAGGCGCTCGCCCTCGAGCATCCACCCGTCGACGACGAGCACATCGGTCGTGCGGGCGCCGCGGAGCTGGATGGGCACCTTCACCCGCTTGAACCGCTTGAAGTTCGCCATGCGAGAACCTGCCCTTCTACAGCAATCCCCCGCGTCTCAGCTCAGCTTCGACCACCGGGACCAGGTCCCGCTGGACATCCCCACACACCACGAAAAGCCCCCCCGCTGCCTGGACCCGGGCCCCGTAGGCCAGCTGGTCCGTGCTGGCCCGGCCACCGGGGGCCTTGATCTCGAGGGCCAGAAATCGGCCGGTGGGGAGGCATACCTGCCAGTCACTGGTCCCCTTCGGGGCCCCGTGAATGATGCCCTCCCCGTAGTAGTTGCGGAACACCCCCACGTTGGTCCTGACCACAACAGCCCCCAGGCCCTCGAGATACGCGATGGCCGCTTTGGTAACCTTGCTTTCGGGGGTTTGCTTGGACGTCTTGCGGGCCGGCTTTTTGTACTTGGGGTTGGGGTCAAACAGGCTCACGCCACACCCCCCTCATCCTCGAGGGCGGGCTGGCCACCCAGCTGCTGGGCCTCTGGCAGCATAGGCGCCACCTGGACGGTCACCAGGGACATGTGGTCCTGGATTGCGGCCAGGCTGGACTGAAGGGCCACGAACCGGTTGCGCCAGATGTGGGCCTGCTGGACCCAGTAGGCCACATCGTCCGTGACCAGGAAGTCCGGGGCCGCCCGGGTCCCCACCCGGTCAGCCAGGGCCTGGACCCGCTGGCGGAACGTGGCGTCCGTCTGGACCAGCTGGGACCCCTGCCGGATGGCGTTCATGGCCGTGGTGTGGTCCGTCCGGTACACGGCCCGGGCCAGCTGCTCGTAGGTGATGCTGGGGTCCCAGGTTCGTAGGACCAGGATGACGGCCCAGCGGGCCTGGGTAATTGCACGGGTCCGGCTGTCCCCCTCGAGCTGGCGCTGGGTGACCCCGAACAGGTCCTGGACCCCACTATAGAGGGCGTCCTGAACGCCCGGGGGGACGTTCAATTCTCGGTTGAATGATGCGCTCATGGGCGGTCCCCCGTCTAGGGCTGGGGGCGGGCCCATTTTGAACCTGGATTATACCAGGGATGAGCCCACCCCACCAGCCGGTGTTACCTCTTCCGGCTCAGGATGCCGTTCGCGTCAACCTTCCATGGGCAGTAGCCGGACGGGTGAGCGTCATCCTTGGCCGTGCAGAAGGCGCCGCCCTTACCCTCTTTCATCGTCCGGGGCTGGCCGTCCCGGCCCTTGTGCTTGGGGCAGCAGGGCAAGCCCTCAGTGGGGTGGATGTAGGCCTGGGTCCCCACCAGGTGGTCCAGGGGGTCCTGGCCACCACCCTGCCCCCAGCGGCGGGCCGGGGCGGCCGGCTGGGCCGGCTGGGTGGCCACCACGTCAAACACCCCGGTGGCCGGTTCGATCCCCCGCTGGGCCAGGACCTGGGTGATTTTCTCGAGCCGGTCCAGCTCGCTGTTCAGTAGCCGGAGGGTGGCTAACCCCTTGGTGTGGAGTTCCACCCGGTAGCCGTTCATCAGGATGGGGATGACGGCCCCCTCTGGGTAGCCCACGTTGTCAAAGTCCAGCGGTTCAGCGGCCTCGACCTGTTCCTTGGTTGGGATGCCGTTGACGGCCATGTCTGTGTCCTTTCGTTTGGCCCCACAGGGCCGTTGACCTACCGGGACTGGGCCACCCCGCTGGTGGCCCGCTGTCCTACGCGTCAGGGCCGCGTATACCTCGAGCCGGGCCCGCCGGGCTTCCTCGAGCCGGGCCGGGTTCTCGCCGGCCTCTGCCCTCAGGTGGGTCCACAGGGTCCGGGCCCACTCCACATCCCCATCCTGCCCGGCTTGCCGAAACTGGGCCAGCAGGCTGGCCCACTGCCGGTCCACCTGGTCCACCAGCCGGTCACTGGGCTGGTAGTAGCTGGACAGGTTCTGGGCTACGGTTGTAGTAGTCATCGGTGGTCCCCCTCGAGCGTGTCACGTCCTGACACCACAGAGTATACACCCATTGTGGACGGATGTCAACACCCAATGTGGACTACGTGTGGGCCTGGTACCCGCCCCCTATAGTCCCCCTTGCACGTCCACAAACCCTGTTGACAACAGTCCGCAATGGGTGTATACTGTCTCTGCCGTGAGAGACACGGCGGGCCGGTGGGGGAACCGGCCCCTAGTGACCAAGGGGGACGATATGCGCTACCAGGACGGGGAAAGCGGGGCCTGGTTTGACCCGGACCACCGCTGTGCGGCCTGCCTGACGGGCCAGGCCCACAGCTTCCGGGTCCACCTGGGCAACATCGCTGCCACGGTGGCTAGCGAGGCCGTAGGGGGTGACCTGTGGGCCACCCGGGGCCAGCTGGACGTGGACCGCTGGGACCGAGTCCGGCGGGAAACGCTGGACCAGCTGTGGGGGTCCATCCCCACATACCGGACCCGTGACGGACGGTAGGCAGCCGGCCGTAGTGCAACCGTAGCTATAGGACAGGGGCCGGGAAGAGGAAGGCCGGCCCACTAACTCGAGGGGGACACGATGACCGCTGATGACCTGATGATTGACGCCAACCAGGGGACCGTGGGGTTCAAGGCGTGGAGGCCGCTCCCGGCTGGGGGGTCGGTGACGATTGACCTGACCCTCCCGGTGGGCTTTACGGACGATGACCTGGCCCGGGCCCTCGAGGATTGGCGCCGTATGCAGGGTCCGGCCCTGGCCGCCCTGGACAGCGTGGTGGGGAACATCTCCACCCCGGCGGCCTCGAGGGGGAACCCGGACCAGGTGGCCAGCTATGACCCCGGCTCGTTCGTGTTCCCGTTCGGGAAACACAAGGGACAGACCGTGGCCGATGTCCACCAGCGTGGGCCCCGGGGCCGGGATGGTCGCAGCTATGTGGAGTGGGCCGCAGAGGCCATCCAGGACCCAGCGGTCCGGGACGCCTGCCGGGCCTACCTGGCCGCTCTGCCGGCCAAGGCCCGGCCGGCTGGGGACCCCGGCCCCCAGGACCCCGGCCAGGACGCTGACATCCCGTTCTAGCCTGCCCCCGCAGCAGAGACAGGGCAAAACAGGACCCCCCAGCCCTTCACACGGGCCGGGGGGTTTCTGCATGGCCGGGGCCGGCTGGGGTGGCCCAGCGGCCCTATTTTGCGGGGGCCAGCTGGTCCAGGTGGATGAACCCCAGGTCCCACTGGTCCGGGGGCCGCCGGGCCATGTGGACCCATCCGCCCGGCTTGTGGACGTCCACCAGGACGCGGGTCCCCCTCGGCAGGGTCCCGGCCAGGGGGAACGAACAGTCCGGGCCCTGGTAGACCGGGGCGGCATCGGTGATGACCACGTATTCATCCAGGCCGTCCCCGGGGTCCAGCTGGGCCAGGAACCATGTCATGGGGAACCCCCTGGGGTCGGACTTTCGGCCCCGGGGGACGGCCACCTGGGCGTGGGTCAGGTAGTGCTGGATGGGCCACCGGGTCCGCAGGTCCCGGGCCAGGTCCACCAGGCTGTCCAGCTGGGCCTGTGGGTAGGGGTCCCTCCCGTCGTTCCGGTTTTCCAGCTCGACGCCAATGCTACAGGCGTTCAGGTTCGTCCGGCCCTGCCAGCTGGCCCGGCCCGCGTGCCAGGCCGTCAGGCTCTCTGGGGTCAGGGCATAGACCCGGCCCTGCTTGTCCACCAGGTAGTGGATTGACACCCGGCTGGTGGGGTTGCGGAACCAGGACAGGCTGGCCGCCGCTGACCCCACCGTGGCGTGTAGCAGCAGCACATCCACCGCGACCCCAGGCCGGCGGGGCTCGTGGTGGGCCACCCCCTTCAGGTTGAATGGTATGGCGCGGCTATACATCGGCGCCCCCTTCCCGGGGTCCCGCCCCATACAGTAGGACCGTCTCGAGACAGCCCCTGCTGCAGCAGATGACCAGGTCATCGTCTGGGCCACCGTGGGCTGACCACCAGGCCCGCTGGGCGGCCAGACTGTCCGGCCAGGGCTTCCCGCAGCCGGTACATCTGTCCGGGGGCAGGACCAGGGCCAGGGCCGCCGGCTCTGCCGGCGGGAGCGTGGGGCCGTCCCCCTCCCCCTCGAGGGTCACCCCGTAGACCGGTTCCCCGGCCAGGCCCACAGCCCGGTCCACCAGGCGGGCCGTGGCCTCCACCAGCCGGGTGGCCAGGGCCAGGGCCACCAGGCTGGCCGCCATCCGCATTGCATCATTCATCGCTTTACACTCCCGGCCAAAATCATGACGGGCACGTTTATGGCAGTAGGATGCCACAAACCCCGTAATTCATGACGGGCATGTCGGGGGCATGTCGGGGGAATGACGCCCCCTGTCACGGCTGTTTATGGCTTTGATATGCCGTATAAAACGCTTTACATGACGGGCATGACGGGCAGTTCCACAAACTTTCCCCATGTATGTTTTTCCATACCCTCATAAGGGCTACTTTATGGAAACCCCGTCATGCCCGTCATGTAAAGAATATATAAGGCATACTAAAGGCTTAACCCCCCGTGACAGGGGACTGTCATGGCCCCGACATGCCCGACATTTTTTTAGGGGTTTAGGGCATTGGGACGGGCGATGTTGCCCCGTCATGCCCGGCCCGTCTACTGTAAGGGGTTTTTGCGCCCCTTCAGCCGGCCCTCGTACCAGGCCACGCTGGCGGCAGCCACCAGGCCGGCGGCCTGGACCACGCTGACGGGCCCCCGGGACAGGTCCCCGGTGGCGTACACGGTCAGGAAGCCGGCCGCCAGGCTGACCAGGACCACCAGGCCGTAGCGGGCCACGCTGGCCCACTGGCGCTGGTCCCCCTCGAGCCGGGACAGCAGGGCCGCCACCAGGTGGGGGACCAGGAAGCCCTCGAGCAGGGCCAGGGCCGCGGTGGCGTCCGCCGGGGTGAAGCTGAACTGGATGTCCATGTGGTGGTCCTTTCTACTGGAATAGCGGGGCGCCATATTCGTACAGCTCGGCGGCCAGCTCGTCCGGGAACGAAGCCCCAGCCGCACACACAAAGGCCATCGCTATGTCCCCATCGAGAAAACCGAACGCTGTGCCCCCGCCTATTTCAAAGTCCCCGCTACTGTTGAAAATCGCGGCGGGGATGCCGGTGGTGTTTGTTGCTTTGACCCCATTGACGTGTATAGACAATTCAACACTGGGGGTATAGCGGGCCAGGGCCAGGGTCCAGGCGCCGGGGACGGGTTCCGCTCCCGTTACGGATACGGCGGCGCCGCTGGTCCCGTCTGGGGTTACAAAGAACCGCCATGTGTCCGGGGTTCCGCTGACCACCCCCAGCGCGTAGGACCGCTGGTTACCGATCAGGTTCCACTTCCCTACTGCTAACCCGTTCGCTGTGACCCCATTCAGCCGGACCCAGGCCCCCAGGGTCAAACCGCCCGTAATGTTTAGCGGCGCTGCGTTTCCGCCAGCACGTGACAGCCGGCTGGTGGTCCCGTTCATAGTGCGGTAGGGGATGCGGTTGTTATGCAGACCGAGCGATGCGTTCGTATTTGCCAGCGTCATCCCGTTTCCGCTGTTGTCCAGGATGCCGATACTGGCGTCTGTAGCGGCCATCAGCCACAGCCCGCGCAGAGACGGCAAGGCCAGCAAGCGGGCCACATAGGCCCCAAACTGATTTATTGCTCGCTCGGGGGCGGCATGTTGCGGGCGCCGGTTCAGCTCCCCTACCTGGTTTCGTAGGCTGGCCAGCTCGGCGGCTATCTTGTCCAGATAGGGGTCTCTCATGCCAGTGTCTGTAACTCGGCTTCGATGCTTTCGGCGCCCTGCTGGGGGTCCGCGCTGACGGTCACCCCCACCACCCGCTGGGTAGCTTCCACCGTCCGGAACTTAGACCGGACCAGGTCCCCCAGGACCCCACCCACGCAGTAGTCCAGGCCGTAGTAGGCCCCGCGGGTCTGGCGGGGTTCGTAGCTGAAGGTTTCCCGGGTCCGGGTTTCCTCGAGGGCGCGGGCGCCGGCCGCGTCCAGGGTACTGTTTGGGTTGATGCCGTCCGGGTAGTTCGTTTCGGCCACAAAGATTTCACTGTCGTTGTCCGCCGCGTAGTCCGGGCCGGTCACCACCCGAATCGCCCGCAGATTGTTGTCACCCTTCCCGCCCACAATGGCCACCGTGGCTTCCTCGGTGCGGTCTCGCTCATAGACCGGGTTCACCACGTTGTCCCGCTCGAGGCTGAAGGACAGGACCGCGGTCCGGTCCACTCCCAGGGCCGGGTAGTACTCAAACTCCCAGCTGTTCGGCCCGCTCTTGTTCAGTTCGAAATCAAAGCCCGCCGCGGTGGACAGCTTCTGCAGGGTGGTCAGCAGGTTGTCCCAGGCACAATACCAGTCCAGGTTCGTCCCCCGGGCCAGGTCTGGCGCGGTGGTGACCGTGGTCCAGCTCGGGGTCCCGGTCCGGACCCGTCCGTTCCCGGTGGTGGCCGCTGACCCCAGGTTATAGTTGACCAGCGTCTTAGCGATGGTTTCCGGTTTGGCGTTCGAGAACGCGGACCGGCCGGCGGTGTTTGCATACCAGGCCACAATCCGGGTCCCCAGTATCCATTTCGCCCCGGGGATAGTCAGGGTGGCCAGGTCCCGGGTGGTCCGCTCGAGGCGCTGGGCCAGGAACAGGCCGCGGAAGTCACAGTACCAGTCCAGCCCGATGGCCTTATTGGAGCGCCAGATTTCCACCTGGCCCCGGTCCGCCCAGCGGGCCAGCCGGGGGTTCAGGCCGTGGAGGACCACCTTTGCCTGGCCTGGCTCGTTCAGGCGCTTGGAATAGGCCAGGCCCAGGAAGCCCCAGCCCCCGCTGGTGAATTCGGCCACCTTGATGCCAGCGGGGGTCAGCACGTCTATGCGGTAGGCTGGGGCCATGTCTACTCCGGGCCGATGGCCAGCCAGTACAGGCGGATGGTAGATGCATCCCCGCTGGTGTAGGTGTTTCTGTAGTCGTAATTGAAGCCGCTGGCGGTCACGCTGTTGAGCTTGGTTTCAAACCATCGCGGGTTATTCGACACCAGAAACACGATAGGCGGCGCGCTGAAGGCCTGGGGGAATGTCATGGTCTGACTGGGGGCGCCAGTTCCCGGGGCGGCGGTCACTTCCCGGACCCCGGCCTGGATGCGGACCGCTCCAGGCGTGTAGTCGTTCAGACCGCCAACGGACCAGTCTGTGGCGTGCCCGCCCTTCCGGCGGTAGAACTGGGGGACCCGGCTCCCCACCTTCGTGTCATCTACCGCGTCATTCGCCAGCTGGGCGGTCCCTACTCCACCGTTTGCAATCCCTACCGTGTCCGCAGCCACGCTGATACCCGTCCCAGCCCCTACGGCCAGGGGGGAACCGGCCCCGCCGGTCAGGCCGGCCCCGGCCACCGCAGCGGCCAGTTTTGCCGCGGTCACGGCGCCGTCCGCCAGCTGGGTGGTCCCCACCGCCCCGGCGGCCAGCTTGGCCTGGGTGACCGCCCCGGCGGCCAGTTTTGCCGCGGTCACGGCGCCGTCCGCCAGCTGGGCGGTGGAAACCGCCCCATTGACAATCTGGTTTGCCGTGATGGCCAGGTTCGGCTGGGCAAACCCGCGCATGTCCGTCAGGGTGATGGTCCCGGCGGTGGTACAGGTGAAGGTAGCCACCGTCATGTCCCAGATGGTCCCGGCGGACTGGGTGGCCGCCGGAATGGCACTGACCCCGTCATTACTCGAGAGCAACACCAGCCGGACGGTCCGGGCGGCCACGTCCAGGCGCAACACCACCCGGTAGCCCGTGGTCCCAAGCGTGGGCCGGGTGAAGGGGATGTTCTTGGTTGCGTCGTTTTCGTAGGGGTGGCCGTAGACCACGGCGGCCCCGGAGGCCACGTCAATGGACGGATTGGCCCCGCTGTTCGCGGTGGGCGCCAGCTCCCCCCCGTAGCCCCGAAGGACGAACTGGGTGGCCGGGTCCCGCAGGAAGGTCCGGCGCAGCCACGCGATGACCTGCGCGCTGGTGTAGGGGCTGGCCCCGTCCCCGACGCCATCAGTGGTATGAAAGATTGAAAATTCGGCCATGTGGGGGTCCCTCGTCTGGTGGTCTATCCCTATAGGGGTGGCTGCAGTTACAGGCCCAGGTAGCGGGTGTTGTACGCCAGATAGACCTGGGTGGTGGTGTTGACGTTCGTCCCGGTGACCCGGATGGTGTTGACCCCGCCGGGCGCGTCCGGCCTCCGGGCCAGCCGGAAGGTGGACAGGTCACTGTCCTGGGTCAGCTCGTGAATGCGGTTGTCCTCGGGGTTCCCGCCAGCGTAGACCTCTTTGTAGCCGTAGCGGGTGTCTATCGTGTAGACATCGCTCCCGGACAGGGCCACCCCGGTAAAGTCCAGGACATCCCCGGTGGCCTCGTTCGTAATCACCGGGTTAGTGATGGGACCCCGAATGGTGATGACCGGGAAGGCGTCCCAGGTCCCCTGGTAGGCTATGGCCGTGGCCTGGTTCAGTACGCTGGTTCCCACATTCCAGGGGATGGCCAGCGGGACTTCCATCGCCCCGCCACCGCCCGAAATGCCGAAATTGACGGTCACCACTTCCGGGTCATACCAGGTCGGGTCCGGGGCGCGCAGATTGACGATGACCCGCTGGGTGTCACCCCCATAGCGTTCGCTCGAGGGGAACGGGACCGGGGCGGCCAGGTAACAGTCAATCTGACGGACCCGCGGGCTGGCCTCGTCCCCGAAGGTCCACCGTAGGGACAGCGGCTGGTCCCGGGGCGCGAAAATATAGACCAGCTCTTCCCGGGTGGTCCAGTAGTCATCCGCGTCCCCACCGGCCACCAGCAGGTCCAGCCGGATGAGCCGGGGGTCCAGTCGGAACCCGGTGTCCGTCACCCCATGCTGGTAGGGTCCGCGTTCCTCAAACCGGGTCACCGGGGGGAGGCCGAACCCCTCGTTTCCTAGATGCCACCGGCGGACCCGGTCCGATAGGTTAAAGACTTCCCCGGCCACGATGGCTTCGAGGGTGGTCATATCCGCCCTCCCAGGCGCTGGGCCAGCGCGACTTCATCAGCCAGGGACCGGGCCTGGGTCCCTGGCGGGTAGTAGTAGTTGAACGTCCAGCTGTCCCGGCTCGAGCGGACTGTACTGGCCCCACTGCCCTGGGTCGTCGGGGCCGCGGTGGACTTCAGGGCCGCGTCCAGGGCCGGTATTTCCACCCGGGCCAGCTCGCCCATGTGGGTCCGAACCCCGCGCAGGCCCCATTCCCAGGGGGTGGGGGACCCGGGGGTCATCCAGTCCGGGAGTGACATGCTGTCCAACTTGCGCTGCAGGTCCCGCAGCCGGTCCAGGACCCAGCCCACCGCGCTGGCCACCCCGTCCAGGCCGCCGGCCGCGCCATCCACCAGGCTCTTGAAGCTGTCCAGGGCGGACCGTATCGGCCCCTCGAGCTGGCGGCCCAGCTCCTCCAGGACCGGCTTGACCGCGGTGGTGATGGCCTGGCCGATGGCCTCCAGGACCGGGATGACATTGTCCTGAATGAAGGCCCAGACTTTTTGCAGGGCCGGCTGCAGGGTCTGGGTCCACAGCTGGGCCAGCAGCCGGACCGCAGCCATCAGGGCGGCGATGTAGACCTGGACGAGTGCCACCAGGATGGGGATAATGTAAGCGTCCAGGAAGCCCCAGACCGCCTGCAGGGCCGGCTGCAGCGTTCCCGTCCAGAATTGGGCCAGCGTCGTCAGGGCGCCGGTCAGCGTGGTGGCCAGCCAGGTCATCAGGACCTGTAGGGTGGGGAACAGCGGATTGTTCAGCCAGGCCCAGACCCGCTGAATGGCCGGCTGCAGGGTGGTGGTCCAGAACGTGGCCAGGGTGGTCAGGGCCTGGGTCAGCGTGGCCTGTAGCCAGGAGGCCAGCTGCTGGAAGGTCGGCTGGAGGTAGGCCCAGACCGCGGCAACCTTTTCCTGAATGCCCCCCCAGTTATTGTCCCAGGCGGCCTTCAGTAAGGCCACCGCGGCCCCGATGGCCAGGACCGGGAGAATGACCGGGGCCAGGGCCGTGATGGTCGCGGTGGCGCTGGCATAGGCGGCCGTAGCCCAGGCCCAGAACGCAGGGACCACCACCGCCAGCAGCATGGCGGCCAGCCCTGCCATGATGGGCTGAATGTTCGCCACCACCAGGGCCACCAGCGGCTGGGCCTGGACCCAGATGTCCTGGAAGGCCTGACCCGCGGCGGCCAGGGCCGCCTGGACGGTGGCCAGGGTGGGCTGCAGGCTGACCCAGGCCGCCATCATGGCCGGGATGGCCGTGGTGGCCAGCCAGGTGATGGCCCCGCCTATTTGGGCCGCTAGGGTATCCGCCAGGCGCTGCAGGAGGGGCTGGTTCGCCTCGAGCCAGGTATTAACCTGGGCGATGCCCGCGCTGAAGGCGTCAAACACTGGCTTGCTGGCCTGGGCGGCCAGGTTGACCAGCGTGTCCTGCAGGGTGGACAGGCGGCCGGACGCGGTTCCGGCCAGGCCGGTGACCAGGTCACTGTCCAGGCCCAGCTCGAGCATGGCCGTTCGGACGGCCTCGAGGGCTGGGACCCCCTGCTCTTTGAGCTCGTTGAGCCTTTGCCGTGGCAAGTTGAAGCGCTCTATGATGCTAGTGAAATCCCCGCTCAAAGCCTCCTTGAGCGAGAATGCCGCGCCGGCCAGGCCCTCGGCGGGGTTCGATGCGCCCAGGATTTCGGCCAGCTCGATTAGTTCCTCGAGCCCCTTCCCGCTGGCCTTGCTGGCCGGTAGCAGGGCGGTGGCCGCCTGGGCCATGTCCTCGAATGCGAACGGTGTTTCAGCCGCCCGCCGCTTAATCATCTCGAGGATTTCAGCTGACTTGTTCCCGTCCTTCGTGAAGGCGTTCAGCTGCGCCGTCACGATTTCCATGCTGTCGTTGAACTTAAACCCAGCGGTAGCCCCTTCCCAGAGGCTTCCGCCAAGTTTGGTCAACAGGTTCCCAGCGATGTAGCCAGCAGCGGTCCCCAGGGCCGTGCTGACCCCCTTCCCCAGCGCCTCAAACCGGGACTGTATAGACGCAGCGGACCGGTCCCCGGCCTTCTCGGCCTGGCCCAGCCGCTGGTTATACTCGCTGTCATCCAGCTTCAGGCGTGCCAGGAGTTCGCCTACTACCAAAGCCATAGGGGTGGCCTCGAGGGGTGTCAGCGTTTACCACGGAACCGGGCCTTGATGGCCTCGGCTATTTCCTTGGGGTCAGACAGGACGGGCCCAGAGGAACGGGCCCGCTTGCCGTCCTTGGCCATGCGGTGGATGAATACAGCCTCTGGGGACAGACCAGCCAGTAGGGTGGAGAACCGGCGCCAGGTCATGGACCACAGGGCCCGGGACAGGTCCAGGCCGTATTCCCGTTGAAAGTCGGCCTCTACCAGGGCCCAGTGGTCCAGCACATCCTCAACAGTTACGCCTGGGCCGGAGTCTGAGGGTCCACCGGGGCCTCGCCGTCCGGTGGGGCCTCGCCGTAGGCCTGCATGGCCCAGCCAATCAGGTCAATCATCTGTTCGATGTCCAGGGGCTTGTAGCCACTGCCCGGGGGCGGGTTCAGCCACTGGGTGTAGCGGTGCTGGCCGAACAGGGCCAGGAACAGCTTGACAATGACCCCCTCATCCAAGGCCGCGTTGGCGTCCATCCCCCTCAGCCGCTCCACCATGAGCAGGACCGGGGCCGGCAGGCTGGCCGGCAGGTGGTGTTCCTGGCCGTGGAACCTGAGGATAACGGCCCGCTCTTGCTTCTCCTGGAAGAACTGGTCAAAGTCCTTATAGATGACCTTCCGCGCCATTTTTCCCCCCTGGTGTCCTGCTGGGCCTGGGCCGGTTCAGGCTCCCATACAGTCCGGCCACGTCCGCCTCGAGCCGGACCAGCGTTTCAGCTTGCTGGGCCAGCTGGGTGTTCACTCCCTGTAGGGTTCCTTGCAGGGCTGTCAGGGCCTGGGTGTTGTTGGTCAGGGCCTGGATGACCCGGTCCTCTCGAGCGTAGGCCGCGTCCCGCTGGGCCCGCCGCTCTTCCACGTAGGCCGGCCACACCTTGTCCCGGACCCACGGGGCCAGGAAGGCGACCACCGTGGCCAGCCAGGGGGAGAGGCCCACCAGGGCGTCATACAGCTGTTTGTCCATGGTCGTTTCAGTGCGAAGGGCCTGGCCCGGTGGTCAGGCCAGGCCCTCGAGGGCTACAATGTGATGGTCCGGGGATCAGGGGGAAACAGCGTCCGGGTCAAACATGCCGGTCAACGTGGGCTTCCCCTTGAAGGTCAGCGCATACGAGTGCGACAGCTTATCGTTGTTGCCGCCCCCCTTTTCGCCCCGCTTGACGGTCACCCGGCCCTGGATTGCCCCAGACAGGGCGGGGTCCCGCGGCTCGACTTTGAACAGGACGTAACCCCGGACCCCCGGGGTCCGGGCCGCGCTGTCCAGGATTTTCTGGCCCGGGTCCGGGGCGCCGGTGTCCGGGTCCACCAGGCTATTGACGTCCAGGGACAGGCCGGCCTTGATGCTGGCAATGATGCTATTCTCCCACCCCGCATCATCAAAGTCCGTCACGTCCGTGTCCGTGCCCTCCTCGGTCCAGCTCCAGGAAGTGATGCCGCCCACTTCCACGTACGTGGGGGTCTCGGCGGGGACGGCGACGCTGAACTTGAAGTCTCGCGCCAGGTATTCCTCAGCTGCCATGGTGGCTACTCCCTATGGGTGGTCTGGTTGCGGATGGTCAAGGCCAGGTTCAGGGTGTACTCTTGGCGCCCGGCCTGGTCGCGCCCGATGTTGACGGGGGCTGGCTGGATGGCATTGCAGCCCACCAGGTAGTAGCCCCCCAGCTGGTAGTGGTCCAGCCCGTGTAGCCGGCTATAGGCGGCCAGCAGCCAGTCATAGGCGGCCTGTGGGTCCATGTCCCGGGACCGCAGCTGGACGGTCAGGGTGTCCCACCCCAGGCGTCCGTCTGGGGCCACCCCACCCGTGTGGAACACGGCCCGGGCCGCGTCCGGCTGGCTGGGTAGGTAGTCCACGAACAGGTCCCCTCCCACGGTCCCCAGCCCCTGGGCCACCAGGTAGTCAGCTACCGCTCGAGCCAGCATTAGGACAGCCTCCGTTTGACCCCAGCCGCTATGACCTTGAGCAGGTCCTGTCCGTGGGCCTTCAGGGGGTCCTCCAAATACTTGGCCTTCCCCCCATTGGGGTGTTGGTAGCTCAGTTCCTCGTGCTGGCGGACCGCGTAGTCCGTGTCATACGCCACCCCGGCCTCGAGGGCCCCCGGGTCCACCATGGCCACCCCGGTGGATTTCAGGGCCCCGGTGTCCACCGGGACCTCTGGCTGGGACCAGACCAGCAGCCGGTCCGCCGCGTCCCCCAGACCATCCACGGCCCCGGCCCTGGCCCGGGCCTTGGCTTCCTGGGTGTTCCACTTAGAGAGGGGCTTGGTCATCCGGGGTCACCTTCCGCCGGGTGATGATGGCCTTGACGCTGGCCGCCAAAGATGTGTCAGCGTCCACCCAGGCCACGTTCCACACCACCCCCGCTATCCTGACCACCTGGGTGTCCACCAGGGCTGTCCCCCACGGCAGGGACAGGACAGCGGTCAGTTCCCCCAGCCGGCCCGCGTTGGCCAGGGCCTGGACCAGGGCCTGGTCCCGGCCTGTCACCTGGCTGACCTGGCCCTTGACCGTGGCCACCACTGTCAGGGTGGTGGTGGGGCGCCCAAAGGCGTCAAGGACCCGGGCCTGGTTGCAGATGTCCACCGGGGTGGGGAAGTAGCCGGCGGTGGCCTGCCGGATGGTGGCCAGGGTCAGCAGGTCTACGGGGTCCATGCGGGGTCCACCAGTCCGTCCCACTGGTCCATGTGGTGGGTGGTCTGGTCCCGGCCAGCCCCCACCACCACACCCCAGCTGGGGTCGTCGCCGTCAGCGGTTTCAGCCAGGATGGCCTGGGTGGCCAGGTCCTGGGCCACCCGGGCCCAGGCCTCAGCCCGGCCCTTCAGGTCCACCTGGGTCCCGCCGCTCGAGAAGGACGCCTGTTTCCGATAGCGGCGCTCGAGGGCCACGGCCACCTGGTGGGCTGTCCGGTACACCCTGACCAGCTGGGACAGGCTGTCGTCCTGTAGGTCATACAGGGCCTGGATTTCCTCGTCCTGGACTTCGGCGGTGGACGCTTGGATGTCCTGGACCAGCCACCGGACCGCGCTGGTCACATCTCCACTGGCTGGGTTGATTTGGGTGGGCGTGTAGGTAAAGGCCATGGGTCCCTCGAGGGGTGAATGGGGGACGGGGTCCAGGGCGAAGGCGCCACCCTGGACCCCGGGGACTACGCCGGCTGGGCCGTCTGGACCTGGACAGCGTGGTCACCCCGCAGCTTGGCCACACCATAGAGCATGTCCAGGGTCACCTGGTAGCCCAGGTGGTCCGGGCTGTAGCTCATGGTGATGCGGATGCCCACCCCGTCCTCACTCATCACCCGCTGGGTGACGCCAAGGCCGTCCGGGGCCACCGGCAGGGGCCGGGTCACCAGGGTGATGGCGTCCCGGTGGAGGAAGAGATTCCGGTCCTTGTTCGGGGTGCCGGCCAGGACCGGGACCTGCTGGGACATGACCACGTTGAAGCCCCGGTACTGGCCGGCGAAGCCCTGGCGAACGGCCTGCTCGGCCTGGTCGCCCGTGTAGTCCCGGCTCTTGACCTCGCTGAACTGGAGGAACGCGGCCTCCGCGTCCGGGCTCAGGATTGCCCAGCGGCCACTGGTGGGGACCTTGGCCTTGTTCATCTTCGTGCGGACGGCGATGAACGTGGAGTCGTCGAACGTGCTGGTGGCGTCCACCAGCTGGGCGCCCGTGAAGCTCGCGGCCAGGGCCAGGATGTCCGCGTCCAGCTGCTCGGCCAGCTTGGCCATGCCATCGTCCATGTAGCCCTGAAGGAGCGCAGGACGGGCCAGAATGCGCCCCACATCCTCGAGCAAGAACGACACTTCCTTGTGCTTGTTCAGGGTGACGCTGACCTTGGTCGTGCTGGGGTTCTGGAGCGTCACCGCCGTGTTCTCTGCCTTGTCGTTGACGGTCAGAGCGCCACGGATGGGGATGTCCACGGTCTTTCCGTGGGTGGCCACTTCGTTCTCGTAGTCGCGGTTGACCAGCCGGGCCGCGACGGTCGTCGCCTTCAGGTAGCCAAGGGCCCGGGCCGCCACCAGGGTGGCAATGGCATTGGCCGTCTCGGTTGACGTGATGTTCGGCACAGTAGGTTCCTCTGTGTGGGTCAGGGCCGCTGGGCTACCAGGCCGGGGTCATCCCCCCAGCTTGGCCCACAATTCGGCCTCTTTCTGCCGGATTTCCTCAGGGGTCATGGTGGACAGGTCTGGGAAGCCACCAGCCGGCGCCGCCGGAGCCTGGCCGCCGGTTGGGACCACCGGGGGCCGGTCCTTTAGCAGCGGCCCGTAGATGGTTGCGGCGTCCTGCTCCAGGGCGTCCGGGGTGTCACCCCTCAGCCGCGCCACCTGGTCATCTGACAGGCCGTAGCGCGACTTGAGGGCCACCCGGGTGGCCTCGAGGGCACGCTGGGCCAGGGCCTGCTCCACCCGCTCCTGGACCAGCTTTTCCACCTGGGTGTCCTTGGCGGCCAGGGCATCGGCCAAGTCCTTCTCAAACTTGGCTTGGCGCCGTGCGTCGGCTTCCCTCAGACGCTCCTGGACGATGCGGTCCACATCGGCCTGCGTGAACGTCCGGCCCTGCTGCTGCTGGCCACCCTTCTGGTCCCCAGTGTTGCCCGGCTGGGTTCCGGGGGTCTGCTGCTGTTGCTGACCCGCGTCCTGGCCCTGGTTGTTGCCCTGCCCGTCAGGTGCGGAGCCAGTGGACCCGGTGGACCCACCACCCCCGGCCCCATCGGCCTGGTAGTAGGTCAGGAATGGTGTACGCATATGTCTCCCTGGGGTGTGTACCCGTGCCATTCCCTATAGGGATGTTTGCAGGGTGTCAGGGGGGGCAGGTCATCGGACGGGCCGGCCCCCTCGGATGCGGAGTGGGTAATAGCGGGCTCCATACTCCCGGCAGCTGTCGCAGCTGTCATTGGCGTGGCGCTCCCAATAGGCGTCAGCGTCCCCCCGTGATGCGTCAATGACCACCAGGTCCCACTCACATTTACAGTTGGACAGGCAATCTGTGTCCTGGCCGGGGTGGACCGGCAGGGGCCAGCCGTTGGTAGCCCCCATGCTGTAGCTGGTGGTGACCGCTCGAGCATACATCCGGGCTCGAGGGGCCCAGCTGGGGTCACCCGGGTCCCCAGCCTCCACGTCCTGGTAGAACCCGTCCAGGTAGTCCAGCTGGGTGGCGATGAACCGGCCCAGGTCACTGTCCCGTAGGTCCGGGGGGACCGGGTTCGGGTTGGCCAGCAGGTAGGCGGCCACATGGGCCTCTGTGATGGTATCTTCCATCCGCTGGGCCCACTCGAGGGGGGACAGCTGGCCGCCGGCCAGGCCGTCCATCAGGTGGTCAATGTCCTGGACGACCTGGTCCTGTAGCCGGGTCAGGCGTGCGTCTCGAGCCACTACTGGTCACCCCCCGTTCCTGGCCCGCTGGGCGCGTTCAGCGGCCCGCTGGGCGATAGGCTGGGCCCCGCCGGGGCCCAGGGCCTGGACCTGTGGGGCCAGGCTGGCCCGTTCGGCCTTCTCTGCCTTCAGGGCCTCCACTTCCTTCTGGACCTGGTCATCCGTCCAGTCCGGGTGGATGCGTTTGACCGCTTCTGCCAGCGTAATCAGGCCCCTTTCATACAGCTGGGCCGTCTGGTTCTCGCGCTCTCTCAGTAGGTCCTCTGTGATGACCTGGACGGGCTCCCAGGTGATGTCCACGGCCTGGACCTCTGCCACGCTGGGCCCGAACGCTCGAGCCATGGCCAGGATGGTCTGGACCAGGGTGGCCAGCTGGCCCGTCAGGCCGGCCTGGTGGCTCTCTGCCTTCTCGTTCAGCCTGGCCTCTGCCTGTAGCAAGGCCACCCCGCTGGGCCACTCCCCGGTGAAGTAGTGGGACGGAACCGTGGTCACCCAGGTCAGTAGCCGCAGGTAGGTATCCACCAGGGTGGGGTCCAGGCTTGCGCTGGCCAGCTGGGCCAGCTCGGCCTCTGAGCCCTGGAGGACCAGGACAGACCCGGGGGCCAGCTTAATCTGGCGTCGAATGGGGGTCCCATCCTGCCGGCGGATGGGTTGGCCATTGATGTTGGTCACGAACCCGCTGTTGTGGTCACCCCTCAGCCACCGCTGGGGCCAGCCCTGGGACCGGCTGACCGCTTGCAGGTCCACCAGGGCGTCATTCAGGTCCCTGGCCAGCTGGAGGGCGCCGTCAATGTCGCTGACCCCGTCCCCGAATTCCACCAGGGGGATGACCCCGGGGGACCAGGGGACCGGCCAGGCCGCGTCCCCCTCGTCCAGCCGGGCCGCCCACCCGGACTTGTCATCCTTCCGGAACTTGTAGATGGCCTCTGGGTAGAACACATCACAGAACAGGTCCTTGTCCCGGCGGTAGACATTGACCCCATAGGCCGGCTGGCCCGTGTCTGGGTCACTGACCACCATGGCCCCGTCCTGGCCGTCATACAGGGCCCGCCGGGTCAGCCGGGGCCGGTTGGCCAGGGGGTCCCAGGTGACCAGGACATAGCCTCTGCCGTCCCGGACCACGCTTTCCCACAGCCGGCGCTCGAGCGTGGCCCAGCCGGCCTGGTTCAGCCAGGTGGTGACCACTTTCTTGGGGGTGGCCGGGGCGATGTTCCAGTCCTTGACGTACAGCTTGCTGGCGATGGCCTCCACCACCACCCCAAGGACTGGGATGGCCCGCCGCTGGGGGGTCCCCAGGATAGCGGCCATGTCATCCGGCAGGGTGATGATGTGGCCATGGGCGGCCCGGCGGTAGTCCAGGACCCGGGCCGTGTGCGTGGACAATTCCGCCAGTAGGTTTGTCAGCTGCGTGGGGTCTATGGCCATAGGTGCCTCATCCAATCGCCCACGGCCCGGTGGGGGCCACCAGGTCCAGCCGGCCCTGGTCCTTCAGCTGCATGACCACGGTCCCCACCGCGTCCAGCGTGTCATCATTGCGGCCATGCGGCCAGGCTTCCCACTCGGTGGCCAGCTGGGCGGCCACATCTTCCACCACGAACAGCTGGCCCCGGTCCGTGTACTCTGCCAGGGCCTCTATCTTCTCCGCCTTGGGCCGGCTCGAGTAGAACTTGGTCGGGACCGTGTGGACCCCGGCGGCCCCCAGCCGCTCGTTCAGCAGGTCGGCCTGGATGCCCCCAGCCGCGTTTTCCTCGACCCAAAACCCGTCCAGGTAGACCCCGGCGGCCCGGTGGACCTTCAGCCGCTTGACGATGGCTGCGATGGTGTCCTTGTAGCTGCGGCGCTGGCTGTCCACGTAGTCCACGAACAGGCGCCGCGTCCGGGGGTGGAACAGGACTTCCACATAGGCGGCCAGGTCATTCCTGGCCCCACCCTTCTCGGTCGGGTCCAGGGCGGCCAGGCGCTCGAGCTCGCCCGGGGGTGGCAGGTCAGCCCGGCGGATGTAGGCTGGCCGGCCCAGGGCCCCGCCGGCCTCGTCCGGGGCGTTCTGAATTTCCGATTGGAACGCAGCCTTGCCGGCGGCCAGCCGGTAGACCATCAGGTAGTAGTAGGCGTCCGGACGGTCCCACAGGACCTGGGTCCCCTCGAGCATCTCGGCCTTGTGCGCCTGGTAGAATTCGTCCGCTTCAGCGTCCGTGGGCTGGGCCCCGTCCCGGGCCCGCTCCAGGAACCAGGCCTCCCACTCGGCCCACAGGTCCTGACGGTCGGCAAACCGCTTGACCCCGGCCTCCACCAGGCGGTCAAAGTCCGGCCTGGCCAGCAGATGGCCCATGATGCTGGTCCGGCGGATGACCGTCCCCACGAACACAAAGCTGCTGGTGAACCGGACGTTGTCCCCCAGCTGCAGGACCGACTTGTTCAGCCACTCAACGGCCGCGTCCAGCTGGACCTGGGACCGGACGAGCTGGTCATCGTCCAGGTCATCCCCAATAATCAGCCGGGGCCGGACGGGATTAGACACACCACGGATGGCCCCATTCCCCACCCCAAAGGCCACAATGGTCCGGCCAGCGTAATCAATGCGGTCACTGCCCCAGCTGGCGCCGCCGGCTATCTCGGGGAAATCCTCACACCAAGCCGGGCTGGCCAGGGCCGTTTCCTTGATGTTCTTGTTCAGGCGCTCGGCTGCGGTCTGGGTGTTGCCCAGCAGGACCGTCAGGGGGGACCAGCCGTAGGACAGGCCGTGCAAGGGCATGATGCGGCTATAGAAGGTGGACTTGGCGTGGCCTCGAGGGATGGCCCGGGCCAGCTTGACCCCCCGCTGGCCGCTGACCGCCCGGGTCCGGATGTCGTCTATGTCAGCCAGGAACCGGCGGTGGACCGGGGCAAAGTCCAGGACGAACTCATCCGGGAAGTACAGCTTGACAAATGCCCCAGCGTCCTGCTGGCCCAGCCAGCGGCGCAGGCCCCGGGGGCCGGTCAGCGGGGCATCCAGGCTGGCCAGGTAGGCCAGCTGGTCCCGGGACCAGTGGCGGCCCAGGTAGTGGGTCAGGGTGGACAGGCCGCCGGTCATCGCACTACCACCCAGACTTCAATGTGAGCATAGCCCCGGTGGGGGATGGCATGAGCCCGGACGCTCGTCCAGGGCGCCAGCAGGGCCAGCGTCAGGACCAGGGCCGCCAGACAGACGAGCATGGCCAGGCTAGTGGTCATCGGGGGCTGTCTCTGGGGCCGGCCGGGCCAGGACGTCCAGCAGCAGGCCCAGGACCGCCACCAGGTCCATCAGGTTCCGCCCCGGCAGGGCAGCGTCCATGTGGCTGTTGACCTGGCATGCGGCGAACAGGCGCCGCTGGTCATCGGTCAGCCAGTCCGCCCAGCCGTCCGGAGTGAATTCACCCCTGGTCATCTGGCTGATGCGGCCCATCACCTGGGCCTGGGCCGGGGTCATCAGCCCGGGGTCCATTGTCGGTCTGTCCATCGTTCCCCCTCGTTCCCATCAGGGCCAGCAGGTCCGCCAGCGTCGGGCCGGCCTGGCCGCCCTCGTCCCCGGCCAGCATCCCCAGGACCACGTCCGGGTTTTTCCCCCAGTAGCGCTCAAAAATCCACTGGATGGCCCCCAGCCGGGTATCGTCCGGGGACCGGCTGTATATCTTGCGGCGGCCCAGGGCGATGTCCAGGTAGGCTTCCACCAGCTGGTCAAATTCCGGGTCTACCAGGTCCATGAACCTGGTCAGCCGCTCGAGGGACCGGACCGGGGGCTTGTTCGGCTGGCCCCGGGGCCTCCCGGCCCCAGGCCGCCGGCCACCATGTCCGTTCGCCATGTTTATGTCCACTCCCATGCCCCTGGTATCAAGCGGGGTGGCCGGCTGACCCAGGGGGACAAGCCAGCCGGCCCGGACCAGGGTGGGGCCCCCAGCAGGTGGCGGCGCCGCATTGTGCGGAGTGGGGTTACCCGGTCCACTCCCTATAGGGATGGTTGCAGGCCCGGGCCCGTCCTGGGCCCTGTGGGCCCCTCGAGGCCAGCTGGTGGGGCGGGAAGTCTTTACACTGTCAGCAGCGAAAATGTCAGGGACGAACAGCGCAACAGGAAGCCCTAAACCCCTAAAAAAATGTCGGGGATGTCGGGGGCATGACAGCCCCCTGTCATGGGGGTTTAAGCCTTTAGTATGCCTTATATATTCTTTACATGACGGGCATGACGGGGTTTCCATAAAGTAGCCTCATGGAGGGTATGAAAAAACATACATGGAGAAAGTTTGTGGAACTGCCCGTCATGCCCGTCATGTAAACACTTTCGCAGCCGATTAGGACGCCCAGAATGGACGATGACAGGGGGCATGACAGGGCCCGTCATGCCCCGACATGCCCGGCACGAATTACGGGGTTTGTGGCATCCTACTGCCCTAAACGTGCCCGTCATGATTTTTGGAAAGTGTGTAAGGGGTTTCTCGAGGGGAACCTGGTGTGGGCCTGATAGCTGGCTTACGGGGCCACATAGTGGCCACACAAGTTATCCACATAAAGTGTTTACACAAGGCATTGCAAAAAGTGTGCCATGATGCGTATCTTTTAAGGGGGGGTGGAAGTTCTTTTATGCAGGGTGACAACTCTGCAATACATCGGGGGACCACGTTATGGAGTGCTGCTTCTGCGGCCGCGCCATTGCCACGAGCGTGGGGGATGGCCGGACGTTCCAGCCGGACTACTGCCGGGACTGTGGGGACATGTACACCAGGGAGTTGGGCTCTGGGTGGGAACGGGCCGAATGGGCCCAGGAAGTGTTCCGGGCCCACCGCCGGCTCATGTACGTGGAGGGTCAGGAGGCCGGGTGGGTTCGGCTGGACAGCGGCCAGTCCGGCTGGGCGAATGGTCGGGACATCCTCGAGGCTGGGGCTGGTCCTATTGTGGGCCGGCCTGGGGCGGGGGACCTGGTCCTGGACGATGTCCTGGCCGAGCTGATGGGCCGGGGGTGGGGCGGGGACCGTATCCACCGGGAGCTGGTGGCCCGGGGCTGGGATATATCCCAGCGGACGGTCTACTACCGCCTGGCCAGGCTGCGGGCCCCCGTGGTAGACGGGGACGCCCAGGACCCCCTCGAGGGGGGCCGGAAGGCTGCATAACGCACATGCGTCCATAAAGTGTGTTGACAAACATTCGCAAATCGGCTACAATCCCCTTGCTGGTACGTTAACAACCCAGCACGCCGGGCCCATGCTGTCCTGGCGTGCCGCAAACTATCTCGCATACCGTGTTACAATCGGGTGTGTGGCCCAGTGGGCCACGCCCGCAATGATAGCAAGGGGAGCAACGCCATGCCGAGACTACCACGGCCCAGAACGGGCCGCCCACCCATCACACAATACAATCGTCGTATTGTTGAGCTGATGATGCTGGGCTGGGGCCTGGACCGCATCCTCGCCCAGCTGAACAGCGAGGGGGCCAATATTAAGCGTTCGGCCCTCCACAAGCGGATGAAAGAGATCAGGGACGCTGACAACGCTGGCCGGCTAGAGGAATTTCTGGCTGAACAGGACCGGGCCACGGTGCCACCGCCGGAACGGGGCCACGGCCCTCTTAGACTAGCCCTGGCCTAACACGCGCCAATCTGTTAGGCCGGGGCATACGACGAACCGGGTCGGGGAAGGAAGGGCCCGGGTCTGTCATAGCGGGGGATGTATGCAACTAACCCACAGCGGGCCAACCCGGCCCGTCCTGAACAACTACCACCAGACTGGCCGCTGGCTGGCCAGCCTGGGCGCCACGGTGACCTGTATTGGGGCCGGCGACAAGCGGCCCATCCACAAGTGGAAGCACTACTACGAGGGCCACCCCCAGGACGTGGACCAGCTCCCCTGGCGTGGGTACACCAGCCAGGATGGCCGGCTGGTCCAGTGTGGTGGTGTGGGGATTTGCAGCGGCCTGGGTGGCTGGCGGGCCTTTGACCTGGATAGCTGTGACACCACTGACCCGGTCCTGGCTATCCTCGAGGCCCTGGGCCTGGACGCCAACTACCCGTGGGTGGTCCGGTCCGGGTCGGGCCGGGGGTGGACCATCTGGATCCTCTGTGATGAGGACCTGCCGGCGGGGGCCCTGCCACTGCCGCCCGGGAAGGATGACAAGGCTACCTACTGGGGGTCCCCCAGGGTGGCCGGGGACTTTGACCACCTTGAGCTCCGGTGGTCCGGCTGTCAGACGCTGGTCCCGCCATCCACCCATCCCACCGGACCAGGCTACCGCTGGTGGCTGGGGGACCGGCCCTCGAACCCACCGGCCCGGGTGAAGGCCCACCAGGTCCTGGCCGCGTTCTTCGCAGTGGCCGCCCCGGTCCTGCCGAAGGTCCAGGGCCGTCCCCAGCGTGAGAGACGCACTAGCTCCGAAGGACAGGTCCAGGCCCAGACCCGGCTCGAGCGGTCCAGCGCGGTGGACGCCATCCGGGACCGGCTGGACATCCTCGAGCTGGCCCAGGACCAGTGGTCAGGCCAGGTGGTCCGGGAGCGGGACGGCCAGTATAGGGTCCTGGGGCACGGCGGGGTCCTGGTGGACGTGGACAAGGGGGTGTGGTATCAGTTCAGCGGGGAACTGGGTGGGGATGTGCTGGACCTGCTGGGCCTCATCATGTTCGGGTCCTGGGACCCGGCCACGGACCGCACGGACCGGGTCAAGTGGCCGGCGGTTCTGCACAGGGCCAGCCAGCTGACCGGGGTTCCGCTCGAGGAAAGCCGAACCCCCCGGGGCGCCTTCCCAGGGGGTTCGTCGGGGGACGGTCCGAACCGGGGGGCCGGGGTGGGGAAGGACCCGTCCGGTTCACCTGATGCGTACAATACCACGCCCGGACAAAATCTGTCAAGCGGCGGTGTGGACAATTCCGGTGGCCCGGTGGTGGATAAGTCTCTGGAACCGGACCAGGCCCTGGCCTACATCAGCCGCGCTGAAGTGGGTGACGCCGAGGCCATCCATCACCTGGTGGGGGACAGTGTGGCCTGGGACCCGGTGGTGGGGGCCTGGTATATCTGGGACGGCCACCGCTGGGAGCGGGATACGGCAGGGACCATCCCCCAAATTGTCTACCTGAAGCTGGTCCCGGCCTACGCGGACGTGGTCCGGCGCCTGGCCGATGAATACGCCCAGCTGGTGGCCCAGGGGAGGGGCGTAGACCGGGACCGGCTAAAGGCGGTACAGGACGCCCAAAAGGCCATCCAGGACCGCATAGGCCGGCTGCTGACAGCAAAGCGAATTGACAATACGCTGAAGCTCCTGAAGGCCATGACCGGGGTCCCCGCTGGCCGGTGGGACGCCCACCCCTACCTGCTGGCGGTGGCCAATGGGGTGGTAGACCTACGGACCGGGGCCCTGCTTCCGCCGGACCCCACCCTGTACCTGCGGACCACCAGCCCGGTCCGCTGGGACGGCCTGGACGCCCAGGCCCCCCGGTGGGAGCGTTTCCTGGATGAAATCTTCCAGGATAAGGACCCCACGGACCGGGCTGCTATCATCGGCTACCTTCAGCGCCTCCTGGGCTACAGCCTGACAGGGGACACGTCGGACCACCACTTCTCCGTCTGGTGGGGGGCCGCCGGCCGCAATGGCAAGGGGACCATCTTGACAGTCATGGGCTGGGTCCTGGGCCCCCTGGCTGGCAAGGTGGAAAAGGATGTGCTGGTGCGGCGCCACAACGCAGCCAGCGGCGCCGCCAGCCCCCACCTGTTTGACCTGAAGGGTAAGCGGTTTGCGTTTGTGGATGAGCTGTCGGACGGGGAGAAGTTGAACGTGGGCCAGGTCCAGGAGCTGACTGGTGGGGGTGTCCTGAAGGCCCGCCCCCTGTATGGCCAGCCGGACGAATGGACCATGACCCACCACCTGGTCCTGTCCACGAACCATCGGCCCCACGTCGCGGCAGAGGAAGAGGCATTCTGGCAGCGGGCCAGCCTGGTCCAATTCGGGATGCGCTTCTTAAAGAACCCCGACCCGAATGACCCCTGTCAGCGGCCGCAGGACCCCAACCTGCTGGATGCCCTACGGGCCGAGCTGCCAGGTATCCTGGCCTGGCTGGTCCGGGGCTGCCTGCTGTGGCAGCAAGAGGGGCGCCGCATCCGGGTCCCCGAGTGTATCCAGGCCTACACGGCCAGCTACCGTGAGGATGAGGACACCCTCGGGAACTTCCTGGCCGATGAATGTGTCCTTGACCGGCGGTTTGCGGTCAAGGCCAAGGAGCTGTACCAGGCCTATGTGGACTGGGCCGGGACCCAGGGCATCAGGCGGCCCCTGGCAGCATCCGAGTTTGGGATGCAGATGAAAATGCGGCCAGGGATTGACTACCACCGGACGGGGTCCGGCAGGGTGTATGTGGGGTTGGCGCTCCGGGGCAACACCCCCGGGACGGTCCGGGGTGAGGATGCCCCGGTGGCCGCCCCGGCGGCCGCCCCGGCGGCCACCAACGGGTCCACGGACGCCAAGGGCCTGGTGGAACGTCTCAAATCCCGAAAGGTTAGCCACGCCGACCTGCTCGAGCTGTAGGCCACGGCGGCCGGCCCGGGTGGGGGCGCCTTCCCCACCCGGGCCCACCATAGCAAGGGAAGGACATGACAGCACAACAACGGGGGACGGTTACCCAGCTGGCCCGCCAGCTGGCCGGCCAGCAGCTGGGGTGGGGGGAAGTCCAGCGCCTGGCCGACGAACACGGGGTCCTGGCCCACAGCCTGAGGGCGGCCATCAGCCGAGCCAGGGCAGAGGCCCTAGCCCGGGGGTGGGACATCCTCGAGGGCGGCCAGGCTGACCCGGGCGGACCGGGGGGTGGGGACCCCCTGGACCCCCCAGCGGCCCTGGCCCCGGCGATGGACCAGCCACTGGACCTGGACCTGGCCTGCTGGGCCTACGCCAGCGATTTCCACAGCCCACACCACAATGTCGCCTGGACCAAGCGGCTGGCCTACACGCTGGACCAGCGGGGGGTGGATACCCTGGTCATCGGCGGGGACTTCTTCGACTTTGCGGTCCCCAGCCGCCACCCCAGGACGGTACCGGCGGTCCCCCTCGAGGACGGGCTGGCCGTCGCGGGGAAGCTGCTCCGCTGGCTGGCGGCCCTGGTGGATCGGGTGGTTATTATCCCGGGGAACCACTGTCTTAGGATAACAGCGGCCCTGGGGGAGCCTGTGGAGTTCCGCCGAGTGGTGGGTATGGCCCTGTGCGATGACTGGCCCAGGGACAGCCTGGGACGGTCCAAGCTGACTATCACCAGCCTGGACTATGTCCACATCACCAGTGGTGGCCAGCCCTGGACCGTAGGCCACCCCCGGTGGTTTTCGGCCCAGCCGGGGAAGGGGGTCAGCCAGGTGGCCACCCTCAAACAGCGGCACATCATCGGCGCCCATAACCACATTGTAGGGATGGTCCGGTCAGCCTGTGGCCGCTACTGGGCCATAGACCCGGGCCATATGACGGACCCAAGCCTACACGCCTACCACCGCCAGTCCGATGGGCTGTCCAAATACCCGGCCTGGTCTAACGGGTTCGTGGTGGTGGAGGATGGCCGCCCTACGCTGTATGCGGACGGCCTGGTGGACTGGCCGGACCGGCTGCGCTAACTGACTGACGGGGATGGGCGGCGGTGGAGGGTGTGGGCGCCGTGGGTGGCGAGATAGCAACGCCCCGGCCGGGGAGGGCCGGGGCGCGTGAATGAGTGAGGGCCGGGGAGACACTCCCCGGCCCTGGTGGTGCGGGTGGTTATTGCACCACCTCGCGGAGCAGCTCGCGGGCGGCGGTGGAGGGTGTGGGCGCCATGGGTGGGGCGGGATTAGTCCGCTGTGGAGCGGGTCGCTCCGTCAGCGTGTTAGT
>Ga0207867_1000618_pt1 | contig 35123 bp, 32 predicted proteins | sample HigsolmetaAR206D_FD_184838 | JGI IMG/M metagenome (GOLD analysis project Ga0207867, IMG submission 184838) | Ionic liquid and high solid enriched microbial communities from the Joint BioEnergy Institute, USA - AR20-6-D (SPAdes) (version 2) ...
GCCGGCTCCGCTCAGGATGACAGCCGTGCCGGAACGGGTGGCGGGAAGACGAGAATAATTCGTCAAACTCCATAAGCGGGCTGGGGGGACAGGACTCACACCTTGGCGCTAGACGCGCGCCGCTCGGCATGTGCCCGGCGGCTTTGGCTCCGGGGCACGCGGCAGATGGTGGTCACCCTATCGCCGCGGCGCGAACGGTGTTCCCCAGCCGGCTTCAGCCGGCTTTCATTGTCAGCCCGGGGGTTTACCCCCGGGCACGCGCCGAGCGGCGGGATCCTCCGACCACCCGGTCGCATCACCATCGTTAGCCGTCTTGAGCCGGCTTCCGTTTTGAGCCCGTCGGTTACCACCGGGCATGCGCCACGAGCGGAGACCCCTCGCCAGCGCGCAGGATGGGCGAGACGTGGCTCCCCTACAACGTCCCAAAGATGCGGTCGCCGGCGTCGCCGAGGCCGGGGATGATGAAGCCGCGATCGTTGAGATGGTCGTCGAGCGCCGCGAGGTAGATGCGCACGTCGGGGTCGGCGTCGAGCATGGTCTGGACCCCGAGCGGGGCGCCGATGATGCCCAGCGCCGAAACCCGGCCGTGATAGCCCTGGCGGACGATCTGGAGGGCGGCGCGGAGCGACCCGCCGGTGGCCAGCATCGGGTCAAGCAGCAACAGGTGGTCGATCTCGGCGTAGGAATTGGGCAGGTTGGTGTAGTACACGGTCGGCTGGAGCGTGGATTCGTCGCGACGGACGCCGATCTGGTAGAGCGGCGCGGACGGGAGCAGGTTGCGAACCGGTTCCAGCATGCCCAACCCGGCTCGGAGGATGGCGAGCGCCGCGATGCGCTCCGCGAGGCGCTGACCGGGGACGGGCTCACCGCTGTGCCCCGGTACGGGCATCGGGGCCGTGGCCGTGTCCGCGAGGGCGGCCCAAAGGAGGAACCGTGTCACCTCCTCGATCGCGCGCGTGAATTCGGGCGCGGGCGTGCGCACGTCGCGCAGCAGCGTGACCTGGGTGGCCAGCAGCGGGTGCTCGACGACCGTCAGGCGGGGGTGCTGGGCAACCGCCGCGCGATCCGGCTGGCTGCGCCCCCGCATTGGTGCCGGTGCATGCGTTCCGTCCATGGTCCTCCTCTCAACCGGCGGTGACGCCGGTCCGACGTTGAATATCATCCAACCACCGTGCAAGCAATGGGTCACCTGCCCGATCCGGGTCAGGTACGAGCTTCACCCGTCCTGGCTGCGGCGTCCCCAGGCCGACTGCAACCGCGGCCTGGATGTACACCTCCTCCCAGGAGCCGGCTCCGCGCTGGATGGGCCGGTGATCGAGCGCGGCCAGCACCGCCATTGCGCAGACATCCAGCGCGATCCGGTCACCGCTCGCCAGCACGAGGCCGCCAGGCGCCGCCTCTCCCCGCACCGAACTCGCGTCCAGCACGAGGAGATCGGGCTGGAAGGCGAGGTTGATCTCCGCCACGGCCCGGCTCCGGTCCCGCGCGGCGCGGGCTGCCACCTGGGTTCGCGGGTGGACGACCCCTGGCCAGAGCGCCAGACCGGGCGCGACCCATTCCCGTCGGTGGGGCGGCAGTACCGGCAGGCCGATGATCACGTCCGCCTCGTACACCGATCGGGGGATCGTGACCCTCTTCATGATCCGCGCGCGGTCGCCCAGCGGCACCGTCACCCACCGGTCGTAGCGGAAGTCGATGAAGTGTGCCCCGTTGTTCTCAATCACGTCGAGCAGGCCGCTGCGGAAGGTCCGAACCGTCGTATCGTGCCAGGGTGGACCGGCCATCTCGCCTACGAGTACCTCACGCGCGCCGTGGTCCTGCACGAGCTGGATGACGGCCTCCAGCGCGCCGGGGCTGGTTGACGCGGGCGCGGGGATGCCGGACGCCGCGCTCGGCTTGATGAGCACCCGTTGGCCGGCGATGGTCAGCCGCTCCAGCCCACCCAACACCGCGATGGCGCGCCGCACGCCCTCCGCCGGGTCGCGGGCTGTGGTGACGGCGACCAGGCTGCGGCCGCTCTCGTCGACATAGGCATTCGCCTTGGGGGCCGGCAGCGGCACCGACGGTCCGGCGTCGGACAGCAGCATCTCGGCCGCCGGGATGATCCGGCGCGCAGCCAGGATCGTGGCCCCGGTGGCTCCGAGCGCCATGGTCAGGCCGGCGGCGCGACGGCTACGGAGGATGCGCATCGTCCCTGTACTCCCAGGATCCGGACGGCTCGCGGCCGCCAGTATACTCGCGCCCGGGGGCCTGCAAATGGGTCCGGGCCAGTCCCGGCTTGACACCGCGCGAGACGTGCCGGGAGAATCGGGCCTGCTTTCGCGCCGGGAATCAGCAGTGCTGGGAAGGATCGTGCTGCATGGGGACGACGAAATACCCCGAGCATGCGGTGGCCGATGCGCGGGCGCAAGCCGTGCTGGACCGGCTGCGGGCGGCGGATCAGGCGCAGCGGGACGCCGGGCTGCCGCAGTCGCAGCGCACCCGCAACATCACGGCCCCGACCGGATCGTTCCTCTACGCCACCGCGCGGGCGACCGGCGCCAAACGCATCTTTGAGATGGGCTCCTCGAACGGCTACTCGACCATCTGGCTCGCGCTGGCGGCACGGGAGCAGGGCGGTTGGGTGGTCGGCAGCGAGATCCTGCCGGAGCGCGTCGAGGCGGCGAACCGCAATCTCGCCGAGGCCGGGCTGGCGGAGGTGGCCGAGGTCCGTGCCGGGGACGCGGCGGCGCTGGCCGCCGATGTCGATGGGCCGCTCGACCTTGTGTTCATCGACGCCGAGAAGGACGACTACGGGCGCCTCTTCCTGGCGGTCATCGACCACGTCCGGCCCGGCGGGCTGGTGCTGACCGACAACGTCGTCTCCCACGACTGCACCGCATTTCAGGAGCTGGTCCGCAGCCGCGACGATGTGGTCACCGTGACGCTCCCCTTCGAGCGCGGCATCGAGTTCACCGTCAAGCGGTAGGCCGTCTCTCGCGGGACCGTTCTGCCGCCGGTTCTCCCGGTGGGTTGCCTTCGGCCGGGAGCGGAGCGGCGCGCGCCAGGGGGCGGTCTGCCGTTTCGGCATGCGTGCTCGGCGGATGCGTGGCCGGGGCGTGCTGGAGGCCGGTGGTGACCCAGGTCGTGGCGAGGATCACGACGGCAATGGCCAGGGCGGGTGGCAGCACGAGCCAGGGCCAGACCGGCCGCGCGAAGAGCAGCGGGTCGCTGAAGGCCCAGCTCAGCATCGACCCCCAACTGACCGTGCCGCTCTGCGCCAGCCCCAGGAACGCGAGTGTCGCCTCGGCGAAGATGGCGAATCGTACCGTGAGGATTACCTTCGTCGGCAGGATGTCGAGGGTCGCCGGGAGGAGATGCAGCCGGGCGAGGTGAAGGTTGCTGCCCCCGAGGGCGCGGGCTGCCTCGACGTACGGTTCGGCCCGGACGCGGATGACGACGCTCCGGACCACGCGGGCGAATGCCGGCCAGGAGAGCAGGCCGAGGGTCAGGATCAGGTTGGTCTGGCTTGGTCCGATCAGGGTGACGATCAGCAGGTAGAGGGGGATGCTCGGAAGCGCAAGCAGCAGGTCGGCGAGCCCGATAAGGGGCGCCTCCAGTCGCCGCGAGAGCCCGGCGGCCAGTCCGACCAGCCAACTGAGCGCGGCCGAGATCGCGGCCACGCCGAGGGCCACGATGAGCGAGGTGCGCGCCCCCGCGATGAGCTGGCTCAGCACGTCCTGGCCGATGTCGTTGGTGCCGAGAGGGTGGCCCGACCCCGGAGGCTGGAGCGGCGGGCCGACCGACAATGCCGGGTCGTAGGGGGCGAGCCACGGTCCAAAGAGCGCCATGACGCAGGCAACGGCCAGCAATCCGCCTCCGAGCCAGAAGAGCCGCGGACGGGTGCCGAGCCGCCGCCCCACGGCGGTGTGCTGCGCCGGGTGGCTCCAATCCCGAGGAGCTGGATCGGCATGCAGCGATGATGCCCACTGGCGGCGACCGGTTCGTTCAGCCATGGCCTGCCCCTCGGCGGGGGTCGAGCCGGAGGTAGGCCAGCTCGGCGAGGAGGTTCGCCAGGAGCACCCCGAGGCTGGCGAGCAGGAACTCGGCTTGCAGTACTGGGTAGTCCCGAGCGCGGACTGCCTGGAACGCCAGCAGGCCAAGGCCGGGGATGCCGAAGACCCGCTCGACGACGAGTGCCCCGCCCAGGACGGCGCCGAGGCGCAGGCTGAAGAAAGTCAGCAGCGGCAGTGCCAGGTTCGGCAGGGCGTGCCGCAGCACGACCTGCCGCACGGGCAGTCCCTTGGCGCGGGCGACGGTCAGCCACGACTCCCCGCGCAGCCCGGCCGTCGTATCACGGGCCAGCAGCAGGAACCCGGCGATTCCGGCGAGCGCGAGCGCCGTGGCGGGAAGGGCCAGGTGCCATGCCGCGTCGGACAGCCGGTGCACGGTGGCTCCGGGTCCGTCGCCGTACGCCGCGAAGACGGTCCGCCCACCCATGAGCGGGAACCAGCCGAGCCCGACGCTGAAGACTGCCAGGAGCCCGATGCCGATCAGGAACTCCGGGATCGCGCTCAGTGCTCCACTGAGTGATACGAGCGCGCGGTCAAGCGGCCGCCCAGCACGCCAGCCGGCCAGCAGGCCGAGCGCCGTGCCCAGCAGCGTTGAGAGCGCGAGCGCTGTGAGCATCAGCGCCAGGGTCCAGGGCAGACGCTCGAGGATGAGCCGCGCGACGGGCGCGGGCTGCGCGATGGACCAGCCGAGGTCCCCACGGGCGAGGTCGCCGAGGTAGTCGGTCAACTGCCGCCCGAGCGGCTCGTTGAGGCCGTAGTAGTCCGCGATCCGCGCCCGTGCCTCGGCCGGGAGGGGTGTCGCGGCGGTCATCCCCTCGGCGCCGCCCGGGTCGAGCGGGTCGCCGGGCAAGAGCCGGGGGATGAGGAAGTTGAGCAGCACCACCGCGGCGGCCAGGAGCAGGTAGCGGGCCAGCAGGCGAGCCGGATCGCGACGCACGGCGGCCCCCTCAACCCTCGATCAGCGTGAGCTTGTTGTTCGGGAAGGGGATGCCGTTCATCAGCCCACCCCAGGTCTCCATCGGCGTGAAGACGCGCGGGTCGTAGACCCAGTAGAAGCGCCGGTGATAGAGCACGATGGTCGGCAGCTCCTCGGCCAGGATCTCCTGCATGCGGAAGACGATCTGACGTCGCCGCTCGGGGTCGAGCGTGGCCGCCGCCTCCTCACCGAGGCGCGCGTACTCGTCGTGGCGGAAGATCGAGCCCTGGGCGAAGGTGTTGGCCTCCTCGCCCGCGTACCAGCGGCGCAGGTAATCGGGATCACCGCCGACGCCGATATGGCTGGTAAGCGCAAGCTGGAACGCGCCCTCCGACAGCAGGTGGGTGCGCGTCGGGGCGTCGACCCGCTTGACGTCAAGGGTGATGCCCACGGCAGCGAGCATCGGGGTCATGAGGTCGGGCTCGCGCGCGCCGGTGTCGGCGATCAACTCGATGGTGTACTGCTGGCCGCCGAGCAGCGCGCGGGCGCGCTCCGGGTCGTAGGGGTACTGCGGCAGCGACGGGTTGAACCACGGGGTCTCCGGCGGCACGACCCCGGCACTGCCGACGATAGCCGGCCCGCGGGTGACCGTCTCAGCGATGCGGGCACGGTCGAGCGCGTAGGCGATGGCCTGGCGCACCTCCCGCCGGTTCAGCGGCGCTCGCTCCGTGTTGCAGACGAGACGGACCAGCGAGAGGGGCGCCGTCGCGAAGACACGGAGGGGCGAGTCGTCAGCAATGAGCGTTTCGACCGAGGCGTCGGCGCTGAGTGAGAGGTCGGCGTTCCCTTGCTGCACGACCTGTATCCGGGCCTCGGCCGGAACGGTGAACTGCTGCCACTCGCGGATGCGTGGGCGGCCGCGCCAGTACCCCTCGTTGGCCTCCAGGCGATAGGCACCGGCCGCCGAGTCGTAGGCGGCCAGGGTGAAGGGACCGCTTCCGATGGCGCTGTCCGCCCCCTCGTAGGTGGTCGGGTCCGCCACCGGCTCCCAGACATGGCGCGGCACGATGGGGACAATCCCGGCGATCTCCTCCAGAAAGGCGGCGTAGGGCTGCGTGAGGGTGATGCGGACTGAGCCGTCGTCTGGTCCCACCTCCGCGGAGGCCACCATCGGGGTCGCCATCCAGCGATACGGGTGATCGCGGTAGTACTGGAAGGAGAAGACGGCGTCGGAGGCCGTTAGTGGCTGTCCGTCGTGCCAGGTGGCGCCGGTCACGAGCCAGAAGGTGTACGCAGTCCCGTCAGGTGCGGCCTCCCAGCGTTCGGCGAGCCACGGGATGATGCCGTCTTCGTCCTTCCAGGTCAGCGTGTCGTAGATGAGCGACAGCAGGACGGCACCCCCCGGCCCGGTCGTGGACACCTGGAAGGGGGTCGGATAGCCGACGTCGGTCCACCAGGCGAAGCGCACGGCATCCGTGGCCTGTGCCGGGGATCCGGCGGGTGCGGTGGGCGTGGTAACCGAGATCGGCGCGCCGGTTGTCGAGGTGGCTGCCGGCGGTGCGCCACCTTCCTGGGCCTGGCTCCCGCCGCACCGGGCGAGCATGGCCGAGGCCGCGGCACCACCCGTGAGGAGGGCGCCCCGGTGCAGGAGCCTGCGCCGTGTCACCCGGACCACCACTTACCTCCCGTCCCCGTCCCAACGGCGGCGCTACGACGCCGCCGTCGCCTCCTCTGCCGGCGCCGGTTGCTCCCGTCGCTCCAGCCAACCCAGGATCGCCCGCAGCAGGGGGCGCGTCGTCTCCGTCCCGAATCCGGCGTGGCAGTCCGGGTCCATCGTCCCCGCGAGCACCGCGCCGGGGAACGTGCGCTCGTCCAGGAAGAGCAGGACGGCGCCGTCGCTGTCCTCCACCAGCACCTGGGCGTTCGGATGCCGCGCGTAGCTGCCGTGCGAGTGCCACCGGACATCGTCGACCGTGAGACCGGCCACCAGCGGGTGGTCTGCCAGTATCAGCGTATCGAGGTTGGGCCGCTCCAGCCGCCAGGTGCCGACCGGCAGCCACGGCTGGTTCACCTCGTCGAAGCAGACCAGGGTTCCGCCGGTCTGGAGGTAGGCGGCGATCTTCTCGCGGTGGCGCGTCAGCAGCGTCTGGTTGCTCTCGCGCGGAACCCAGAGCGCGGCGTAGTCGTCCAAGTTCGCCGCCTCCAGCTCCCAAACCGGGAGGACGGCGAAGGCCGGGGCGAACTCCGGATCGTCGTAGAAAGCGCGCTGAAAGTGAACGCCGGAGTAGAGCCCGGCGATCTTGTGCGGGCGGTTCCCCCGGCGGCTGCGGCTGGCAGCGGCTTCGGCGCGGGCCCAGTCGAGCAGGTTGTCCAGGAACCGGCGGGCGACCGCGCTCCCGTGGAAGGTGTGGGTGTCCGGGTCGAGGTTGCTGGCGGCGACGATCACCCCGTTGGTGCTGACGCGATCGACGTAGAGCCAGGCGTCGCCCCGAGCGTTCCGCACCAGCACTTCCGCACCGGGTGGCGCGACCAGGTGACCGTGGCAGCACCAGCGCTCCCGCGCGGGGTGCCAGTGCAGCTCCGTGACACTGAACCCCGCGACGATGGGATGTTCCGGAGCAGTCACCACCGGCTCCCACGTGTCCTCGACGCACTCCTCCTCCCACCGGCAGCCCGGGAACCAGTCCGCCCACAGCTCGCCGAAGGCCAGCAGCACGCCACCCTGGTCCAGGAAGCGCGCGAACTGGTAGCGGCGCGCGCGAAGTGCCTCGCCGTCGGCGGAGCGCGGCACGACCACGAGGTCGTACCGGTTGAGGTCCACGCCGGCGAGATCCCCGACGTCGAGCACCTCGAAGCCGGCGAAGGGCTGGCCGGGCTGGATCAAGCCGTAGTGGTAGGCGACGCCGCCGGAGATGATCGCCTGCCGGACCATGACACACTCCTCTGTGGCGGTTCGACTATTCAGTTGGCCCGTACCCGATACTCGTGCGCCCGCCGCACAATGGTTGCCACGGGCAAGGGCTGCCAGGAGCGGGCACTCTGGTAGGGGGCGTCCGGAGTGTGACGAGCATGGCGAGGCTCAGGTGGTGGGTGCGTGCCGAGGCGGGTGGTGCGAAGATACCCGTACCGCGTCTAACGGACGGGACGGGTGGCACGAGGATCCCCGCGCCGTGGTCGGTGCCCGGGGCTGAAGCCGCCGGGCTCACAACGAAAGCCGGCTGAAGCCGGCTGGAGTCTAGGGCTCACATCTCGGCGTTGGCTTCCCGCCACCCGGTCGGTGCCCGGCGGCTTCAGCCCCGGGCACGGGCTGCGCGCGGGGATCCTCTCACCGCCCGATCGGGTCACCGTCGTTCCGAGCCGGCTTCAGCCGGCTTTCCTTGTCAGCCCGGGGCTTGAGCCCCGGGCACGCGCCGAGCGGCGAACACCGTGTCATCCGGGGCTGTGCCCACCCGCCGCGCCGTAGCACAGACGCGTCCCGCTGCTAACGGTTCGGGCTACGGTCGACGTCGAGCGGCCCGAAGAAGCCCTCGGGGGCGACGTCACCGCTGGGGAGGGTGATGGGCGGCCGTTGCAGGTCGGGAGTTGTCGGGTCGTAGAGGGCGACCAGAACGCGAAGGGGGCCGTCCGGCAGCGTGTCGGGGAGGCGCAGCGTCGCGGGCAGGGAGATGGTAGCGCCGGGCTGCCAGCGGCTCGTCGGCAGTACCCCGTCGAACGGCTGGGAGTCGTGCTGAGCGACGATGCGGTTGGCGTCGTCGATGATCTGGACCGCGACGGAGAAGTCGGTGTGCATAGGACGCTCGACTTCCCAATGGACCGTGACGGTGATCTCGTCGCCGGGGCGGTAGACGCGCTGGTCCCACTCGACGGCGGCGAGGCGGACGGCCGTCTCACCCTGGGTCGCCGGGGCGGCGCGGACCTCGATGTCCTGTTCGAGTGTGGCGTCCAGCGCCTCGGCGGTCAGGCGTAGGTGGTAGCGGCCGGGCTGTGCCGGTGTCGGGACGGCCACGAGCACCTGATGGTCGTCCCTGTCGATCACGACCGGCAGGTTCAGTGGGATCGTTACTTCCTTGACGACGCGTCCGCCTGGATCAGTCCAGACCGCCTCAGCCGTCCCTGGGCGGTCGAGGGTCGTGACCGCTCGGTTGCGATTCGGGTTGATGGCGGTCAGCACAGCCGGGAGGGTGGCATCGGGGAGGGCGGTGGGGGGCGCGCTCAACCGGTACTGAACCGGTTCCCGCAGCGCGGGGCGGACGAGGTAGACGGTCGCGCGGCCGAACTCGCCCACCCGTTCCAGGTCCGGCACGCGGTCGGCGGCGGCCACGGCCGCTTGCCAGTCGTAGCCCGGTGCGTCGCGGTGGTGGACCACGAGGTAGCGGACGCCGATGTCCCGCAGTACGCCGACGTTGCGGGTGTCGATTCGCGACGGCGTCTCCGGATTGTCGTCGTGCAGGCCGCTCATGAGTCGCACGTACCGGTCCGGGAGGAAGCTGGTGTAGCCCGCGACGATCGGCTGCCAGTGGCGCGTGGAGTAGTAGATCTGCCGGGTCGTCTCCGTCACATCGGTCCAGAGGCCGTTGGCCGGAAGTTCGAAGACGGCACCGCGCGGCTGGGTCGCCAGCCAGTCGTAGACGGCGACGGTGTCGGGGTCGCGCGGGACCGGCTCGGTGCCTACGTCGCTGCGGTACTCGACCAGAGCCGCGCTTGCCAGCAGCAGGAGCAGCGCGCAGCCGACCACCCCGGCGCGGGGAGCCGGCAGCCGCGGGCGCAGCGCCTCCCAGGCGGCGGCGTAGCCGAGCCCGGCAAGGATCTGGAGTCCGAGCAGCGCGACCATCCCGAAGCGCGCAACGTCGCGCATGGCGGTCATGCCCGGCACCCAGTCGTATAGCCAGCGGTAGGGGAGTGTGATGGTGCGCCCGCCGATGGTGATGTCCGGTCCGAGGGAGAGGACGACGCCGATGACGACGAGGAAGGATGCGTAGGCGACCCACGGCCCGCGGCGCCGCGCGGCCAGCCCGAGGCCCAGCAGGGCGCCCAGCGCGGCGACGGCACCGGGAAAGAGCGGGTTCGGGTAGGCGTGGGGCAGCGTCTCGCGCCAGACGTGGTTGACCGGGCTGACCGAGATGTAGCTGGCCGGCGTGGCGGCCATGGTCCGGACCAACTCCAGGTCGCGGGCGAAGCCGTACTCCCGGTTCACCTCAAGGCGGGCGAGCGCGACGGGCGCGAACGCCAGCACGGGGATGACCATGACGAGAACGACCCCGGCGATGAGGCCGGGCGAGAGCCGCTGCCGCGCCTCCCAGAGCAGGACTGGGATGGCCAACCCAACCATGCCGAGCGCCATCAGGGCCAGCGTGTCCGAGGCAAGGACCTGCACGGTGAGGAACACGGCGGCGAGGACCGCATCGCGGGCGCGGCGGTGCCGGGTGAACCGGACCAGCGCCCAGATCGCGAGCGGGGTCCAGCCGTAGCTCAGCAGGTTCAGGTGGCTCAGGTGGCCGTAGCGGTACGGCGTGTAGGCGGCGAACACCCCGGCCAATAGGCCCGCGCCCAGGCTGCCGCTCAACTCCCGAACCAGAAGCGCTACACCCGCCCCGAGCACGACGAACGTGCTCAGGAAGAGCAGGTTGTAGGTGAGCACGTCGTTGCCGGTCACCATCTGGACCGGCCAGGCCAGTAGGGATGTGCTCAGCCGTGGTTCGGAGAAGAGGAGCGAGTAGCGGAAGGGGTACGCCGTGTTGCCGTGCCAGAGGTTCGTGGGATCGCGCAGGAGTTGGTGCTGCGTCCAGCGCATCGTCCAGATCTCATAGAGCGGATCGCCCAGATCCTGCACGGCCGAACCGGCATGCCGCGCAAGCGGCCAGGTCATGGCCAACGTCAGCACGGTGAACGCCAGCAGGTAAGTGCCCAGCGGACGCAGGAAGCCTGGAGTGCGGGTCGCGGCCTGCGTGCTCCGCGCTGCGTGACGCGTACTGCGTGGTGTGTGGTCCGTCGTCGACGTCATGTGTTTCCCTCACCCCCGGCCCCTCTCCCCTGGTGGGAGAGGGGAGGAGTACGGAATGCGCAGCACGCAGTACGCACTAGTAGTGGATGTGCACAGTTGAGCCAAAGTCGAGGAAATTCCAGAACCACTCGGCGTCATGCAGGAGCAGACCGATGCAGCCGTTGCTGCCGTAGCCGCCGAACTGCCACGGTGGGGTCCACCAGTTCTGGTGAATGGCATAGCCGCCCGCTTTGAAGTACTGGGTGAACTGGACGTTTTCCAGGTAATAGTAGTCGGGGTGGCCCTTGGGGATGCCGACCGTGGCCGAGTCCATCGTTTCATTGCGCACCCGGCGTTCGATCTGGAAGATACCCACCGGTGTCTTTCCGTCGCGCCCGGCGGTGATGATGGCGGCGTAGACCGGGGTGTCGCCGTCGTAGGCCACCGCGTAGAAGGTGCTCAGGTTCACGTCCACCCAGTGTCCCTCGAAGGTCTGCGGCGGCGCATCGGCCACGAACGGCTCGACATAGGCGGCGGAGACGTAGCGGTTGTCGCCGACCCTGTACCAGGCGGTGTTCCCCTCCACATCGTCACCCTTGACTTCCTCGCGGATGACGAGCGTGTGGCCGGCGTAGGTCGTGTCGACCACCTCGGCGTCGAGGCGCGGAGCGGAGCGAACGTTCAGACTGGCGGCAGTCACTTTGCCCATCACGGCGCCGTCCGGCGTCCGTATCGCCCCGGCCCAGGCGGGGCCGGCGATGCCGGTGGCCGGGGTCGGCGTCGGCTCAGGCGTTGGCGTCGGCGTGGGGGTCGGCGACGGCGTTGGTGTTGGGCTCGGCGTTGGCGTTGGGGTGGCCGTCGGGCTGGGGGTTGCGGCCGGTGTCTCCGGCGTCGGAGTCGGGAGGACGGTTTCCTGCGCCGCGTCGCTGGGCACTGGTTGCGCATAGACCGCCGCGACCATTGCGATCACGGCGGAGACCAAGACGAAAAGCAGTGGAATGACAAGTCTTGCAGGCCCGCGGCGGGTCTGCCGACGTACGAGCGCCACCGGCACCGATCCTATCCGGGCGCTATGCCCCAATCCCCAGTTTCGCGAGTTGGCTCTCGACTGAGTCCTGCGTCGCGATGCCAAGCCACATGTACACGACCTTGCCATCGCGATCGATCAGGTAGCTCTGCGGGATCCCGTAGACCCCGTAGCGCTCCGAGATTTTCCCCTTCTCGTCGAGCGCGAAGGTCCACGAGTACCCCCCCTTCTCGACGTACGGGCGCACGAGCTCTGGGGGCTCCGCCTGGTTCACGCCGAGGATCGTGAATCCGTCATTGCGATATTTCTCGTAGATCGCCTGGAACTCGGGCATTTCGACCTGACATGGCTTGCACCAGGTCGCCCAGAAGTTCACCAGCACGACCTGCCCGCGGTAGTCCGAGAGCCGGATCGTTTCCCCGTTGAGGCCGGGGAGTTCGAAGTTGGGGGCCTTTTTGCCGGTCTCAACCACGCCGTTGGAGTTGCCGGCAAAGCCGAAGGTGTAGACGAGGAAGCCCGTAATCAAGAGGACCACAACGGCGAGGGACAACAGCGGCACGGTTGACAAGCCGGCGTGGGACTTGTCCGGCGCGGTGGTGGCCGCTGCGGTGCTGTCAGGGATGTGGGAACCGCGGTTGGCGTTCGAGTCCGCCTGCATGAATACCCCTCGCTATGTGAGGAACTGAACAGCGCGCGTGGTTGCGGCGAGCCGCACGGTTGTCGTGCGCTCTAGGCTGCCGGCCACGGAGGCGGCGACCTGCTCGGCCGGCAGTGCAACGCCGATGACATCGGGAGCGGAGCGCATGGCGGTGGGTTCGGCGAGGATTGCGGCCGACTCCGAGGGGCCGGCCACGGTGCGGGCTTGGTTGGCGGTGATGGCGAGGCGCACGACCCAATCCTCTCGCATTACGCCCAGGGGTATTCTAGCCACGCCCTCCGGTTCTCTTCAACCGCAGCTCGGGTGCCGGTTGCCTAGCCCCAGGCCAGCTCGGTGAAGGTACGGTCGAAGTAGACCAACGGGTCGTCGGCGTCGCCAAGCGCAACATGCTCCACCTGCCCGACCACGATGGTATGGTCACCCCCCGGGTAGCGTGCCCAGGGGCGGCACTCGATCCATCCCACGCAGCCCTGGATCAGCGGGGCACCGAGCGCGCCGACGCGGTGCGGCACCCGTGCGAAGGTCGGGTCGGCAAGCGGCGCGCGTCCGGAGAACTGATCGGCAAGGAACGACTGATCGCGGGCGAGGATGTTGACGGCGAAGGCCGATGCGCTCTCCAGCTTGTCGTGGCCCTGCGTCTCCCGGTTGATGCAGGCCAGGACGAGCGGCGGGTCCAGCGAGACGGAACAGAAGGAGGACACGGTCATGCCGTGGTAGCCGTCCGGATTGGCAGTGGTGACGACCACCACGCCGCTCACGAAGCGGGCGAGGACGTCGCGAAACAGGTCTTGGTCGACCATCGGTGCTCCTCTCCAGGTGGCGCGGATGCCGCGGTCCCGCGCATGCGAACGTCAAGGGCGAGGGGCATCATCATCGCTCGATCGGTGGAGGTGTACCGTGACACGGAGTGATGGTGGATCGGAGATGACCGCCGACGGCGACGTGTTCGATGCCCGGCAGGCCGACGGCACGGCGCCGCCCGATGAGTTCGCCGCGCGGGGACGATGGGTTACCGTCGACGGCCTCCGCATCTTCCTCCTCGATGAGGGGACCGGCTTCCCGGTCCTCCTGCTGCACGGCGTGCCGACCTCCGCGTACCTCTGGCGCGACGTCGTGCCGGTGGTCGCGCTGACCAACCGGGCACTGGCGCCGGACCTGCCCGGCTTCGGCTACTCCGACAAACCCCGCGACCGCTCGTACGCGGTGCCGGCCCAGGCCGACGTCGTGTCTGCGCTCCTCGGCATGCTGGGTATCGACCGCTGCGCGCTGGTCGGGCACGACCTCGGGGCCCTCGTCGCGGCCGAGCTGATCGCGCGAGAGCCGGAGCGCTACCCCTACCTGGTGCTGACGAATACCAGCCTGCGGGTCGCGGGCTGGCACGGAGCCTCGCTGTTGACGCCGCTGCGCCTCCCGCTGGTGGGCGAGTGTGCGATGGCGCTGGCGCGACGCTGGATGCTCGGGCTGGCGATGCGCCCCTACCTCGCCCGGACCAGCCGGCTCACCCGCGAGGCGCTCGACCACTACTGGTGGCCGTTCGCTCACGGCTTCAAGCCCGTCCTGTTGTCGATGCTCCGCGAGGGGATCGGCTCGCCGGACGACTTCACCCGCTGGCGGGCGGCGCTGGCCGCCTACCCTGGGGCGGCCCTCATCGCCTGGGGTCTGCGCGACCCGACCTTCGGTCGCGACGACCTGGACGACGTGCGCTCGCTCCTCCCTGAGGCAACAGTCCAGGCGTTCCCAAACGCCAACCACTTCATTCCTGAGGACCGCCCGCTCGCGCTCGGCCGTCTGATCGCGCTCTTCGTCGCCGGGAAGCCGATTCCGCAGGCCCTGCCGGAGGAGTGAGGTTGACGTCGGGCGTTATACGTCACACGTCATGCGTCATCAATCCACGTGACGTGTGTTCAGGGCAGGGCGCGGCCTCCTGCCTTCCGCTTGGCACCCACGATGCCACCCGGATGACATATGACGTGTGACGCATGACGCATGACGTATGACGGCCCTACTCCTCCGCGCTCGCTGCCGCTGCGGCGCGAGCCTTCTTCTCCATGATGTTCGTCGAGTGGCCGGGGTCGAGCCGGGCGGAGGGGTCGATGTAGACCATGGCGTGGTTCACCGCGCTGACCGCCTCGGCCACGCCGGTCGCGATCAGCTTGAACTTGGCCGGGTAGGTCACGATGTCGCCCGCGCCGAAGACACCCGGGACGGACGTCTCCATCGTGATCGGGTCGACCACGATGCTGTTGCGCTCGATCTCCAGACCCCACTCGGCCAGCGGGCCGAGCCGGCCCGAGAAGCCGATGGCGATGATCATCTCCTGCGCCGGGATCACATGCCGCTCGCCGGTGCGCGTGTGGTGGAAGTGGACCTCCTCCAGGTGGTGGTTGCCCCGGACCTCAAGCACCTCGTAGAAGGGGTAGTGGAGCTTGACCGAGGAGGCTTCCAGATCGCGCACCGACTTCTCGTGCGCGCGGAACTTGCTCCGGTGGATCACCGTCACGCTGCGCGCCATCGGCTCCAATGTCAACGCCCAGTCGACCGCCGAATCGCCACCGCCGACGATCACCACGTCCTTGTCGCGGAACCGGTCGAGCCCGCGGACGAAGTAGTGAACGCCGCGCCCCTCAAACTCGGCCACGCCGGGGGCGTCCAGGCGCTTCGGTTCGAACGCGCCGACGCCGGCGCAGATGATGACGGTGCGGGTCCAGTGCTCGGCCTTGTTGGTGACGAGGCGGATCAGCCGCTCGTCTTCGAACCGCTCCAGCACGCGGACTTCTTCACCCAGTGCGGTGACGGCGCCGGTGGAGAGACCCTGCTCGACCGCACCGGCGACGTAGTCCTTGGCCAGGATCTTGGGGAAGCCGGCGACGTCGTAGATGTACTTCTCCGGGTAGACAGCGATGAGCTGGCCGCCGAGCTCGTCGAGTGAGTCAACGATCTTGGTGCGCAAGCCGCGCATACCGGCATAGAACGCGGCGAACAGGCCGACCGGCCCGCCCCCGATGATCGTCACGTCGTAGATATCGCGCGTATCGGCCACTCCCACGCTCTCCCATGCCAGTCATGAACTGCCGCGCATCCCGATCGCGGCACGTCCTTCACCCCATTTCCCAACGATTATACCTGCGGGAGCAATCCTCATTTCCCAAAGAGCCATGCTCAAATCCCAAAGGCGCCGCCTGGCGCGGGTATAATCCGGGAGCACGACACGAACGGGAGCCGCACGGACGCGCGCGGCAAGCGGGATGGCGCGTGGTCCGCTGCGAGAGGAGGCATGGAGTGAACGAGGCATGGATCGTCGCGGCGGTGCGCACGCCGGTCGGCAAGCACGGGCGCGCGCTCGCGGGCGTCCGGCCGGACGACCTCGCGGCGGTGGCACTGCGGGCCTTGATGGAGCGGGCGGGCGTGCCACCGAGCGAGGTTGAGGATGTCTATATGGGCTGCGCCAACCAGGCAGGCGAGGACAACCGCAACGTCGCGCGCATGAGCCTGCTCCTGGCCGGGTTCCCCGAGCACGTGGGCGGCTGCACGGTGAACCGGCTCTGCGGCTCGGGATTGCAGGCGGTGGCCGACGCGGCGCGGGCCGTCATGCTCGGCGAGGGCCACGTCTACATCGGCGGTGGGGTCGAGTCGATGAGCCGCGCCCCGCTGGCGATGCCGAAGCCTGAGCGCGCCTACCAGTCCGGTAACGTCACGGCCTACGACACGACGCTCGGCTGGCGCTTCATCAACCCCAAGATGAAGGCGATGGGCCACACCGAGTCGATGGGGGAGACGGCGGAGAACCTGGCCGAGGAGTACCGGATCCCCCGCGAGCTGCAGGATCGCTTCGCGCTCCGGAGCCACCAGAAGGCCATCGCCGCGATGGAAGCGGGTAAGTTCCGCGACGAGATCGTGCCCGTCGAGGTCAAGGACGGGGTGGTCGAGCAGGACGAGGGACCGCGCCCCGACACCTCCCTGGAAAAGCTGGCGGCGCTGCGGCCGGTGTTCCGCGAGGGCGGTACGGTCACCGCCGGGAACTCCTCCCAGATCAACGACGGCGCGGCGGCCGTGCTGGTCGTCTCCGACGAGTACGCCCGCGCCCACGGCCTGCGACCGCTGGCGAAGGTCCGGAGCGTGGCGATCGCCGGGGTGCCGCCGCGCATCATGGGGATCGGTCCGGTACCCGCCACCGCGAAGGCGCTGGAGCGGGCCGGGATCGGCTTCAACGACCTGGGCCTGATCGAACTGAACGAGGCGTTCGCGGCGCAGTCGCTGGCCGTGCTGCACGAGTGGCACATGGACCCGGAGGATCCGCGCCTCAACCCAAACGGCGGCGCGATCGCTCTGGGCCACCCGCTGGGCTGCTCCGGCGCGCGGATCCTGACGACGCTGCTGCACGAGATGCAGCGGCAGCCGGACGTCACCTTCGGCCTGGCGACCATGTGCATCGGCGTCGGCCAGGGTATCGCCATGGTCGTCGAGCGGGTCGCCTGACGGACGTTCTGAGTGCGGGCGTCTCGCCCGTCCTTCGCCGACCCGTCGCGGGTGGGCGAGGCGAGCGAGGCGCCCGCGTTCCTGTCTGCTGGCGCGTCACTTGCGCCGTCACCTGCTAGCACCTCGCGCGGGACTCCCGGCATAGCTTGACAGCGGTGTGAAGTTCCGCTACAAGAGGGTTGCGAGGTGAACCTAACAAGCGTTCGTTTGGAGCCCGCATGGACCGGCGGACCGAGATCATGACCGTAGCCGGGCGGTTGTTCAGCGAATCCGGCTACCATGTCACCTCGATGCGCGACCTGGCGAAGGCCGTCAACCTTCAGGGTGGCAGCCTCTACGCCCACATCGCATCGAAAGAGGAGATCCTGTTCGAAATCGTGTCCCACGCCGCGGACCTCTTCCTGGCCGGCGCCGCGGCGGTCCCGCCAGACCTGCCGCCTGCGGAGCGCGTCGCCCGGCTCGTCGAGGCGCACCTGGCGGTCATCGCGCGGGAGATCGGCAACGCCACCGTCTTCTTCCACGAGTGGCGCTTCCTCTCGCCGGAGCGCAAGGCGCAGATTCAGGAGCGACGCGACGCCTACGAGGCGTATTTCGCCCGAGCCATCGCGGACGGCGTGGAAGCGGGCGTGTTCCGGGTCGAAGACCCGCGGCTGGCGACGCTGTTCGTTCTCTCGGCGTTGAACTGGACCTATCAATGGTACGACCCGGCCGGGCCGATCCCGCCGGATGAGTTCGCGCGCCAGTACGCCGCGATGGTGCTGGGCGCATTGGGGGCGGACCTGCCCCTCACCCCCGGCCCCTCTCCCACCAGGGGACAGGGGAGGAGTACGGAGCACGCTGGAGGTGCGGCATGACCGAAGAGCAGCGGGTCGAGGAGTTCAAACGAGCGGTGCAGGCCGGCCGTAAGGTCGAGGCGGGCGACTGGATGCCCGACGAGTACCGCCAGCGGCTGATCCGCTTCATCGAGATGCACGCCAACTCCGAGATCATGGGCGCGCTGCCGGAGCGCGACTGGATCCTGCGCGCGCCGACGCTCCAGCGCAAGCTCGCCGTGACCGCGAAGATCCAGGACGAGGTGGGTCATGCCCAGTTGCTCTACCGGCTGGTGGAGGACCTGGGGAAGCCGCGCGAGCAGATCTTCGCCGATCTCATCTCCGGCAAGAGCAAGTTCCACAACGTGTTCCACTACCCGACCCGCTCCTGGGGGGACGTCGGTATCATCGCCTGGCTGGTCGATGCCGCCGCGGTGATTAGCCAGTCGGCGCTCCTCAAGAGCAGCTACGCACCCTATGCCCGCACCATGCGCCGGATCTGCTGGGAGGAAGCGTTCCATCTGAAGCACGGTGAGGACATCGTGCTCACGGCCATGATGGGCACCGCCAAGCAGCGGGCGATGATGCAGGAGGCGCTCGAACGGTGGTGGGAGCCGCTGATGATGTTCTACGGCCCGCCGACGCCGCCCGAGCAGGACAAGGATCTCGCCTGGGGGATCAAGTCGCGCGCGAACGAGGACCTGCGCCAAGACTTCCTGACCAAGTACGTGCCGCGCATCCGCGAGATCGGGCTCCGCATCCCCGATCCGAAGCTGCGGTTCGACGAGTCGGCCGGCCGCTGGGTTTACAGTGACATCGACTGGGACAAGCTGGTCGCGGTGGCGCGTGGCAATGGCCCGGCGTCGCAGCAGCGCCTCGGCTTCCGGCGACTCTCCTACGAGGAGACTGCCTGGGTGCGCGAGGCGATCACCGGTGGAGCGGAGTTGGTGGCGTAGGTCGAAGTGAGTCATGCGTCATCAGTTCCCCTCACCCCCGGCCCCTCTCCCACAAGGGGAGAGGGGAGGAGGACGAAACACGGAACACGCATGACGTATCACGCATGACGTTCCAGGAGTCGCCCATGCAGATCTACGAGGTCTTTCGTCAGGAGCGCGAGGGAGATCCGATGGTCCACGTCGGGAACGTCCAGGCGCCCGGCGATGATCTGGCCCGGCAGTACGCCCGCGAGGTCTACTCGCGCCGCGGGGAGGCGACGCGGCTCTGGCTGGTGCCTCGCTCCGCCATCGAAGAGATCGGTGACGCCTACTTCCTGCGGCCGCCGATTGAGCGGTCCTACCGCATGGGCGAGGCCTATCGAGTCACCGTCCAGAAGCGGCGGCAACTGGCGCAGGAGGGCGCACATGAGAGCTGAAGTGACGTCGGCGCTCGGGCGCTACCTGCTCACCATTGCCGACGATGAGTTGATCCTGGGCTATCGCGACTCGGAGTGGACCGGGATCGCGCCGCTGGTCGAGGAGGACGTCGCCTTCAGCTCCCTCGCCCAGGACGAGATCGGGCACGCCCGGCTTTACTACACGCTGGCGGCCGACCTGCTGGCGGCGGACGCCGACGAACTGGCGCTCGGGCGCGAGCCGGACGACTACTACCACGCGACTGTGCTGGAGACGCGCACCACCCCGAAGTACGACGAGTCGGGTGCGCATCGTGGTGGTGGGGACTGGGCGCATGCCGTCGCCCGGCGCTTCCTGTACGACGTGTTCGACGACCTGCGCACCGAGGCGCTGCTGCGTTCCAGCTATGCGCCGCTGGCCGGAGCGGTGCAAAAAATTCGGCGCGAGGAGCAGTATCACCTGCGGCACGGTGTGGCGTGGTGGCGGGCGCTCGCCAGTGCCGATGGTGAGGCGCGGGTGAGACTTGAGGGGGCTCTGGTCGCACTCTGGCCCGGCCTGCTCGGGTTGTTCGAAGACGCACCGGGTGAAGACCTGCTGGTGGCCGAGGGACTGCTGCCACGTCGCACCGCGGACCTCCGCGACGCCTGGCTGGAGCGGGTGCAAGGCCACTGCGACGCTGCGGGACTTCCCTTCCCGTCGGAGCGGACCGGCGCCGGATGGTCCATCGCCGTGCCGCCCGAGGTGGGCGGGCGCCAGGGGCGCCACGGGCCGGCGTGGACCGAACTCTACGACGACATGACCATGGTGCGCCGGCTGGAGCCGGAGGCCGTCTGGTAGCCGGGCCGCGAGAGGGGGCCGTCGATGCGCGCGAGCGCGATCACCGAAGCGGAGATCTGGGAGGCGCTACGTGAGGTGCCCGACCCCGAGATCCCGACGATCAACGTGGTCGACCTGGGGATCATCCGGCGGGTGACGGTCGGTGACCCAATCCGCGTCGAGATGATGCCCACCTTCACCGGCTGCCCGGCGATCGACATGATGCGCCGGGACATCGAGGCACGCCTCAGCACCTTTGGTCCGGTCGAGGTCGTCGTGGTCTACGATGAGGCCTGGACCAGCGATCGGATCACTTCTGCCGGACGCGAGATGCTCCGAGCAGCCGAGCTCGCACCCCCGCCCCGTGGCGGTATCCGGCTGACGCCGGTCCGGGCCGATCCGGTTCCCTGCCCCTACTGCGGCTCAACCGACACCCAGATCGAAAACCTCTTCGGCCCGACCCCCTGTCGCTCGATCTTCTACTGCCGCGCCTGCCGCCAGCCGTTCGAGCAGTTCAAGGCGGTGTAGGGTGGTGGCGTAGGCATCCAGCGTGGCGCGTGCCCTGATCGTGTGTGTTGCGGGCGACCACGACGGGCCTGTCCAGTCGATACGCGCGCCGGAATGAGTGGCGTGAGGAATCTCGCGCTGTGGCGCGTGCGCGGGGTGAGTGGCGTGAAGGATCCCACGCCGCGGCACGTCCCCGGGGCTCAAGCCCCGGGCTGACAAGGAAAGCCGGCTGAAGCCGGCTGGGGGTGGTGCGCCGAACGGATGCCGAAAGGATCCGCGCGTCGTAGCCGGTGCCCGGGGCTAAAGCCGCCGGGCTGACAATACGAAGCCCACTAAAGGGGCTGGAGACGCTGCGCTTGGTGGGAGGCCGAAGCGGCTACGCCGGCATGTCGCCATCACAGCCCCTTCAGTGGGCTTACCCATTTTCAGCCCGGTGGCTTTAGCCCCGGGCACGTACGGACCGGCGAACACGGTGTCGCCGGGATGTGACCCCTCGTCTCTCAGCCGGCTTCAGCCGGCTTTCGTTGTGAGCCCGGCGGCTTCAGCCCCGGGCTCACGCCAGGACGCCGGGCTCCTCACATCGCCCATCCCTGGGCACGTGCCTCGCCGCCGGGATCCTCCCACCACCCACTCCGGACACCGATCGCAGCGCGAAGACCCTCACATCACTTCCCTATTCCCGCTACCCCGGCTGGTGCTCTACGCCGCCGGCGGCCGGGGGGCACCGGAGGTGGATTCGGGGTGAGGAGGAGGTCGTCGGCGTCGGTGATGGCGCTGGGGGAGACGCTGAAGAGGCGAGCGAGGCTGAGCACCTGCCCCTCGTTGGGCGAACTGACCCCCGATTCCCATTGCTCGATGACTTCAGGGAGCGTGCCGAGCCGACGCGCCAGCTCCTCGCGGCTCAGCCCGTGGTGTTTTCGGAGTTTCGTGATCGTGCTCATGGGTCGTGCCTCCGAATCGTGCGTGCGTAGGGCGGTACGGCGCAGGGTGCGTGCCCTGGCGCGGTCATTGCCCGGGCGGCGAGCCAGGGGGCCAGAGGGTCGGCCACATGGAGCGGATGACGTCGGCGGCACCAGGGCCAGCGTGGTGGGCGTCCCGCTCCACTCCTGCCTCCTCGATCACGGATCACGCTGGTCCGGTGCCGCCGACCATCCGCACCGGCACACTAGGGCATCGAGGCGGTCTTGTCTTTGCGCACGAGCAAACACGGGCGCGTTGTGTGGCGCGGGCGGGCAACAGGGCGTATGATGGTTGCCGGTTCCAAGATGTGCAGGTGGCGCCTGCGTGACAGTTCTTCCGGGTGGTTCGTCGCCGCCCGACCAGCGTTCTCTCCCCGCCTGTCGGCGATTTGACGGGCGGGCGGTACACACCGTCTCACGACGAAGGAGGGAGAGCCATGCCGATGTTTCAGCCCGAGATCGAAACCCTCCCCAGGGATCGCCTGCGCGCGTTGCAGAACGAGCGGCTGCGATCCATCGTGGCCTACGCCTACGAGCGCGTGCCGTTTTACCGCGAGGCATTCGACGAGGCGGGGGTCCGGCCGGCCGACATCCGCTCGGTCGACGACCTGACGCGCCTGCCCTTCACCCGGAAGGAGCACCTGCGCCAGCACTATCCCTTCGGCCTGCTCGCCGTGCCGCGTGAGCGTCTGGCACGCGTCCACGCCTCCAGCGGCACCACGGGCAAGCCCACGGTCGTCTGCTACACCCGGTATGACCTCGACGTCTTCGCTGAGGTGAACGCTCGGTCGCTGGCTGCCGCCGGGGGAGAGCCGGGGATGGTGCTACACAACGCTTATGGCTATGGGCTCTTCACCGGCGGGCTCGGCCTCCACTTCGGCGGTGAACGGCTCGGCATGGTCGTTGTCCCCGTCTCCGGCGGCGTCACCGAGCGACAGATCACGCTCATCCGCGACTTCCAACCGGACATGATCGCGTCCACCCCGTCGTACGCCCAGACGCTCGCCGGGGAGTTCGAGAAGCGCGGCATCGACCCGGCGGAGATCAGCCTGCGCTTCGCCATCCTGGGGGCTGAGCCGTGGACCGAAACGATCCGGGAGCACGTCGAGCGCGGGCTGGGACTGACCGCGGTCAACATCTACGGGCTGTCGGAGGTGATCGGCCCGGGCGTCAGCCAGGAGTGCACCGAGGAGCGCGCCGGGAGCCACATCTGGGAGGACCACTTCCTGGCTGAGGTGGTCGATCCAGAGACCGGCGAGCCGCTGCCGGACGGTGAAGTCGGTGAGTTGGTCTTCACCACCCTGACCAAAGAGGCGATGCCGGTCATCCGCTATCGCACCGGCGACCTGACCTACCTGACCCATGAGCCGTGCTCCTGCGGGCGCACGCACGTGCGCATGGGCCCGATCCGCGGCCGCACCGACGACATGCTGGTTGTCCGCGGGCTCAACCTCTACCCGACACAGGTCGAGGAGATCCTGCAGGGGATCCCCGATGTCGTGCCGCACTACCAACTGGTCGTCACGCGGGACGGCTCGCTGGATGAGGTCGAGGTGAAAGTGGAGGTCACCGAGGCGCTGTTCCACGCCGTGGGGCAGGATGTCCTCTCCTCGGAGGTGCTGGAGGCGGACCAGCGGCTGCGCGCGCTGCGGGAGTCGATCCAGCGGAAGATCCGCGACACGATCGGCCTGCGGCTCAACGTCACGCTCATGGCGCCGGGCACGGTGCCGCGGAGCGAGGGCGGCAAGCTGCGGCGGGTACTCGACCTGCGCCAACTGTAGGAGGAACCGGTGCGGACTATCCCGATCGGACATCCGGCGACCTTCACCTTCGTGGTGACGCCGGAGATGACGGTTGACTTCGAGGAGCTGGGCCGCGTCCACCCCGCCTACGCCACCTACTGGATGGCCAAGCACATGGAGCTGGTGGGACGGAAGATCCTGGTCCCCTTCCTGGAACCGGGTGAGGAGGGCATCGGCGCAGCGGTGAGCGTGCGCCACCTGGCTCCGGCGCTGCCGGGCGAACGGCTGACCGTCGAGGGGGTCCACGATCGGACCGAGGGCAACCGGCTCTACGTCCGTTGCCGCGTCGTCAACCAGTGGGGTGAGGTGATCGGCGAGGGTGAGACGACGCAGGTCGTTCTGCCGGCGGCCGAGATCGAGGCGCGCTTCGCGCGGCAGCGGGCGCGGCTGGACGCGACGCGAGAGGAGATGCGAGCATGATCCGGGTCGTGGCGCTCTACAAGCAGCCGGAGGACGTCGAAGGCTTCATGCGGCACTACGAAGAGGTCCACACGCCGCTGGTGCGCAAGATCCCGGGTCTGGCCGGGCTCGAAGTCACCCGGATCACGGCCGACGCCTTCGGCGGAGAGGCGCCTTACTTCCTCATGGCGGTTATGACGTTCCCGGACCGGGAGACGTTCGATGCCGCCATGCGTTCCGAGGAGAACCGCGCGGTGGCCAAGGATGTGATGGGCTTCGCGCGCGGGTTGGTGACGGTGATGGTCGGCGAGGACGTGGAGTGATCGAGAGATGGGCGCGACCTACGAGACCCTGATCGTCGAGAAGCTGGACGGCCGGGTGGGCCTGATCCGGCTCAACCGCCCGGAGCGGCTCAACGCGCTCAACCAGACGCTGATGCGCGAGCTGGTGCAGGCCGTGGCGGCGTTCGACCAGGACGACGAGGTCGGCGTCATCGTGCTCACCGGCAATGAAGCGGCCTTCGCCGCCGGGGCCGACGTGACCGAGATGGACGGCGCGGGCGTGGCCGACATGCTGAGCGGCTATCGGTTCGACGAGTGGGAACAGCTCCGCCGGACCCGCAAGCCGATGATCGCGGCCGTATCTGGCTGGGCGCTGGGGGGTGGCTGCGAGCTGGCGATGCTGTGCGACATGATCGTCGCCTCGGAGACGGCCCGGTTCGGCCAGCCGGAGATCAACCTCGGGATCATGCCGGGCGCGGGCGGAACCCAGCGGTTGACGCGCCAGGTCGGCAAGTACCTGGCGATGGAGATGGTGCTGGCCGGGCGGCAACTCACCGCCGCTGAGGCGGAACGCTTCGGGCTGGTCAATCGGGTGGTGCCGGTCGAGGCATACCTGGACGCCGCGCTGGAGCTGGCCCGCATCGTGGCGGCGAAGGCTCCGCTGGCGGTACAGCTCGCCAAGGAGGCGATCCTCCGCGGGCAGGACGTGCCGCTGGAGGCTGGGCTGGCCCACGAGCGCCACAACTTCTACCTGCTCTTCGGCACCGCGGACAAGCAGGAAGGCATCCGCGCCTTCCTGGAGAAGCGCCGTGCCGAGTGGCAGGGACGGTAAGGTGGATTCGCGGCCAAGCCCCCATGTCTCCCAGCCGTCTCTCGGCTACTAGGCGCACCGCTATCACGCATTCCCCTTCTCCCAAGGAGGGAGACGGGGCCAGGGGGTGAGGACCGTCCACGCTAACGAGGAGGCACGATGGGTGTACTGGAGCGCGAGCTGGCGGGTGGGGTCCTGACCCTGACCCTGAACCGGCCGGAGGCGCTGAACGCCTTCACACGCGAGATGCTGCGAGAGCTGGGCGCCGCACTGCGCGACGCCGCTAAGGACCCGGCGGTGCGGGCGGTGGTCATCACCGGCGCCGGGCGTGGCTTCTCCCCCGGGCAGGATCTCAATGAGCTGGAGGACGGGGAGACGTCGTTCCGCGCCGTGCTCGACAACTACAACCCGGTCATCCAACGGATCGCCGAGCTGGACAAGCCCGTGATCGCCGCGGTCAACGGCGCCGCAGCGGGGGCGGGCTTCGCCCTGGCGCTGGCCTGCGATCTCCGGATCGCCTCCGAAGCCGCCGTCTTCGTCACCTCGTTCAGCCGGATCGGCCTGACGGCTGACTCGGGCATGAGCTACTTCCTGCCCCGTCTGGTCGGCTGGGGCAAGGCGTTCGAGCTGCTTGCCCTGTCACCCAGGCTGACCGCGCAGGACGCGCTTGCCCTTGGGCTGGTCAACCGCGTCGTGCCGGCAGACCGGTTCGCCGAAGAGGTCCAGGCGCTGGCATCTCAGCTCGCCGCGGGCCCGACGAAGGCGTACGGCCTCATCAAGCGGACGCTGCGCAAGGCGGCGACGGCCACACTCGACGAGGTGCTGGAGTACGAGGCCTACCTGCAAGAGATCGCCGGGCACACGCGCGACTACCGTGAGGGAGTTGCCGCGTTCAAGGAGAAGCGCCCACCGGTCTTCACCGGGGAGTAGCTTCCCGATCAGATGCCGCCGCTCCCGGGTGGCAGATATGCTTCTGAGTGTTAGGTGCGGGTCATCAGACCCGCACTCAACGTGTGCCGCGGTGTCGCTGAGAGGAGCCTCCGAGCTGGTTAGACGATGTCGTCCCGGGAGTTCCGGACGATCTCGGCCAGCTCCCGCATGATAGGCGCGAACCGCTTGTGGCTGTAGGGCGCGCCCGCGTACCAGGGGCCGACCTGACCGGCCTGCACCGCCGGGAGACTCGTCCAGGTCGGAATCGCGTTGAGCTGCTCCTGGGTGAGCAGGCCGGGTCGCTGGTCGACCAGGATGAGGTCCGCCGGGTACTTGTTGGCCTGCTCCCAGCTCAGGGCCTCGAAGAAGTCGTTGGTCTGGTGCTTGACGATATCGAGCCCGAGGTCAGCGAAGTAGTGGAGGTCGGTCATCCACTCGGGCGAGGCGACGTAGAGCTGGTCGAGTGAATTGGAGACGACCAGGACGCGCAGGCCGGGCTTCTCCGCGATGGCGGCCTTCAGGTCCGCCTCCGCAGCGGCGAACTCCTCCTTGGCTTCGACCACGTCCGGCGCGGACCTGTCCGCGCCGAGCAGACCGGCCAGCTCCTCAAACCGCTCGATGGACGTGAGGATCGACACGCCCTGCATCGAGATGCCGATCGTGGGCACGATCTCTTTCACGCGGGACTCGGTGTCGCCCAGGTACCAGAGCTGCTTGTCGTACAGCGCGAAGTCGACATAGACGTCCGCCTGGAGGGCGATCAGCTTCTCCAGATCCATCTCGCCGTAGTCGCCGAGGTACTCGACCGCGTCGAGATCGATGTTGCCGGCCTGGAAGTCGGGTGAGCCGTCTTCCGCGCGATATGGCCCGAAGATGCCGACGGCGCGGATGCCGTAGTCCCACAGCGCGGCGGCCGCGGCGGTCTGCGCGACGATGCGCTCCGGCCGCGAGGGCAGGGTGACGGTGATGCCGCGATCGTCGGTGAAGCTCCATTCACCCCCCGACGCCGCGGGGCTGGTCGCGGCGGTCGGCGACGCGCTCGCCGGCGTCGCGGCGGAACCGGTCCCGGCCTCGGCGGGTTCGGTGGCCGTGGTGGCGGCTCCGCCGGTGCTGTCGTCTCCGCCGCAGGCCGCGAGCAGGGCAGCGAGCGGCACGGCGGCGGTCAGGGCCGTCGCACCGCGCAGGAGCCGGCGGCGTGAAATCCGGCGGCGGAGTCCCGCCTGCGCGCTGGCATGCAAGTCATGCGGCATCAATTCGCTCCTCTCTCATCCTCCCAATCTGGAAACCTCCCAAACCGTTCGGCCCAGCATCCGGGGCGGGCCGAGCGCTCATGGCGGTCGCCCTGCCGCCGGGTGAGCCAGGGCGGGTGGGCTAGTGAATCTGGCCGTTCCCCTCCAGGTAGGCGCGGCAGAGCGCGATCCGCTCCTCAAGGGGGCGCAGGCAGCAGGTGTCGCACTTCTCTCGACCGGGCAGGCGGTAGTTCAGGCAGCAGCCGCCACGGTTCAGGAAGATGCCGCTGCGCCCGGCGTGCTCGACCTCCAGAATGCCGGTGCGCCCGTTCGGCCGCGCCAGGGACACCAGGGCAGGAACCTCGCGGCGCGCGAGGTCGAGGTCGCCCACCTGCTCGGCGATCCAGATCACGGCGCTGGCGAGCCGATCGGCGTAGTTCGCGCGCATCCCGTTCAAGCCGTAGGGAGCGACGGACCGGAGGGTGGCGAAGAGGGGGGCAGCGTGCTCCTCGAACTGGGAGGTCAAGCGCTCGCGCAGTTCCTGTTGGTTCGCAACAACGGTGACGGTGGGGTGCTGCGCATCGGGATCACCCGGCAGCGCCCAGCAGTGGGGCGAGAGGAACGTGATGCCGCCCCGCAGGTCGAGCGCGATGGCACCGGCAGACAGATCGGGGACGCGGTTCTCCAGCAGGTAGCAGGCGGTGGCCGCGGCCATGATGTGCCAGAAATAGCCCAGGACGAGGAAGCTGGCTGCCACCTGCCGATTGTCCATCTCGTACAGGCGGCAGACCTCGTCGAGCAAGTCGTTCACGGCGGCGGGGCTGTCCACGATGGCGGCCGCGCGGCGCCACGAGTCAGGCCTGGGCCCGAAGTACACGCTCACACCGGACACCCGTGCGGCCACCCGCTCGATGGTGGCCTGGATCGGGATCGTCGCTTGCGGCGTTGCCTCCGCGGCCAGGATGCCGGTCACGCGCTCTGCTCGGTCCATTCCATGCTCCTCTGTGCGGCTGCGGCCGGAGGACCGCCGCGCTCCGCGACAGCCGCGTCGGCCGTCACTGCCTGTTCGGGGATGATGAGCGGCCGGCCGGTCATGGGATCGTCGACCACGCTGCTCTCGACGCCGAACACATCGCGCACCAGCGCCGGTGTCAGGACGGCCGCCGGGGTACCGGTCGTCACGATCTGTCCGTCCTTCATGACCACGATGTGGTCGGCGTAGCGGCACGCCTGGCTGAGGTCGTGCATGACCATGACGATCGTCCGGCCTTCGCGCCGGTTCAGGTTCCAGACCAGATCCAGCATCTCGACTTGATGGGCGATGTCGAGGAACGTCGTCGGCTCGTCCAGCAGCAAGACCTTCGTCTGCTGGGCGAGTGCCATCGCCAGCCACACACGCTGTCGCTGCCCACCGGAAATGGCGTCGACAGGCTTCCAGCGCAGGTGCTCCACCCCGGTCGCGGCCAATGCCTCGTCGACCGCCTGCTGATCGTCGTGGCTCCACTGCCGGTACCACCGCTGATAGGGGTAGCGTCCCACGGCCACGAGGTCTTCGACCGTGACCCCGTCGGGGACCGCCGCATCCTGGGACAGCAGCGCGACCCGCTGGGCGAATTTCCGGTGTGACCAGGTGACGACCGACCGGTCGTCGAGCAGGGCCGTCCCCGACATCGGCTTGAGCAGCCGGGCGAACGTGCGCAGCAGGGTGGACTTCCCGCTCGCGTTGGGGCCGACGATGGCGGTCACCCGGCCGGCGGGGATCGTCAGGCGTGCCTGGTCCACAATGCAGCGCTGCCCGTAGCCGCAGCAGAGCCGGTCGCAGCGCAGCCGGCCGATCGGCGGGGTGGGGAGTGGCTCCGCGGTCAGCGCCGCGGAGCTCCGGGGCACCGACACGAGGCGGTCCGTCTCCGGCACGTAGACGATATCGCACGCGATCCCGAAGACCGTCTCCATCATCTCGGGCGTCACGACGCGCTCGGGCGGGCCTTCGGCGACGATCGCGCCGTCGCGCATGGCCACAACGTGGTCGCTGACCTGGGCTGCGGCGTTGACGTCGTGCAGCACCAGCACGATCGTCCGGCCTTCGGTGCGGTTCAGGCGGCGGAGCAGCGACAGGATCTCTTGCTGGTGGGCGATATCCAGGTAGGTGGTCGGCTCGTCCAGGAGCAGCAAGGGCGTTTCCTGCGCCAGCGCCATGGCGATCCATGCCCGCTGGCGCTGGCCGCCCGACAGCTCGTCGACTGGGTGGCGGCGCAGGTCGGTCATGCCCGTGATCTCGAGCGCGCGTTCGACCGCGGCACGATCCTCCCGGCTCAGCGGCTGCAGGATCGACTGGTGGGGGTAGCGGCCGCGCCGCACCAGCTCCTCGACGGTGATCGCATCGGGAGCCGTCGGCTGCTGCGGCAGGAGTCCGAGCTGGCGGGCGACCTCCTTCGTCGACTGCCGGTGGATCGCATGGCCGTCGAGCAGGACCGCGCCGCGCTGCGGGGCCATGAGCCGGCCCAGCGCCCGGAGCAGGGTGCTCTTGCCGCACCCGTTGGGGCCGATGATTGCGGTAACCGCGCCATCCGGGACCTTGAGCGTCAGATCCCGAATCACGGCCTGCGGGCCACCGTAGCTGAGGGTGATCTCGTCTGCGTGCAGTCTCGTCATCCGCCGCCCCTAAACCCGTGTGTTCGCCCGGTACAACAGGAAGAGGAAGTACGGTGCGCCGACCGCGCCGGTGACGACGCCGACGGGGACGCTGACCGGGAGGGCGTGCTGCCCCACCATGTCCGCGCCCAGGACCAGCAGCGCGCCGAGCACACCCGTGACGATGAAGACGCCGCCCGACATCGGGCCAGCGATCATCCGCGCGATATGCGGCACCATCAGCGCGACGAAGCCGATCGGCCCGGCCACCGCGACGGCGCCCGCACTCAAGGCGCAGCCGACCAGGATCAGCGCGAGCCGTGTCCGTTCCAGCGGCAGCCCGACGCTGCGGGCCGTGGTGTCGCCGACCTGGATCACCCGCAGCGCCCACATCAACCCCACGCCCACCGGCGCCAGGACGGCTAGCACCACGACCATCACGCGCACGTCGCCCCATGTGGCGGCGTACACGCTGCCGGTGGTCCAGTGGAGCGCACGGCTGGCTTCATAGATGTTGGCGCGGACCACTAACCCGGTGGTGAGCGCGGTCAGGATGGCGTTGACGCCGATCCCCACCAGGATCAAGCGGGGTCCGGCGATGTTCCCCCGCCAGCTCAGGAGGTAGATCGCTGCCGTCGTGGTCACCGCCCCGGCGAAGGCGATCAACGGGAGCAGCGGCGACGGCTGTCCGGTCACGATCCAGAACACGGCCGCGAAGGACGCCCCGGCGTTCACACCGATGATGTCCGGCGACACCAGCGGGTTGCGCACGAGCCCCTGGAAGATCGCCCCGGACATGGCCAGCGCGGCGCCGACGAAGGATGCTGTCAGCACCCGCGGGAGGCGCAGGTCGCGCACGATAAACCGGGCGTCGCCCGCGTGCGCGCCGGTGAGCGCGTCGATGACAGCCTGGAGAGACAGGCGGAAGCTGCCGAGCGTCAACGCCCACGCGCCCAACGCCACCAGTACCACCAGCGCCACGCCGATCATGCTGAGGACACGGGTGTTGACCCGGAACGCGACCCCACCGAGCTGGACGAAGCGCACCGACGGCGGCGTGGTCTCTGGCGAGGGGCTGGTGGAGCGGGCCATCATCACTACAGCTCCGCGACGCGGCGCTGGCGTGCCAGCGCGATCAGTACCGGTGCCCCGAGGACGGCCGTGACGATCCCGACTTGGACTTCGCCCGGCCGGGCCACCACCCGCCCCAAGATGTCCGCGCTCAGCAACAGCAGCGGGCCGACGACGAGGCAGTACGCGAGAGTCCAGCGGTAATCGGGGCCGGTGAAGAGTCGGACGATGTGCGGGACGGCCAGCCCGAGGAAGCCGATCGGGCCTGCCGCGGCCACCGCAGCACCCGCGAGCAGGACCACCAGCGCGGTAACCACCGCGCGGACCCTTCCGGTGTGCATCCCGAGTGAGCGCGCGGTGTCTTCACCCATGCTGAGGATGTCGAGCTGGTTCGCCATGGCCAGCATGCCGATCAGCCCGACCAGGAGGAACGGCAGGACGGAGGTGAAGGTCGTGACGTCACGGCCCGCGAGCGACCCGGCGAGCCAGAACCGCACGACCTCCAGCGTCTGCTGGTCCAGCAAGAGCAATGCGGTGAGCCAGGAGCTCAACAGAGATGACACGACCACGCCGGCGAGTGCCAGCTTGACCGGCGTAGCGCCACCGGGTCCGGCAGACCCGAAGGCGTACGTTGCCGCCGCGGCAGCCAGGCCGCCCGCGAACGCGAACCAGACGAACTGGAGCGGGTGGGTCAGGTGGCCGTAGTAGACGGCGGTGACGATTCCGAAGGCCGCGCCGCTGTTGACGCCCAGCAGGTCCGGACCGGCCAGTGGGTTACGCGTAGTCGCCTGCATCGCCGCGCCCGCCATCGCCAGTGCGGCGCCGACCCCTAAGCCGATGATCGTTCGGGGCAGCCGCAGCGTGCGGACGACCGTCTGCTCGTAGGACGCGGGATCGTAGTGAAACAGGGCATCGAAGGCGTCCGCGTTCGAGATACCGATCGACCCGACTCGCAGGCTCAACACCGCCACAACAGCGAGCGCCGCGACGCAGAGCAGGAGCGTGGCTCCCAGCTTCGCCGCCGGGAGGGTTCCCCGGTGCGCCATGGTTGATTGAGCCGGCGCCGTGCTGGTGACTTTGCTCACGATGTCGCCTCGGTGCTGGGATCGCCGTCGACCGCGGCGGCGAGCAGGGGAACCAGTCGCTCGACCAGGTACGGCAGGCTCAGCACGGTGCTGAAACTCAAGGCGCCGTAGATCGGGTCATCGCTGCGTTCGAAGAAGATCGTGCGACCCTCGCGCGACACCCGGAGTTGCTGGTAGAGGGGATCGGCCTCAATGGCGGAGCGCTGCTCGGGCGTATCCGTCTGCATGATGAGGACATCGGTGTCGAGGAGGTTGATCTGCTCCTTGCTGATCTGTGCCGAGTCCAGGTCCCCGACGACCTTCGCGAGGTCGTCCGGCACGACAAAGCCGAGCGAGATCAGGAAGCGCATTGGCGGCGTGTTCGGCCCGACCGCCCAGAACTGGCCGTCGCCACTGGGCGACGCCCACGCGATCGTCGCCCCGGCAAACTCGGCATGGGCCGATGCGGCCTCGGCGATGGCGGCCTCAACCTGGGCGATGCGCTCCTCGGCGACGGCCTCACGGCCCAGCGCGCGGCCGATCACCCGAGTCTGCTCCTGCCACGGCATGCCGAAGTCGGGGTAGTCGCCCGACTGCGCCACCGTCGGGGCGATCTGCGACAGCCGCGTGTACTCGTCTTCGGTGACGCCGGAGTGCGTCGCGATGATGACGTCAGGCCGGAGTGCCGCGATCGTCTCGAAGTCCAACTCGCCGTACGGCATGACCAGCACCTGCGGCGTGGCATCGCCGAGTTCGTCCTGCGCCCAGGGCCAGACGGCGTAGGGCTGATTGCCGAACCATTCGCGCACGGCCACCGGCTTGACGCCGAGCGCGAGGACCGGGTCCTGCTCGCTGAAGCCGATCGTGACCACCCGCTCCGGCTCTTCCGGGATCTCAGTGGTCCCGAACTTGTGCTCGACCGTGACCGGGAAGACGCCGGACGTACCCGTGGCCTCCGCGGTCGCCGTGGTTCCGGCGGTGGTCGGAGTCGCCGCGGCTTCTTGCGTGGTTCCCGGCGATGCCGTCGCCGCGCTCGTGGGCGAGGTGGTGCTCGCCGGTTCGTCCTCACCGCCGCAGGCCGCCAGAGCCGCTGCCAGCGGCAACACGGCGCCCGCACTCGCCAGCGCGCGCAGGAATCGCCGCCGCGTCAGTACTTTGAGGTCTAGTCCCTGATGGTTCCCCGCCGTCGTCCCGGGTCGTACGGATCCCATCCCTCTCCCTGTCCCCATCACGTGCCGTGGCAGTCCCCGCATCGAAGGAGCGGTTCCCCGTCCGCTCCACGGATCGTCGCCCCGGCTTATCGGCACCCAGACGCCGGTCCAGTCCCGATCACCACCCGCGTCAGTGCGTCACCATGTCGCGCCCCGTTCCTGGATCCGAACATTCCGTCCACGACCAGTTACGGGTCACGATCGCACCTGCTATACTCACCACGAAGGACAGCGCGACGCTCGTCGTCTGTCTTTCTACCGGCGCCGGTCTAGTCGGGCTCGGTTCCCCACCGCGTCCCCAACTCGAGCGATTGCCGGAGCCGGGGCAATCCCGACTAAATTAGTCGGGATTAGTCTAGTGATCCCCCTGTGCCCTGTCAAGAGGAACTTTGCCGTTGGCGTAGTTCTGCGACGGCTGCCGCTCAGCCTGCCGATGACGGCTCTGCCGGGCTGACAATGAAAGCCGGCTGCAGCCGGCTGGGAACATTGAATTCACATCTGGCTGGTGCGGTGTCCACCGTCTGATTCGTGCCCGGGGGTAAACCCCCGGCACGCGCCGGGATGGTGGGAACCTGATGTCGGGGTGTGAGTCCTGTCCCACTTAGCCCGCTAGAGCGGGCTTCCGTTGTGAGCCCCGGGGCTTAATCCCGGGCACGTTCCGCGACCCTAGGCGCTCCCAAGACGGAATCCTCATCCTGAGCGAAGCGAAGGATCTCGCGCGGGAGCGGTGATCTCACCCCGAGATCCTTCGCCTCCACCGAACCCGGCTCGCCGCCGGGCCCGGTTCCGCTCACCATGACATAAACTGGCACATCCGCTCCAGACCCGCGCTATTCACACGGCCAGCTCCACGGCGCGGCCTTGAGCCCGCGGATCAGGAGCGGGAAGGGGCTCGGCATCTCGCCGACCGGTACCTCAATCAGGACCGGGCGGTCGTGCTTGAGCGCCTCACGCAGGGCGACGCGGAGCCCCTCGGGCCCCTCGGCACGCCGGCCCTCGACGCCGAAGAGTTCGGCCAGCTTGACGAAGTCCGGGTTTCGCAGTTCCGTGGCGATGTATCGGCCGTGGAAGAACTGCTTCTGGAACGCGCGCACGTTGCCGTAGGCGTTGTCGTTGAAGACGATGGTGATCACGGGGATGTTATGCAGGGCCATCGTCGAGAGTTCCTGGACGTTGAACATGAAGCCGCCGTCACCGTTGATCGAGATCACCCGTCTGTCGGGGTTACCGACCTGTGCGCCGAGAGCCGTGGCGAAGCCGTAGCCGAGCGTGCCCTGGTAGCCTGGAGCGATAAAGGTTCGCGGCTCGTAAACCGGGAAGCCGACCCAGTTCCAGTAGCCGACCTGGGTGCTCTCATTGACGACGATCGCGTCGTCCGGGATCTCCTCGCGGATCGCCATCGCGTACGAGGCTTGCGGCTGGATCTCGAAGAGGAGGTCGTCGATTCGCTCCTTGAGCGCGGTCAGTTCCTCTTCGCGGGACGGGCGCTTGCGGTTGTGGCGTGGGACGCGGTCGACGAGTTCCGCCAGGCCCGCCCGGGCGTCGGCCGCGATGCCGAGTCGCCGGCCGCGGCGGCCGTTCACGCTTGGCTCCGCGTCGAGGTGGATGACCGTCTGGTTGCCGTTCGGGCCCCACTCGGTGACTTGTGGCAGCGCGAAACGCGTCCCGACGGCCAGGATCACATCGGCGGCCGGCATGAGCTCGCGCGCCGCGATCATGTTCTGCGCCAGGTAGTGGCGGGCCGAGAGCGCGCCTTTCCCGTTGACCGTCATCACGACCGGCGCCTGGAGCAGCTCCGCGAGCTCCCGCAGCTCCTCCCAGGCCTCGGCGGCGTGGATGCCGCCTCCAGCGAAGATGAGGGGGCTCTTGGCTCGGCCGAGCTTCTTGGCTGCGGCCTCCAGCAGATCCGGATCGCCGGCCGGTCGGGCTGAGCGCTTGTCCACTACTGGCAGGGAGACATCCTCCGCCGCGGCCAGCACGTCCGGCGGCAGCTCGATCACGACTGGCCGCGGTCGGCCGCTCGCCATCTGCGCGAACGCCTCGGCTACCAGCCCCGGCACCTCTCCCGGTGCCAGCGCCCGCGCCGCCCACTTGGTGAACGACCCCGCCAGCTCCAACTGCCGCGGCACCTCGTGCAGC
>Ga0207867_1000623_pt1 | contig 35006 bp, 32 predicted proteins | sample HigsolmetaAR206D_FD_184838 | JGI IMG/M metagenome (GOLD analysis project Ga0207867, IMG submission 184838) | Ionic liquid and high solid enriched microbial communities from the Joint BioEnergy Institute, USA - AR20-6-D (SPAdes) (version 2) ...
CAACAGTGATTAAGTCCAAAAATAAAACAAGGCGTTTTCCACAGTGGATAGCCTCCTAAAGGATTAGCATACCACAAAATTCACTGTGGATAAAGATATCTTTTTTTAACCCCATTTTATCCCCATGTGGATAGATTTAACCCGGCGCCGTTGGAAAGGTTTAAGTGGGGCAAGTTGAAAAGGTACTTATTTTTTTCTTATCACTTAACGGGCGTTGATGGTCACCTTGTTAAAAAAGTCAAGAAAACTTGGTACTCCCGAGCCTTTTAGGCAATGATAGAGCCAACGTTTCCCATAATCTGGCTTGAATGTAAAATGAAAGACGTTTCTTACCGGTAAAAAAAATAACCCTCAACTCTGAGGGTGCCTGCCCTCAAAGTCTCGGGTCAAAACCTGATTAAAATTTACTCTTTATTTTTAAAATCGATAACAACGGCGCGGTTCGGTTCTTCTCCGGTGGAATAAGTGGTAATCTCAGCAACATCCTGCAATGCCATATGGACTATTTTTCGCTCATGGGATGGCATCGGCTCTAACTTCACAGCTTTTTTAGTTTTTCTTACGCGATCCGCCGTCCTTTGAGCCAATTTTTCCAATGCCGTTTTGCGTCGCACCCGATAGTTTTCAGCGTCCAACTCAATGCGAACATTGGCATCGGAAGATTGGTTGGCGACGAGGTTCGTTAAATATTGAAGGGCATTTAACGTCAGCCCTCTTTTCCCAATAACGAGCCCTAAATCTTCACCGGTTATCAAAAATTGATAGTCCCGGTCACCAATTTTGTTAATCGCTATTTCGGAATCAATGCCAATTTTTTTTATGATCGCTTGCAAGTAGTCCTGAGCCTTGTGAATCGGATCTACTTTTACGGTTACTTTAATGACCGCTTGTTTTGATCCGATAAATCCTAAAAGTCCTTTTTTAGGCTCCTCCAAGACTTCTACATCCACTTCATCTTGCGAAACTTGTAAAGTTTTCAAGGCTTCCTCTAAAGCTTCATCCACCGATTTCCCGCTGACCGTCACTTCTTTCACTTTGTCGCTCCCCCTGTTTCCTTGGTTTTTGATTTACTCGGAGCATAAATAAAGTACGTTTGGAAAATCATAAAAATATTGCCGACGACCCAATAAAGCGCCAATGCAGCCGGAAAATTAAAGGCAAAAATGGCAATCATAATCGGGAAAACATAGGTCATAATCGCCATTTGTGGATTGGCGTTCCCCATGCGGCCGACCATAATCTTTTGTTGGATAAAAGTCGTAGCCGCTGCAATAAACGGTAAAATATAGTCGACATGCCCTAGACTGAACCAAAGAAAAGTGTGATTGCGAATCTCTTCGGTCCGGTAAACCGCATGGTAGAATGCGATTAAAATGGGCATTTGAATGAGTAATGGAAAGCAACCTGCCAAGGGATTCACATTATATTTTTGAAACAACAGCATGGTTTCTTGTTGCAATTTTTTCTGCGTTTCAGCATCTTTCGAACTGTACTTTTCTCTTAATTTCTTCATTTCCGGCTGCATTTCCTGCATCGCTTTGGAATTTTTTATTTGCTTGATCATTAAAGGCAAAATAATAAGCCGGATGATGATGGTACAAATAATGATGGAAATACCATAACTGCCATTGAAAATATGAGCCACATATTTTATAAACCAAGAGAGCGGGTAAACAAACCATTCATTCCAAATGCCCTTACTGTTGGCATCGATCGGCTGGTTTAAATCTGAACATCCAGTAAGTACGAAAAATAACAGTAATAGTACCCCTGTTAACCATAACTTCTTGCGCAATCGTTTAACCTCCTTGAAACCTCGTTACCTACAAAAAACTATGTATCGTTTTCATATCATTTTTCTTTCTCCGGAACCGGATCATATCCTCCAGGATGAAAGGGATGGCACTTGAGAATTCTTTTAAATGTTAACCAAAATCCCTTAAGAAAACCAAAGCGTTGAAAGGCCACTAAGCCGTATTCGGAACAAGTTGGGTAAAAACGGCAGCTTGGCGGCTTTATAGGTGAAATGACATTTCGATAAATTTTAATGAAAAATATGGCCAGCCATTTCATTTTTGCTCGTCCTTTATCGGCCGCAAAACTCCCGATTTTTTTAGCACATGAGAGAGGGACGCTTTCGTTTGCCAATAATCCATGTCCGCTGTTGGTTTCCTCGCTATAATAACACAATCCATCCCAATGTTGAAATGGTTCTCAAGTACCCTGACGATTTCTCGTATATATCTTTTTACCCTATTCCGAGTGACGGCATTGCCGATCTTTTTGCTGACGGATAAACCGATGCGATTATAGGGTTGTCCTTTTTGGGCTAAGACATATACTACAAATTGTCGATTAGCAGTAGAGCGGCCATGCTGAAAGACGTTTTGAAAATCCTCGTTTTTTTTCAATCTCTGTATTTTCTTCACAGTTGTTGTCACTCCATTAAGAAATGGAATGCCTTACATTGATTTTACGAATCAAAGAGACATTTTGTTTCACTTTTTATACATCTATCCTATTATAGACAAAAAAGTTTCGGGTTTAACAGTCTTTATATTTATATTCCCTCATTAGTAAAAAAACCTTGACTCTGTTAAACCATTTGGACGGAGTTAGAATCAAAGTTGGGCTTTCGTTGTCCTCGTACTGAATTGAAAATGATTGACTCCCTCACCCGTAGAAAAAAGACCACTGTGAGAGAACAGTGGTCTTAAGCTGACAATACTTTTCTTCCTTTACGGCGGCGGCGCGCAAGAACTTTCCGGCCGTTTGCCGTGCTCATGCGGGCGCGAAACCCGTGTACTTTTTTCCGTTTCCGATTATTCGGTTGATAAGTCCGTTTCATCTATAACACCTCCCAAGGGATGCTCTCCATACATAAAGACTCTGACTCATTATAATTGGGATAAGCGTAAATGTCAAGGTCTCCCGTATCGATCCATTTTTGGGTCAATCGTTAAAGGCTACCTTCTCCAGTATAACTTAATCCCCAAAAATAAAAACAGTATCTTTTCGTGAACTTTTATTGACACCATGCTTGGATAACGGGTTGGTCGGCGTGTTTATCCACATGTGGATAATTCTTTAATGGTGTTTTTCTTTACTCTCAAACCATCGACATTTTTTTCACATATTCACACCCTGTTTAAAACCTACTTTACGTACTTTTAATACATTGTGGATAAATGGGTTAAATCCATTGATTGTCTGGTTTTCTTTTGTTATGATATGTTTACCGTTATTGTTTCCAATTCATAGAACGCTTGATCTTTTCCACAGGTTGTGGATATTTTTGTGGACATTTTTACACGGCCTGTTTATACCCTTATCCACAAGGGTGTAAAAAATGTCGATAAGTGATGGGATAGCGCGAATAGAGTCGAATGCCCATGTGAATAAAATTTTTGGTGCACAATAAAGGGGGGAAACCTTTGAACGATATTCATCAGCTATGGAATGAAGTCCTTGCTTCATTGAAAAAAAAAGTAAGCAAACCCAGCTATGAAACTTGGTTAAAAGCCACATCCGCTCATTCATATAAGGATCATACGCTTGTTGTCGCTGCTCCCAATGAATTTGCAAGGGATTGGCTGGAAAACCATTACACCGAACTCATCTTAGAAATTTTAACGGATTTAACAGGGTCTGAAATCAACGTTAATTTTATTATTCCACAAAAAGGAACAGACGACTTTGATGAAAGCCGCTTTCATACACCTCAGAGCACCAAAAGAACATCGGTGCAATCCATGGATAAAAACACCAAAGACCCAAAGAAAAACATGTTAAATCCAAAATATACCTTTGATACTTTCGTCATCGGTGCAGGAAATCGCTTTGCTCACGCAGCGAGCCTGGCGGTGGCTGAAGCCCCGGCAAAGGCTTATAATCCATTATTTATATATGGTGGCGTTGGGCTCGGGAAAACCCATTTAATGCATGCGATTGGCCATTATGTTCTTGAACATAATCCAAATGCAAAAGTCGTCTACTTATCATCTGAAAAGTTCACGAATGAATTTATCAATGCGATTCGAGACAATAAGGCCGACCATTTCCGGGATAAATATCGTAACGTCGATGTGTTACTAATTGATGATATTCAATTTTTAGCTGGAAAAGAATCCACTCAAGAAGAATTTTTTCATACCTTTAATGCCTTGCACGAGGATATGAAGCAAATCATTATCTCGAGTGATCGACCGCCTAAAGAAATCCCCACTTTGGAGGATCGGCTGCGCTCGCGCTTTGAATGGGGGCTCATTACGGATATTACCCCCCCAGACTTAGAAACGCGAATCGCCATTCTAAAGAAAAAAGCACGGGCAGAAGGTTTGGACATGCCAAACGAAGTGATGTTATATATCGCCAACCAAATCGACACGAACATCCGTGAGTTGGAAGGTGCTTTAATCCGCGTTGTCGCTTACTCCTCATTAATCAATCAAGATATAAATGTCGACTTAGCTGCGGAAGCACTCAAAGATATCATCCCTTCGTCCAAACCGAAAACCATCACGATCAAAGATATTCAAAAAGCAGTCGGAGAACATTATCATCTGAAACTAGAAGACTTTTCAGCGAAAAAACGCACGAAATCGATTGCTTTTCCGCGACAAATTGCTATGTATTTATCTCGGGAATTAACGGATTTCTCCCTTCCGAAAATTGGTGAGGAATTCGGCGGACGTGATCACACGACAGTCATTCATGCCCATGAAAAAATCTCTAAAATGCTGCAAACCGACATGGCTCTGCAACAAAGCATTAAAGAGATTACCAATCAATTAAAGTCATCCGTTTAATCCACAGCCTGTTTTAAAAGTCTGCCGTAAACATGGCATTTATGCACAACTTATGCACATGTGGATAATTGAGATTTTCTGAACTCAAACGATTTATACACAAACTCACAGTGCCTATTACTATTACTTCTATTCTTTTTTTATAAAAAAATAAGTATCTCAGGAGGAATAATCTTGGCTGACGCAATCCACTCGATGGCGGTCGAAGAAGGTTTAGCCATGAAAGTCATTGTGGCCAAAGACAAGTTGGTGGCATGCACAAATGACGTCATGAGAGCCGTTTCATCGAAAACAACGATATCCATTCTTACAGGTATAAAAATTACAGCGGCTTCCGGCGGATTGACGCTTACGGGTAGCGATTCAGACATTACTATTCAAGCGTTTATTCCCACTGAGGAAAATGGCATTGAAAATATTCAAATCATAAAACCCGGGAGCATTGTCCTACAAGCTCGCTATTTTGCGGATATTGTTAAAAAGCTTCCGGATGATACCGTAACCATTGAAGTTGATTCGCGCCTGATGACTCGCATTCAATCCGGTCATTCCGAGTTTAATTTAAACGGGATGGATGCCGATGAATATCCACGCCTACCGGTATTAAGAGAGGAAAATACCCTATCGATCCGTAAAGATCTTTTAAAACAGATTATCCGCCAGACGGTTTACGCTGTTTCGACATCTGAAAATCGCCCCATCCTAACAGGAGCAAACTGGGTATTTGAAAACAAAACTCTAAAATGTGTGGCGACGGACAGTCATCGTCTTGCAAGAAGAACGGTAACAATGGACGTCGAAGAAAACCACACGATAACCAATCTCGTCATCCCTGGGAAAAGTTTAAATGAACTCGGAAAGATATTGGATGACCGCGACCAAGATGTTGTCGAAATGATTGCGACAGATAATCAGGTTTTATTTAAAACCGATCATATTCAGTTTTATTCAAGGCTTTTAGAAGGAAAATATCCTGAAACTGAAGGGCTCATCCCCAATGATGTCAAAACAGAAGTAGTGTTAAAAACAAAAGATTTATTGCAAGCGATTGATCGCGCGTCTCTTCTTGCCCGGGATGAACGCAATAATTTAGTGAAACTGAAAACGGTTGATCAAAGTTCTTTAGAAATTTTATCTCAATCACCTGAAGTTGGCCGCGTGTACGAAAACGTTCCAGCCAACAAGATCAGTGGTGAGGAATTAAGAATTTCTTTTAGCGCAAAATATATGATGGATGCTTTAAACCGCATCGATTCCGAAGAGCTCATTATTCAATTTACGGGAGCAATGAAACCGTTTATCTTAAAACCGGTTGACGACCCGGATTTACTGATGTTGATCTTACCCGTTCGAACCAACTAAACGGTCAAAATAGAGAGAAAAGGCTCCACAAAGGACCGGATGCCTTTTCTTTTTTTCAAAAAGGATTTCGGAAAGGGTTGCTTAAGATGCAGGAAACCATCCATCTCAAAAATGATGCTGAGTATTTGACACTCGGCCAAATGCTCAAAATCGCTGGATTAATTGCGACTGGCGGCCAAGCCAAATGGTTTCTTTTAGAAAATCAAGTTTATGTCAATGACCAACTTGAAAACCGCCGCGGCAGGAAGCTGTTTGCCGGCGATGAAGTCCGCATTGAAGGATGCGGCGCCTATCGGATCGCTCAATCATCGTAACGGCCGATTGAAAATAAGTGCCTTTAAATTTCCTATTTGAGGGGGTACTTTTTTGTTTCTCGAGTTTATTAACGTTAAACATTTTAGAAATTATGTTCAGACAGCGATTGATTTAAACCCCTCAGTCAATGTGTTTATCGGAGAAAATGCGCAAGGGAAAACCAATTTATTGGAAGCCATTTATGTTTTAGCGATGGCTAAATCCCATCGAACACCCCATGACAAAGAATTAATCCAATGGGGAGAAAATTATGCTAAAATAGAAGGAAGAGTAAGTAAAAACAGCGGCAGTATTCCTTTGGAACTAACGCTGTCCAAAAAAGGAAAAAAAGCAAAAGCCAATCACCTTGAGAAGAAACGCTTAAGTCAATATATCGGCCTTTGTAACGTGGTAATGTTCAGTCCCGAAGATCTCCAACTCGTCAAAGGCAGTCCTGGTTTAAGACGGCGTTTTTTGGATATGGAGATTGGCCAAATTCAACCGATTTATCTTCACAGTCTGGCACAGTATCAAAAAACGCTGCTTCAGCGCAATGCGCTTTTGAAACAGACAAATCGCAAGGCTCCTTCTGTCCTCGCTTTAATTGAGATTTTAACAGAACAATTGACAGAACTTGCTGGTGAAATTATCGCGCGGAGAAATCGCTTCATTCGTGACTTAAGAGAGTGGGCCAACCAAATTCATCGCAGCATTACGAATGACCATGAAGAACTCTCGATTCAATACCGTTCAAGTGTTGGCGAGGTATCAGATGAAACGGATTTGTCAAGGATAAAAAAGGAAATGCTTTCAGCGTTTAATCAAGTGTTTGATAAAGAATTAGAGCGCGGGCTAACGCTCGTTGGCCCCCATCGAGATGATCTGCAATTTTATGTAAATGAAAAAAATGTGCAAACGTTTGGCTCGCAAGGTCAGCAGCGGACAACCGCCCTGTCATTGAAACTCGCCGAGATTGAACTGATTGCGAATGAAGTCGGTGAATATCCATTACTACTTCTGGATGATGTCCTCAGCGAATTGGATGACCAAAGGCAAACGCATCTTATAGGCACTTTCAAAGAGCGGGTCCAAACCATAGTCACAACGACGAGTGTCTCAGGGATCGGACAGGAAATGCTCAAAGATGCTCGTTCTTTTTACGTTAAAGACGGCTCTGTGGCATCTGTAAAGGACTGATAAGCCATGTTCATTCATTTAGGTGAGGATGTCGTCATTAAAGCCAATGAAGTCATCGCCATCTTTCAATACAACCTTTTTCAAGATGAACGGAACCGATCATTTATTCAAAAAGTCATGGAGAACAAAACGTTTATCCGTATCGGTGGGGAAAACATTAAATCGGTCATCTTGACGGGTGATTGTCTCTATTTTTCCCCATTTTCTCCTAACACATTAAAAAAACGTTCCGAACAAACGATGACTTAACGGGCCAAACCATTATTTGCTAAGGGAAACTCGACTTGACCAAGCCTTTTGGACGGAAAAGGCGGAGCCAATGTTGCCCTTTTGCTGGACTGTTAAATGATATACTTTCATACCAGTACAAGAAAATCGGGACGACCCTTGTTTTGGAAAGCAGGTGACTTTGTATGTTGGAAGATCAAGTAAAAAAAGATACCTATGATGAGAGCCAAATTCAAGTGCTGGAAGGCCTTGAAGCCGTTCGGAAACGGCCGGGGATGTACATTGGATCAACCAGTGCACGCGGCCTTCACCATTTAGTTTGGGAAATCGTCGACAATAGCATTGACGAAGCTTTGGCGGGCTATTGTGATGAAATAAAAGTGGTCATCACCAAGGACGGTGGCGTGACGGTTAGAGATAATGGTCGTGGTATTCCTGTTGGTATCCATGAAAAAGTCGGGCGCCCTGCTCTCGAAGTCATCATGACCGTTCTTCACGCTGGCGGTAAATTCGGCGGAGGGGGATATAAGGTATCCGGCGGGCTGCATGGTGTAGGGGCATCCGTCGTCAATGCCTTGTCGTCCAAATGCTGGGTCAAGGTATATCGTGATGGCTATGTCTATTTCCAAGAATATCACCGCGGGGTTCCGGTCAATGATGTCGAAATCATCGGGGAATCAGAGGAAACTGGTACGGAAACGCACTTTATTCCGGATCCGGAAATCTTTACGGAAACGACCCGATTCGAATTTGACGTGCTTTCCCAACGCATCCGGGAGTTGGCGTTTTTAAATAAAGGCATACGGATAATACTCATCGATGAGCGGGAAGAAAATGAACGAAAAGCCGAGTACCACTATGAAGGCGGCATCAAATCCTTTGTGACCTATTTGAATCGCACAGAAGATGTCTTGCACAAAGAACCGATCTACATCGAAGGGGAAAAAGACGGCATCACCGTCGAGATCTCCATGCAATACAACGAAGGCTTTGCAAGTAAAATTTATTCCTATGCCAATAACATTCACACACACGAAGGCGGAACCCATGAATACGGCTTTAAAACCGCTTTAACACGAGTGATTAATGATTATGCAAGAAAAAATCAATTTTTAAAAGAAAACGACCAAAATTTATCCGGTGAAGATGTCCGCGAAGGGTTAACCGCAATTATTTCTATTAAACATCCGGACCCGCAATTCGAAGGACAAACGAAAACGAAACTTGGAAACTCTGAAGCGCGAACCATCACCGAAACGCTATTCGGAGAAGCTTTTTCACGTTATTTGTTAGAAAATCCGGATATCGCTAAAGCCATTGTGGAAAAAGGCATGATGGCGCAACGCGCTCGAGCCGCAGCGAAAAAAGCGCGTGAATTAACGCGCCGCAAGTCGGCCCTGGAGGTTTCCTCGTTACCGGGGAAATTGGCGGATTGCTCTTCAAAAGATGCATCCATATCAGAACTTTATATCGTTGAGGGCGATTCCGCGGGTGGTTCAGCGAAACAAGGACGGGACAGGCATTTTCAGGCGATTCTTCCGCTCAGAGGGAAGATTTTAAATGTGGAAAAAGCCCGGATTGATAAAATATTATCCAATAACGAGGTTCGCGCCATCATCACGGCATGCGGGACGGGTGTCGGCGAAGATTTTGACATCGAAAAAGCCCGCTATCACAAAATTATCATCATGACAGATGCCGATGTGGACGGAGCCCATATACGGACATTATTATTGACATTCTTTTATCGCTATATGAGACCGATGCTTGAGAAAAAGTATATTTATATTGCCCAACCCCCGCTTTATAAAATTTCACAAGGTAAACGTGTGGAATATGCCTATAATGACAGGGAACTGGAAGCGAAATTGAAAGAGTTTGGCACATCCCCCAAGCCATCCATTCAGCGTTATAAAGGCTTGGGAGAAATGAATCCTAATCAGCTTTGGGAAACGACGATGGATCCAAAAAACCGCGTGATCCTACAAGTCAGTTTAGAAGATGCGATGGAAGCAGATGAAGTTTTTGAAGTGCTGATGGGAGATAAGGTGGAACCGCGGCGGCATTTCATTGAAGAAAATGCCCGGTTTGTCAAAAACCTCGACATATAAGACGCGGTGCCAATTAGTTGTCAAACGTCACTCGGTAGGAAACGAGTTTAGGACGGAGGTTTGTTATGTCTGATAATCAACAACCGCGCGTCAAACCGGTGAACATAAGCCAAGAAATGCGGACATCCTTTCTGGATTACGCCATGAGTGTCATCGTTAGTCGCGCTCTTCCCGATGTGCGGGATGGGCTTAAACCTGTTCATCGCAGAATTTTATATGCGATGAATGAACTCGGAATGACAGCGGATAAAGCATACAAAAAATCTGCAAGAATTGTCGGTGAAGTTATCGGGAAATATCATCCGCACGGCGATGCAGCCGTCTATGAAACAATGGTTCGGATGGCTCAGGATTTTAACTATCGTTATGAATTAATCGATGGGCACGGCAACTTTGGTTCCATCGATGGTGATTCAGCGGCAGCGATGCGTTATACGGAAGCGCGCATGTCAAAAATCTCAATGGAGATGGTGCGCGATATTAAAAAGAATACTATCGATTTCCGGGACAACTATGACGGCTCAGAGCAGGAACCGGTAGTTTTACCGGCTCGCTTTCCAAATCTGCTCGTCAATGGGGCTTCCGGGATTGCTGTTGGGATGGCGACAAATATCCCTCCCCACCAATTAGGCGAAGTCATTGACGGTATTCTTGCCTTAAGCAAAAATCCGGATATATCAATCAATGAATTAATGGAATATATCCCGGGTCCAGATTTTCCGACGGCAGGCATTATTCTCGGCCGAGAAGGCATTCGCCGCGCCTACCATACAGGGAGAGGCTCGATCACGATTCGGGCGCGGGTCGAAATTGAACAAGCGGCAAATGGTAAGGAATCCATTATCGTAACGGAACTGCCTTACCAAGTGAATAAGGCGAAGCTGATTGAAAAGATCGCTGAGTTGGTCAGAGAAAAGCGGATTGAAGGCATTACAGACCTTCGTGATGAATCCGACCGAAACGGTATGCGCATTGTGATTGAAATTCGCCGTGACGTCAATGCCAATGTGCTTTTAAATAATTTGTACAAACATACCGCTTTACAAACAAGCTTTGGGATCAATCTTTTAGCGCTTGTTAATGACCGGCCGAAGGTTTTAAATCTTAAAGAATGCCTTGCCTATTATCTTGACCATCAAAAGGAAATTATAACCCGAAGAACGCAATATGAATTGGATAAAGCCGAAGCCCGTGCGCATATATTAGAGGGCCTGCGGATTGCTTTGGACCATATCGACGAAATCATTAATTTGATACGTGGGTCTGAAACAACAGATATTGCCCGGGAAGGTTTAATGACACGTTTCCAACTCACTTATGAACAAGCACAGGCTATCTTGGATATGCGCCTGCAGCGTTTAACAGGCCTTGAAAGGGAGAAAATCGAGTCTGAATATCAAGAACTCGTTCAGTTGATTGGAAAATTAAAGGCCATCCTTGCCGACGAGGAAAAAGTTCTGGAGATCATTCGTGAGGAACTCACGGAAATTAAAGACAAGTACAATGATACGCGGCGGACCGAGATCACTGTCGGCTCTGACATGTTTGAGGATGAAGACCTTATTCCGCGTGAACAAATCGTCGTGACGTTAACCCATCACGGTTATATTAAACGGATGCCGATTGATCTTTATAAGAGCCAAAATCGCGGTGGCCGTGGCATTCAGGGGATGGGCACGCACGAAGATGATTTTGTCGAACATCTTTTCCCAACGAATACCCATCATTACGTTTTATTTTTTACGAATAAGGGAAAAGTCTATCGGTTGAAAGGTTATGAAATTCCGGAATACGGCCGAACGGCAAAAGGCATCCCGATTATCAATCTCATTCAAATTGAGAAAGACGAACATATCACAGCGGTCTTCCCAATTGAAGCGTTCGACCCGTCTTGCTATCTCGTCTTCTTAACGAAAAAAGGCATTATTAAGCGATCAAAGCTCTCTGAGTTCTCCAATATTAGAAAAGGCGGATTAATCGCTCTTAGCATTCGAGAAGAAGATGAGTTAATCGCCGTACGGCTGACGAATGGGAATGAACAAATTATCATTGGAACAAGAAATGGCCTTGCGATTCGTTTTAAAGAAACCGATGTTCGCCCAATGGGGAGAACTGCCACCGGTGTTAAAGCCATTACATTATCTCCGCACGATGTAGTAGTCGGCATGGGTATTATTGAAGAGGACACAGATATCTTAATTGTTACGAATAAAGGTTATGGCAAACGGACACCAATTGAGGATTATCGCCTGCAAACCCGCGGCGGCAAAGGCATTAAAACATGCAATATTACCGAAAAGAACGGTGAGATGGTCGCGCTTAGAACGGTCAAAGAAGATGAAGATTTGATGATTATCACGCAAAGCGGAATCATTATTCGCACGGCTGTTTCAGGGATCTCGCGACTCGGCCGAAATACAATGGGGGTCAAATTAATTCGCATGGCAGACGGTGATGAAGTCGCCACCGTGGCGCGAATCCAAAACGAAGAAGAAACTGAAGGCGAAAGCAACCATCAAGAATAAATCGATGAGGGAAGAAGGGAATCAAGTGAATTGATTCCCTTTTCTAAAAAGAACAAACAACCGTTATTAAGGGGAAATTAAGGATGAAAGCGAAACGGGCGGATCTTGTTCCAGGGTGTGTGTTATTGAATGATATTTATGTTCGAACGGCACAACCGATCATGACAAGAAAGACGGTTCTCACAAAAGAACATCTTGACGTCCTCGAGGCCTTTTTGATTGATGAAGTAGAAGTGGAGCCGTTTCTTAATAACGGGGAACCATTTTTACCGAAACAACCGTTAACGAATAAAAATCAGGATGAACACATATCCGACAACCCTTTGATTCAAGCTTATTTTGAAGGGGTTCAAAAATATAAAACGTTTTTTCAATCATGGCAAAAAGGCCAACCTGTCGATATTTTTTCGGTAATTGGTTTCTTCAATCCCTTAATTGATCAATTTTTATCCGCACCAAAAGAATTGATGAGTCTTTATCTTTATTCGGGAAAAGCTGATTATTTATTTCATCATGCGGTTGCGGTTGGGTTAATGTCGGCGTATTTTGCTAGGAAACTCCATTATTCCAAAAAAGAAGTTTATGAGATTGGGTTATCCGGACTGCTTGCCGATTGTGGCATGGCTAAGTTGCCGCCGAGCGTATATGAAAAAGCGAATCGGCTCACGAAAACAGAATACCTTTTGCTGGAAAAACACCCTATCTATAGTTACCAAATGTTAAAGGATTTGCCGACCGTCAAAGAGGGAGTCGTCTTAGCTGTTTTGCAACATCATGAACGCCTTGATGGTAGCGGATATCCATTAAAATTAAGCCATGAACAGCTGCATCCGTACGGAAAAGTGATTGCTGTTATCGATGTTTTCCATGCAATGATCTGTTTAAGACCGTACAGGCCGAAACACCCGATTTTTAAAGTTTTAGAGATGATATACCATGACCAATTTGGAAAATTCAACCATAAAATAATATCTTTGCTTATGGATGAGATAGCCCGTTTTTCTTTGGGGACAAAGGTCATGTTGTCCAACCATCAACTCGCTGAAATTGTTTTTACTGACCCCCAGAAACCGACTCGCCCGATTGTTCGTTTGGAAAACGGTGCGACCTTGGCTTTAGCTAATCATCCCGACCTTTATATTGAAGACATTTTATCATGAAGCCATTCAGCAATGAGCAACGGAAACTTTTTTTCCGTTACATCAAGGAAAAAATGAATGAGCGGAAGATCGATAGATGTATGTTCCATATGTAAAACGTACCACCATTCGGTTTCATAACGAGCAATCATGCTTAAGTTATAAAGCAGTAAATAATGAACAAGCGGTTCACTGATGGGCGGATAATTACTTTTTATACATGATAAATACCACTTTCCATTTATATCACGCAGAAAGACGGCTGGGTTAATAACACGGAAAACAAGACGCTTTTGCACAGGTTGACGGACGGGTTCGATATATTGGGATAAAAAGTGAAAAAAGCGGTCTTTGGCCATATGTAATTCATTCAGAATGTCATCCGTTACCGAATAAGTGCCGTCATCGTGGGCAAAAACAGGATAACAATACGACCGATTTAATAATCGTTCGTAAAGTGGATGGAGGTCAGGGATGGACTGCATGAGGTCAACCATTTTGAGTTTTATACCATCCATGGGCGATGCGGCAAATAAGTGCTGGCTAGCATAGGAGAAAAGACCGCTTTTTTGTATTTGCACCGTATCTTGTAAAAATTCGTAACGGCTCTTTTTCCTTTTTCGCGCTGAAACCCCGTGGGCAAGAACAGAGGCATTTTTTGGATAATCGGGATCAACCGTTAAAAGACAAGCTTTTAATAATTGTGTCACCCCGTAAAAAAGCAGAATCGGCTTTAATTCATATGGCGCGCACATCGTTTGCCTATAAAATTTCTTTCCATGTTCAATATAAAAACAAAAGGGATCCGCGTTTTTATAACTGTTTGATAGCGGTTCCTGAACCCCGTTCTTTTCGTAAATGGCTTTCAAAAAATGCCGAGTATAATCCGTAGAAGAAAAAGGCAAAAACCAAGCCCAAACATCATCACTGTACACAATGTTTCCTCCGATATTTTGAAAAATAGAACTTTGGCGGCATGCCTTGACCAAACCAACTGGGATTGTTAAGCTAAATAAAAATTTCCGCTTATCTATCTCCGAAGAGGTGTAAAAAATGTGGGAAAATAAATTTAAAAAAGAATCACTAACCTTTGATGACGTTCTTTTACTTCCCGCTAAATCGGAAGTATTGCCAAAAGATGTCTCCGTTAAAACCGAGTTAACCGAAACGTTAAAACTCAATATCCCCATAATCAGTGCCGGAATGGATACGGTGACTGAGGCAGATATGGCGATAGCTATGGCTCGGCAAGGCGGTTTAGGTGTTATTCATAAAAACATGTCCATCGAAGAACAAGCAGAAATGGTGGACCGCGTTAAACGTTCGGAAAGCGGCGTAATTACCAATCCATTCTTTTTAACCCCCGAAAATAAAGTTTACGATGCCGAACACCTTATGTCGAAGTATCGAATCTCCGGCGTACCAATTGTCAATGAAACCCAGCACCTTGTTGGCATCATTACGAACCGTGATCTGCGATTCGTTCAAGATTACTCCATCCCCATCAGAGATGTCATGACGAAAGAAAATCTCATTACCGCTCCCGTTGGGACAAGCTTGGAAGAAGCTGAAAAGATTTTAGAAAAGCATAAAATTGAAAAATTGCCGCTTGTCGATGAAAACGGTGTGCTGAAAGGTTTAATTACAATCAAGGACATTGAAAAAGTCATTGAATTTCCCAATGCCGCCAAGGATGCTCAAGGGCGGCTACTTGTGGCAGCAGCCGTTGGCGTAACGAAAGATGCTATGGCCCGTGTAAAACAGCTCGTCGAGGCCGGAGTTGATGCCATTGTGGTTGATACCGCTCATGGTCACTCTAAAGGCGTCTTAGAACAAGTCCAAAAGATTAAAGCGGCATTTCCTAAGCTGAACCTAATTGCTGGTAATGTCGCCACTGCCGAAGCGACGAGAGATCTCATTGAAGCTGGTGCAGACGTCATTAAGGTTGGCATTGGACCTGGTTCCATCTGTACAACAAGAGTCGTTGCCGGTGTCGGCGTTCCACAAATCACGGCGATTTACGATTGTGCGACGGAAGCGAATAAACACGGCGTAGCGATCATCGCCGATGGCGGTATAAAATATTCCGGTGATATCGTGAAAGCTTTAGCCGCTGGCGGTCATGCAGTGATGCTCGGCAGCCTCTTGGCTGGTGTGGAAGAAAGCCCAGGGGAGAAAGAAATTTACCAAGGACGCCAATATAAGGTCTACAGAGGCATGGGTTCGATTGGGGCGATGGAAAAAGGCAGCAAAGATCGCTATTTTCAAGAAGGACAGAAAAAACTTGTTCCGGAAGGCATTGAAGGCCGCGTCCCGTATAAAGGCGCACTTCAAGACACGATTTATCAATTGGTCGGAGGACTGCGTGCAGGCATGGGCTATTGCGGGACAAAAACGATTCAAGAACTCAGAGAAAAAGCGATGTTTACACGGATTACCAATGCTGGCCTTGTAGAAAGCCACCCGCATGACATCCAAATTACTAAAGAAGCTCCCAATTACTCTATGTGATGAAAATGTTGAAAAAGAATTAGGAGAATACCCATTATTCTCCTAATTTTCTTGTGCTGGTAAAAATATATAATTTTCAAGGTGAGTAGAAGCGAAACGAATTACCTAATAGGCTTGTACTGATAAGTCAAGACATCCTTTTTAGTCTAGCATAAGGATAACAAAGGTTTTGCCTTTACCTAAAAGGCTTGCACGGTTGTTTAACCAAGCATAAGGACAACTAAGGCTCTGCCTACGCCTTAAAGGCTTGGCATCACCAAGTTTTATTTAGCATTACCAAGTTTTCCTTAGCATCTCCAAATTTTTCTTAAGCAGAGCTATGTTTTCTATATGCCCTGGCCTATGTTAAAATGATTTTATGTGATTTTATTCGGAGGTGTACTTGTTGAATTTCTTCAAAAAATTCAAACGTCAAACGGCATTATTTTTAGCTATGATGCTCATAGGATCGGCTCTATGGTCACCTATGACTGCCAAGGCCGAAGGAAATCGTGATGGATTAAATATTAAAGCGAAATCCGCTATTTTAGTAGATGTTAAGACAGGAAAAATTCTTTACGAAAAGAATATAGATCAAATGTACCCGCCAGCTAGTATGACCAAAATGATGACTGAATATTTGGTTCAAAAGGCTGTTCATGATGGGAAAATTAAATGGGACACGATTGTGCCAATCAGCCAAAAGGCTTCAGACATCTCCCATAATCCCGATTTTTCAGGTGTACCATTACGCCGCGATTTTAAGTATACGGTGAAAAGCCTTTATGAGGCATTGGCCATTTATTCCTCGAATGCTGCTGCTATCGCTTTAGCTGAGCTTCTTGGCGGCGGTAGTGAAGCCAATTTTGTGAAACAAATGAATGCCACGGCTAAAAAACTCGGCATGACCGAAACAAAATATATTAATAGTTCCGGATTGGATAATGTTGATCTCGGCAAATACATTGCGACGGGTGGGCCAAAAGAGACGAACTTAATTTCTGCTCGCGATTTAGCTAAAATTGCTTACCATATTGTCAAGGACTATCCGGAGGCCCTACAAGTCTCAAGCATCCCGGAAAAAGACTTTATTGCTGGTCCCGGTGAAGTCGTTCACATGGTAAACTATAACTTTATGTTGCCGGGGTTCGGGCCTAATATGAGAGATTATAAGTATCCTGGTGTTGATGGTTTGAAAACCGGATTTACCGATGCCGCCGGGGAATGTTTCACAGGAACGGTCAAACAAGGCGACCGCCGCTTTATTTCCGTCGTTATGGGTACGGATTCTGAAGGCGCGCGTTTTTTGGAGACAAAAAAACTCTATGATTATGGCTTCCAACAAACGAAAAATGAAAAAATTATCGACGCTGGTTATCAATTTAAAGATCATAAAACGTTGCCAGTTGCAAAAGGCAAAGCCCGTAATGTTGGAATCGCAGCCAAATCTGGTATAACGATCCCGGTGGAAATCGGTGAAAGTAAACAGTATAAGCCGGTGCTGCATTTGGACAAGTCTGTCTTGACGAAAGATGGGAAATTAAAGGCTCCCGTCAAAAAAGGACAAAAAGTCGGATACATCACCCTTGAATATAAAGGGAAAGGCGAAAAACCAGACTTTCTTTATGGTGATGTGAAAGTGCCTGTCGTCACGACTGGATCGGTCGATAAAGCCAATTGGTTCGTGCTTCTTTTCCGTGCCATTGGCGGTTTCATTGGCGGCTTGTTTTCCGGTGCCGTTGACATGGTCAAAGGCTGGTTCTAATGGAAAATCTCCCGTCAATTGGCGGGGGATTTTTTAAATGGGTAAGAAAGACACCGTCGTAAGGGCTGCTTATGTTATGCCTTAGAGAAAGCTTGGTAAAATCAAATCTTCTTTAAAAAAGATGGAAATGGTGATTACTCGCATCGCCATATCTTTTGAGTTATTATAACGATAGCGGACAATATAAAAACAACCGTATGATCAAAAGGGCAGGGAGGCTTTGTAATGGCTCAAACAGGTACTGACAGGGTAAAACGCGGAATGGCTGAAATGCAAAAAGGCGGCGTCATCATGGACGTTGTTAATGCGGAACAAGCGAAAATCGCCGAAGATGCTGGTGCTGTTGCCGTTATGGCATTGGAACGCGTTCCGTCGGACATTCGTGCTGCTGGCGGTGTCGCGAGAATGGCGGACCCCACCATTGTTGAAGAAGTCATGAATGCCGTTTCGATTCCAGTCATGGCTAAGTGCCGCATCGGCCATATCGTAGAGGCAAGAGTGTTGGAAGCCATGGGTGTCGACTACATCGATGAAAGTGAAGTTTTGACACCGGCAGACGACCGTTTTCATATCGATAAAAGGAATTTTACAGTGCCATTCGTTTGCGGCTGCCGCAATTTAGGTGAAGCGGCACGGCGCATCGGCGAAGGCGCATCCATGTTAAGGACGAAAGGTGAACCCGGGACCGGCAATATTGTCGAAGCCGTCAAACATCTCCGCCTTGTGAATGCCCAAATTCGCAAAATCGTCGGCATGTCAGAAGATGAGCTGATGACCGAAGCGAAGGAGTTAGGCGCGCCGTTTGATGTTCTCCTTGAAATTAAAAAACTCGGCCGTCTTCCCGTCGTCAACTTTGCGGCAGGTGGTGTCGCAACGCCGGCAGACGCTGCTCTGATGATGCATCTGGGGGCTGACGGTGTGTTCGTTGGTTCAGGCATTTTTAAATCGGCCAATCCTTCCAAATACGCGAAGGCTATCGTCGAAGCGACGACGCACTATGAAGATTATGAGTTGATTGCGGAACTTTCCAAAGGTCTCGGTGAACCGATGAAGGGACTGGACATGGCGACGCTCACGGAAGCCGACCGCATGAGCCTGCGCAGTGAATAACTCTAAGAATTTACATCTATAGGAATGATGACAATGGCTGTAAAAATTGGCGTTTTAGGTTTACAAGGAGCGATCCCCGAGCATGTCAAAGCCTTAGAAAAATCCGGGGCTGAAACGCGAATCGTGAAAAGGGTCGATCATTTAGAGGGACTGGATGGTTTAGTTTTGCCGGGCGGCGAAAGCACGACGATGCGTCGCTTAATGGACCAGTATCAGCTGTTTGATGCGATTAAACGTTTTGCTGAGAATAAGCCGGTTTTTGGAACATGTGCGGGTTTGATCCTTATGGCCAAACAAATTGAAGGACAAAAGGGGCCACATTTAGCCTTGATGGACATCAATGTGCGCCGGAATGCCTTTGGCCGGCAAGTCGCAAGCTTTGAAGCTGATCTTAAAATTGAAGGGATTGCCGACCATTTTAATGGTGTGTTTATTCGCGCGCCGTATATTCTTGATGTTGGCCCTGATGTGGACGTTTTATCGCGGTATGAGGATAAAATTGTGGCGGCAAAACAAGGTCATTTTCTCACATGTGCTTTTCATCCGGAATTGACCGATGATGCGCGCTTCCATCAATATTTCGTTAAGATGGTGGAAGAAGCACAAAATAAATAAAATAAGGCTTGCATTTTTTTGAACGGTTGTGTAAATTACTTAAATAAAAGCATCGCTCGTAATGATGATGATGGGAACTAGTAGCAAAGGCCGTTTTGCTCAGAGAAGCGGTGGATGGTGCGAACCGCTCAAAACGCTTTGTGAATCCATCCCTGAATCGGTGCGCTGAACTTGAGTAGGCTCACCCGGCCGCGGGCCGTTATCCGAATGAAGTGACTTGCTAGGCAAGTAATTGGGGTGGCAACGCGGGTAAACTCTCGTCCCTTATTAAGGGCGAGAGTTTTTAATTTTTAAGAACACTTAAAGGAGGATTGACATCGATGCTTGATTTAAAATTTGTCCGTGAAAATTATGATGACATTAAGAAAAAATTAAGCAAACGCGGGGAGGACCTTACCGATTTTGAAAAGTTTCCGGAACTGGATCAAAAACGGCGGGAGCTCATTTTGGAGTCGGAAACTTTAAAGGCCAAACGCAATGAGGTTTCCCAAGACATCGCGCAAAAAAAGCGCAATAAAGAGAATGCGGATTCGTTAATTCAAGAAATGAAAGCTGTCAGCGAGCGCATCAAAGGATTGGATGAGGCTTTGCGGACAGTGGAAGAAGAGCTAGAGCAGTTAATGTTATCCATCCCTAATATCCCACATGAAAGCGTGCCGGTGGGTGAGAGTGAAGAGGATAATGTGGAAATCCGAAAATGGGGTGAAATCCCATCATTTACTTTTGAACCAAAACCGCATTGGGAAATTGCCCGGGATTTGGATATTTTAGATTTTGAACGGGCGGCAAAAGTCACCGGTAGTCGTTTTGTTTTCTATAAAGGATTAGGGGCTAGACTTGAGCGGGCATTGATTAATTTTATGATGGACCTTCATGCCGAAGAACATGGGTATCAGGAGATGCTCCCGCCATATTTAGTCAATCGGTCAAGCATGACCGGAACCGGCCAACTTCCAAAGTTTGAAGAAGATGCGTTTAAAATCCGGGAAGAGGATTATTTTCTGATCCCCACTTCGGAAGTACCGGTGACGAACTACCATCGGGAAGAGATACTTGAGGAGGACGATCTTCCGATTGCTTATTGTTCTTACAGCGCATGTTTCCGTTCTGAAGCGGGTTCGGCAGGCCGTGATACAAGAGGCTTGATTCGCCAACATCAATTTAACAAAGTGGAGCTCGTCCGGTTTGTGAAACCTGAGGATTCTTACGATGAATTGGAAAAATTAACGGGGCATGCCGAACGGGTCTTGCAGCTTCTTGGCCTTCCTTATCACGTCATGAAGATGTGCACAGGGGATTTAGGTTTTACGGCTGCTAAAAAATATGATCTCGAAGTTTGGCTGCCAAGCTACAATACGTATCGGGAAATTTCTTCGTGTTCAAACTTTGAGGATTTCCAAGCTCGTCGTGCTGGGATCCGCTTCCGAAGAAAAGATCCAGCCAAAAAGAAACCGGAATTCGTGCACACGTTGAATGGATCGGGGCTTGCCATTGGCAGAACCGTCGCCGCCATTTTGGAAAATTATCAGCAAGAAGACGGGAGCGTCCTCATTCCGGAAGTATTGCAACCATACATGAGAGGCATTAAAAAAATCACGAAGCCTTGAACCTCCATTCTGGAAAAGACTCCGACTCCACCCCCACTTGCGCCAACGCGAGGCAGTGGGGGTTTTCAAGTACAAGATAATCAAGTCAGGGGACAGGTAAAACTTTCTACAAAACAGTTCTTGCTTATAAATTGAACATGTGTTATGATAAATGTTGTCGCGGAGGAGTACCCAAGTCCGGCTGAAGGGATCGGTCTTGAAAACCGACAGGGGCCTAACGGCTCGCGGGGGTTCGAATCCCTCCTCCTCCGCCATATAGGATATAGATTGACGCGAAAATTGGAGATAGTCAAAAGTCATTCTTAGGGGGAATGGCTTTTTTTGTACGGATACGATTTCAGACCTGCATACGAACAACTAAGGCTCTGCCTTGCTGAAAAAGCTAGGCAGGGCCAAGTTTTTTTGCAAAAAAAGAGGCTGACGTAACGGTCAACCTCTTTATATAACTTATTATGGTATGGTATAACCTGTCGCTTTAGCTTTAAACCGTTTGTTTAGTTTTCAACACGGAGGCGATGTCCGATAAGATCGGTTCAAGGCTTTGCGGCTCATTTTTAAGGTCATAATCGTCAATATGCACTTTAATGACGGGACATTGATTGAAATTGGCAATCCATTCATCGTAACGTTCCACCATCTTTTCCCAATAGCTCACGGGTGTCTGTTTTTCCATTTCTCTTCCCCGATCATGGATTCTTTGGATGATTTTGTCCAAAGAGCCGTACAAATAAATCAATACATCTGGTTTATTAAAGTATGGCGTCAAGACCATGGCTTCAAACAGGCTTTTATAGGTATGGTAATCAGTTTCCGTCATATTGCCTTCCTCGTAATGCATACGGGCAAAAATATCGGTATCCTCATAAATGGAGCGGTCTTGAACGAAACCGTGTGGGGATACGTGCATCCGTTTATGTTCCTTAAACCGTTCGGCGAGAAAATAAATCTGTAAGTGAAACGCCCAACGTTTAAAGTCTTGATAAAAAGCATCCAAATAAGGATTCCCCGTAACTTTTTCAAAAGAAAGCTCATAACCCACTCGAGAGGCTAGCGCTTCTGCAAACGTCGTTTTTCCGATGCCAACAGGGCCTGCGATACTGATTAAGGCTTTTTTCGGAAACAGCCGTGCGGCTTCATTATGCATATTCCCATTCCTCTTTCAACATTTGATGAAGATCATTTAAAAAGCAATCGAGTTCGTCCTTGTTTTTCGCAAAATTAAGGGTATCGGTTTCAACCGTGATGATTTGTACATCTTGATTTTCCAATTGAAATTGGGGAATCCATTGTTCATAAGCCTCTGCGATGCGGTGTAAATAGTCTTTTGATAAATGGGTTTCCTCAGGTCGCCCTCGTTCTTTAATACGGCTCATGAGATTATCTAAATGAGCCTTCAGATAAATGACGATATTCGGCTTGATAAAATCCGCCGTTAAAATCTCAAAAATTTGTTCAAACTTCGCATGATAATCGGGTTTTAACGTTTCTTTGGCAAATAGTTGATTTTTTAAAATATGGTAATCACTTACAACGGGTTGCCCATTCTGTAACAGGTGCTGAACGCGTTCCTGTTGATGAAAGCGATCCATAAGAAAAAACATTTCGGTTTGAAAGGCCGTGTGGGTCATGTCTTCATAAAAAGCCTTTAAAAAAGGATTGGCGGAGACGACCTCTTCTATGATTTGAAAATGAAAGCGCTCGGCGATGGCCCGCGCAAGTGTTGTTTTTCCAACACCGATTGGACCTTCGATCGCTATATAAGGTACAACCAAAGGAATCCCTCTTTTCTTCAAAAATAAATAAAGACAAAAAAGATGATTATTTTTATAAAGGCTGTCGAAAAATGACGCTTTTAAAATATATATTATTGTATCATTGAAAGGAAGAGGCAAAAAAGACTTTTATGGTAACGTTTTTTAAGTGATGATGGAAGACGCAAAAATCGACAAGGGATCCTAACTTTTTGTATTATTGTGGGTTTTGAGGAAATAGTTGTAATGGGATCGCTTTCTTATATGTTTGACAACTTAAAGGGGCTATGGTAAAGTAAAGTCAACCATTTTACTATATTATATAAGCAAGGAAGTAAGAATGAAGGACCTTCGTTTGAAGAGTGTAGTTTTTACCTCCTGCACTCCCAAGCGAAGGTCTTATTGATTGCTTTAGGTACTTATGTAAGTGGTTGAAATGGTTAGATTAAAGTTGCGCCTCTTGCGCAAGGTTTTAGGAGGATTCACATGCAAAACGGTAAAGTAAAATGGTTCAACGCAGAAAAAGGTTATGGCTTTATCGAAGTTGAAGGCGGCAATGACGTTTTCGTTCACTATTCCGCTATTCAAGAAGAAGGTTTCAAAAGCCTTGAAGAAGGCCAAGAAGTCCAATTCGAAATCGTTGAAGGCAGCCGCGGCCCACAAGCAGCCAACGTTGTAAAACTGTAAATTGTAGAACAACAGCAGCCCGGTTAATCTGGGCTGCTTTTCTTTCTTAGGATGACTTTCGGCCTTTGATGGAGGGAGGAAAGATCTTGTGCCGTATTTCCTTAAGCACCAACGAAAGCGTGATGATGAGGTCTTTTCAACAGGCTGTTTTTTTTGTATAATAACTGATGTGTCTTTATCGGAGAGCGTTTTGTTGGCCCCGTAGCTCAGTGGATAGAGCGTCGGTTTCCTAAACCGTGCGTCGGAGGTTCGAATCCTCTCGGGGCCGCCATACCATACATACCCAACCATCTGTCATTAAGGCAGGTGGTTTTTTCTTTTAGGTTGATGAGCATATGGTGTTTCAAATTAAACGACACTATAGATAAAGGGGGTGGACTGATGGCTAGCAATGAGAAGTTAAATGAAGAAGCCGCGCAAAACAATAATATTCCACCAAGTGCCAAGGTGGATGATCTTATCACATTGAATCAAATGAATGACCGCCATAGCCAATTGCCAAAGTTAAAGGATCAGCGGTTTAGTGTTGGAATAAAGGAGAATGTTTCCAAACCCACATGTAAATAGAGAAAAGTGTAGATGTCAAAAATAAAGTTATCCCCATATGAAAGGTGGATCGGTTATGGTGGACCGTGAAGAAAAGGCGTATTCTGTGCAAAACGAAAATTCCATTCAACCGCGGGCGAAATCGGAATTTTCCCCGAAAAGCCCGAACGGTAGACTTCGGACACAGCCGATGTCGCGCATGGTTCAATCCAATCAATCGAGACACCAAAATGACTGAGGTGGCTAATGATGGATAAATGGCAAGAATTAAAACAGGAGTCACAACAGTATCATTACACGGACCCGTTTCAATCACCAAGAGCCAATCCAAAGCACGCCTCTCGACAAATCAATGGGGAGACAAAAGTATCGCAACAAGGACAAATTCGCCGTGTCCGAAGCCGTCAACAAAACATGTATTTGTAGAAAAGAGGAGTTCCATACTCCTCTTTTCACATGAGAAAATGGTGTTCATGAAACCTTGTTGCCAGTATAATCGTAAGTAAGAGGGAAAAGGATGAATGCGAAAGGATGCGTGGGTTTTATGGAATCAATGGTGATACATGGCGAAAAACCTTATGCGAAATTTTTCGGGGCATTGTTTTTAGGATTACTTGTTGCGACATTTGGCTTATTTGTGGGCCAAAGCGTCCCCAAACCCCTGTTTTTACCGCTTTTTATCGTTGAAATTGTCATGATTATTCTCATGATTTCAGCCCGTAAGCATAAAGCGATTGGCTACGGGATGATGTTTGCGTTTATGTTTGTGAGCGGGTTAACGCTTTTTCCAGCCATCAGTTATTACATCAGCACCCTCGGCGGTTTAACGGTTTTAAGGGCGTTTGCGATTTCTGCTTTTGCCTTTGGCGGTACGGCTGCCTATGCCATGATATCCAAACATGATTTCCGTTTTCTGGGCAGTTTCTTATTCGTTTCAGTAATAGCCTTGATCGGCATGGGTATTTTACAATTCTTTTTTCCGTTTTCTAATACAGCGGAATTGGTTTTTTCCGCTTTCGGCATTCTGATTTTTGTGGGTTATACCTTATACGATTTCAGCCGCTTAACGATTGAAGGCTTTGCGGAAAGGGATATTCCCCTCATCGTCGTCTGTATTTATTTAGACCTTGTCAACTTGTTTCTCTACATTTTACAGTTTATCGGCGTTATAAATCGTGATTGACCGGGGCAACCCGGCTTTTTTTTGCCCGGTGGACGGCCACATCGCTTTTTTTCAAAATGAGTCAAAAAAAGCGAAAAAAGATGTCTTTTCGTGTTGAATTTAAGTTATACTAATGAAGATGTCATGATACCTTCGGTTGAGGAGGATTTTTTTATGGAACAAAAGGTCATTCAAGTCGACGAGAAACTGCCCTTTTTAAAAAGCCTGCCCTTAAGTTTACAGCATTTATTTGCCATGTTCGGTTCGACGGTTCTCGTTCCGATTTTGTTTCATGTCGACCCGGCAACGATCTTACTTTTAAATGGCATTGGGACATTGCTTTATCTTTTTATCTGTAAGGGGAAAATTCCCGCTTATCTGGGCTCCAGTTTTGCTTTTATTTCTCCTGTAGGGGTCGTTTTGGCTTCCAAAGGGTATTCTGCAGCGCTTGGCGGTTTTATCATTGTCGGTCTCATTTTTATCATTGTTTCTCTTATTATTAAAGCAGCAGGAACCGGTTGGTTAGATGTCATTTTCCCTCCCGCTGCGATGGGTGCGATTGTAAGCGTCATTGGTTTGGAACTCATACCAACCGCGGCAAAAATGGCAGGATGGATTGCCCCAGATGGTGCGAAGGCTAACTGGTCCCCGGATTCGGCAACCGTTACCGTGTCGGTCCTCACGTTGCTTATTACAGTAGTTGGTTGGGTCATGTTTCGCGGATTTTTAAAAATTATTCCGATTCTAATTGGGATCGTTTGCGGCTATGTGATTAGCTACTTCTATGGATTTGTCGATTTTAAAGCGGTGGCTCATGCACACTGGTTGGCATTACCGACGTTTTATACGCCATCTTTTGATTGGGCAAGCATTGCCACGATCGCTCCAGCGGCGCTTGTCGTGATTGCTGAGCATATTGGTCACCTTGTGGTCACAGGCAATATCGTAGAAAGGGATTTAGTGAAAAACCCTGGGCTCGGCCGTTCGTTATTGGGGAATGGTATTTCAACATTAATTTCCGGGATTTTCGGTTCGACACCTAATACGACATATGGGGAAAACATCGGTGTATTGGCCATTACCCGCGTGTATAGCACATGGGTGATTGGCGGGGCTGCGGTGGCCGCGATTATTCTGTCTTTTTTAGGCAAATTATCGGCATTGATCCAAGGTATTCCTAGCCCTGTCATGGGAGGCATATCTTTGCTCTTATTTGGTGTGATTGCTGTATCCGGCATTCGCATGCTTGTGGAATCGAAAATTGATTACGGTCGTTCACAAAATATGATTTTAACTTGTGTCGTTTTATTTGTTGGCCTAAGCGGGGTTTCCTTGAACTTTTTCTCCATTCAGTTAAAAGGAATGGGATTGGCAACGATTGTGGCGATTGTTTTAAGCCTGTTCTTCAAATTGATCAACGTCTTACATTTATCCAATGACTCAGAATAAACAAGAAATTGAGGCTGGCTCATAAGGGGGGCTTTTGAGTCAGCCCTATTTTCTTTTAAAAGAAATGACGATCACCGAACCGATTCGGGCAGTGTTCACGTATTTTTGTTCTAAGGAAAATTGGCTCTGCCAATCCTTTTGGGTGAAGGTCAAATCTTAGTTGCCCTTATCTGGCATGAAAATCCGATATATTTTCTACCATTCATTTCCAAATTTTGACCCATTGCCGCATATGGACAAACATGTTACACTTTAGTACATCAGAGAACTAAATAAAAAAAGTATAGTCATCTTATGTTTTTGGAGGAGAGAAACCATGTCTAATAAACCCTTGGGTTTTTGGATTTTAACGGCCTTAGTAGTGGGCAATATGGTCGGCTCGGGTATTTTTATGCTGCCAAGTGATTTAGCCCAAGCGGCTAGCCCTGGAGGCGTGTTGTTTACCTGGATTTTGACGGGTATTGGTGTGTTATTTATCGCTTTTATTTTTGGTAACCTTGCCATGACAAAGCCAAAATTAACGGGTGGGCCGCAAATGTATGCCCAGGCTATTTTCCCGGAAGGATCAAAAAGCGCCATTCTTTCTGGTTATTTAGTATCATGGGGCTATTGGGTGGCCGATTTTGCTGGGAATGTGGCGGTAATCACCTCGTTTGCCGGCTACCTGTCCACATTCTTTCCGATTTTAAATAGCGAAGCGCTGATTACGGATCATTTCGGCCTACATTTAACGGTCGAGCGATTATTAACTTTTCTCGTTTGTTCAGCCTTATTATGGGGGCTGCACGGCTTAGTGTTAAATGGCGTTGATAGTGCCGGAAAAGTTAATGTCATCGCGACTTTTGCCAAAGTTGGAGGCTTTATTTTATTTATTGTTGCGACCTTATTTGCTTTTCAGGCGAGCCATCTCGTGCCTTTTATTGAACCGAAAGTCGATCCTGCAACCGGTGAAAGTGTTGGATTGCTTGGGCAAATCAATCATGCCGCCTTATCGACTTTATGGGCATTTGTCGGCGTGGAATCGGCGGTCGTATTTTCCTCAAGAGCCAAACGATCTGTGGATGTCAAGCGGGCGACGATCGCCGGGCTATTGATTACCACAGCTCTTTATATTTTGATTACTTTACTCGTCATGGGCTCTTTAAAACAATCCGCTTTAGCCGCTTCATCAAAACCGCTTGTCGATGCGTTAACAGCGGTCATTGGTGGTGCGGGCGGTTATTTGCTCGGATTGTTAGCCATCATATGTTTAGTCGGATCAGCCTTAGGCTGGATTTTGTTGAGCGCCGAGGTTCCGTATCAATCGGCGAAAAATGGCTTATTTATGAAAGCTTTCTTGAAAGAAAATAAAAATGGAACACCGTCGAAATCTTTAACCATCACGAATGTGGCAACGCAAATTTTATTGCTGTCCACGGTTTCTAATTCTATTGCAGAAGCGTTCAGTTTTGTCATTACCATCGCGACGCTGGCGTATTTACTGCCATATTTGGTCACCGCCATCTTCCAACTGAAATGCGTGTTAGATGGGAGCTATGGTAAAGGAAGAAAGCGGACATGGAACGCTTTCGTTGGTGTCGTCGGATTCGTTTACTCGGTGTATGTCGTGATCGCTGGTACATCGGATTTAAGCACATTCTTGTGGGGCGTCTTCTTTATCGGATTCGGCATTGTCTTCAGCCCGTTCATTTTAAAAGCATCGGTTCGAAAAACTCATTAAAAAAACCATTCTTAAATCATGCGGGATCGGCCCTGGGATTTATTCCTTTGGGCCGAACTTTTTGCCTAAAAGTTCTCCCAAAAAAATTTTTTCTCGAATCAAGAGGAAATGAAATGGCAAATGGCGAAAGGATAGAAGGGATATTAGGGGGGTCTTTCGTCATTGAAGAAATCATGGCTTCAAAAAATCGGAATCGCCTTAGGCGTCGTGCTTTTATTTGTCGGGTATTTGCAGTATCGGGAGTTTAAAAACAGCCATTTTGCCGTTGATAAAAAGGCGTTTAATGTCAAAGATTCTATGAATGAAGTGTTTGCGGACATATATAAAACGAATCCATTATTAAAAAATGTTTTCAAATATGGCATTGCCGTTAATGTGAATAAGGAAGTGCCCATTGTTGGAGAGGGCCGTACTTTAAGAATCGAAAAGGCATGGTTATCAAGTGGCGGTATTTATTTATTATACAGTCTCGATGTGCTTAAAAAAGATCAATCGATAAACGACATTCCTTCGTTACAAATAAAAAATGTCATTTTTCACCGCGACAACGGTCCGGATTTTACGATGTCCGTCATCCATGATCAGGCAGATCAAATTTTAATTATAAAGGATACTTATAACTACCGCCTCTATCAGCAGTACATGGAAAACTTGGATTTTCGCAACATGTCATTTAGTAGTGAAGAAGAACGGGATCAATTTATGGACGACTATGTAAACCATATCCGAAGCGTGACATTAGATGGGGTGAAACTTGTCAAAGGTAACCAAGAAGTAGCCGTTGATGACATTCGTTTTCCCGCCAGTTTCAATATTGATAAATATTTGATTAAAACTATTCCCGTTCATCAAACCATTTCTGCCAATGGTTTAACGTTCCAATTGGAGGATTATCAGCAATATTTTGATCATGGGGAATTAAATTACAAGGTTGAGACAGAAGAATCGACTTCAACCATTTGGGTCTCCGCTGACATTAAAATTAAAGGACGTCCTAAGAATTATATTCAGGAGGATGTGGATGACCCTGCCCTCTTCTACATCGATGGCTTCTCGCTTTACTTCCCAGATATAGAAGGGGATGCGATAGTCATCAAACCCAATGAATATGGTTATGTTGAAAAGAAACCGATCCACATTCACATCGATAAAAATCAGTTAAGAGATTTTGAAAATAACACCGAAAAAGGAATAAAGGTGGCAGATATTACAAACGGTTCCATCTATTTTAAACGGAATGGGAAATATGATCCGAGTTTTGAACTCGTATTTATGTATGATGAAAACAAATACCCGCATGTCGGCGAAATGTATTGGATGACGCAAGAGGAGTATAAAAACATTCCAGAAGATGAAAGAAGCCTAGATAAGACTTCAACCATCGTGGATATAAAAGATGAACGTGGCCATTCCCTCAGCTTTTCCGTTGGCAATGCACCTGGTAAAAATGGTCAATACATTTATCAATTTGATAGTGGCCCAGTGGACTGGTTACAACTCAGCGATCTGAATATTACCTTGCATTCATTGGTCTATGTTAATAAAATTATTGCGGACCCATTTACGATCCCTCTAAAATGATTTAATGGAACAACACGATGTGTGGAAGATCCAAGGTAGGGGTCTAGGCAATAAAAACGATATCTTTACAAAGAAAAGCAGGAATAGCGGATGCATCATGAATTATTTATGTCTATGGCTTTAGAAGAAGCGCGCAAAGCGGAAGCAATAGGAGAAGTGCCAATTGGTTGTGTCATTGTGAAAGACGGTGAAGTGATTGCTTCTGCTCATAATAGACGTGAGACAACCCAGCAGCCGACCGCGCATGCCGAAATCCTCGCCATTCAAACAGCGAGTGAGAAGTTAGGCACTTGGCGGCTGACCGATTGTGACCTTTACGTCACGCTTGAGCCGTGCCCGATGTGCGCCGGCGCCATTTTGCAAGCCCGCATCAAAACGGTCGTTTATGGAGCGAGTGACCCCAAGGCGGGTTGCTGCGGAACGCTGATGAATTTGTTAGAAGATCAGCGTTTTAACCATATGTGTGAAGTGATTCCCGGAGTTTGTGCGGAAGCATGCGGTGAGATTTTAACGCAATTTTTCCGCCGTCTGAGAGAGAAAAAGTGATGGCGGAATCACGCCTTGCCAAAAAATCATTTTTATGATAAATTATATTATGTCGTATTTGGAGGCGTACCCAAGAGGCTGAAGGGGGCTGACTCGAAATCAGCTAGGGCGTCTAATTGGCGCCGCGGGGGTTCAAATCCTCTCGCCTCCGCCATACATAATTTTAAGCAAGAGCCTGAGACGGCTTCTTTTTTTATGCCCTTTTAAGTGAGTTACAAATAATGTAAATTCCCTTTTCCCCCTTTTATTCTTGATGTATCTTTGTTATAATAATAACACCGTGCTAGGCGGGGAGGCAGCGGTGCCCTGTACTCGCAATCCGCTACAGCGAGGCTGAATTCCTTCCCTAGGTTCTTGCGCTGTGAAGCAGCCTTGAGCAAGTGGTGTTGACGTTCGGGTCCCGCGCAACGGAAACTCATGAACCCTGTCAGGTCCGGAAGGAAGCAGCAGTAAGTGAGACCTTTCGTGTGCCGCGGGAGAGCCTGGACCGAGCCAACTACTCATGAAGCGTTCATGGTGCTTGGATCGAAGGAAGGTGCACGGTGCTTACCTTTGATTATCAATAGGAATATCAATGTCACGGCGTCAGGTCGTGACTTTTTATTTTATTAAAAAGAGGTCGGGACAAAGGGGTAATTTTGGCGAATTAAGTCTCAGCCTCTTTTTACTTTACATAAAAAGAAGTAACCGCCGAATGATGCCCGGTCCGTCGCAAATGTTCTTTTGTACTTAACCGTTTTAAACGGTATAATAACATTTAGAGTAATGACGATGTTCAGGTGGGATTCTATGAGCTATCAAGCGCTTTATCGGGTTTTTCGTCCACAGTCGTTTCGTGATGTGGCCGGCCAAGAGCATATCACGCGCACGCTGCAAAATGCCCTGGCAAAGGATAAATTTTCACATGCTTATCTGTTTAGTGGCCCTAGAGGTACCGGCAAAACCAGTGTTGCCAAAATCGTGGCTAAGGCGGTCAACTGTGAAAAAGCCCCTGTGAGTGAACCGTGTAATGATTGCGCCATTTGTAAAGGCATCACCGATGGCAGTCTCCAAGATGTCATCGAAATTGATGCTGCCTCGAATAACGGTGTAGATGAAATCAGGGAAATAAGGGAGAACGTCAAATACGCGCCAAGTCTTGCGCGTTATAAGGTGTATATTGTTGATGAAGTTCATATGTTATCCCAAGGCGCGTTTAATGCCCTCTTAAAAACTTTGGAAGAACCTCCGGCCCATGTGATTTTTATTTTGGCAACGACTGAACCGCATAAAATCCCGCCGACGATCATTTCAAGATGTCAACGTTTTGATTTTAAACGGATCCCCTTGGTAGCTATCGAAGCCCGGCTCAATGAGATCGTTGAAAAAAAAGGGATCGAAGTGACAGGGCGGGCCATCGAACTTGTCGCTAAAGCCGGGGAAGGCGGTATGCGGGATGCGTTAAGCATCCTCGATCAAGCAGCGGCTTACGGTGATGGGAAGGTGACGGAAGAGGATGTTTTAGAAGTCACCGGCATGGTCAGCCGTCAGTTGCTTACCGACGTGATGTCAGCCGTCCAAAAGGGAGATTTAGCTTCAGGCTTACAAATCGTCAACGATATTCTTTCCGAAGGGAAAGACCCCGAACGTTTCCTTGAAGATATCATTTTTTATTATAGGGATATGTTGCTTTATCAAGCGGCACCGGAACTTGATAGTATCAAGGATCGCATGATAACCGATGAAACTTTTGTCGAACTTTCTAAACAAACGGATCCAGAATCCATCCACCGTGCCATTCGTCTTTTAAGTGACATTCAGCAAGACATGAAACGCTCGGGATATTCAAGCATCTTTTTGGAAATGGCAATCGTCAGGCTCATAGAAGCTCCGAAGGGAAAACAAAATGAGACAATTTTCCAAGAAGCGGAGTGGATAAAGCAAATCCGTCAACTGGAAGAAAGGGTCAAAAAACTGGAACAAAGACCTTCATCGGATGTTTCCGAACCGGAACCTTCTGTTCAAAGAAGGTTACCGAAAAGACCCAGCGCTAAAACCGTGTCGGTTAATCACCAACAAGTCCATGCGGTTTTGAAAAATGCGGTTAAAGAAGATCTCAAGGAATTGCGGCGAGCGTGGCCGACCATTATGGAAAAGATTCGAAAAATGAATGTGGCGGCTCATGCCTGGCTTTTAGAAAGCAAACCGGTAGCCAGCTCCCAAGAAGCTTTTCTTCAATCGTTTAAATACGATTTTCACTGTCAAATGGTTGTAGAAAATAAAAACAACGCCATGCAAATGGTCGAAGAAATCATCTTTGAATTAACAGGCAAACGAAAAAAAATGCTCCCTATTCCACACAAGCAATGGGAAGAAATCCGGGCGGCATTTATCAAAACAATGGAAGCAGAAGGCGAAATGGCCGCCGCCAAACAAGAAGAGACCGACCCGTTAATCGTAGAGGCGGAAAAACTTGTCGGTCCTGATTTACTGGAGATAAGGGATTAAATCCAAGGAGGATGATTGAAATGATGAGAGGCAACATGAATAATATGATGCGACAAATGCAAAAAATGCAAAAGAAAATGATGGAGGCCCAAGAGGCTTTAAAAGAGGAAGTTGTTGAAGGTTCCGCTGGCGGCGGTGTGGTGACGGTAAAATGTAATGGTCATAAAGAAGTCACTGAAGTGCTGATTAAAGAAGAGGCTGTTGACCCGGATGATGTCGACATGCTGCAAGACCTCGTTTTAGCAGCTGTCAATGATGCCTTGAAAAAAGCCGATGAATTGGCCGCGGAAAGAATGGGCCAATTCACTAAAGGATTGAATTTACCAGGCTTTTAATGGAGGGCATCATGCATTATCCTGAACCGATTGCAAAATTAATCGATAGTTTTATGAAATTACCTGGCATCGGCCCGAAAACGGCGGCACGATTAGCTTTTTATGTTATAGATATGGAAGAAGATGATGTGCTTGAGTTTGGGCGGGCGTTAGTCAATGCCAAAAGACAGTTGATTTATTGCTCAGAATGCCTAAATATTACCGACCGCGATCCTTGTTTCATTTGCAATGATTCCACAAGAGATCGCTCAACCATTTGCGTCGTCCAAGAACCGCGGGACGTTATCGCCATGGAAAAAATGAAGGACTATCGCGGGTTATACCATGTCCTTCATGGAGTCATTTCCCCGGTCGATGGGATCGGGCCAGAAGACATCAAAGTTGCTGAACTTATAAAACGGCTTGAGAACGAAGAAATACAGGAAGTGATCATTGCCACCAACCCCACTATTGAGGGTGAAGCAACGGCTATGTACTTATCGCGTCTTATAAAACCCGCGGGTGTGAAAACGACAAGAATTGCCCATGGACTCCCAATGGGCGGTGATTTAGAATATGCGGACGAAGTCACTTTGTCAAAAGCAATGGAAGGCCGGAGAGAGCTCTAGTTTGGGAGGAAGACGATGTTTAGACGTAGAACAATACGGCGCATTCGCAAAGAAAGAGAAGAAAAACTCCTGGCCCTTTTAATGGCGTGCAAGGAACGTTGGTTAAAGCAAAAACGCCTAGTAGAAGACAGCATTGACCCATCAGAAGAAGTGCTTTATCAACTTCGGTTGGCCGAAGCAAAATACATGTTTCTATTAAAAGAGGCACGAAAACTCAAAGACTGATAAAAGGCTATCAAAAAAGAGGTATATCATCACTTAAAGGATATTGAAAAATGGTATAAAAAATGATCTCCCCTCGTATACATGTAGAAAAGCATGGACGAGGGGGTTTTATATGGATCCAATCGTTGTCATTTCCATTTTTGCTGTTGTTATTGTTTTATTTCTTGTGATTGGCGCGCCCTTAAAACCAATACGCTTTATCGGACAAGCCTTTGTAAAATTGGCGATCGGCGCCTTAATGTTATTTTTATTAAATGCCGTTGGTGCATCATTTGATTTGAAAATACCGATTAACGCCATCACAACGATAATCTCCGGCTTTCTTGGCATTCCCGGTGTCGCCGCTCTGATAATCATCAAATATGTCATCATGTAATGGGCAGTTCATGCCTCAAAGGTTTACAAAAACGGGTAATGGAAAAAAATACATGTAAAAAAACCTTGCACAAAATAAAATATGTGGTATTATTATACATGTCGTTTTTGATAAAACAGCTTTAAAAAATGATTGACATACCAACATAGAGCTTGGTAAAATCAAAAAGTCGTTTCAAAAAGCGGCATGTAAAAAGTTATTGACAAACAACAACGAAATTGTTATAATGAAATAGTTGTTGTTGAAAACTTCGTGCGAAGCACTCTTCGGTGTTTTGCGCAA
>Ga0207867_1000624_pt1 | contig 35000 bp, 24 predicted proteins | sample HigsolmetaAR206D_FD_184838 | JGI IMG/M metagenome (GOLD analysis project Ga0207867, IMG submission 184838) | Ionic liquid and high solid enriched microbial communities from the Joint BioEnergy Institute, USA - AR20-6-D (SPAdes) (version 2) ...
TTCAACCCGTCCGCCGCTTCGTGTCCTCCGCGCCGGCCGCGTCGTGTGGACGGGCTTATATGGACCCGCCTCCACACTGTCAAACACCTTTTCGCAAGAATCTTCGCACGGCGCGCCAGGTGGGAAATTATCTTTACAGATCAATTAAATAAGATCCTGCCATGAGCGTGTGTCGGGAAGATCAAGGGGCAATCCGGGGGTCGCGCAGGGTACTCAGCGCGCGGAATCGGGCCGGAGCCCGCCGCCCAGCGCCACATAAAGCGCAACGGCATTGGAGAGCTGCAGCTGGCGAGTCTCCACCAGGGATTGCTCGGCCGCGAACAGCTGGCGCTGGGCATCCAGCACCTCGATGTAATCGGCAACGCCGTTCCGGTATCGTAACTCCGCCAGCTCCGCCCGCTCGCGCTCGGCCGCAAGGGCGCGCTGCTGGGCATCGAACTGCTCGGCGAGCCAGCGGCGGGCAGCCAGCGCATCCGCCACCTCCCGAAATGCGACCTGAATCGTGCGTTCGTAGTTGGCGATGGCGATGTCCCGTCGCGCGACCGCCAGGTCCACATTGGCCGCGTTGCGCCCTGCATCGAAGACCGGAAGCGCCAGACTGCCGCCGAAGGACCAGGTTTCGCCATCATCGCCGAACAGCGCATCCAGATCCGTACTGGCGAATCCCAGAAAGCCGGTCAGGGAGATGCGCGGGAAGAACGCGGCGCGCGCCGCGCCGATATTGGCATTGGCGGCGCGCAACTGCTCCTCGGCGGCAAGGACATCGGGCCGGTTGACGAGGAGATCCGACGGAAGCCCGGCGCTGATGGTCTCGATGATCCCCTGCTGCGAGAGCGGTTGCGGTGCAGGCAGATCCTGCGGCACGGGGCCGCCGATCAGCACCTGCATGGCGTTGCGGTTCTGGGCCCGCTGGCGTTGCAGTATGGCCAGTTCGGTCTGGGCCTGGGTGAGCAGCGTCTCGGTCTGCCGGTAATCCAGCTCGGAGATGACGCCCGCCTCCAGTCGCAGCCGGGCGATTTCCAGACCTTCGGTGCGGGTGCGGACTGTGCGCTCCGCCAGCGCGATTCGCTCTTCCAGTTCCCGGTCCACCAGATAGACGGTCGCCACATCAGCAATGAGACTGAGCTGAAAGGCGCGCTGAGCCTCGATGGTGCCGAGGTAAGCCGCGCGGGCCGCCTCGGTCAGGTTGCGAACGCGACCCCAGAAATCCAGCTCGAAGGCCGAGACACTCACGCCGATCTCGTAGCGGTTGATGGTGCTCGAACCGGCAAGGCCCGGCCCTGCCGATCCGCCGCCGGCCACACCGCCCGCCGTCCCTGCCCCGGCGCGGATCCGGGTTGCGCTACCACCGAGATCGAGGTTGGGCAGCTGATCCGCCCGCTGAATCCGGTACTGCGCCCGCGCCTCCTCGATGCGAAGCACTGCCTCGCGCAGATCCCGGTTGTTCTCGAGCGCAAGACCGATCAGGCGTTGCAACCGGGCATCCCTGAAGAACTGCCGCCAACCTGTCTCGACAGCCACCGGTCCCCCGGCATCCGGCGCCAGGTCGGCGCCATAGGTGGAGGCGGTCGGCAAAGCGGGACGCCGATACTCGGGCGCGAACGAGCAGGCCGCCAATGGCAGCACACAGACGAGCAGGACGGCGGTGCGATTACCCCTCATTCTCGCCCTCCCGCCCGGCGCGACGGGCCGCGGCTGCCGCCGCCCGGCCGCGGCGGGTCAGCCAGCGTCGCACAGCGACGAAAAACACCGGGATCAGAAAAACACCAAGAACGGTCGCGCCGATCATGCCGCCCATGACGCCGGTGCCGATGGCGATGCGGCTCGCCGCGCCCGCGCCCGTACTGATGGCGAGCGGCAGCACGCCGAGAATGAAGGCGAGTGATGTCATGATGATCGGGCGAAAGCGCAATTGGACGGCTTCCAGCGCGGCCTCGGTCACGCTGCGCCCCTGCGCCTCCAGATCCTTGGCGAATTCGACAATGAGGATGGCATTCTTTGCGGCAAGGCCAATGATGGCAATGATGCCGACGTTGAAATAGACATCGATCGGCAGGCCGCGCAGCAGCGCGGCAAGCAGGGCTCCCAGCACACCCAGCGGCACCACCAGAATGACTGCAAGCGGGATGGACCAGCTTTCATAGAGCGCGGCCAGCACCAGAAAGACAATCAGGATCGAGAGGCCAAGCAGCGCCGGGATCTGGCCGGCCGACTGTTTTTCCTCGAAGGAAATGCCGGTCCATTCATAGCCGAAGCCGTCGGGCAGTTGGCCCGCCAGCCGTTCCATCTCCGCCATGGCCTCGCCGGTGCTGTAACCCGGCGCGGCGCTGCCGGAGATATTCAAGGACGGAAATCCATTATAGCGGTTGAGCTGGGGCGGCCCCGCCGTCCACTCCGCCGTCGTGAACGCGGAGAAGGGAACCATTTGGCCCTCCGCATTTCGCACCCGCAGGTCGAGAAGGTCGGTCGGCGTCATGCGCTGCTCGGGCTCGGCCTGCAACAGCACGCGCAGCACCCGCCCCTCCCGGTTGAAATCGTTTGCGTAGCCGGAGCCGAAGGTGATCGAGAGGGTGGTGTTGATGTCGCCGATATCCACGCCGAGCGCGCGCGCCAGAATCCGGTCGACGGTCACCCGCACCTGCGGGCTGTCCTGTAACCCTTCCGGCCGCACACCGGCGAGAACCGGGCTTTGCGCGGCCAGGCCCAGAAGCTGGTTTTGCGCCTGGACAAGCGCGCCATGTCCGAGACCCGCCCGATCCTGCAAGCGGAAGCTGAAGCCGCTGGCCGTACCCAGCTCGGGGATGGGCGGCGGGCTCAAGGCATAGAGGAGTGCGCCCTTGATCTGCGAGAGCACCGCCATCGCCTTTCCCGCGACGGTCGAGGCGTGATTGTCCCTGCCCGTCCGATCTTCCCACGGCTTCAGATTGATGAACATCAGGGCCGCATTCTGGCCGCTGCCGAAATAGCTGAAACCGAGAACGGCGATGACCTGCCTCACCTGCGGCTGGGCGAGATAATAGGCCTCTGCCTGTTCCACCACCGCCAGCGTGCGCTGCTGGGTGGCGCCCGGGGGCGCCTGCACCACGGTGATGAGATATCCCTGATCCTCTTCCGGCAGGAAACTGCCGGGCAGGGACGTGAACAGGTAGCCGGCAACGGCCGTCAGCACCGCAAAGACGGCAAGCCAGCGCAGGGGCCGGCGAATGAGACTGCCGACCTTGTTCTGATATTTGAAGGTGGTGCGCCCGAACCAGGTGTTGAACCTGCCGAAGAAACCATGCCGCGACCCCTCCTCGACGCCCGGCTTCAGCATGGAGGCACACAGGGCCGGCGTCAGCGTGAGGGCGAGCAGGGCAGAGAAGGCGATGGAGAGCGCCAGCGTGACCGAGAACTGCCGGTAGATGCCGCCCACCGTGCCCGGAAAGAAGGCCATGGGGATGAACACCGCCACCAGCACCAGCGTGATGCCGATGATCGCGCCCACAATCTGGCCCATCGCCTTGTAAGTGGCGTCGCGGGGCGAAAGTCCCTCCTCCGCCATGATGCGCTCCACATTCTCGATCACGACGATCGCGTCATCAACGAGGATGCCGATGGCCAGCACCATGGCGAACAGCGACAGCACGTTGATGGAGTAGCCGAGCAGCGCCAGCCCGACACACGAGCCAAGCAGCGCGACGGGGACAACGACCGTCGGGATGATGGTCGCCCGGAAATTCTGGAGGAACAGGTACATGACGATGAACACCAGCACCATCGCCTCGGCCAGGGTCTTGACCACCTCCTTCACGGAAATCTCGATGAACGGCGAGGTATCGTAGGGCACGGACCAATCCATGTCCGGCGGGAAGTCCTGCGCCAGTTCGGCCATGCGCGCCTTCACCGCCCCGGCGGTTGCCAGCGCGTTCGCGCCTGTCGCCAGTTGCACCGCCATGCCCGCCATGGGCTTGCCGTTGAGGCGCGATCCGGTTTCGTAGCTGGCGGCACCCAGCTCGACCCGCGCCACATCCGCCAGACGCACCGATGACCCGTCCGGGTTGGCGCGCAGGATGATCTGCCCGAACTCCTCGGGCGTGGCGAGGCGGCGCTGGGTGATGACCGTGGCATTCAGCTGCTGGTTCGGAATGGACGGCTGCGCACCAAGCTGACCGCCCGGCGCCTGGGAGTTCTGCTCCTGCACGGCCGCCAGCGCCTCGGCGGGCGACAGGGAAAAGCTGGCCAGCCGCTCCGGGTCCAGCCACACCCGCATGGCGTATTCCGATCCGAACAGGCGCACGTCCCCCACCCCGTCCACGCGGCGCAGCTGATCAACGATGCGGGTGTTGGCATAGTTGCCAAGATCGAGGGCGCTGCGGCTGCCCCCCGGAGAGGTGAGCGACACAATCATCAGAAAGCTGGAGGAGGCCTCGTTGACCTGGATGCCCTGACGCCGCACCTCCTCCGGTAGGCGTGCCTCCACCCGGCTGAGGCGGTTCTGCACTTCCATCTGGGCGATATCGATGTCCGTGCCGCTTTCGAACGTCACCGTGATGGTGACCGTGCCGTTGGAAGCGCTGGTGGAGCTCATGTAGAGAAAGCCGTCCACGCCGTTCAGTTCGGGCTCGATCACGGCCGTCACGTTCTGCTCGAGCGTCTCTGCATCGGCGCCCGGGTAGGTCGCGGTGATATTGAGGGAGGGCGGCGCGACGGACGGATACTGTTCGATGGGCAGCGAACGCAGCGCCAGCAGGCCGGCAATGGAGATTGCCAGCGCGATCACCCAGGCAAAGACGGGCCGATCAATGAAAAACCTTGCGAACATTGGCCTTCCCTGGAATGGTCCCTACCGCTGATCCGGCGGCTTCCCAGCCCCGCCCTGCTGCCCCGGGCCCGCGCTCTGACCCGCCTGACGCGACGCCGCGGCCACCTGCACGGGCGCGCCCGGTCGGGCTTTCAGCTGGCCCTCGACGATCACCCGCTCGCCCGGCCTCAAGCCCTGCGCAATGATCCACGAGTCGCCAACGAGTTCTCCGAGTTTCACCGGGCGCTGCGCGACGATGTTGTTCTCGCCCACCACCAGAACGGAGGCGCTTTCGGCGGAAAACTGCACCGCTTTTTGCGGCACGGTGATGCCGGCCGGGTTGACGCCCACCTCGATCCGCGCGCGCACGAATTCTCCGGGTAGCAGCAGGCGTTCCTCGTTGGGCAGCACGGCGCGCAGGCTGACCGTGCCGGTGCCGGGATCGACCGCAAGATCGAGGAAGTTCAGGCGGCCCGCCTTGGCGTATACCGTGCCATCCTCCAGCACGACGGTCACCCGCATCTGATCGAGGGACGGAGCCTTCAGCCGGCCACTCTCCACATCTTTGCGGATGTTGAGAACCTGGCTGCTCGAATGGGAAAAATTCACATAGATGGGGTCCAGCTGCTCGATGGTGGTCAGCAGCGTGCCCCCCGCCGCGCTCACAAGGGCGCCTTCCGTCACCTGGGCGCGGCCCGCGCGGCCGCTGATCGGTGCCGTCACCGTGGCATAGCCCAGATCCAGCCGGGCCTGCTCAACCTGCGCCTGAGCGGATTCCACATCGGCCTCGGCCCGGGCCAGTCGCGCCTGAGCGGCGTCGAATTCCTGCTGGCTGATGGCATTTCGGGCGACAAGGGGACGAAAGCGCTCCACATCCTGCCGGGCGTTGGCCGCTTCCGCCTCTGCCCGGCGCAGCGCGGCCTGCGCGGCGGCCAGCCGCGCCTTCAGCGGCCGCGGGTCGATCTGGAACAGGGTCTGCCCTTCCCGCACGTCGGTGCCTTCCTCGTACAGGCGGCGCTCTACAATGCCGTCCACACGGGCCCGCACCTCGGCCGTCCGCACCGCCTGCAAGCGGCCGGGCAACTCCACGACAATCGGCACGGATGTGGCCTGAACCACCTGAGCGATGACCTCGGGAGGCGGCGTCTGCGGCGTTGCCTCATCCCTGTCGCAAGCGGCAAGACCGGTGCCCAGAACCAGGGCAAAGGTGGGTAAGGCCCAGGGGGCAAGGGCCCGGGGACGCCTGCGCCGACCGATCACCGATAGACACCGCCACATGCGTGCCCCTCCATTGCCTGTGGGGGCATTGCATGCTGCACACCCTGCCCCCGGGGACGCCTCATCGCAGGTGATGGGCTGCGGGAAGTTCCCCCGGAGTAACGTATGAAGAAGCGGACCGATCCCCCCGGCAGGCCACCCCAAGGGGTGGGACGCCAGCCGATCACCCCGGCGGGGCCGGCGCTTCCGGTTTGATTGGCCGTTAATGTAGTTGTAATAACATCCCCGATCCGGCAGAGGCTGGGGGCCTTGTCAGATCGGCAGTTCCCGGCACGGGGCCAGGGGGGGGCAACGTGGAAGAGGCAACATCGTCGTTTTCGACGCCGCAGTCCGGTCTCGGCCGGGCGGGTTTCGCGATTGGCGGAAGAACCATTTTCCTGCTCGTCTTTCTGCTCGCCCTGTTCCCGTTTTTCATTTCCTGGACGCTGGAGCCGTCGGTTCCGCCGCAGCTTCAACTGTGCCACAGCGTGACGGACGATGCGGTTGACCCGGGCAAGGTGCCAGGTCTCACCTTCCAGTGCGACGGCACGCCGGCCAACTATGCCGACCGGTGGCTCTGGCTTCGCCACGAAATGACGGGGCAGCAGCAGACCTGGCCCGACTGGTCCATGAACCTGCATAACACGCGGTTTGAGGACCTTCTGGTCAACTTCCACTTTGCCAATGGCCATACGGAGACCCACCGGGTCCGCGCGGGCGATTTCGGCAACCATTGGACCCCCAACGGCTACCTCGCCTTCCACGCCCACAGCCGGCCGGCGCCGCTGGATGCCATTACGCTCGGCATCAACCGGCTGGCCTCCTACGAGTTGCTCCGGCTGCGTCTGGTGCCGGGGGTGCAACAGGACCGGGCCGTTCAGCTGACCTCCGTGCTGGTCGGCGCGTCGCTCAGCCTTCTGACCGTCTCCCTGGTCTACAACCTGTTCATTACCGTTATCGCGCGGAAGCGGCGGGCAATCTGGCACTGCGCCTGGGTGGTCTGCATGATTGCCTGGGGACTGTGCTGGTCCCAGCTCATTCTGCTGGTTGCCCCCCAGCTGGCCGGAAGCGCGACCGTCAGAATTTCCTCCGTCCTTGCGACATCCGCCATCGTCTTTGCCAACCAGTACATGCTGGTCTCGCTGGAGAAGACCGCCCTGCCCCGCATCGTGAGAGTGGGTCTCAGGGGCAGTGCCCTGGCGATGCTGCTGTTGTGCCCCGCCGCCCTCTATGCCCCGGCGGGCATGGCCACCATCCTCGCCGAACTCTTCCGCTTTTCCACCGTGCTGACCCTGACGCTGGTGATCATTGCGCTCATCGTTGCCCTCTACCGTCGCAGTCAGGCCGCAAAGGATTTCGCCCTGGCCTGGAGCTTGCCGATCGCGGCGGTACTGGCCTCGTTCACGGCCGACACCTCGACCACCGTGCCGGTCGTCAGCGGCGAATTGATGGTTCTGGGCACCTCCGCCCTGCAAACGCTCTGGCTGTCCTTCGCCGCATCGCGAGGGTTCGCCAACCTTCAGGCCGAGCGCGATCAGGCCCGGGCCATGCAGTCCGAACTCATGGTGCTGGCGGAAACTGACCCGCTGACCAAGCTCTACAACCGCCGCGGCATGATGGAGCGCTTCCATCGCGAACTGGCCCAGGCCCAGCGAAACGGCTCGTCTCTCGGCCTGATGCTGGTCGACATCGACCACTTCAAGTCCATCAACGACACCTTCGGCCATGAGGTTGGCGACCATGCGCTTCAGCATGTGGCAAACCTGCTGGCGCAACTCAGAAAGATCGGCGCGATCGTCGCCCGGTTCGGCGGCGAGGAGTTCTGCATCATTGTCCCGGGGAAGACGGGTGAGGAGCTGCTGACCCTGGCCGAGCGCGTCCGCCGCCTGCTGGCCGACGCCGACATGTCAAAGGTGTTCGACACGAACACGCACGGCATCACCGCCAGCTTCGGCATCATCGACACGCGGGAATTTCCGGATTCGGACGCCGCCACCCTGCTGCGCGCGGCGGATCAGGCCCTGTATCGGGCCAAGGCCGGGGGCCGCAATCGCGTGGTCATGGCGCGCCGGGAGGAAAACCCGCCGAGCATGGCTCTCGAAGATACAAACACCTGAGCGGCCAGCAGGCCATCCCTGCCTCAGCGCCCTTGCCTCAGGTGTTATCTTCTCGAGGCGCTTCCGCCACCGCCCGCACGATCGCCTGGCGGAGCGTGGTGATATCGAACGGCTTGCGGAGCACGAGCCAGTTTTCCGCCTCCTGAAAGGCGTTGTCGCTCCACCCCGTCATCAGGAGTGCCGGGACCAACGGATAATTCCGCCTGATGATCTCCGCCAGTTCCACACCGTTCATGCCGCCCGGCATGATCACATCGCTGAGCACCAGATCGATTGCCACTCCCGCCCGCAGGTGATCGAGGGCATCGGCCGCGTTGTCCGCCCGCATGACCTGATAGTCCAGTTCGCGCAACATGCTGGCGGTGACGTTGCCCACGATCGGGTCGTCCTCCACCAGCAGCACCCTGCCGCCTGGAAGGATGCTCTCCTCCGCCGGCGCGTCGTGCTTCCCTTTCGCCGGGATCTCCTGCGATTTCGGCAGGTAGATGGTAAAGGTCGTCCCCTCCCAGGGCACGCTCCTGACGGTCACCGTACCGCCCGAGCGGGACGCAAAGCCGTAAACCTGAGAGAGCCCCAGCCCCGTACCCTTGTTCGCATCCTTTGTTGTGAAGAATGGGTCGAAGATCTTGTCCAGATGCTCCGGCGCAATGCCGGTGCCCGTATCGCTGACCGCAATGGCGACAAAGGCGCCGTGAAGGTGAGACACATCCGCGTTGGGCAGTTGAACATTCTCCGCCGTGATGCTGAGCAGCCCGCCCTGGCCCATGGCGTCTCTCGCATTCATGGCCAGGTTGACAATCGCCAGCTCGAACTCGCCCACATCGACCCGCACCGGATACACATCGGGCTGCACCTCGATGGTCAGTTCCAGATCGCCACGCAGCGAGCCATGCACCAGCTCCCGGAGGGCATCGAACTGCCGGGGCAGGTCCACAACCACCGGGTTGAGCGGTTCCCGGCGTGAGAAGGCCAGCAACTGGCGCGTGAGGGTGCGCCCCTGCTCGGCCGCATGGCGGATCGTGTCAATGGCCACCAGATCGGCCGGGTCCGTGAGCCGCCGGGCCAGAATGTCCGCATAGCCGTTGATGATCATCAGGAGGTTGTTGAAGTCGTGCGCCACACCCCCGGTAAGCTTGCCGATGGCCTCCATCTTCTGGGCCTGCGCCAGCTGCTCGCGGGTCAGCGCCAGCGCCACCTGCGTGTTGCGCTGGGCGGTCATGTCACGCGTCACCTTGGCGAAGCCCACATGCCGGCCGTGCTCGTCGTGGATTGCGTCCAGCACCACGCTCGCCCAGAACCGGCTGCCGTCCTTGCGAACCCGCCAGCCCTCGTCTTCATGACGGCCGTTCGCCAACGCAGATGCCAGCGCGCGGTGCGGCAGGCCGCCTTGCTGGTCCTCGGGCGTAAAGAAGCACGCATAATGCCTGCCGATGATCTCGGACTCGCTGTAGCCCTTGATCCGCTCCGCCCCGCCGTTCCAGCTGATCACATGCCCCTTCTGGTCGAGCATGTAGATTGCGTAATCGACCACCGATCTCACCAGCAGCTCAAATCGGCGATTGTTGATCTCTGCAATAGACATATCGGGAACTGTCAACGTCCGCGTTCCGGCTGTTCATCGCCCAAGCAACGGAAATGACTCATGCCAGACCTCACCCTTACCTGGTTCAGGTGACGGGCATCGCCCTGATGTCCATCTCGCCCAGTGCCTTTGCCTCAAATGTCTTTGCGACAGGAGTCCCCAGCGGTCTCCCCCCGTCCCCCGGCCGATTTCCCACCTCTCTGCCAAGCTCTCTTTTTAAATTTATCAAAGTCGCCAAAAGTCACGGGCGACGCCGGAAAAATTATACACCCCCCCGGCTCAGACCCGCACCTGCCGCGCGACCCGCCCCCGCGAGCCGAACAGGGAGAGATAATGGGCGATGGCCTCCGGCGTGCCCGTCGCCTTCACCGGATTGTCCGACAGTTTGACCGTCGGACGGCCGTTGGCCTGCGTCACCTTGCAGACCAGCGAAATGGGCTCCAGTCCCGGCCGATCATCGGTGGCGCACCCGGCAAGATCGTTGGTCAGGTTGGTCCCCCAGCCAAAACTGAGGCGCACCCGGCCATTGAAATGATGGTAGGTCTCCTCGATAGCCTCCACGTCCATGCCGTCCGAGAAGACCAGCAGTTTGGCCGCCGGGTCAATCCCCCTGGCCCGCCACCAGGCCATGATCCGTTCTCCGCCTTCGACAGGCGGTGCGGAGTCCGGGCGGAAGCCGGTCCAGTCGGCAACCCAGTCCGGGGCCTGTTCCAGAAAGGCCTCGGTGCCGAAGGTATCGGGCAGCACCATCAGCAGATTGCCGCTGTAATAGCGCCTCCAGTCTTCCAGCACCTTGTAGGGTGCCCGGCGGCGCTCCGCGTCGGTGTCGGCCAGCGCCGCCAGCACCATGGGCAGCTCATGCGCATTGGTGCCGATGGCCTCCAGATCATGCTCCATCGCCAGGAGCACGTTGCTGGTACCCATGAAGGCGGACCCCAACCCCTCCTTCAGCGCCGCGATGCACCAGTTCTGCCACAGAAAGCTGTGCCGGCGGCGCGTGCCGAAGTCGGAGAGGCGCAGATCCGGCAGGCCGCGCAACCGCTCCAGCTTCTCCCACAGCCGGGCTTTGGCGCGGGCGTAGAGCACATCGAGCGAGAACCGGCCCAGCCCCTTGAGCGCCGCCCGGGAGCGCAGTTCGTTGACGATGGCGAGCGCGGGGATCTCCCACATGCTGGCATAGGCCCAGGGGCCGTGGAAGTTGAGGCGATACTGGCCATCCACCTTCTCCAGCTCGTAGTCCGGCAGCTGGAAATCGGCGAGCCAGGCGAGGAAGTCGGGCGCGAAGATCTGCTGGCGGCCATAGAAGCTGTTGCCCGCGAGCCAGATCAGCTCCTTCTTGGTGAACCGCAAGGTGCGGGCGTGGTCGAGCTGGGCCCGCAGCTCGCCTTCGTCGATTTCATCGGCGATCCGCACCGACGTGGTGCGGTTGATCAGCGAGAAGGTGACATTCACGTCGCGGTACAAGCCCCAGATCATCTGGACCATCAGGAGCTTGTAGAAGTCCGTGTCGAGCAGGCTGCGCACGATCGGATCGAGCCGCCAGCCATGGTTGTAGGTCCGGGTTGCGATATCGGTGAAGATCATGGGGGCCCCAACACGGCTGCTGCCTCTTACAGGGAGTCTAGCGTTTCAGGGCAAGTCAGGCTACACGCGCCCAATCACAGAGATCGGGCAGCAGGACAGGCAGGAGACGGCCATGGACCGGATCACCCTCACCCAACCGGACGACTGGCACCTCCACGTGCGCGACGGCGACGCCTTGCGCGCGGTTCTGCCCTATTCGGCCCGCCAGTTCGGCCGGGCCATCATCATGCCGAACCTGGTGCCGCCGGTGACGACCACCGAGCAGGCCCTGGCCTACCGCGAGCGCATTCTGGCCGCCTTGCCCGAGGGCAGCGCCTTTGAGCCGCTGATGACGCTCTACCTGACCGACAACACACCGCCGGAGGAGATCCTGCGCGCCAAGGCCAGCGGCCATGTCCATGCGGTGAAGCTGTATCCGGCCGGAGCCACCACCAACTCCGCCTCGGGTGTCACCGACATCCGCCGCTGCGACGATACGCTGGCGGCGATGGCGGAAGCCGGTCTGCCGCTGCTGGTGCATGGCGAAGTGACCGACCCGGATGTGGACATCTTCGACCGCGAGGCCGTATTCCTCGACCGGGTGCTGGAGCCCCTGCTCACCCGCCTGCCGAAGCTGAAGGTGGTGATGGAGCATATCACGACCCGCGAGGCGGCCGCGTTCGTGCGCGGCGGGCCGGACACGCTCGCCGCCACCATCACGGCACACCACCTGCTGTTCAACCGCAACGACATGCTGGTGGGCGGCATCCGCCCGCACTTCTTCTGCCTGCCGATCCTGAAGCGGGACGACCACCGCCGCGCGCTGGTGGAGGCGGCCACGTCCGGCAGCCCCAGGTTCTTCCTCGGGACGGACAGCGCGCCCCACGCCCGCAAGGCGAAGGAAGCCGCCTGCGGCTGCGCGGGCTCCTACACCGCGCCGGCCGCGCTGGAGCTGTACGCCACCGCCTTCGAGGCCGCAGGCGCGCTCGACAGGCTGGAAGGGTTCGCCAGCCACTTCGGACCGGATTTCTACGGCCTGCCGCGCAATACGCGCACGGTGACGCTGGTGCGCGAGAGCTGGCGGGTGCCCGCCACCCTGCCCTATCTCGACGAGGTGATCGTACCGCTCAAGGGCGGCGAGACGCTCGGCTGGCGTCTGGCCGACGCCGGCTGAGGCCTATTTCCGGGCCGGCACGGTCCACAGGTAGACGGTGCGGCCGCCGACCATGCGCGTCTCGTCCGGCTTCCAGTCGCCCATGTCGAAGGCATGGCTGACGATCCGGCTGCCGGGCTTCAGCTCCTTGAGCAGCTTGGGCCGGAGTTTCTGGTTGAGGGTCGGCAGCAGGTAAAGCGTCACCACGCTCGCCTCGCCGAGATCGGTCTCGAACAGATCCCCATTCCGGAAGGTCACCTGGTCGGTAACGCCGGCCGCCTTGGCGTTGGCATTGGCCTCGCTGATGCGGGCCGGGTCGATGTCGATGCCAACCGCCTTGATGCCGTAGCGCTTGGCCGCGGTGATGGGGATGCGCCCGTCGCCCGAGCCCAGGTCATAGAGCACATCGCCCTGCTTCACCCCGGCCATCTCCAGCATGGCGTCCACCACGTCCTGTGGTGTCGGCACGAAAATCACATCCGGCTCGCGCGGCGCCGCGTCGGCCGCCGGCGCGGTGGCGGCGTCCTGCGCATTTGCCGCGGCGGCATGTGGCAGCATGGCGGTCATGGCGACAATCTCGACTGTGCACAGGGCGGCAAGTGTACGCATGGCTTTCATGGTGCAGCTTCCTTGCTGGTGGGTGAGAGAAAAAGCAGGAGGATGACGCCCGCCGCCAGCACGCCTGCGCCGACAAGCGCGCCCCAGCCGGTGTAGGCGAGGCTCGACCACAGCAGCCAGGCATTGGCGGCGCAGAACAGCAGCGGCGTCAGCGGATAGAGCGGCACACGGAACGGCCGGGGCACATCGGGAGCGCGGCGGCGCAGCACGAACAGCGCGATGCCGACGAGCAGAAAGAAGAACCAGAACACCGGCGCGCTGTATTCCACCGCCATCTGGAAGCCGTCGCGCGCGAAGGCGCCCGCGATAACCAGAAGCAGCGCCATGCCCCCCTGCACCAGAAGCGCGTTGCCCGGCGTGCCGGTCGTCCCGTTCCACCGGCCAAGGAAGCCGAGCTGCGGCATGTCGCGCCCCAGTGCGAAGGTGGAGCGCGCGCCGGTAATCACGGTGGCGTTGGCCGAGGTCAGCGCGGCGACCGCCACCGCGGCCGTGATGAGCACCGCCCCCGCCCCGCCGGCCGCCCGCCGCATCACCTCGGCGGCGACCGCCTCCGAGGCGGCCATGCCTGCCAGCCCCAGCGCCCGCATGTAGGCGAGGTTCACCAGCAGGTAGAGGCCGGTGATCGCCCCCAGTCCCAGGAGCAGCACCCGCAGCATCCGGCGCGGGCCGCCGCGCAGCTCCGCCGAGACGTAGACCGTCTCGTTCCAGCCGCCATAGGTCAGCAGCACGAACACCATCACCAGCCCCAGCGCGCCGTCCGGCGCGCCCCCGGCCGGGGCGGGCGCGGGCGTTGCCGCCGGGGCCAGCGCCAGTCCGGCAACGATCACTGCGGCAAGGCCGGCGACTTCCAGTAGGGTCAGCATGTTCTGGGCGAAGGTGCCCTGACGCACCCCCAGCCAGTTGAGCGCCGTCAGGCCGATCACCGCCAGCGCCGCGTAGATCGCAGAGCCATTGGCGCCGAGCGGCAACAGGTCCGCCAAGTAGTCGCCAAAGACAAAACAGAGGATCGCCACCGACCCGGTCTGGATCACTGTCAGCCGCGCCCAGGCGTAGAGAAAGGCAAGGCGTCCGCCGAACGCGCGGCGCAGGTAGGTGTAGTCGCCGCCGGCATGAGGAAAGGCGCTGGCAAGCTCCGCATAGCAAAGCGCGCCGATGAGGGCGACGAGCCCGCCCGCCGCCCAGACGGCCATCAACATGGCCTCGCTGGTTACCCCGCCCGCCACGAGCGAGGGCGTGCGGAAGATCCCCGCACCCAGCACGATCCCGATGGTGATGGCCACCGCGTCGCGTGTGCGCAGCAGGGGGTGCGGTTCGTCGCCGCCGACGCGCCCGGCCGTCCTTGAGTCGGACTCGAGGTCTGCCCCCCGCATGGTCTCCGCCCCGCTGAACGTTGGTCCCTGGTCGCAAGAGCTGGCAAAACGTTCAGCAGGGGCCTTGGTTGCTCCGCCGCGATTGCATGCAAAATGCTCCCGGCTTGACAACGCGCCGGATTTCCCGAGAGTCGCTGTATGACCAACGCCACGTCCACCATCTTCCGGTTGTTCCCGATCGCGGGACTTTAGGCCCCTGGGCTTGGCAGTACGCGCCCCAAGCCACAGGGGCGCAGCGGTTTCGCAAATCCCCTTCGTGTAACGTCAGGGCGCATCCAAACCGCTTTTCACCGCGTTGCATTGCGGCGTTTGCGCAGCTCCGCACCGCGCTTTCCCTTCGATCCCAATCAACAGGATATCAGGACTGCTATGACACAATCCCGTTCCCGCGCTTCCGGCTCCAAGCCGCCGATCATTCTGAGCGAGGATGACTACAACCGCCTGAGCGGTCTCGCTGCCGCCGTGGAGGACCGCCAGCCCCTCGTCGCCGAGGAGCTTCAGGCGGAGATCGACCGCGCCCGCGTGGTGGCGGACGGCACCGTGCCCGCCGACGTGGTGCAGATGGGCTCCACGGTCGAGTACCAGGCAAACGACGGCCCGACCAAGCGCGTCACCCTCGTGTTCCCCGGCGACGCGGACATTGCCGATGGCCGCATTTCCATCCTGACCCCGATCGGCACCGCGCTCATCGGTCTCTCCAAGGGTCAGTCGATCCACTGGACCGCCCGCGACGGCCGCACGCAGCGGCTCACTGTCCTCAACGTGGAGCAGCCCGCGGCGCGGGAGACCGCCTGAACCATCCGCGCTCGCCCAAGCCTCCGAAAGCACGCATAGAACATTTGCATCCCGATCAGATTGAGGGTATATCGTATACCATTCGCGGTCAGGTGATGACGAGGCAGCCCCGATGCCCTGCCGGGGACGCACGGCATGCCTGACTGCGAACACATGGAACGCTCAGGTGACGACGGGAGGCATTGCATGACGGACGCAGCGGAGAAGGTTCGGCTTTCCCTTGAGGAAGTGCGCGCGCTTGCCGAGGCGGTTCTGTCGCGCCACGGCCTGTCCGAGCGTCATGTGAAGGCCGTGGCCGAAACCATGGTCGCGGGCGAGCGCGACGAGTGCGCGTCCCACGGCATCTACCGGCTGCTGGTGTGCGCCCACACCATCAAGGCCGGCAAGGTGGCGCTTGATGCCGAGCCCGTGGTGCACGACATCGCCCCGGCGCTGGTGCGGGTGGACGCAAAGGGCGGCTACGCCCAGCTGCCGTTCCAGATGGGCAAGCCGGTGCTGGAGGAGAAGGCCCGCAATTGCGGCATCGCGGCACTCGGCATCAACAACTGCGTGCACTTTGCCGCCCTGTGGCCGGAAGTGGAGGCCCTGGCGCGCGACGGCTTCGTCGCCTTCGCCTTCACCCCCAGCCACGCCTGGGTTGCCCCCGCCGGCGGCACCAGGCCGGTGTTCGGCACCAACCCCCTCGCCTTCGGCTGGCCGCGCCCGGGCCCGCACCCTTACGTGTTCGACTTTGCCACCAGCGCCGTGGCGCGGGGCGAGATCGAGCTGCACCGCCGCGCCGGCAAGCCGATCCCCCTTGGCTGGGGCATCGACGCGGAAGGCAACCCGACGACGGACGCCGCCGCTGCACTGGAAGGCGCCATGCTCACTTTCGGCGGGCACAAGGGCTCGGCCCTCGCCACCATGATCGAGCTGATCGCGGGCCCGCTCATCGGCGACATGACGAGCGCGGAATCCATCGCCTACGATGACAACGCCAAGGCCTCGCCCTTCGGCGGCGAGCTGATCATCGCCATCGATCCCGCCCGCTTCCTGGGCGACAAGGCGGCCGAGCATCTCGCCCGCGCCGAGGCGGTGTTCGAGAACATCGTCAGCCAGGGCGCGCGCCTGCCCTCGCAGCGCCGCTACGAGGCCCGCGAGCGCACCCGGGTGCATGGCGTCGAGGTGCCCGCCAAGTTGCTGGCGGACATCAAGGCCTTGCTCGACTGATTTTCGTGTACTGTCATTGGGCCAGACAACAGAGGGGGAGAATGCCCATGAACAGACCATTCAGGCACATCGCCGCGCTGGGTGTGCTGGCGGCCGCCTGGGCCGCGCCTGCAACGGCGGCCAACGCCGAAGTGGATTACGCCACCCGGCTGAGCGAAGGTGACGTCATCCTGAAGAATTTCACCTTCGCCTCGGGTGAGACGCTGGCCGAATTGCGCATGCACTACGCGACGCTCGGCACGCCGCAGCGGGATGCCGAAGGGCGCATCACCAACGCCGTCATGGTGCTGCATGGCACCGGCGGCAGCGGCCGCCAGTTTCTCGCGCCCCAGTTCGCGCAGGAGCTTTACGGCCCGGGCCAGCCGCTGGATATCACCAAGTACTTCATCATCCTGCCGGACAACATCGGCCACGGCCAGTCCTCCAAGCCGAGCGACGGCCTGCGCATGGCCTTCCCCAAGTACGACTACGCCGACATGGTGGAAGCCCAGCGCCGCATGCTGGTGGAGGGCCTGAAGGTCACCCGGCTGCGTCTGCTGATCGGCACGTCCATGGGCTGCATGCACGGCTTCATGTGGGGTGAACTGCACCCGGATTTCGCGCAGGCGCTGATGCCCATGGCCTGCCTGCCCATGGAGATCGCGGGCCACAACCGCATGTGGCGCAAGGCGGCGATGCACGGCATCATGTCCGATCCGGCCTGGAACAACGGCAACTACGAAACCCAGCCGGTGCTCGGCCTGCGCACGGCGGTGAGCCTGTTGCAGGTGGCGGGCTTCGCGCCGCTTTATCTCCAGAAGCAGTATCCGAACCGCGCGTCCGCGGATGCGTATATCGTCGAGCGCATCGAGTCCGACATTGCCCGCCGCGACGCCAACGACCTGATCTACCAGCTGGACGCCTCGCGCACCTATGATCCCTCGAAGGATCTGGAAAAAATCATCGCGCCCATGACCTGGGTGAACTCGAGCGACGATTTCATCAACCCGTGGGACTATGGCCTCGCCGAGAAATTCGCGGCGCGCCTGAAAAACGGCCGCTACGTTCTCATCAAGGCCACCGACGATACCCGGGGCCACAGCACCCATACCTGGGCCAGGTTCTGGAAGGATGAGCTGATCGACCTTCTGAAACGCTCGGAAAAATAAATCGGTCTCCCCCCAAACCGCGCCAGTGATGGCCGGTCGTCGCGCGGCGGTCCTCCCCCCCCTCGGGACCGCCGCGCGTCTTTTTTGGGAAGCCCCCGCAAAACGACGCGGCACACACGCCAGACCGGCAACGCGCCTTCCGAAAAAGGAAATGGCCGTGCCTGGAGGGGAGAGGCACGGCCATCAGTTTGACTGCGTTTGGGGAAGCTAAGGTTTTTGTTATTGGGCCACCGTCCCCGTCCTCATTGACATTCGGACTTTCGGGGCGGCCACCGTTAAGGCGATTCCGTCGCCGAGACGTGGTTGAGCGCGATGACCCATTTGCCGTCCCGCTTGCGCATCAGCCGGGTGTTGATGCCATCCAGCGTCTTTTGCGGACGGCTGAGACGGAACCGGCTGATGAGCTGAGCCGCATCGGGCGCCAGCATCTCGATACGGATGTCATAGAAGTGCAGTTCGCCGCGGGTCTCGGCGGACGCGCCGTAATCCCGGATGTAATGATCGAGCGTGCCCTGCCAGTCCTTCTGGAACTGGCCGCGCGAGACGAAAATCACATCCGGGTTGGCAAAGCCCGCCATGTACCCCCGGAAGTCGCCCCGGTTCCACGCCGCCTCCATGTCCGCGATCACCTTGCGGATCGCGGCCTCCTCCGCCGCCACATCCACCCCGCAGAGGGTGCAGGCGGCCGGCTCCGCCCCCGCCGTGGCGGCGGGAGCGAGGCCCAGCGTCAGAAGGGCGGCAGCGAGGCAGAAGGCGCGCATCCGGGCCCCGACCTCAGGAATTCGGCTGACCCGGCGCGCGGCCGCCGTTGGCGATGAACTTCTTGATCTGGTCTTCCAGCGTCGAGAGCGGCACCGCGCCCAGCTGGAGGATCACATCATGGAAGTAGCGCTTGTCGAAGTTCTCGCCGAGCGCGGCTTCCGCTTCCTTGCGCAGGCGGCGGATGGTCAGCTCACCCAGCTTGTAGGCGACAGCCTGACCCGGCCAGGCGATGTAGCGGTCGATTTCGTTGATGACCTCGTGCTCGGTGAGCGCGGTCTTCTCCATCAGGTAATCGATCGCCTGCTGGCGGGTCCAGCCGAACTGGTGGATGCCGGTGTCCACCACCAGGCGGGTCGCGCGCCACATCTCGTAGGACAGCTGGCCGAACTCCTCGTAGGGCGTCTCGTAGATGCCCATCTCATAGCCGAGGTATTCAGTGTAGAGACCCCAGCCCTCGCCATAGCCGGAGAAGTAGATGTTCTTGCGGAAGTCCGGCCGCTCCGGCGCTTCCAGCGCCAGCGCCGCCTGGAAGCTGTGGCCCGGCGTGCACTCGTGGAGCGTCAGCGCCGGAATGTTGAACAGCGACCGCGCCGGCAGGTTGTAGGTGTTCATCATGCAGTTCTCGAGACCGCCGCGCCCGCCGGTGTAGATGGGGGCCAGCGCCTCGGGAACCGGAATGATGCCGTGGCGATAGCGCGGCAGGGTGGCGATGGTCGTCTTGAGCGCCGCGTCGGCTTTCTTCGACACGTACGCCGAGAGCGACAGCAGCTCCTTCGGCGTCTTGGCGTAGAACTGCGGATCGGTGCGGAGGAACTGCTTGAATTCGGCCAGCGTGCCGTTGAAGCCCGCCTTCTTCTTGGTTTCCTCCATGGCGGCGGTGATGCGCTCCACCTCCTTGAGGCCGATCTCGTGGATTTCCTTGGCCGTGATGTTCAGTGTGGTGAACTTGCGGACCATGTCCTGGTAGTAGGCGTCGCCGTTCGGCAGATCCTTGGCCGCAATGGTGGTGCGGGCCTTGGGCATGTACTCCGTGACGAACATGGTGTGCAGCTTCTTGTAGGCCGGCGCCACCACCTCGCGGATCACCTTCAGCGCCTCGGCCTTCAGCTTCTCGCGCTCGGCCTCGGGAATGTTGTCCGGCATCCGCTCGAACGGCTCGAACAGGGGGTTGTCCTCACCGGCCCGCAGGTACGGCTCCATGGTCTTGTCGCGGCCCTCGATGGACACGCGTGGCACCGTGAAGCCGCGCTTGATGCCGGCCCGCATGTTGGTCATGTGTTCGTCGAAGTAGCGCGGCACCTCGCGCAGACGGCTGATGTAGTCCTGGTAGTCCTGCCGCGTGCGCAGGACGCCCCACGGCTTCAGGCCGGTCCAGAAGAAGGTGTCCGCATTGAACGGCGCTTCGTAGGCCTTGTAGCGCAGGTCAACCGCGTCGTTCCACACCATGGTGTAGAACACGTCGTAGTTGATCCGCTCCTCGGGAGAGAGCTGGTCGACGGGGATGGCCTCCAGCTGCTTCAGCACATTCTCCCAGTAGGCGAGACGCTTCTGCTGGGTCGCAGCGTCAACGCGCGGCAGATGAGCGCCGCCTTCCTCACCACGGCCGAATTCGGCTTGGCGCCACTTCCATTCGGCTTCGTAAATGCTCCGCAGGCGTGCGTCAGCGCTGTTCGCCGCCGGGGCCTCTGCCGCCGTCGCCGTGGTCGCGGTGACCGCCACGGCGGGCAGTGCACCGATTGCTGCCGAGGCAAGCAGTACGCGGAACATAAGGGAAGCGTTTCGCATGCGAAAATCTCCTGTCCGGGACCCCCTGGAATCTTCTAGCCCCCGCCTCCCGGTAGCGAGGCATCGTATACCGAATACGATACGGAAACGGCCCGGCTGTCAATCCCGCAGATGCACCGAACGCGCCCGGATCTGGAATTTTCGCCTGCCGTCTGGCGCGTGGTCGGGCCGTGCCCCGACCTTAAACCCGAAAGTGCACCGGCCGGAAGCCCGGCGTGGCAGATTTGGATTGCCGCGCAGAGTATTTTGTATACGATTTGCACATACGAGAATGGCTGCGCCGGTGTGCGACGGCCGTAAAGCAGACATGGCCTTCACGACCCGAGGGGGAGTAGACCAGAAATGATCGACCAGATTTCCATCAACCGCCGCACGCTGCTGGCCGGGGCCGCCTTCGCCGCACTGATGCCGACGAGCGTCTGGGCCGCCACGCGCGCCGCCGGGCTGCCGGATCGGGCCACGGCGCTGCCGCTGTCCTCCGTGCGGCTGCTGCCCTCGCCGTTCCTCGAGGCGGTCGAGGCGAATCGCGCCTATCTGCACCGCCTGGACCCGGACCGGCTGCTCCACAACTTCCGCGTCAGCGCCGGGCTCCAGCCCAAGGGGGAGGTCTACGGCGGATGGGAGAGCGACACCATCGCCGGCCACACCCTCGGCCACTACCTGACCGCCCTTTCTCTGATGTACGCCCAGACCGGCGACGAGGAATGCAAGCGCCGCGTGCATTACATCGTGCGTGAGCTGGCCGAAGTGCAGGCGGCCCATGGCGACGGCTACGTGGCGGGCTTCACCCGCAAGCGCGGCGACATCGTCGAGGACGGCAAGGTCATCTTCTCGGAGATCATGGCGGGCGACATCCGCTCGGCCGGTTTCGACCTCAACGGCTGCTGGGTGCCCTTCTACAACTGGCACAAGTTGTTCGCCGGCCTGTTCGACGCGCAGACCTGGTGCGGCGACACCCAGGCCCTGCCCGTCGCCCTCAAGCTGGCCAGCTACATCGACAAGGTCTTCGCCGCGCTCAACGACGAGCAGGTGCAGCAGGTGCTGGACTGCGAGTTCGGCGGCATCAACGAGAGCTTCGCCGAGCTCTATGCCCGCACCCGCGATCCGCGCTGGATGCGCCTTGCCCAGCGCATCGACCACAAGAAGGTGATCGAGCCGCTGCGCAACCGCCAGAACTCGCTGCCGTGGATCCACGCCAACACCCAGATCCCGAAGATCATCGGCCTCGCCCGCATCCATGAGCTGACGGGCACGCCGAAGGACCGGGTGGCGGCCGAGTTCTTCTGGGATACAGTCGTCAATGAATATTCCTATGTGATCGGCGGCAACGCCGACCGCGAATATTTCCCCGCGCCGCGCACGGTCTCCAAGCACATCACCGAGCAGACCTGCGAGAGCTGCAACACCTACAACATGCTCAAGCTCACCCGGCATCTGTACAGCTGGAGCCCGAGCGCGCACCTGTTCGACTATTACGAGCGGGCGCACATCAACCACATGCTCGCGCACCAGAACCCGAAGACCGGCGGCTTTGCCTACATGGTGCCGCTGATGTCGGGCACGCACCGCAGCTTCTCCAGCGACTTCGACCATTTCTGGTGCTGCGTCGGCACGGGCATCGAGACCCACTCCAAGCACGGCGAGAGCATCTACTGGCAGGGCGGCGACACGCTGATCGTCAACCTGTACATCCCCTCTGAGGCGCAGTGGCAGGAACGCGGGGCGACTGTCCGCCTCGACACCCGCTATCCCCATGGCGAAGACGTCACCCTGACGCTGGCCGATCTCAAGAAACCGGGCAGCTTCGGCATTGCCCTGCGCATCCCCGGCTGGTGCGAGGGCGCGAAGGTCGCCGTGAACGGCGCCGACCAGCCCTTCACCGCCCGGGACGGCTATGTGGTGCTGCGCCGCAAGTGGCAGAAGGGCGACCGCATCACCCTCCGCCTGCCCATGACGCTGCGGACGGAATCGACGGTCGATGACCCGAACGTCATCGCGCTGCTGCACGGCCCGGTCGTGCTGGCCGCCGACATGGGCTCGCCGCAGGAGCCCTTCAACGGCCCGGCCCCGGCGCTGGTTTCGGACAACCTGTTGGCCGGTTTTGTCCCCGTCTCCGTGGAGCAGAAGCACTTCCGCTCCCAGGGCATCGGCCGCCCGCAGGACATGGAGTTCCGCCCGTTCTACAGCCAGTGGGAGCGGCGCACCGCTGTCTACTTCCGCCACTTCTCCGAAGCCGAATGGGAGAAGGAGCAGGTGGCCTTCGCCGCCGAGCAGGCGCGCCAGCGCGATCTGGAGGCGCGGTCGGTGGACATCATGCACCTGGGCGAAATGCAGCCGGAACGCGACCACCAGCTGGAGGCGAAGAACAGCTATCCCGGCACCTATCGCGGCCGCCAAGGGCGCGACGTGCGCGCGGAAGGCTACGTGCAGTTCCGCATGAAGGTGCGGCCGGGCAAGATGGTGTTGCAGGCCACCTACTGGGGCGAGGAGCGCAACAAGCACTTCCACATCCTGGTGGACGGCCAGCGCATCGCCACCCAGAAGCTGAACGGCGACAAGCCGGGCGAGTTCTTCACCGTGGACTACCCGATTCCCGAAGAGCTGACCCGCGGCAAGTCCGAGGTGGTGGTCCGCTACGAGCCGGAGGCAGGCCTCAACCGCGGCGGACCGATCTACGGCATGCGGATGCTCGAAGCAAAATAACTCAGACAATAAATATATTACTCAGACAAAAGGCGGGCCCCACGGCCCGCCTTTCCTTTATAAAAATCCTGTAAATCTGCGGACCACTCAAAAAGTCCGCACTAAATCCGCCCGTTTCGACTCCCCGTCACGCGGCGTTTTTCTCCGCCTTCCCGCACGAGACCTTGGCGCCCCGGTTCGTAACTGATGTGTCGCAAATTAGACACACTTTAGAAACGAGCCGCTGCGCAGCCTTGGGACATCCTTGACTCTTAAATCACCTGCAATACGGTATTTTGTATACGTTATTCATAGGCGACGGAGATATCCGGACTAGGGGAGTCGGACGGCCACGCCGTGAATGAGAACGACCGCGAAGCAATCGCGGCGCAACAATCCGCCGACCTATGGGGGCTCTCGGGAAAAGGGCATCTGCGCCAGACCGGGACTGTATGAGTTGCGTGTGTAGGGAGACACCAATGCATAGGGTTCAGAAGATGACGCACAAGCAGCGGCGATCCGCTTTGCACCGAACAAGCCTCATGTCGTCAACGCTGCTCTGCGGCGCGGCCATGCTGGCTTCGGCCTCCGCATGGGCGCAGGACGCAGCGCCGGCCGCCAATGAGGTGGAAACCATCATTGTCACCGGTTCGCGCCTCGTCCGTACCGACCTGGCTGCGCCGAGCCCGCTCACCGTAGTGGGTGCGGAAGCCATCGCGCTTTCAGGCAGCGTTACCGTCGAAAACACGTTGAATGAATTCCCGCAGCTGGCTGCCGGTAACACCTCGAACGTCAACAACGGCGGTGGCTCGGGCGTTCTCACCGCCAACCTGCGCGGCCTCGGCGCCACCCGCACCCTGGTGCTGGTGAACGGCCGCCGCTTCATCCCGGCCAACTCCGACGGTTCGGTTGACCTTGCCTCCATTCCCGACGCGCTCATCGAGCGCGTGGACATCATCACCGGCGGCGCCTCGGCGGTCTATGGCTCCGACGCCATCGCCGGCGCGGTCAACTTCGTGCTGAAAGACAATTTCGAGGGCCTGGAGACCAGCTACAACTACGGCCAGACCTTCAAGGGCGACGGCGAGTCCCACAAGGTGGACGTGACCTTCGGCTCCAACTTCGGCGGCGACCGGGGTAACGTGGTGATTTCCGCCACCTACACCAAGCGCAACGAGGTGATGCAGTCGGCCCGCTCCTTCTCGCGCGTGCCGCTGGATACCTTCGGCGACGAGCTGGTCCCGGGCGGCTCGGGCAGTATTCCGGGCACCCGCGTTCCGCTGAACGACGCCCAGCGCGCCAGCCTGGTGGGTGTCGACCTGACCCCGTCGGGCGCGTGCTCCGCCATCACCGGCATCCGCTTCGGCGAGAACGGCGCGGTTCTGCCGTACTGCCAGCCGCAGGACGCCTACAACTACGCGGCCGACAACTACCTGCTGCGCCCGATGGAGCGTACGCAGATCTCCGGTCTGGCCAAGTATGACCTGACCGACAACATCCAGGCCTACGCCGAGGTGTTCTTCGTCAACACGACGAACGCCTTCCAGCAGGCACCCGACAGCTTCACCCCGCTGACGCCGGGGGCGCCGTCCTCCACCCTGCTGCTGCCGAACTACGCCACCAGCGCTGCCCTTCCGCCCGCGCTGCGCCAGTTCTTCGTCAACAACGCGCACATCTTCGACCCGGATAACGACGGCACGGCGGAAGTGGTGGGCGCGGGCCGTCGCGCCGACGAGCTGGGCCAGCGCTACTACGAGTACGAGCGTACCTCGTTCAGCCTGACCGGCGGCCTGCGCGGCGACTTCGAGGTGGCCGGCAGCCAGTGGAACTGGGACGCCTTCTACCAGTACCAGCGCAACCGCACCAACACCCGCATCGAGGGCCAGATCTCGCAGACCCGCCTGAGCCTCGGCCTCGACGCGATCGAGGACGACAACGGCAACATCGTGTGCCGCACTCAGGTGCTGGGCTGCGTGCCGGTGAACATCTTCGGCCTCGGCTCGATCAGCGCCGAAGCCGGCACCTTCCTGACCCCGACGCGCGCGCACAGCGATCTGTTCGAGCGGCAGGTGGCCGGCGCCTCCATCAGCGGCGCGCCGTTCGAGTTGCCGGCCGGTCCGGTCGCCATGGCGTTCGGTGTCGAGTACCGCAAGGACAAGTACAACTTCCGTCCGAGCGCGCTCGACCTGGGCAACGAGTATGGCCCGGTCTCCCAGAAGCCGATGGGCGGCAGTTACGACCTGAAGGAAGTGTTCGGCGAAATCCGCATCCCGCTGCTGGATTCGCTGCCCTTCGCCGACACCCTTGCCATCGAGGCGGCCGCCCGCTACGGCGACTACTCCTCGATCGGCAGCGTGTTCACCTGGAAGGTGGGCGGCGAATATGCGCCGGTTGAATGGATCCGCGTGCGCTCGGCCTACAACAGCGCGATCCGCGCGCCGACGCTCAACGAGCTGTACTCGACCATCAGCCGCGGCTTCGCTTCGGGCACCGACCCGTGCGACCGGTCCCAGAGCCCGAGCGCCGCGCAGAAGCAGCTCTGCGTCGCCCAGGGCGTGCCGGCCTCCGAAATCGACAACTTCACCCAGGCGACCCTGGGCTACACGGTCGAGAGCGGCGGCAACCCGAACCTGAAGGAAGAAAAGTCCAAGACCTTCACGATCGGCGCCGTGATCTCGCCGCCGATGCTGCCGCGCTTCAACTTCACCATCGACTACTTCTCGGTGAAGGTTGACGACGCGATCACCAGCATCAACGGCAACCAGACGCTGGGCGACTGCTTCCGCACGCTCGACCAGAACTCCGAGACCTGCCGTGCCATCGTCCGTCTGCCGAGCGGCCAGCTCGACTACGTGTCGACCAGCTTGAAGAACATCGGCAAGCTCAAGGTGGAGGGTCTGGACGTTCAGGCCGACTATCGCTTCGACCTGCCGGATGCGGTGTCGATCGGCGGCGACGGCGCGACCCTGTCGCTCTCCGCTGTCGGCAGCTGGCTGTTCGAGCGGTCCACCCAGATCCTGGCGGGCCAGGAGCCGCTGGACTGCGCGGGCACCATGGGCGGCGGCTGCACCGGCGTCGGTGTATTCGCCATTCCCGACTTCAAGCTGCTGCTGGGCGCCACCTACAATTCGGGCCCGGTCACCTGGCGTCTGCAGGGCCGCATGATCGCGGGCCTGAAGCTGCACAAGGATGCCCGGTCGCCGGTCACCAAGACCGCGGACCAGTGGTACTTCGACACCTCCGCGGCGGTCGACATCACCAAGGGCCTGCAGCTGTTCGGCGGCATCGACAACCTGTTCAACAACAAGCCGCCGATCATGGGTACGGCCCTGGCTGGCGACGCCAACACCGACCCGTCGCTCTACGACGTGCTCGGACGGCGGTTCTTCGTGGGTGCCCGCGCCCGCTTCTAAGAAGAACAGGGACAACGATTTTCGGTTCCGCACAACTGAGCGTCGCTGGGCTTTCCGTCCAGCGGCGCTTTTTCTTTCAGCCCAGGGAGGAGACCACACACCAATGACAAAGATCAAAGACATGCTGCTGCGCTCGATGCTCGGCATCGGCATGGCCGCGGCGACGGCCGGCATGACAGTCGCCGCGCCGGAGACCACGGGGCCGGTGGATGATCCCATTCCGCCGCGCGGCGAACGGGGCGTCGGCCCCTACCAGCGCATCGTGCTGCGCAACGTCACCTACGTGGACGGCACGGGCGCGCCGGCCCAGGGCCCGGTGGACATCGTCATCTCCGGTGACAAGATCGCGGAAATCCGCCCCATCGGTGCGCCGGGCGCCATCAACGAGGCCGCCCGCCCGCCCAAGGGCGACTACGAGATGGACCTGACCGGCCACTACGTGCTGCCGGGCTTCGTTGACACCCACGTCCACCTGCACAGCCTGGCGGACGGGCAGAAGGTGCCCTCGGACTACGTCCTGAAACTGTGGCTGAGCCACGGAGTCACTACCGCCCGGGATCTCGGCAGCGCCCGCTCCATCGAATGGCTGGCGAGCATCAAGCAGCGCCTCGCCCGCAACGAGATCGTCGGCCCGCGCATCGACATCTACCCGTTCTTCGGGCGGATTCTCGACAAGCCGGTGAACGATCCCGAAACCGCCCGCTTCGCGATCCGCGAGGCGAAACGCCGGGGCGCGGACGGCATCAAGTTCATCGGCGGCATCCCCGAGGACGTGCTGTACGCCGCCCTCGACGAGGCGGAGAAACTCGGCCTCAAGACCACCATGCACCACTCGCAGCAGATGGTGGCCTACGCCAATGTGCTGCAAACCTCGGCCCACGGGCTCGACTCCATGGAGCACTGGTACGGCCTGCCGGAGGCCATGTTCACCGACAAAAAGCTCCAGGCCTTCCCGAACGACTTCAACAACACGGACGAGCAGATGCGCTTCCATGAAGCCGGCCGTCTGTGGCAGCAGGCGGCCAGGCCCGGTTCCGAGAAGTGGAACAAGGTGATGGACGAGCTGCTGGAGCGGAAGTTCGTGCTGAGCCCCACCTTCACCGCCTACCTCACCAGCCGCGACTTCATGCGCATGAGCCGCGCCGCCTGGCATGAGGAATACACCATGCCGAGCCTGTGGGACTGGTATCGCCCGAGCCGGGTGAACCACGGCTCCTACTGGTTCGACTGGACCACCGAAATGGAGATGGCGTGGAAGGAAAACTACCGCCTGTGGATGACCTTCGTGAACGAGTACAAGAACCGCGGCGGTCTGGTGACGGTGGGTAGCGACAGCGGCTACATCTACAACCTCTACGGCTTCGGCTACATCCAGGAGATGGAGCTGCTGCGCGAGGCGGGCTTCAGCCCGCTGGAGGTGATCCACGCCGCCACCCAGGCCGGCGCCAAGGCGCTGGGGCGCGAGCACGAGCTGGGCACCATCCGCGCCGGACGCAAGGCCGATCTGGTCATCGTAAAAGGCAATCCGCTCGCCAACATGAAGCTGCTGTTCGGCACCGGCACCATCCGGCTGAATGACGAAACCGGCCAGGTGGAGCGCGTGGGCGGCATCGCCTACACCGTGAAGGACGGCATCATCTACGACGCCCGCAAGCTGCGCGCCGAAGTGCGCGAGATGGTGGCGCGGCAGAAGGCCGAGCGGAACATCCCCGCCGGCCCGATGGTGATCGAGGCGGTCGACACGTCCCGCTGATCACGGCGCCGCAGATCAACGCCCCTGGGGCGGTCACACCGGTGGCCGCCCCTTTTTCATGCGGGCGGCGCTGGAGGCCGGGGGCGCTGCTCCGGCCCCTCCATGCCTGCGCCCCCCTCTTGCGCCCGCAAAGAAGAAGGGCGGCCACCGGTGTGACCGCCCTTCCCTGTCTTGCGTGATGCCGGTGGTTATTCGGCAGCAGCCGCAGCCGCCTGCCGCTTCACCACGCTGCGGGTGCGCCCGTAAGCCAGGTAGACCAGCACACCGAGCACGTTCCAGCCCACGAAGCGGATCAGCGTCTTGTCCGGCAGGCTGAGCAGCAGGTAGAGGCAGCCGACAATGGCCAGCGTGCCCACCACGAACGGCAGCGGGCACTTGAACACCCGCTGCAGATCCGGGCGCTTCACGCGCAGGACCATCATGCTCGCCGCCACCGCGATGAAGGCGATGAGCGTGCCGGCGTTGGCCAGCTCGGCGATCTCGTCCAGGCGGAAGAAGCCGGCAACGGCCGCCACGAACACGCCGGTGATGGCGGTGATGAGCAGCGGCGAGCCGGTGCGCGGCGACACCTCGCTGAGCTTGCGCGGCAGCAGGCCGTCGCGCGCCATCACGAAGAAGATGCGGCTCTGGCCGTACATCATCACGAGAATGACCGACGGCAGCGCGATGAGCGCCGCGATGCCGACCGCCCACGCCGCGAACGGATGGTTCAGCGTGCGCAGCACGTAGGCCAGCGGCTCGGACGACTTGGCCACCTCGGTGTAGTGAACCGCGCCAATGGCCGACAGGGCCACGAGCATGTAGATGAGCACGCAGGCCGCCATGGAACCGACGATGCCGATGGTCAGGTCGCGGCCCGGGTTCTTGGCTTCCTCGGCCGAGGTCGCCACGGCGTCGAAGCCGTAGAAGGCGAAGAACACGATCGCGGCCGCCGCCATGACGCCGCGGGTAACGCCGCCCTCATCGGCGACGCTGCCGAAGCCGTAGGGCATGAACGGCGTCATGTTCGCGCCGTTGAAGGCCGGCAGGGCCATGAACACGAAAGCCGCCAGCGCGCTGATCTTGATGATGACGAGAATGATGTTGAACGTGGCGCTCTCGCGCGTGCCCGCCATCAGGAGGCCGGCAATGGACAGAGCCACCAGCACCGCCGGCAGGTTGATGATGCCGCCCCCGTGGGGTCCGTCCAGAAGGAGCGGCGGCAGATGAAGGCCGATGCTCTCGAGCCAGCCAACCAGATAGGCCGCCCAGCCGACGGCCACCGTGCTGCACGCCAGCGAATATTCCAGAATAAGGCTCCACCCCACGACCCAGGCAACGGCCTCGCCGATCACCGAGTAGGTGTAGGTGTAAGCGCTGCCCGCCGTCGGGATCAGCGTCGCCATTTCCGCATAGGCCAGAGCGGCGCAGGCGCACACCGCACCCGCAATGGCAAAGGCCAGCAGCACCGCCGGACCGGCGCGGTCAGCGCCGACACCGGTCAGAGTGTAAATACCCGTACCGACAATCGCCCCGATGCCCAAGGCGATCAGGTGCGGCCAGCTGAGCGTTTTCTTGAGCGATTGCCCGTGCCCTGGCGCACCCGCCGTTTCAATGGGCTTGAGCGGCCCCCACAGATTGATACCCACAGTCCTCGGTCCCCTTGTTATATACGCTTTTACACACAGCCGGCCGGTGCCGGCCGTGTTTTTACGATTCAGGAGGCAGCTGCTTGCGCAGGTCCTCCAGAGTCTGGCTGATGTGTTTGCGCATCAGCTCCTCAACTGCCTTACCATCACGGGCCAGCCATGTCTCCAGAAGACGGGCATGTTCTTCATTGGCGCGTTCATCGCGGCCCAGCGGTTCCAGATGCTTGCGAACGTAGCGATCGGAGAGAACGTGCAACCGCTCGAGGAACCGGCTGGTCACCCGCAATCCCGACGGGCGGATGAGCGCCAGGTGGAAGGCGCGGTTGAAGGCACCCACGCCCGAGCCCTTCTCGTCGGTGACGCGGTAGAGGGTCTCCAGCGTGTCCTTGGCGAACTGCCGCTCCTCCTCGCTGGCCTTTTCGGCGGCGGCCGCGACGGCCTCCGGCTCCAGCTTGAGGCGCAGGGCGTAGACTTCCTCCGCCTCGGCGGTGCTGAGCGGGCGGACGAAGAACCCCCGGTTGGCCTGGGAGCGCAGCAGCCCTTCCTGCTCCAGCCGGGCCAGCGCCTCGCGCAGCGGAATCTTGCTGACCCCCAGCTCCGCCGCCAGCGCATCCTGCCGTATGGCCCTGTCAACCGGAACCTGCCCGGACAAGATACGGTCGCGAACGAGTTCAACGAGCTGGTCAGAAAGGTTCCGAACGACGAGGCTGCTCATAGGCGTTACACCGGTTTCTGGTATTTGTTTCTGTTATTCGTGAAGTCGGCACGGATAACCCGTGCCCGAACACGCGGACCATAGCTTCTAGACGGCGTTCCGCCAATCGCTATGCGAAAATTACTAACAGCAGCAATCCGGGCAGGCCGGAGGGCGCGCCCGTCGGGATCGCGCCGCGGGCACAGGCCCTGTTTCCTGCCCGACTCGCGCTCGCGCGCGCCAATCTGCTGACGGGGGGGCCGCCCCCGGGGAAAAGCAACGGCCCGGGCGATGTCGCCACGGGCCGTCAACAGCACATCGGCCTCCTTCCCCTGCCCGTCCGGCGCCGCCGTCCGAGCGATCTGCCCGGCAACCCGGTTGCCGGCGAAGGGGAAGGAAAGGCCGAGGGACAAGGGCATCAACGTTCCTCAGACCACCGAGAAGCCGGCCCAGAACTTGTCTGCCCGGTCGATCCAGATGGTGTTGTAGCCGGTGGCGATGGCCGAGCCCTCGATCGAGGGGATGATGGCGGGCTGGTCGCCCAGCATGGTCTCGCCTTCCACACGGCCGATGAACCGGCTGCAGATGTAGCTCTCGTGGACAAAGGAATCGCCCACCTTCAGGCGGCCGGTGGCGTGCAGGTGCGCCAGACGCGCCGAGGTGCCGGTGCCGCAGGGGCTGCGATCGATGGCGCGCTCGCCGTAGAACACGGCGTTGCGGCCGTCCGCGTCCTCGGCCTTGGGCTTGTCCGCCCACAGCACGTGGCTGACGCCGCGAATGGTGGGCTCGAGCGGATGCACCGGCTCGTAGACCTCCCGCACCATCTGGCGGATGACGCGGCTCAGCTCGACGATGCGCGAGGCGCCCAGATCATCAAGGCCGGTGTAGGGGCCCTGCGGCTCGATGATGGCGTAGTAGTTGCCGCCGTAGGACACGTCGATGGAGAGGGGGCCGAAGCCCGGCACGTCGATCTCGATGCCGCGCTTGGCCAGATAGGCCGGGACGTTGCGAATCTTGACCGAGGCGACCTTCTGGCCTTCGGTCTTGTACTCGATCTCGATGATGCCCGCCGGCACCTCGATGCGCAGCTTGCCGGGGGTGCGCGGCGTGATGAGGCCGTGCTCCAGGCCGAAGGTCACCATGCCGATGGTGCCGTGGCCGCACATGGGCAGGCTGCCGCTGGTTTCAATGAAAAGGATGCCGCAATCCGTATCCTCGCGGGTGGGCGGATACAGAAAACCGCCGGACATCATGTCATGCCCGCGCGGCTCGAAGCAGAGACCGGTGCGAATCCAGTCGAAGCGGGCCAGGAAATCCTGGCGGCGCTCGGCCATGGTCGAGCCCTTGAGCAACGGAGCCCCGCCGACCACAAGCCGAACCGGATTGCCGGCTGTATGGCCGTCAATGCAGAAGAATGTATGACGCATAAAGTTCTGCCTTACCTTGCCGTCAGAAATGGTGATGGCGCCATAGACAGGGGTCTACTTCATCACTTCGGAGTTTACGGCTTCCTCCATTGAACAGGGGGATAATATACGGTATACGAACCGGCCATGCCAATAAAAAATATGCACCCTACAAGTTCGTCCATCGTGGTTGGAGGCGGCCTCGTTGGCCTCGCGTGCGCCATCAATTTGCAGGCGCGAGGCGTTCAGACAAGTCTCGTTGATCCGGCCGGCCCGCAGCGGCCGGCGTCGTGGGGCAACGCGGGCCACATAGCCGTCGAGCAGGTGGAGCCGCTGGCGTCCATGGCGACGGTCAAGAGCTTCCCGCGCCGCCTGTTCTGGCGGGGCGGCGCGCTCGGCCTGCCGCTGCGGGACATCGCCGCCTGGCTGCCGTTCTCGCTGCGGCTGCTGGCCGCCGCCCGCCCGAGCCGCTTCAGGGCGGGCAAGGCCGCCCTCTCCGCCGTGCTGGCGGAGGCGATCCCCGCCTGGCGGCGCCTCCTCGGCGCGGCCGAGTCCCGGCATCTGATGGTGGAGGACGGCCACTACATCGTGTGGGAGAGCGAAGCCTCCGCCGCCCGGGGCCGCGCGGCGTGGATGGGCGCCGACACCGGCACCGCCTCCTGCCGCGACGTGACCGACGCGGAGATGGAGTCGCTGACCGGAGTGATCGGCTTCCGCCCGGCCGGCGCGATTCGGTTCGAGGGCAGCGGACAGATCACCGATCTCGGCGTTCTGGCCGAGACGCTGGAGCGGCACTTCGAGGCCCTCGGCGGGCGCCGGGTGCGGGGTTCGGTCAAGCTCCTGCGCCGGGGCAGCAAGACGATTTCCGTGGTGACGGACACCAACGAGACGCTGGTGGCCGAGACGGTGGTGGTGGCCGCGGGCGCGGCCTCCGGCGAACTGATGGCCCCGCTGGGCTTCAAGGTGCCGATCATCGCCGAGCGCGGCTACCACATCCAGACCCCGAACACCCAATGGCCCGAAGGAATGCCGCCGGTGGTGTTCGAGGACCGCTCGATGATCGTCACCCGTTTCCGCTCCGGCCTGCGCGCCGCGAGCTTCGTCGAGTTCGGCCGACTCAAGAGCCCGCCGGACCCGCGCAAGTGGGCGCGGCTGAAGGCGCATGTGCGGGCGCTGGGCCTCTCCTTTGGCGAGCCCGTCTCCGAGTGGACCGGCGCGCGGCCGACCCTGCCCGACTACCTGCCCGCCATCGGCCGGGCCGACAGCTTCCCCGGCCTCTACTACGCCTTCGGCCACCAGCACCTGGGCCTGACGCTGGCGGCGGTGACGGGCGAGGCCATCGGCGCCCTTGTCACGGGCGAGACTCCGGTGGTTAATATCTCCCCCTTCTCCCTCGACCGTTTCAGGAAGTGAAATTATGACGCGCGGAATTGGCGGCTCCACCGCCGCAGCCGAACTGGCAAGCCTGACGCCGTGGCAGGATCGCGCCCCTGCGATCACCGTTGACGAACGCCTCGCCCGCATCGAGAAGGCGCGCCGCCTGATGCGCGAGAACGGCGTCGATGCCCTGCTGGTCAACGCGGGCATGAGCCTGCGCTACTTCGCGGGCGTGACCTGGGGCGCCACCGAGCGGCTGGTGGCGATGCTGCTGCCGCTCAGCGGCAAGCCGATCATCGTCTGCCCGAACTTCGAGCTGGGCAGCCTGGAAGCCGAACTCGCCATCGAGGCCGACATCCGCCTGTGGGAAGAGCATGAAAGCCCGAGCGAGCTGGTGGCCAGCGCCCTGCGCGAGCATGGCGTGCAGCGCCTCGCGCTCGACCCGGCCATGGCGCTGATGTTCGTCGACCGCATCCGCAAGGCCGCCCCCTCCATCGACGCGGTGGAAGGCTCCGCCATCATCGACGGCTGCCGCATGCAGAAGTCGCCCGCCGAACTGGCGCTGATGAAGCAGGCCAAGGCGATGACGCTGGAAGTGCACCGCCGCACCGCCCGCATCCTGCGCGAGGGCATCACGGCAACCGAAGTGCGCCGCTTCATCGACGAGGCGCACCGCGCCCTGGGCGCCTCGGGCTACAGCTTCTGCATCGCCCAGTTCGGCCGCTCCACCGCCTTCCCGCACGGCCTGCCGGGCGAGTCCTACCTGCGCGAGGGCGATGTGGTGCTGATCGACACCGGCTGCACCATCGAGGGCTACCACAGCGACATCACCCGCACCTACGTGTTCGGCGAGCCCAACGCCGAGCAGCGCGCCATGTGGGAGCTGGAGCGGGAAGCCCAGCAGGCCGCGTTCGACGCGGTCCGGCCGGGCGTGCCCTGCGAGGCGGTGGACTACGCCGCCCGCGCCGTGCTGGAGAAGGGCGGTCTCGGCCCCGACTACAAGCTGCCCGGCCTGCCCCACCGCACCGGCCACGGCATCGGCCTGTCGATCCATGAGCCGGCCTACCTGGTGCGCGGGGACAAGACCCCGCTCGCGCCCGGCATGTGCTTCTCCAACGAGCCCATGATCGTCGTCCCCGACAAGTTCGGCATCCGCCTCGAGGACCACTTCTACGTGACCGAGAACGGCGCCGAGTGGTTCACCCAGCCTTCGCCTTCCATCGACGCCCCCTTCGGCTGAGAAAGGCGAGGTCCCCGGTCTGCCCGTTCCTCCCCGCCTGCTCCCCGCTGTCCGACCGTTTGCGGCCAACTTGCAGGGAGGGGCGGGCAGACCTTCCTGCCTCCGCCCCCCCGCGACGGACATTCGCCCGCGAGACCCTTTCGGGGCGGGCCGTCCTGCCATAGGCTGACGCCTTGGACTGCCGCGCGAGGACAGGATGGGCACGCTTCGCACAAAACGCATCTACGACCCCGCCGCACCGGAGGATGGCGTCCGCGTGCTGGTGGACCGGCTGTGGCCCCGGGGGCTGACCAAAGCGGAAGCCGCCATTGACCACTGGGCGAAGGACATCGCCCCCTCAACCGACCTGCGGAAATGGGTCCACGCCGACATGGAGGCGCGCTGGCCCGCGTTCGAGGCCCGCTACCGGGCGGAACTGGCGCCGCAGACCGAGGTGCTGCGCGCGCTTGTCGCCCTCGCCGGGGACCGCTCCCTCACCCTCCTCTATTCGGTGAAGGACCCGGAGCGGAACCACGCCGTCATCCTGCGGCAGGTGCTGGAGGCGCTGGGGCCGGACTGAGGAGGTGGCGCTAAGGCGTAAACTCATTAATTGTTGAGCTTTGGCCTGGGTTTTGATTCAAGGTTTCCGTTTGTTGAGGGAGCCTTGTCATGCGCCGCCGCTTTGACCT
>Ga0207867_1000631_pt1 | contig 34792 bp, 45 predicted proteins | sample HigsolmetaAR206D_FD_184838 | JGI IMG/M metagenome (GOLD analysis project Ga0207867, IMG submission 184838) | Ionic liquid and high solid enriched microbial communities from the Joint BioEnergy Institute, USA - AR20-6-D (SPAdes) (version 2) ...
GATCCGTCCCCCTTTTCGATCCGTCCCCCTTTTCGATCCGTCCCCCTTTTCGCCATCCGGGCCTTCCGTGCGACGCCTGGCGGGGCCTCATGTTTCAAAATTTCGGCAGACCAGCCCTCGTGCCCTTTGGACCTCGCACCGGCTGATGCCCTTCAGCATGTCAACCGGCTGATGCCCTTCAGCATGTCAACCGGCTGACGCCCTTCAGCATGTCAACCGGCTGACGCCCTTCAGCATGTCAACCGGCTGACTTTGACACGGCTAAACACTGTCAGGTAGAATCCGCAACGGCACGCAGAAACCCAACCTTTTCAGGAAATTCCATGAGCCAGAAGGAAACCCAAAACACTGCCGAGAACGCGGCCAGCGCGTCGCTCGTTCAGCGCATCGCCGCTCTAGATGTCGGCAAATCCGTCAGCATCGCTGAGCGCCTGGACGGTGACGCCGCGACCAAGCAGGTGATCCAGGAAACCCGCGAACGCCTGCGCAACACCGTGGCGCCGGCCGTCAACCGGGCCAGGGCCAAGACCAAGGCTATTTACACCGTCGAGGGTGGCGAGATCACAACTCGCTCGCTCGACATTCTTGTTGTCGTTGTCATCACGAGGACTAAGTGACTATGCAAACCGCCCCCAACCCCACTCTGCAAGACTACGCTCGACAGATCGTCCGCGAGCGCGAGGAATACGCTGACCAGGTTGCCCGCAAGGCCGTTGCTGCCGTCATGCGCAAGCTGGGCTGCACGTCTATAAGTTTGTCTCGGGCTGACTACGATCAAATCGACTTCAGCGATCTGAAAATCGAAAGCCGCGAAGGAACCGACACCATCGAGTTCCGCCTGTCCTGAAATCGCCCTTACTTTTTGGGCCTCGCGAAAGGGCGTACCACCTTACGTCAGTCTGAAATCGTCAAAACATTTCCGGCTTTCCGCGAGGCCGTACCACCCTCGATCTCGCTGTTACAATTTTCTTGTTGACACGGTTAAACCCTGTCACTGACAATTCGCTCACCTCAACTTATTTTCCCAAACATCTATGGAATTCGACGATCTGGACTACTTTCCGCGACGCGGGAAGCGAGCCGAACGTGCTGCCCAGGCCAAGGGTGAGTGGACCAAAGAGCAATGTCTCAAAGTCCTGCGCGAAAGCGGACTGAGGTTCCACGAGGTTCACAAAGGCGACGTGTGCGTCTTTCGTGAGCACGGCAAGCCGACTGTGGACTTCTACACACGCAAAAGCCGCTGGCAGATTCGTGGCTTCAAAAAGACCACGCACGGCACCGTTGCAGAGTTCATCGAGTGGTATCGGCGCTTGCGGGAGACCGACCAATGACCTGCGAAAAGATGGAACTGCTGCGCATCATTGGCTCGGTCAGCATCGTCGCAATCGTCGCCGCAGTCGGCCTAGCGATTCTCGCGCTGATCAAAGAATGAACGGCGATTTCGAACAGATCGAGCGGCTGCACCGCCGCCTGGAACTTTTCTTGGGCCAGGAATGGGCGGAGCAACTGATCATCGCCTTGCACAACATCAGCAAGGTGAGCAGCCGATCGTATCTGGAACTCCTGGAAGAAGCCGCCGAAATCGTCGTTCGGACGGCCCAATAAACCCACTCTCAACAAGGAAAGCAAATGAACGACTACCACAATGGCGACAACCTGGGCCTGGAGCCGCATGCCCAGGACGACTACACGATCACTGTCTCGCCTGACCCTCGCGGGCTGCACGTCGCCGTGCATCGTGGTTCGCGCTGCGTACACTCCGAAGTCGTGGCGGTGCAAGTGCGGGAGGCGGCCGAGCCGAGCGATGAGGAAATCGACGCTATCGCAGTGTCTATGCCGGATGGCGCTGGCGGGATGCTCAAGCAGTGGGGTTATCGGCAATTCGCCCGCGCTCTGCTGGCCCGTTACGGTGCGCAGCCTGTCACGCGCACGGCACCGTCCAGTGGTCTAGGGACGATCGAGTACAGCGTGCGAGCGCCGGAAACCACCAAAGCGTTCTCCGATCCGGCCGTGCGTGCCGCCTGGACCCTCGGGCCGGTCAGCGACACCCAGCCCAAGCGCCGCCCGTATAACGCCAGCGGCTCACTGAGCGAGTACGGTGTTTTCCCCGAATGCGATGCTGCCCCTGCCGCCATGCGCAAGGAGGGCAAGCGATGAGGGGCAAGCTACTGAACGACGGCGGGCCAGCGTTTCCTGAGTCAGGGCCTCGCGGAAAGATTGTCGGAGGCAAAGGCATGTCCCTGCGCGATTACTTCGCTGCGAAGGCGATGCAGTCAATGCTGCTCGACACAAAGCAATTTGCAGGATGCGGGCTTGGGGAAGCACCGCTCGCTGCTGTCCCCGACATCATCGCCGGCTGGTCTTACCTCATGGCCGACGCCATGCTCAAGGCGCGGGAGGCGAGTGATGACTGACCGCGAAATGCTGGACCAGCACTTCATGGGGGCGCGCATCGGCGCGAGTGCATGCGCCGACCGCATCCGCGCCATGATCGACAAGGAGCCGACATGACCGAGACACAAATTAACGTGGCAGGAATGCCTGAATTCGACGCCCTGCTGGACCATATCTATGAGTATGGCACCGCCAGCGAAGGCATCATCGACTGTGCCAACGCCTTCGCCCGCGCCCTTCTGGCCCGCTACGGGCAGCCTGCCGCGAGCGCGGAGCCGGTTGCTGCCGTCGTGCGGGAGCGTGACGCGCTGCGTGAGGCGCTGAAAGATCTGATTACTTGGATTCCATCAGCGGACACGTATCGACGCTTGGGCTTCGACCCTGAAGCACCGATGCGAGCGTTGGGGGAGGCCCGCGCCGCACTCGCCGTCCAGGGCGACAACTAACCATCACCCCATCAAGGAAAGGAAATGGACTTTGTTTTCCGTCTGATTGCTCAGTACATCGCAAAACGCCCGGTCCTGGTTGATCGCATCCGACATAAGGCCTGGCGCAATCCCTACAGTTCGATTGCCAGCCGTGACGGCACGCGGACCTACATGTACCGCGCCTGGCTGTTCAACCCTTACGAAGATCGCCTCGGCAACCCAATCAAGCGCAACTGGTTCATGCGGCTGCTGCCTTCTATCCGCCTGCATGAAATCATGCTGCCTGATGATGATCCCCATCTGCACGACCACCCTTGGAACGCACGCACGATCATTCTGCGCGGCTGGTATGACGAAGTGCGCCTGGAAGACGGCCAGTTGGTCGAGCACGTTCGCACGGCCGGAACAACCGCTCGCCTGAACTTCGGTGAGTTCCATCGCATCGCCAAGAAGGGTTCCGGGCCGATCATCACCCTGTTTATCACCGGCAAATATCGTGGCACATGGGGCTTTCTCGTGGACGGCAAGAAAGTCCCCTGGCGTGAATACCTGGCCCAACGTGACCAGAGCCAGGCTGCCTGAATCACCACTCTCGGAGAAAGGAATTGGAAGACCGTTTGATTGGTTACATGTCCGAACGAGCCAAGTGGAACCTGCGCGAAACGCTTGCCCGCCTGGCGAAGCTTTACCCCCTCAACAGCCGCATTTCCGTACAGATGCGGCACGGCCAGAAGACCGTGACGCAAGCCGTTGTCGCCGGCCACGAGATCGAGGCTCGTATCGCCGACAACGGGGCAGACGCGATCTCGGGGGATGTTTATCCGCGAGTACGGGTGAAGCTGAAGAACGGCAGCTACCGTTCGATCGACTACACGCAAATCGTTGGTCTTGTGCAAGGGGTGAAAAATGAGTCGCTTCACTGATCTCACGCAAACCCGCCGCAGTCTGATCTTCGTGCAAAGCATGGAAGCGCATCGCAAGGTCACGCAGACACTGAAGGCTAATAGCGTGTCCTATTTCAGCACGCACCTGGTTGGGAGCACGAAGGCTATGGCTCGTTTTCACGAGTTCCTAGGCCACCAAGGCGCCCTGGTGGTAATGCTGCCCGACCTCACCGATCGGGGCTTCGTTCGTGCCGACCAAATCATCTGGATCGCCGGCGACAAGTACCCGCACGAACCGGACCCTGAGAACGCCAGCCGCAACGCTTGCTATCAGAACGCCATGTTTCGCATCCGGGGGACCGAAGCGCCGCGTATCGTGTTGAGGGAGTGCGAGATATGATCGACCTGCGAGGCGAATTTTTGCGCATTGCCCGCATGTTCCAGGTGGGTGAGACAGGGCCGACACATCCGAGCATCCGGTTGATCACAGCGGCCCGCTACACGCTGATTGAACCGAACCCGTCAGGTAACGACGGGGTTTACGTCATCTCGACGGACGGTGCGGTTGCTTGCATCCAGTTCGATGAAACCGGCAAAGCCGACCGACCCTATGTCATCAATATCGACGAGGAAACGGCCGACAAGCTGCGCGGCGCCGAGACGATCAACGACCTGCGCGTGCGGGCCAACCTCGAAAAGCTGGTGATCCGCAACAAGGGTGTTCGCGTCCATTCGGTCGAGCGAGAAGACATCATGTGGCCGGCTGAAATCTTCGAGTGGGCCGGACCGACCGCTCCGACGCATCGTACCGACAAGTACATTGGAATGTTCCCGAACTGGCGGAAATTCCTTCCGAGCCGCGTGCAGTTGGATGCGATGGAGAAGGGCGTGCCGGGAGTCATCAGCGCTCGATACCTGAGCATCATCGGACGCATGTACGACGACATGCTCGAATACCGAGACGTGCGCTTTCTCTACGAGCCTGCCGGCGAGGGTAAGTTCGAGCGGGCTTATGTGCAGTTCCCATTCCGGCCGGACATGCTGCTGGTGATCGCCCCCATGAAGCCGAGCGATTTCGACATCGTGGGTGGCATCGAGCGCATCGCCAGTCCGATTTGGGATGACGAAGATGAGGACGAGGAGCTATGAGCCGCGAAATCGAAGTCACATTTCCGATCAGCCGCTTCCGGGAAGTCGGCAACGAAGTCGCCTGCATGGTCGAACTGCTCGCCGCGATGCGCAAGGCCGGCATTCCTGCCAAGGGGCGGGTCACGTTGCAAGGGGTCGAGTACGGCACGCTGACCATGCATACCGATAGCGTGTTTGGCGATCTCGTCTATCGCTGGTCTTCGGTCGGACCGGACGGCGAGGACGAAGACCCGGCCGCTGACCTGTAAGGCGCCTGTTACAATTTTCTCGTTGACACTGTTCAACAGTGACTCGGATAATTCGCTCGCAGTCCCATTTTTCAACTAACTCCCCTATCAAGGAAAGGACGTGAAGTCTTACACCAACTGGATTCATCAAGACGAAGCCCGTGCCGAACTCGTTTGGCACATCGTCAATCTTCAGAACTTCTGCCATCAACTTGCCGAAGAAAGCGGCTGGTGGCGCGATCTGCACACCGGAATGCCGTTGACTAGCCGCGTCTTCGGCGCAACCCGCGATCCCCGCGACCTTCGCGTGAACGTGCCCGAAAAACTGATGCTGATTGTCAGCGAGTTGGGCGAGGCGATGGAATCTTTCCGCAAGAACCTGGCGGACGACAAGCTGCCTCACCGCATGGGCCTGGAAGTCGAACTGGCCGACGCGGTTATCCGCATCTTCGACCTGGCTGGCGGTATCGGACTGGACCTGCCTACGGCCATTGTCGAGAAGCTGCGATTTAACACCGAGCGGGCCGACCACAAGCCGGAGAATCGCCTGAAGGAAGGCGGAAAGGCGTTCTAACCATTAAGGGGGTTCTCAAGTGAAGAAATTCAAGTTCCCGCGAAGTATCACGTACTACCACCTGGTGGACCGCCAGGTGTCCGATCTGCTAGACGCCATACGTGACGGCGCGTTGTACGACTACGAGTTCAAAGGTGGCGTCGGCGCCGAAACAGACATCGGGTGGGCGCCACCTGCCGACTTCAGCGACGACCTGTACCTGGAACACGGCGACGCTATGCTGCTCAACCTGCGCATCGAGCGCAAGGTTTTGCCGGCCGCGCTCGTCAAGCGCGAGGTCGAGCGAGAGATCGAAAAATTCTTCCGCGAGAACGGCTACCAGCCTGGGCGCAAGCTGCGCAAGGAAATCAAGGAAGACACGCGCTTCCGCCTGCTTTCGGCGGCGCCATCCGTCTACAAAGACGTGCGGGTGCTGATCGATATCTCGGGCAATCGACTTCTGATCGATGCGACCAGTAGCGGCCATTGCTCGGAAGTGTTGCGTAAGCTCATCCAACTGCTGCCGGGCAATTCGGCGGATTTGGTCAGGGCGCCCCAGGAGAATTTCAAACAGCCGGTGTCGGAAGCGCTCGACAAATGGGTGATCGGGGACGACCCGTCAGGGTTTGAGATCGGTAATCGGGCGAAATTCGTTCTTCGTGGCGATCGCAACGTCACCTATACAGCCACGGATGCCACCAGGCTTGCCATGAGGAACCTCGCGAACGTTTGCCGTTGCACGAGCCTCGCTCTGACGTGGCAAGAGCGCGTTTCGTTCGTTCTGACCGATGGGCTTCAGATCAAGTCCATCAAGCTGCTCGACGTTACGTCTGACAATGACCAGGCGGACGAAGAATGGCGGTTCAAGAACGACTTTGTGCTGTTCGTGGGGGAAATGAGCCGCACGATCAGCAGCCTCGAAAAGCAACTTGCTGAAGTCGTCGGTCGGCGTGACGAGTTCGAAGACTCTAACGATATCGACGACGAAGACCTTTGATTCGGCCGCGCTGACAACATAATGTTGTTTTTACCCTCAATCAGAGATAAGGAATCGCCATGAAATCCATCAACGAAATTGCAGATGCTGCGATCGGTAAGTTCGAAGCTGCGTTTGACGTGCAACTTTCACCGGCACAGATCAATGACGCTCGGCGTATTGCCAGCTTTGCGGCCCGTATTGCCATCGACGAAATGAGACAGGTGCCTACGGTCGATCCGCTTTCCGCACGACCGGACAAAGGCCAAGAAGGTTGGGAGCCGAAATATAGTCGGCCGGTGGCTGTTGGCGGTGTTGCCGTGTCCGACGAAAGCGACTTCCATATCAAGGTGCGCGTCGGCTACACGGGCCTGCTCGCTGTCCTTGTCGAGGCGCTGAACCAGGCGCAGTACGGCAAAGGTGCCGAGCGTCACAACTTGACTGGCAAAGTGCCTTTCGAGCGCCAGCGCATGCAGTTGATCAGCGAACTGATCGGCAGCGTTGACGGCATGACCTACCAGGCGTGCAAGAAGATCACCGAAGGCGTGAAGTTGCCTACGCTGGAACGTCAGGTGGCGGAACTGCTAGGCGCCATCGTCTACATTGCGGGCATGATCGTGTTCCTGCGCAACCGGCAGGGGCGTTATGCCGAGCAATGCGTTGAGCGCTTGAAAGAGAACGTCACGGGCGAAGGACTGAAACCCTCTCCCAAGATCACGAATGCGACTGAAACTCTTGAAAAGATCGCAACGAACCTCGGAATTGAGCACGCTGATCTGAAAAAGCCGTGGGTCAATCCTGTCGAACGCATGTTCGGGTCTTTCGAAGATCAACTCGCGGCGCAAGAAGCGAAGTACCCGGCCATCCGTGAGCACAACGAGCGAGTTCGTGAGGCGCGGCGGAACCCGCTGGCATGGCGTAATCACACAACCGGCAAAATGCCGTCAACGATCAGCCCGACCACACTCGTGGAAGTCAGTTACGGCGATGATCGCCGCTCGCGGGGTCCGGTCGAAGCCAAGGCCGAGAATGTCGATTGGTCTTCCGTCATTGAATGGCGCTTCTCTCCGAAGATCGTCCCGGCTGCTGCCGGCGACAAGAAGCCCGACGACGGCTGCGATGACTGCGGCTGCGCCCCCTGCGACTAATCACCCCTCAAGGAAAGGACATGGCAAAAATGGAAATCCCGACCGACGAGTTCGACCTGGAACTCGTGCGCGGCAACGTGAAAAAGGCAATGGCCGACGCCGGCGCGAAGTCCGGCGACTTCTGGTCCGTCCCACCATCGATGCTGCGCGTGATCGACGGCTTCAACGGCCGCATCCGCACCCCTGCTTACCTGGAACACCTGGCCCGCATCAAAGACTCGATCCGCGAGAACGGCTACTACCAGGACAAACCGTTGGCGGGCTTCGTGGCCAAGGGTGAAAACGGCGATGACGTAATCTACGTCACCGAGGGCCACACACGCTTTGAGGCTGTGCGCGAACTCATTGAGGAAGGCGTCGAGATCGAGCGCGTGCCTGTCGTCGTCAAGCCCAACGGCACGACGATGGAAGACCTGACGTTTGCGCTCGTCACGTCGAACGAAGGCCGGCCGTTCACCACGTTTGAGACGGCCCTGATGGTCAAGCGCCTGGTCGGCATGGGCGTCGATGAAGCCACCATCGCCAAACGGTTAGGCTTCAAGGCGGGCAAGGCTTACGTCGATGACCTGTTGTCGCTCGCCGGCGCCCCCAAGGCCATCCGCGACATGGTGATCGCTGAAAAAATCTCAGCGACGCTTGCCATCCAGGAGTTGAAGAAGCACGGCGCAAAGGCCGTCGATCGACTGAAGGCGGCTGTGGCGAAGGCCGAGGCGTCCGGCAAGAAGAAGGCCAGCGCGAAGCACCTGGATAAGCCCGCCAAGCAGTCGAAAAAGGCAGCCAGTGGCAAGGACGCCGCCGAGGCCGGAAAAGCCGCGCAGGGGCGCGAAATCGACAGCGACACGGTGCTGTACGACGCCAAGGCTTGCGGTCTGTTGGAACAGGCGTCGAGCGACGTAATCCTGGCCTTCGCGGCCACGCTGCTGAACCGATTCGGGGTCGAGGTCTACATCGAGGTTGAAGAAAGCCCTGCCGGGGAAGTTGAGAGCGCCCAGGGGGCGGACGGGGAAGACCTGGACGACGATCTGTGAAAGGAGGGAACATCAGAGGCGGCACGGCAGCCGTGGCCAGGCTGCTGCTCGACTACTACTACGGTAGCCGTCGCATCTTCAAATACGGCCGCTGGCAGGCTGCCCGTTGGGCTGTGCAAATGGTCCTGCGAGAACTGACGGAATCGCGGCGCCAATAGTTGTCTCAACACCGTTTTGTTGTTAGACCCTCTGTTGAGGAACCAGAATCAGGTTCGATCAGCAGAGGGTCTTTTTCATGCAGGATGATCGTCTTTGGACAGCGCGAGAGCTATCTAAATTCCTCGGCTATAGCGAGACTACGGTTGCACGGCTGGTATCGCAGGAGCCTCACAAACTGCCGCCTCGTGTTGAGGGTCTTTCACGGCCGCGCTGGCTCCCTTCGGCAGTCTACGAGTGGGTGCGGGGTAACACGGGGAACGCCCAGGCCAGGCGTGGGCGCCCCCGAGCGAATGGGCTTTAATCCAGCTTGGCGGCCAAGTCGCCTGGTTTCGGGCGGTAATAAATCATGAGCGTCTTGAGCGACCGGTGGCCCGTGATGGCCGACAGTTCGAGGACGTTGCTCAGCTTCGGCGCCATCGTCGTGGCTGCCTCACGGCGCGAATCGTGGAAGTGGATGTGCATCAGTCCGACAGCCCGACGCGCCTGCCGAAACAGCTTGTCCAGGTTGCCCGAGGTCAAAGGCACCACGGGCGCCTGCGGCGGTCGGTGTTTGACCAGTCGCAGCAGAGCGATCGCGGCCGACGAAAGCGGCACATCGCGGTCGTCGCCATTCTTTGTGTCGGACAGGTGCGCGTAGCGCTCATCGAAATGGATGTCCGACCAGGTGAGCGACAGGATTTCGCCTTTGCGCATGGCTGTTTCCAAGGCCAAGCAGAAAGCGAAGGCCGCCCACTGCTCTGAGGTCTGCGGCTCGCTTTCCCCGTCCCAGCCCAACTGCTCGGTGATCCTGCGCCGGTCGGAAGCCGAAACGCGCTGCGTGCGGGACTTCGGGTTCTTCGGTCGCGAGATCAGATGTACAGGGTTGATGGTCAGGCCGATGCGCCATTCTCGGATCGCCTGTTTGAAGACGGCTGAGATCAGATTGAGTTCACGGTTCACAGACGATGGTGACACCTCTTTCAACCGCTGGTCGCGCCACTCGGCCATGTCGGGGCCGGTGATCGACGCGGCCGGTCGCTTGAATAGCGGGAACCTCTTGGCGAGCATTTGCAGCCTGATTTGCTCCCAGCGCGTACCCTTCTTGCGTGGAGAGACTTCCTCGGCGTAGCGTGTGAAAAGCGCAGCCAGGGTTTCACCCTCAACCTTGACGGTCTCAGCAGCCACCTTCGGCTCTGCCCCCTCGATCAGTTGCGCCTCTATCTTTGTCGCCCATTCCTCGGCCTGGGCTTTGGTATCGAAAGTCGCGGTGAGGCTCTTGCCCTTGCGCCGGACGATTGCCCGCCAAGCCGAGCCTCGCTTCTGGAAAGTTGCCATGTGCTACCCTTTCTCACGGCTCATTGATGACACTGGTGAGTGGTATCACACATGGTACGCTTTTGGTACACTCCCGCCCGAAGACAAATGAAATTCTGCGAAATTCGATCAGAAAAAAGTCAATGATTTCAATGACCGCCAACAACAGCTTGGTGTTGAACGGTCTTCTCCTGGGCACCATACACCATTGATTTCATTAGGCTTTTTCGGCCTTTTGGTACAGTTTGGTACACCCGCCCCCACTCCCTTGTGGAAAAGTGGGGTTCAGGTCAAAAGAAAAGCCCCTTGCGGGGCTTTCCTGTTAGGGCAGTTCTAACCGACCAATCGTCAGGGTGCGTCGATCTCCAAGACCAAGTAACCGCCGTCCTGCCAGTTGGGCATGCCGTCGGGTAGATCGATGACCACGGTTCCAGGCCCCATCGAGTCCGGTTCCATCCAGGTCGGCACCGAGCCGTCTGGTGAACCTTCCCACACCTGCTGACCGTTGTGGTAGAGACGCATCGTGCGGCCGGCCATGTCGGCCCAAGGGGTTCCCGGATTTTCGTTGTCCATGAAGGTGATGTTGATCATGGCACGGCCGTAAGCCGGGCTTTCGGAATCGTCCGGGCCTTCCTGGGCATAGCAGATTTGCAGCATGCCACCCGACACGCCCAATTCCCCTATCATGAAGTTCTGAGCGGAACCGAGGTCGTACTGTGGCACGCCGGCGTGCATAAAGCCTGCTGTGTCGAGTTCTCCCAGCCCCATGTCGATAGCGCGACGCTCGACGGTTATGACGATCGTGCCAGCACCAGTGCTCCAATCTCCGGTTGCAGCGGGCGGGGTGTAAGGGCCGTCGTCACCGCCACCGCCGTCATCACCGCCACCGCCGTCATCACCGCCACCGCCGTCATCACCGCCACCGCCGTCGTCACCGCCACCGCCGTCGTCGAGCAGCCCGTTAAGCTGTTCGAGGGTTTCGTCGATGAGGATAAGGTTGCGAGCCATCGCAGCAGGCGTGCCGCCGTCTGTTGCGGCCAGGCTCTTGTCCAGGGCAAAATCGATATCAGCTTCCGCCAGTTCGATGAGCCGCTTGATTTCAGCCTCGATGATTTCGAGGTTTTCGCGAGCGGCTTTCTCCTGGCCGGCGTCGTAGGTGAACGCGCCACGACGGAAAGCCAGGTCAGCCGGACTGCCGGCAAGATCAGCCAGGCGGACCAGTTCAGCCTCGATCTTGTCGAGGTTTCGGCCGGCAATCAGTTCTTGGCCACCGTCATAGGTCAGGCCGCCGTATTCAAGACTCAGGTAGGAAGTGGTCTTCATGTTGATCTCCAAGAAGGGTTGATCGTTACGGCGTCCTTTTCGGAGCGGTGCGCTCCCAGCCGCATCGCTTGGCGCCCGTTTCGTTGTGAGCCAAGATTTGTTCGGCCGTGGCTTCGGTGAGGATGTCAGCCCGGCTTATGCGGATCGGTTTTATCCAGTGGCAGCCGCTGTCGGTCACAACAGCTTTAGTCTCGCGACCAATCCCGAAGCAGCCGCTCAATGGGATCACCAGCAGGCATGCGAGCAATTTCGTCTTCAACACGGTTTCGTTCCTTTGCCGCGTCCAGGGCGTCGGTCAGCACGGCATTTTCAGCCCGCACGCGCTCGGCCTGGGCCTGGGCGGCTGTCGTCTTGGAACCCTTGCGGTGGCCGGCCAGGAATGCGGCGCCAATGGCCACGAGTAGCGCCAGGCCGGCTGTCAGCCAGCCCTTGATGCGATCGAAAGCGGCCGTGACGAGCGAGATCATGGCTGCACCGACTGGACTTCTTTCCGCTTCTGGTAGAGGGCGTAGGCGCCGGCTGCGGCTGCAACCAGCGTCAGCACGATCAGCGTGACGCGCAGCCAAGTCGGCAGACCATCCGTGGCCGTGGAGACCGTCTGCACCTGCTGCACGGCCGGCGTGATGCTCTGGACGATCTCGACCACGGCGGCCGTTCCCGCAGCGGCCGTAGCGGTGCCAGCGGCCGCACCCTGGGGCGTCAGCAGGGCCGATTTGGCAGGCTTGACCACCCCAGCCAGGCGCAGCCCTTCGTCGATCGTCTGCGCGTCGTACCAGGTGTTGAGCGTCTTCAACGGCCCGGCGCCGTTCTCGTGGCGGATGATCGCCTCTGCCAGCGGCCGCATGATTTCGTAGTCGTGGAAGTTGACCGGGGCGTTGGCGCCAACCCCAAGCGCCCTGGCCACCTGCTGCACGTAGGCTTCGGTGTTGTTCTCGCTCGGCGGCGCCCAGCGCGTGATGGCGGCGCGGACGGTATTGATGCGATGCTTGTCGTAGTAGGTGATTAGCGTGCGAGCGATCGCCCGGATGCCCCAGGCCGGCGCTTTGAATACGCAAAAGCGCGGGTCGTTCGCCTGCTCACGCGGGACGAGGCCCTGCCAGGGCTGACCCCATTCCAGATTACCGGGGTTGTTGTTTCGAATGCCTCGGGGGAGTTGCTTGCTCATGATGCGGCCCATCCTTCAGGTTAGCGGGGCCAGTCGCTCGAATCGATGCTGCGCATACCTGTGCCGAGCCGCAGAAGTAAGCTGTCTAGCTTGGCGTTCACGTCGCGCAGATCGGACCGAAGCTCAGCCCTCAAATTCTGCAACTGGACCGATTGGGATTGCCCCTGGGCGGTTTGCTGTGCTTCCAGACGGGCGACCCCCTGAAGGGCGTTATCGGCTTTGTTTTCCACTCTAGCCGCATAGGCGACCACGCTGACGCCGACTGTGAGGATTGTGATGATTGTGGGTAAATTCCACGTCTTGTCGAACTTCCAACGTTCGTGTCGCCCTTCGTTCTTTCGATCCTCGGCCATGGTCGGTCTCGCAGTTGCACGAATCGGTGTGATAACACCAATTTGTTGTTGGTAAAAGCACACCGGACATAGGTTTTGTCGATTTTACCTCAATCTTGCTAGGATCGCGGAATCAGCCCGGAAATCATTGGCACCGGACCGTTTGCCAGGGCAACGCCATAGAGGCTGTAGTCGGCTTGGACGACCTGGCGGAATAGCCAATCAACCTGAGCGAACGACTGTGGATCGTCAGGGGCCGGGTAATACTCGGAATGGGCGATTTGAGCGGCAAAGTGATAAACCCGAGCGTGCGACGCTTCGACCGTGGGGTTGGCAAAACTCTCGTCGGGTTGCGCGATCATGGCACCATACTGAGTGACCCGCGCCTGCGACTGATCGACGTGCGGATCGAACATTTCGACCTTTTGGGCCGTCTGCTGTTCGAGGTGATCAACGCGGAAATCCACGAGGATGTCGTCAGGGTCAGGGTAGTCTTCTGGCGGACTCGCTTGAGCAATGCTCACTCCAACCAGATCAACCTCGACAGCCGACTGTGGCATCGTCGGATCGTCCGCTGCCCATCCCTGTACGACCTGCGAAAAGTTCCAGCCGACACGCACGTTCGACGCTGGCACCGTGGGGTCCGCAAATGGCGCCGAGCCGGCCACGCGGGCATAAAAGCTACCCACTCGAACGTTTGAGCCGAATTCGATGGGGTCTGGGTAGTCGCTTTCCGCCGCAGATTGCATGCCCAACTGCTCAACCTGCACGAAGTTGTAGCTCGTGGAGACAACGATCTGCTCGGCAAACTGATTCAACCGCGCATAGGATTGCGGCACAACGGGATTGGGGTAATACGCCTTGGCGTCACCAACCGCTCGCGAAAACAGCCAACCAACCTGGACGAACGATTTAGGTATCGTAGGGTCGTCGAATTCGTCCCAATTTGCCGTGAGTGCTGCGTATTGATCAACCCGAACGATTGATTGAGGTGTGTCCTTGTCGGTATAGGCGACGGGGTTTGCAACCTGATGCACCACCTGATCGACTTCAACGGTGGACTGCGGCATGGTGGGTTCCGGGTAATCCACAGCCGTGGCCACGAGCGATCCAAGGGCCGATACAGCCGCGTCTGACGCATCAGGGAATGGATCAGGATAATCCAAGCTCTGCACGCTGACGACGGCTACTTGGCGAACCTGGATTTTGCCAAGAGGTTCAGCGCCCCCGTCCGACAACAATACAGGAGAGCGGGTCTGCGCGACTTGCGTAGGGTCCGGGGGGATATAAGTGTTGACATCGATCAGGAACGAACTACGGACCTGGGGAATTCTCGTGTAAGCCCCCGCGCCGCCCTCAGAAATTAGCAGATTCGCCCGCGCTTGGGACACTCTCGTGGCAGCGATAAATTCTGGACCAGCTTGGCTCAGAAGTAAGTTCTCCCGCACCTGATATGCCCGCCCAGGCAAGCTGAAGGACCAATGGCTTAGGCCCAGCAGCACCGGGGAACGAACCTGCGATACGCGAGTGGCCGGCGTCCCTTTACTCAGAGTCTGGACAAAGTGCGTGCCTACTTTGACCCTTGTAACTGGCCTACTCAGGGTTTGGACGAAATGCGCACTAACCCTGACCTGCGTAGCCAGTCGGCTTAGAGTCTGGACAAAATGGGTAGTTACTCTGACGGCCATACGTCGCCGACCGCGTAGCCGGATTGCAGATCGTCCAAATCGGACACTTTCAACGGCTGACCTGTCACCGGGTGAGCCTTCATCGTCGCGAAGATCACGCCGCCGGCTGTGCTGAACTCCGTGGTGTTTTCTTCCTGAATGCCGTCGATGCCCAACCCAAGCGTCACATTGGCGCTGCCAAGGTCAGTGCCACCGATAAGGGTGGCCTGAACGGCAACAATCGTGTCGTCGTCTGGTCGATCAGCCAGCGGGTTGGCGAACGTGTGGATGTCCTTTGCCCCCGCTGACGATGCGGAGACAAAATCAGTGCTATTTATCGGCAATTCGCCAACCACTTGCCAGTTTGGCATCTCGACGTTAGGTGAAAAGTCAGTCTCGATAGAGCCGTTCGGGACAACGAGATCGACTTTACACGCTCCGTAGGATTGCGCGGTGTCGTCGGTGCCTACGTCATCGAACAACACGAAATCGTCGATCACAAACGGCCTGCCCCTGTTATTTATATTTTGCGGCCAAATATAAAGTCGCTGAAACGCCGTGAAGTTACCACCCGCGATGCCAGATACGCTGTGTGCGTATGCACCATTGACGTACAAAGAAACACTTTGAGCAGTCCGGTCGTAGTGTATTTCGATGTGCGTTCTGGCTTCTAACTCTAGAGTGACAGGCTGGCCCGAATAGTTGCCTAGATAGATTTGACAACTTGCTGGATTCAACATCAGGCTCAGGTTGGTATAGTTGGTTACGTAGTTTGCGCTTCTAGGGTTGATCAGGGTGAACCAACTACTAGTTGGGGTGCCTAGGTTCTCAAGGGTTATGAAGAACGATACGATCCGTTTTGTCCAACCATTGTCGGGCACCAACAAGGCCGCCCCGGCGATAAAACCGCTGCTCGTATAGCCCGTCTTGGAAAACCGTATAGCCTGCCCTCGATCAACACCGACGCCGTTGTCAATGACGGACAAAATGCCAAGGTTTTCGTTCGCGGGGCTGCCGCTAAATAGCTGCCAACCAAGCTCGTCGAACGGGCGATTTACGTAGTCCCCGCCGGCCGGAGCGTTGCCGAGCGCAAAGCGCTCAAAGCCTTCCATTCGAATTGACATGATCAGACCACCAACTGTTGACCGAAAGCAGCCTGGGCAGCAGCATTGGCGTCCCAAGCTTCGCCCGTAGACGGGTCTGTATTGAAGACTCCAAGGCCGCCCCGAAATGAACCAGCCATCAGTGCGATGCGCGGACCCACTTCTTGCGCACCACCCGATTGAATGATCGGCACAAGTTCATGCGAATCTGCCCCTTCCTTGCGCCCTATGACGGCCACGCCGACAGCCAGCACGGGGGCGTCTTCGTAAGGAAGCGGGTCAGAATTCGTGTAGAGGTCGGTGGTCCCCGGCTCATTTGAGTACACGTAGGTGGTATCGCTTGAGGGCGCACCAGTGTCGCTAACTTGAGAGGCGTTACTGTCCCCGCTATCTCGCTGGAATTGTGCCACCAGGTCGGATTGCGGCAATCGTTGAACAACCTTCACCTTGCCAAGTCGCCGGGTGTTTACCGTTCCAGTGCCGTCAGCAACGTAGAAGTCGTCGATGTCAACGATGGTGGAGTTCGTGAAGTTATCTACCCCTTCCACGCCGATCCTGACACGCAGGTTTGCTTCATCGCCAACAAGCGGTGCAATCCCGACCAGTGTGTTGTTCAGCCAAACGCGGGCCTCTTGGGCAACCTTATCAAGCTCCAGTTCCAAGAAATTCTCTATGTTTTGCTCCATGATCACGTTTGCTTCAGACGGCTCGCCATTCACATGGCAAAGTCCATTACTAGCGACCATGAGATCGACGATGCGAGTGGTTGATCCGTTTTCAGCCAGGGCGAAGATGGTGGCAAACGTCAAATTCGGACGCCGCACACGATGGTTGATGCGAAACCCGATTCCGAACCAGTCGCCCCAATTGTGCGTGATGTCACGCTGAAGTCGGCAATAGCGAGAAGTGCCAGAAGTGTTGGTCGTTTTCAGACGTAGCGCGTGACCACCTGACACCGGCAGCATCTCGGGTTGAGTCATCCCGCTAACTTGAACCGTCCATCCGTAAAGCAACGCGCTATGGCTGTTCCATTCCGCCTCATCGAACCCGTCGAAGAAAATCACCGCCATTTTCGATCTCCCTTACGGCCGCACCTTCACGCCAAACGGTTCTTGCTCGACGAGTTCTTTCGTCCAGTTTTGCCCCGGCGCTGGCTTTTCGAAAAAGGCATAGCTGTATTCGTTTTCGGTGCTCAGGCTCGTGTCGATAAATTCCAGGCGATTGTCACCTTCGCCCCAAATGAGGCCGAGTTGGCGGTTGTCGATGTCGGTCTTCAACGCCCGAGCGACGAGACCAATGGCGAAAATCTGGCTGTCCGTCGGCAATTCCTGCGAAGACGTGAAAGTGGCCTCTTGTCCAGACACGTTCGCCTGTATGTACCGACCGGCCTGCGGCGGCCGCTGGTTGACCATCGTGTAGAGCGGTTGTCCTTCGATCGACGGTTCCCAATCTGTCGTGACATCGGCAGTCGGGAATCGCGTCGTGATTTCGATCGGGCCGATGCGGTCCGTGATGCCGTCGCCTTCACCGTCGATGAACATCAGGTCGTCGATGAACTGCGTTGTCGCGGTCGAACTTGTGATCGACGAACCGAACTTCACCTGGTAGGTCGTCATGTTCTGCGCCTCGGCAGGAAGTGGCGCAGTGATGTCAAGGCGATTGTTGATATACAGCCGCATTTCCTCGGCCTGCTTGTCGATGACAAGCTCGTAGTAGTACCAGATGTTGCGGATCGGTATGGCTTCGCCATCCACGCCGTTCAGTCGGCAACCCACAGGCCATTCCAGCACGGGTAGGCTACCGATCTGCACAATGGGAGAGCGCTCGGTAGCCATGTAGGCAAAGCCGATCGACACGAGGTCCGATTCCGATTCGAAGGTGCGCTGGAAAGAAGCACTGCGGGCGTTGCTCGGCGCCTGGCTCAAACGCAAAGCGTAAGCATTTGCCACGCGACCAGGTGAAACCAGAATGCTGTCAGTCCCGTTGCTGCTTACGGTGTACCCTGCGGTCTGCAAAGCATCGCGAACGGCAGTCGAGCCGCTGAGGTTGGCAAACTGCTCAAATCCTTCCATCCATTTGATCGACATATCAGCCTCACATCTTCAGTCGGAAAAGCAGCTTGATGCCCTCGGGCGAGCCGCTGATCGTGTTGGGGGAAACCACGCTGAGTTCGTCGTGCTCGTCGAACTCGACATCTCCGTCCACCTCGAAGACGCCATCTTCCTCACCCTGTTCGAATTCCAGCGTGCCGATTTCGACACCATTGCGGCGTAAGGACAACACGATGTTGTTGGGAGAGGCAACAGAAACTTTGGCCAGGCAGCCTGCGGCCCCATCCCCAAGCGTCATCGGCAGCGGTAGGATGAAAGCAGCAAGCTCTTGGTTGCCGGCCGTGATCTGCGGGATGTAGCTGCTAATGTGGTAATCGTTGCGAACCCACTGGCCGTTCTTGCGGACGTAGTAGCGACCATCGAAAGGCGCGTCCTCGATACCGGCCGCCACGATGAAACCGCTACCGTCAAAAAGGACCACCTTACCCCCGCCCTTGTCGAACATCTGCCAGCCTCGTTGCGGTTGCACCGGGCATTGCTGCCAGGCCGAGCCATCGAAGAAGACAAGCTTTCCTTCTTCCTCGTCCCAGGCCAAAGCGCCCTCGTCGGCGGTTTCGGGCAATGCGCCCGAAATGACTTCAAGGGCGGGCTGGACAGCCACCGACAGAAAGCGCAGGTTAGCGTCCATCTGGTCTTTCCATTGGGATTCCCCCAGGCTCCATGCGGCCCACAGACCCGAACCTGGCTGTTTAGTAGCTGGCATTACGTTATGCCTCCATAGTAGTTACCGTAGCTCATACCCCAACCCGCAACGTCAACAGTGTGTTCGACTGCTTGGAGTGAAGTAAGGCCGTCCCGTTCAGCTTCCACGCGGTATTTTACGCTCGGACCTGGAATCTGCGAAAAGTCAAGCGTCGTACTCAGGCCGCTAAGGTTGCCTTGCACCACGATCGTTTCATCCTCATGGTCGATCCACGTCACCTTAGTCGTCTGACCATCCTCGGGCGCCACGGATTCGTCCGTCCACTTGAGCACGACGGACGTTTCCTGGGTGCGATTTCGAATCGACCAGGACAAGCTGAGCGTACCGCCGACAACGACGTTCGGACCCCAAAGTATGCTGTTCAGACGAACGTTCGCCGGGCGGAACGGCAAGTGGGGACGCCCGTTCAGCGTGCCGGTCACTTCCGGCGCATATTCCAGCGCGAGCGTGTTCAGCGACGTGCGGGTAAGCAGCTTATAGGTCGGTTCGTCGCCGTCGAAACGCACCTGCTCGTCGGTCAGCGTCTCGTCTGGGCCGATGAACCAGCAGGGCGTTTCAGCCGGCCATTCTTTCGGCGTCGTATCGAGTACGCCACGGCGAATCCGCCAGCCGACGTTCTGCTCATAGGTTTCTAAGGCGACCAGTTCGCTTTCCTCGTCATCCACGTCGCCGATAAGGACGAATCCGCCGACGACGGGGCCACCCTTGGGCGTCACCACGGCAAATTCGGTGTAGCTGATCGCTTCCTTCTTCAACGCATTGACGTTAAGCCCAAAGCCGATGAGGTCGCGAGCGCCGATTTCCTCGTACTCAAGATCACCAACCGTGTTTGGCAACGGTGTATGCAAAAGGTAGTCCTGCGCGTCGTCCTGCAAGGACGATCCAAGAATGCCGGCGAGGACTTCTGGGTAGGCAAACTGCAATGTTTCTTCCTCGCTGACGGCCCCAGGCTGCCGCAAAACGAAAAACAGCGGCAACGTGATCACCTTGGCCGGGTCGATCGGTAGGGCGTTTTCTCTCGTGTCTTGCCATTCCGTGTCGGGCGGGATGTAGTAGGAGTCTGCCTCGGGCAGGAAAAACACATCTTCGACGAGGGATGCCCGCACACGCGGCGATCCGTCCTTTCCGTAGTCAACCGGACCAACGCGCATCGGAACGCGCTGCAAACCGTATTCCGGCCAGGTGATTAACACCACATCGCCCGGAACCATGTCCCAGGCGGTACGGTTAATTTCGATCTCGCACGAGCACAAAGGGGCCGACGCGGCACGCAGGTCTCGGTTGGCCACCTTGGACGCCAGCGTGCCATTGCGGATGCCGTAGTAGTTGCGGTTGTCGGTGACAACGGCACCTTGCATAGCGATGTTCGCCGGGTCTTGAATGGTGAAGGAAACTTCTTCCTCGTTGGCCGGGTTTTTGTAGGTGACGGTCAGTTCGTTGATCGTTTCACCCCACCCCTTGCGCTGGAAATTGACTAACGTGGCGTTGTCGGGCGTGTATTCAGGCAGTTCGTCCACGTTGTAGTCGTTGCGGATCAGCTTCAACGTGAACAAACCGTTGCGCGGATGCACGAACAGCGTTGCGTCGATGTGGTCAAGCACTTCGCCGATGAAGGCTTCTATCTCCATCTGATCTGACCACATCATCGACAGGCCGAATTTCTCGTCGTACAGGGTTTGTGCAGCGTTATTGAACGACGTGAGGTCGAAGGCCGTGTTGGGCGCCCCCATGCCCCAATCCCGGTTCGTCATGCACTCATAGATGATGTGAGCCGGGTTCGCGTCGTTTCCGATGCGAGCGATAGAGGGGTTCAACCCCTTTGGGATGCGCGTGAGGTTAACCGACACATCCGGCAAGTAGTAGCGGTTGCTACCCCAATAGAAGCCCTTCTTACCTTGGCCGTTGTAGAAGAACATGTTGCAGATGCCGCGATAGGCCGGCATCGTCTGCGGTGTGCGGTTGAATTTGGAAGCCAGTTCGGCGGGCATCAATTGGGTGAGGTTGCCCATCATGACGTGGACTTTGCCGGCCACGCCGCCTTCCTTCTTCTTTCCGCCGAACAGGTCTGGCTTGTTGATGGTGATGGTTGTCTGCTCGGTAATCGGCTGAAGCGGTTGAGGCTGCGGGGGCGGATTGTGTTCGGCCGGAAGGATCACCAGGTTCTCGGCTGTCCCGGCTTGGTCGGTAACTGGAAACGGTCGGGAATCGTCATCCCCGGTGTAGCGCTTGGGCCAATGGGGGTTTCCATCTTTTGGGTCGAGAATAACGGTCGGATAAGAGTGATAATTCGTGCTCTCCCCACCGCTATCGTAAACCAGGTGAGACCCGATCGCATAGATAACACGGCTGCGTTGGACACGCTTGTATTGCCAACGATCGACTTTGACAAGTTCTTCCCACTGCAATACCCCTCCCACATAGGGGGAGTTTCGCCAGCCGAGCGTCCCGCCCGTCGTTTCGAAGATGACAAATTCGTTTTCATTTATCCCACTCGGGGTTCCGTCCGGGCCGCCGTATTCGGTCAAGTTGTCCCAGCGTCGCACCGTCAACGTGGATGCAGCAGGCGGCGGGGGCGGCCGGTTGAAGTCAGGGTCTTGGTCCCAACCCTTCTTGTCGTTGAAGTAGATGCTGTTGATCGAGTCCACTTCTCCATGACACAGTGCCATATGCACCGACATATAGAAGTGGGTAACGGGCATCTTTGGTTTGCTTTTGCCCCCCATGATCAGCCCATCCTCTTGAGTTTGGCCATCACCACCGCGTTAGCGTGCGCGTCGTTTAGCGCGAGCAGTTCGCGGGCCGGCACGCCATGCTTGACCACGTGGCGGAAGTCAAAACCGTAACGTTCAAACCATTGGCGCGTGCCTCGTACACAATGGCCAACGGCTGTGATGTCCTTGACCGTAATGATCATGGTATCGATGCGAGGGTCAGCGATGATTTTGCTCATACCTTTATCTTTTCCTCTACGGATTGCTTGTCGCCGTACCAAAGGACGTTCGGACCTTTGACGGTAAGCGTGCCAAAGACCACGGGAACCGGCCGACTCGCATCGGCAGTTGGGGCTTCGAAATCACGAGTTTGAGACGGTTGAGCGCGCTTCGGTTTTGGCATGATCAGGTAACTGATCACCATCAGAACGAGCGCGACGAGTAGGCCTATCCAGGGCATGTCTATCTCCTAGCTACTGGTACGGAGAATATTTGCCGTAAGGGTTCTTGGTCGGAATCCACGGCATGCCACCAAAATTAGGAACGTTGTTGTGGACGTTCTCGCAATCACCGAGTTGATGGTTGCATCCGAGAACCAAGTTTACAGGATGGCCCTGAGGCAGGTTACGGACGATGCCGCTCAAGGTGAGCGTGGCGATGTTGTTCTCGACTTTGATAGCGAGGATCACCCGAGACTCAAGCGATCCGGTTTCAGCCACGGTCCATTCAAACGTTCCGTTTCGAAGCCGATTGATCATGGCCTCGTTAGGCGTGTACATGATGCTAACGAGACGGACACCGTTGGCAGCCTGACGCATAGTTGTGCTGATCGTCGCAGCTTCCTTGTTTGCCCGGCAGATCGGACCATACAGAACATGCGGGCAGACCGGACCGTACCGGCGACGCAGGCCCGGCCGACGTAGCGACGTGGCGATCGGCTCGCAATTCAGAAGGGCCTCGCTTTTTTCCCATTTCACGCTCAACACGCGACCAGTCCAGGCCACGAGGAACTGCCGATCGGGATCGTTAAGGTGCCCCTGGAAGATCGTCAGGCGCACCGGCTGGCTGGGTGGATAGACGCGAAACAGTTCAGCCACGGGGCTGTCACGCTCGGTGCGCACTGTGAGAGCCGCTTTGTCAAGGTTGCCGGACGCCTTGATGGTATCGCGATCCATCGGATGTGGGATGTACTGCACACCGTCATGCAGGATCGGCTGTTCGGCGTTCGTGATCCCAATGCGAGCGTTTGGCGTAGACCCGTACTCGAATAGGAACAGATTGACCGGATGACCTCGATTGCGGCTGCGTTCGAAAACAGAAAAGCTCATTGCAAATCTTCCAGTGTCATCATGCTTGTTGTGATAGAGGCGACTTCATCAGTGAGCCACGAAATCACCAGCCGATCGCTGGCGAAGCGCCAGCGTGGCATCCAGCAGACCCGAAGGATCGACGAAACCGGGATGGCTTGTGTCCACGAAGACGACATGGTGAGAATGCTGTCCAGGCCTCGTTCGTCCTCAATTGGGTCGATCTGCGCCACCCGGTTGAAAAAGACTCGACCGTCATGAGTGAAAACGGCAATGCTGCGATAAACCCGGTCGCCATTCAGCAGATTGGCCACCTCGGGGCCGGGCGTGCGCAGGCGGAAAGAGCCAGGTGTCAGATCGTCCATGGCTGGTAGGTCGTTTTCCCACGTCGGCATGTAGAATTCGCCACGGCGACCCATCGCTCGCCTGAACACATCGAGGAACGCCTGGACCTTCTGACGGTCGAACCCGAGATAGTTTGCCTGCCAGGTGCGCGTGCTGAACTGGATGGGCGTGAAGCGACGAATAACGCCAGACCGATAGTCCACGTCCTCGGTCGGCCAGGCGAAGGTCAGCGAAATCGGATTGCTGTAGTTCGGCTTGATCAGTACCACTTCGGTGTTGTCCACACCCCAGGTGGTCTCCGGCGCCGGTGGGTCGGGGAATTCTTCGATTCCAGGCGTGGCGTCGAACGCTACTTGCAAAACAGCAACTTCACTCGTCAGCCGTTGCGTTTGAATTTCTGCCGCAACGTTACCGGACAAGCCAGGGTGAACCCGCGTACCGGCGACCCAGGTGTCGTTGCCGGCCGCAGTGAAGACGATCCGGTTGCCTTCCATGCGCTCGATCAGGCGCGTGCCGTAACGGCGGCCATCGTTCAGCACGATCGACGCGCCTTCCTTCAGCCAGTGCGGAGCGTCGTCTACCAATACTGACGGTGAACCAGTGCCGATCGGCTCGATCGTGCGCACGCTGCGCGTAAGCTCAGGCATCAAGAAGGCGTTAGGGTGCCAGCCACCCATCACGCGATTGAGCCAGCGCAATTGATCACGAGTCGCATGCGCTTGGAATTCCAGACTCTTGCGCGGCGTGCTGCGCAAAGCTCGGCGTTGCTCACGTCCAGACCGGCTGACAACAATATCGGTCAGGTACTCGTAGGCAACGTCGTAACGCTCCGACCAATTGGCTTGCAATCTCCAAAGTTCTGCCCTCGAACCGAATACGGGCATCGTCACCCGCACTCCGTTGCCGAAGGTAAAGGTGTATCGAGCGTCGATGTAAGCAGGCCCTTCGGTCGTGGCTTTCACGACATAGGGCTTGTGTTCGATACGTCGGAACGTGGTAGGCAACGAGGGCGCGAGCAAGTCCAATCCCATTGTGCCGCTTTCGGTAATACTCGTCAGCGTTTGCTGGGTGGTGTGAGCGTTCCAGACATAGAACGTGCGCTCGATCGTCCGCGTAACAGCCCCGAAATTGATAGAGAGGGGGATCAGGTAGACCGTGCTGTAGTAGTCGAAGAAATACGAACCATATTTGTACCCCTCAAATTCACGAACAAATTCTTCCAGCGGTCCGCCGCGATTGACCGCCGCTGCTTGGAAACGCCTGGGGTCGGCAGCCGCAGTCCAAGCCGAGACTGGGCGGGGGCGCTCAAAAGGATAGCTGGCAGTCAACCCAGGCGGGTTGCCAAAAAGCAAACTCGGGAAGAAGTAGCCAGCCGCCATGTTCAGCTTTCCAGATAGGCCAGACCGACCGTATAGCTGGTCTCATCAGCCATGAAGGTGTTGCTTGAGCCAGAACTTATGGACGTTGCGCCCTTCTTAAACTGCGGGAAACAACGCCACGTTTGGTTTGCAACGGTAATGATACTGTTCGGGCCGAGGTCAGTCATGCTGACAAGTCGAACACCTGGCGGCCAACCTATCGGGCAAAACCGAGCCTGTGGTCGAGTCAGGTACAGATTGATCGGATTAAAGATGCGCACCCCAGCGAAAGTATTTTGACCACGGGCGATGTACGGATCATTGATGTTGTTACTGAAGCCCCCAATCACACAATCGGTGGCCATTGAGGACGTTTCGGATGTCTGCGCTCGGAACGGTGCGAGAATCTCCCCGCCGAGGTCTGAGTGAGCAAGACGCACACCACCAGATTCAGCCGCGTTCCATAGGCTCTGCGTTCCACAAAAAAGGTGCTGATGCCAATTATCCCGATAGTTGATAGTCAAAGTGGGCTGTGTTCGGTGGGCGCTGCCGCAGACAACCTCGCCGCCATCGTAGCTCCCGAAAGCGTTCAAACGGCCGATATACAAGTGGCGAAAGATTGAAACGTTCCCGTATTCGACGACGGCCGCCAACCAAGGTTGTTCATCTTCGCCCCCAAAAAGGTGCAGTGCCACAGGTTCAAGGTAGTTCTGTGCAATGTAGGGGCTTGGACAATACGTCGTCGTAAGCAAGGTGCTTTCTTTGTACATCCTTGCACGAAGCCGGTTGCGATAGTTGCCGGTGCTAACTTGCTGTGTGTCTATCGACACAACTAGATCAGCGCCGCTGTCAGGAATGACAATCTGGCCGCTCGAAGGATTGCTCCACCCCAATGTATTTACGGCAAACCCAATGATGTGTGCGGGTAGATCAGCAAAGGTCGGACCGGAAATAAGCTGATAGGCCATTATTCACTCCAACGCGAGGCACCAGTGGGAAGCAGTTCGATACACATTCTGAACAACGAGATGGTCAACGCCGCCAACGGTGACGATATTCTCGACGGCGTTGTTTACCGACGGCACCCAATAAACCCCATCCATGGTCCCCCAGGTTTGGTTGGTCGGGTTGTTTTGGACGATCATCGCAGGTGCCAAAACAAATCCACCGCCGAGGCATTCGACCGTGTTATCAAGTATGTTGTAGTAAGAACCTGGGTAACTCGAACCTGTATTGAAACTCGTACCCATCCCGCCCAACGGCTCCCACGGTGCGACTGCGTTATTGCCTTTCGTAGCGCCCCGATTGCCGTTGTCTACTTCAAGCCACTGGGCGGATGGATCGAGGAAATAGAGCGGGGGGTCGGTCCCAGGGTCGCTGCTGCCAGATCCCTGTCCATAAGGGTTTACAAAGTGGGAATGCGCAGAGCCGGTAAAAGTGTAGTTTTGATCTTGGCCGAACCCTGCCCCGGCACTACCACCGACCATCAGCGGATACGGGTACGACAAGGGGTCGCCAAACGGCAAGAAGAAGCCGCCGTACATCGCCTCATAGACCGTGCTAATCTTGACAACGACAACGAAACGACGACCGTTGGCAACAAACCAGTAGCTCATTGGGTTGATGTCTGTGTACATCACCACGTTGTTTGAGACGTTCACATGGTCGTTGTAGGCTGAAGATGTCGCCAAAATGCCGGTCATACCGACCAGGCGGATGAAGTAGCTATTCGTCGCCGGGTATGCGTAACGACGCATCCCGACGAAGATTTCCTCATTTCCGGTAGACCCAGGGCCTTTCAGAACAATGTCGCTCTCATTCGGCGCACCGGGGGGCGCCTGCCAGGCGATTTGCCAGTTCTCGCCATTCGCAACCAGGGTGGGGTCTTCCGTCAGAAACTCGATCAGCTTTTCCCACAGATCGATATGATCGCTTGCGACGCCAGTTTTTACGGCCATATCAGACTCCCAGGGCCGAGCGCACAGCGCCCGAATTAGCCCGAACAAAATTCAAGATCGCCTGCTCACCATCGCGCCCGCTCAGAGCCTCGGTCAGCACGCTTTCCGCATCGAACGTATTCACGACCTTCACATTGACAGGTTGGCTCTTTCCGCCACCGTTCATGACGTGGCGAGGGTCGTCCCTCGTCAGCACTTCCTCGCCGCGTTCTAGGATCGCCGGAACTTCGTTCGGCGCCAGACCGGCGATGCCGCCACTATGGTAACGCATCGCGTTGCTGAACCAGGCCGGCGATACCAGGCGGCTTGTCCGGCCACCCTGAACCAAGCCCCCGGTGTGTGCGACGAGGCCTTGAATACCACCCATGACGGGCATGCCCATACCGCGCAAGAAGCTGCTGACCATGTTGAAGATGATCGCCTGCATGATCATCTGCGCGATCTGGCGCAAGAAGTCGGCGGCGAATTGAAGGAAGGCGTCACGCAGACCTTCCAGGGCTTCCTTACCGGAAAGGGTTCCATCGATCCACCCGGCGATAGCCTGAGCCGCGTTCTCGAAGCCTTGCACGGCAGCGTTCGTGAAGGCGTTAGCTACGTCCTGCGCCTCAATCGTGCGGGTCGTAACGTCTGAAATCGTGTTCCTGACGTTGTTCAGCCTGGCGAGCGCCAATTCAGCCTCGGGGCCACCCATGGCTTGCCAGAATTTGATGGCGCTATCGATCGCTTCTTGCAGGCGCTCGTTGACACTGGCCAACTGCTGCTCAAGCTGCGGGATCGCCTCGGTGTTGCCCTGGCTACGCTGAAACTCGATCTGCTCTTGAATTTCCTTGCGCAACGCGAGCAAGTCATTGACGCGCTTCTCGGCCGTTTCGTGAGCCTTGGCAGCCTGTTCGGCCTCGTACAGCTTCGTCACCTGCTCAGCAATCTCGCGACCCTTCTCGGATTCAGCCTTCACGCCGGCCTTGTCCAGGGCCTCGATAATGCGCTTTTGCAGTTCGGTCTTGCCAACCAGGTCGAGTTGCTTCTGCAATTCGCTGGTGACTTTTTCGACGGCCGACAGGCGTTCCTGTTCGAGCCTCGGGTTCGGCCCGGCAAGAATTTGTGCTTCCGTCTCACGACGTTTTGCGTTGATGCCGCCGTTGTCGCCGCGCAAGCTGCGCACTGCGGCCGCTATTTCTTCGCTCGTGCCGTACTTGACGGCTTCCACGATGCGCTTCGGTAGGCTGCCGTAGTTGTACGCGATCGACGTGAGCGCTGCCTGCTGCTCCGGCGTAAACACGCTCCATCGGTCGCTACCGATCTGACCCTTGACGATGTTCTGAAATTCGCCCACTCGGCGCACCAGGTCGCGCAGGGCGTCTTCCTGGCTGACCTTCATACCTTGCGTGACCTTTCGGATAGAGCCGTCGTCCAGGGTCACGGTGTCCGAGCCGTAGCCAACTCTGTAGGCGTTCACGTCCCAATAGGCCGTGGGGCGAAAACCTTCGAACTGCTTGAGCAGGTTGACCGACTTGAGCAAGGCGTCGCCGCTAGTTTGCGAGAACTCGCGGATGATTGCTTCGTCGAAACCGCGTTTAAGCTCCCGCGTGGCTTGGCTGGCAATGTCCATTGCTTCCTGGCGCAACTGCTCAGCTTGAGCCGGCGTAAGCTCACCACGGGCTTCGCGCTGTGCGATCGCGTCAAAAGCCTCTTGAAGGTTGCTCGTGACTTTAGCCAGGTTGGCTTCTAGTTCGAGTTCCCGTTTGAGCCTCGGCACCATCTTCCGAAGCTCGTCCATCGCCTTCGTGTATTTTTCTAGAGCCGAAGCCCCACGCTCGGCAGCCTCAGTTGTGTCGTCGAGTGCTTTCGGCAGGCCTAGCAGGTCGCGATCGGCCTCGCTCGCTTCACCACGCATCAAACGGATCGAGGCTTCCAGCTTGCGCAACGCTTCTTCGGTCTTCTGCGCCTCGTTGGCGGACTCCTGCATGTGCAGGGCAAGATCGCGAAACTGTGGGTACGTTTCGGCAATTTCATCCAGGCGCTTCTTGAAATCCGCCAGTGGCATCTGGCCGCTGCGAGCCTTCTCGGCAAGCTGGGTGAGTTCTTCGAAGACATCCTTCAGAGGTGAATCCGACGCCCGCACGCGGGTCATGAAGCTACGGCTGAACGGCTGGAAGATGTCACGCAGTTCGCTTTCCAGCTTCTTGCGCAGATTGCGCAAGTCGCGTTCAAGCTCAAGTTCGGACATGCCCTGAAGGGCCTTCGTCCATTCCTCGGCAGACTTGGCACCTTCACGGTAGGCATTGGTGATCCGACCAACTGCGTCGGCGGCCGAATGCATCGACTTCTCAGCCTCATTGACCCTGGTGGCCAGGAACGCGAACGCACCGGCCAAGAGACTGATGCCAAGACCGATCGGACCGCCGATGCCGACCAAGACGGTACGCAGACCTGCGGCCGCTGTAGTGGCTGCACGTATATCCAAGACGGTCTTGGCAAACGCTTTGCCGAGGGCATGCACATAGCCAACGCCGCGAGCCGTACCGAGGGCGGTCAAAGCCGCCAAGATCAGATCGAGGTTTTCCAGGAGCGACATCAGCGCTCGGATCACCCCGCCAATGGCAGCGCCAATCCGATCAAACCACACCTGAGCCTCGGCGCTGCGCAATATCTCTGTCAGCCTGCGCAGCGCGTTGGTGAATTCGTCGATAACGCCTGAGTTGGCAATGTCGTTCAGCGCAAGCGTTACTGCCGTTTGGAAACGACCCATTTCCGCTTGGGTCATCTGCAACGACTTTTCAAGTTGTGACCCGAATCGCTTGTCTAGGACATCAGCGAACTTGAGCAGGGCGTCAGAAGTAAGCTGACCCTGCTCCATCATCTTGCTCAGTTCGGCGCCGGATACACCCATTGCTTCCGCCATCAAGGCAAAGGCGCCGGGGATGTGCTCACCCAATTGCTGCCGAAGTTCTTCCATCTGGATCGTGCCCTTCGACATCATCTGAGTGATGGCGACAAAGGCACGTTCGACCTGCTGACTATTCAGCTTGAGAACGCGACCAGCTTCGGCCACGGAAGTAAAAATCTTCCGAGTTTCGGCCATTGTGAAGTTCGAGGCCTGGGCGGAAACCGCAAACTTCGACCATTCGCCAGCCAGTGTTTCGATGGAGAAACCAAGGCGTTCGGCCTCGGCCTTAACCCACTCCATCTGTGCGGCGGTTTCGGCCGTATTCCCGCCCGTCACGACGTTCAGGCGAGACTCAACGGACTGCATGGCCATCGAAGCCTGAATGGCCTGGTTGACCCCGTTGATCGCACCGTACAGGCCGACATACGAACTGGTCAGCGACAACACCTGACCACGCAGGCGTTGGTACAGCGACAACGACCGTCGCGAGTTAGCGAACAGGCTTTGCAGACTGCGATCAAGCTGGTTCGTCGCTTCAGCCGTTTTGCGCGATGCGTTTGCAAAGTTGTTCTGCTCGTTTGCCGCCTGGCGTGCAGTTGACGCGATGTTGGTCATCATGTTGCGGGCAGCAGACAAGGCGGCCCGAGCACGCTCTTGGGCCGCAGCCACTTGCTGCTGCGTCGCGCTTTGATCGCGCAACACACGGGTGTACTGCTCAATGGCAACGCGGATTTCGTTGTAGGCCTGCTTGTTGGCGCGAGCCGCGTTTGCAAGCGCGGCCATCTGAGCAACTTGTTCGCTTGTCTGGCTGCCGGCCTGGCTCATTTCCTGCGACAGTCGGCGGATGCCCTCTTGAGCATCGCGCCAGGCACCCTGCGAGGCCGAAGCGGCTTCCAGCATTGAGCGCCGCAGTTCCAACGCAGAACGGCGGGCGGCCATCTGCGCAACCATGTTCTGTTGCGCGGCAAGTTGGGCTTCCTTGGCGGCAGCCTCGGCAGCGGACTTCGCAGCCCGGTCTTGAGCCTCACGTACTCGATCGAGAGCAGCTTTTGCCTGGTCCGCGCTGCCCGTGATTTCCTGAAGGGCGTAGAACGATTGGCGATAAGCCGCTTCTTGCTGCGTGATGCGCTGGGCCGTGCGCTGCACCTGGGCTTCTAGGTCAGCATAGGCCTTGTTGACCAGCTTCAATTGCGCATTGAGGGCTTGCTTGTCCGCGCCCTCTTGCTCACTTTGCCGGCGCAGGCGGGCCTGCACTCTGGCGGCAGCTTCCAATTGCGCCACGAGGGCTTGGTAAGCAGCTTGGGTTTCAGCCAGGTTCTTTTCCTGCCTGGCGATGGATTGCGCCGCCTTGTCAGCGTCGGTTGTGATCTTGTTGTAGGCGTTTCCGACAGTGGCGGCCACCTTCGCAAAGTTGGCCAGGGCGCTACCCGCCTTTTCAGACGAGGCGCTTATGTCGGCCTGTTGCTCGGTCAGTTCATTCAGGGCTTTGGTTATGGCCTCAAGGGCCTTTCCGGCTTCGTTTCGCGCCCTGATTACGAGATCGACATCACCCTTCGTAGCCACTGTCGTTCAGCCTTTTGATAACGTTCTTGAATTCCTTCCTGCCTTCCTTCGACAAGACGGATACGACCGCCAACTGCATCAGGGTGGCATTCGTGGCGTGTTCCCGGTTGCGTCGTTCGACCACCAGGGCCGCCTCGTCCCACACCATCCCGATCGGATAATGCTGGGCATCAACATGACCCTCTGCGAGCAGAAGGCTGACCTGGCGCCGGATTCCCCATAGCCAGGTCTTGAAGGTCAGCCTTTCTTGCTGTCCTCGCCCTGCAACAGGCTGTTGACGGTCGCTGCGAACTTTTTTGCGCTATCTTCCGTCGCAAAAGTCAGCAGCCCGATCTTCTTCAAGGCTTCGACTTGGATGGGGAAGGGAAGCGCCAATGCCTGTTCGAAAGCGTCGTCTTCTCCACTTGCAATGGCGATGATTTCGGCAGCCAGGGCTGGCGCCTGCTGAATGAGATGCGCGGCAAGAGCGGCCGCATTTTCAACGTCCACATTGCCGCTACGTCCTTGCGCCAGCAGTTCGAACACCGAAGTAATTTCAGCCGAATACTTCAGCGATAGCGTCCGCAGATCGACGAAAGAGAGGCCCCGGACAGTGAACGAGCCACTGCCGGGAACCTCGATTTCGGCGGTCGGGAGTTTGAGGTCTTTCAATCCCATTGCCGAAACCCCTTATCAGGACGCGGCCGTGGCACGGCTCGTGGCATAGATCGCCTCGAAGCCAGGACGGCGCAGGATTTCAACCGTGAAGGGGATTTGCTGCCACTCATCCCCTTTGAGCGCGAAATCTCCGTTGGGGCTGATCTTCACATAGGGGAAGTAGTAGTCGATGTTCTTGCCCTTCGGGTTTTGCGCGACGTAGCGCAGCGAACCCTCGATAGCAGCGGAACCGGAGATCACCACTTCGCGAGTGGACGCGGCCACGTCGTAGGTCACAACGATGTTCGTCCCTTTGGCGATGTTGCCGCCTTCCAGAATTTCGATACGGCCGAGTTCGGCGTTCAGCATGTAATCGGTGCCAGCTACGAACGTCGTCGGGGTGTCGTCGTCATCGTCAGTCACGACAACGTTGGAGACGAGGCGAGCGCCGGTCGGATTGGCCTGAGTCACGCCGAGTTGGTAGAACAAGCCCGGAGTCACGTCCTGGAACGTTTCTTCCTCACCCGTCGCGCTCGTAACCGTCAGCGCATCGACCGACCCCAGATAGAACAGAGCCAGGTTGTGCGGGCTGATGTGGTCGGTAGTGAAGGTCATTGTGCGGTTGGTTTCGAGGATGACGGAATCGTCCTTCTCGCGCACACCGCGATCGCTGTTGAAATGGTCCAGCGTTTCGCTTTCAATGCTGGTGCTGACTTCCGGGGTGTTGCCGAAATAGCGCTCACCGATACCGGACATGGTGCCGGGCTTGAACTGATTAAAGTACAGTTCCCCGCGACCGAGGGTATAGTTCATCGCTTCCATGATTTTTCCTCGCTGTCTGTTGAACAAAAAGAAGTGGTTTCACCCTCTATTCGTAGGGATCGGCCATATTTTCCGCTATTTCTAGCGTTAGTGCCAACAGGAAGTTGGCATAATCATTGACATGTTCTTCAGCAGGTCTTACGACATTGGCGCCGATTACTAGATCGAGCACACGACCTTCCATCCCGAGCAAGTTGTTTCCTCGACCAGGCCGGATCATATTCTTGCGCTCGATCGCCAACGCCTTCTTCACGTCGGCCAGCAGGAAATGTGCGGGGTCAGTTGGGTTCTTTGGATCATCCGTCACCCAACCTTGGATCATGAAACGCCAGGTGCCAGTCCATATGTCGCCGGCGGCCGGCGTGAAGTCGGGTTCGTCGGGCAGCGGCGCTTCCAGCACCGAAATCATTGGGATCGGGTCGTTGTCGCCAAAGAACAACCGACCACGGAACACCCGGCCTTCCATGTCGAAGTTGTAGCCATTGGCTACGGTGATCCCTTCGAACACCTGGCAAAGGGCTTTCACAACACGCAGACGAAACGGCTCCTGGGCCATCACAAACCCTCCACGCCAAGCAGGCGGTTGAACTCGTTGCGCAGGAATTCCTCGGTCTTCGGCGCGATGTCTTCGCGGACGGTGTTCCACACCTGGTTCACAGACGGCCCGTAGAGCAGCCACACGTTACGGTCCAACTGCACGGCGCCTCGGCTCTCACGCGGCCGCTGACCAGGTTGCAAGCGGATCGCCAAACCAAGGTTGTACTGCGTGTCGGTGCGCACGTTGCCGGCACGCAACTTGACAAGAAACGCCCCCTTCAGCCGTCGAGCCTCGCCGGGGCGTACTTCCACGGTGAGTGGCGTTGTGCGGCGGCCGGGGCGCAGGTTGCTCCCCTTGACGAACCGGGCGAGCGAGGTAGGGCGGAAGCGACCTGTGATGATCGCTTCCAGGTTGTTGCCCACGGCCCGCTTGCGGATGTAGAGGCGGGAGTCCTTGCCGCTCAGGTAGCTTGCCGGGAAGTTGACCTGGGTGCGGATTTCCTTCGCACCCCACACACGGGCGCGCTCAGCGGCCCGGTTTATAGCCATGCGGGCGTACCGGGCGATCTTCTCAGGTGCATCTTCGAAATTGGGGAGATCGTCGATCCCCTCCAAAGTGACTTCGAAGACCCTCATGGCGCAGACTCCACGGGCGGCAAGCCCGCTTTCTCGTACTGATCCTTGGACAGACGGGCGGCAGATACGGTCACGGAGATGTCATCGGTCGGATCGGTGTTGTCGATCCGATAAGCTTCGCCTGGTTGCACGTAGAGAATGGCCCCGCGTTCGAGCGTGACGCCATCGGGAAGCTCGGCGGGTAGGAAGATGAGACGGGGGTTGATGGAGTGGATTTCCGCCCACCCCATGCTGCGGTCATCACCGATCAGTGTGAACTTGTAATGCAGACGAGCGCGAACCTCGACGGGCTGCTCGCCCGGTGCAGAGTAATACTGCATCGGAATGGACATCAGGTCGTGCAAAGCACGCCGCGCTTCCCGCTTGATTTCGCGCAAGTCTGACATTGCAAGCCCGTCTCCGATCAGAGGTCGTCGTCGGCCGACTGATCGCGGGCAGCTTCGATCGCCTCGATCAGGGTGTCCTTGCTGGCGTTCTTACGAACATCCAGGCCCATCTTGGCGGCCAGGGCGAGCAGTTCGTCCTTGCTCATGTCGGCCAGGGCTGCTTCCTGGGTTTCCTGGACTTCCTCACTGCTGGCCTTCTCGGGCACGGCCACAGACTGCGGGTCTTTCTCAATGTCGCTGATCTTGGCGATAGCCTGGGGGCGCACCGCTTCAAGTTGACGAATTTCTTCCTCGGTGAGATCGAAGACCTTGCCGATTGCCGGACGCACACGCTTTCCGTTGCGCAGTACCAGAATGCCTTCTTTAATCAGCCGTTGGGGCATGGCTGTACTCCTAGAAATCGTTTGAAAAGGCCCCACCCAGCGTCGGGCCGGGTGGGGTCCGTCTGCCGCTTACACCGAGCCGGTCACGCGCAGCGTGAAGCTGGCGTTCGGCTCAACCGGGACCATCAGCGGGGCGCTCTGCGTCATCGTGTAGGTGACGCTCGGGTCTTCCTCGTCCCACATCTTCGGGAACATGGGCAGCGCACGCAGGCCGGCACGCTTGTCCATGATGGCGCCGAAGCAGCGCACACCTTGCAGGCCGCCGCCCGTGCCGACCACCAGGTCGGGGTCGAGGAAATCGACAAGCGAGCCGTCCTGATCGCGGTACTTCTGGCTGTAGGTCCACAGTTCCAGCGAACCCATGCCGTTCTGACCCGAGATACGGCCGCGATATTCCATCGGAACCCCTTCCGCCACGGCGCGGTTGTACTCGCTCTCGCTGCCGCGATAGCGGGTGTCGAGCAGCTTCAGCACGCGCTCGTCTTGGGTGAACAAATCCCAGGCGTTCAGACCGAACGTCAGGCGGGTGATGGTGCTGGACGAAAGCTCGTGCACCAGGCGGCGCAGGTCTTCAATGTCGCGCAGCGGATTGGCGGCCGACTCGCCCCAGCGGGCGCTGC
>Ga0207867_1000636_pt1 | contig 34524 bp, 31 predicted proteins | sample HigsolmetaAR206D_FD_184838 | JGI IMG/M metagenome (GOLD analysis project Ga0207867, IMG submission 184838) | Ionic liquid and high solid enriched microbial communities from the Joint BioEnergy Institute, USA - AR20-6-D (SPAdes) (version 2) ...
AGGTCACACCCGTTCCCATCCCGAACACGGCCGTTAAGCTCTTCAGCGCCGATGGTAATGGGGGGGCGACCCCCTGTGAGAGTAGGACGTTGCCGGGCCGCACTTCACAACAGCATATCCGATTAAAAATCAAGGTTGACATTTTTTGTAGAAGCAGTTAAAATAACTGCCGTGGGTTTTTGAAATGCCGGCCTAGCTCAATTGGTAGAGCAACTGAATCGTAATCAGTGGGTTGGGGGTTCGAGTCCTCTGGCCGGCACCATTTTTATTTATAATCGTTTGCTGAAACGCCTCACACCCGAACATAATGAAATTGAAATCTTTTTCGTTTGAGCACCGCGCTCAAACGCTGTATTTTTAGATATACCAAGCTCATACACCGTTTTTCCTCATGAGCCATTAGCTCAGCTGGTAGAGCAACGAGCACGGCATCTGCCGAATCAGCGGCGAGTTGTCTCGAGGAATCCCGCTTCGGAGCGATGCGAGAAGACGCAGAGACAGTGACGAACATCTGCGGAATATGCCGCGAGTTGCGAAAACAAGCTATGCTGCCTGAAATACTGCGGTTTTCGCATCGAACAAGAAATGGCATCAATCAAGCACCAAGCTCATACATCATTTATCCATATGAGCCATTAGCTCAGTTGGTAGAGCATCTGACTTTTAATCAGAGGGTCGAAGGTTCGAATCCTTCATGGCTCACCATTTTTATTTTGTTCTCTTTGCGGGTGTGGCGGAATTGGCAGACGCGCTAGACTTAGGATCTAGTGTCTTTGACGTGGGGGTTCAAGTCCCTCCACCCGCATTGAAGCTACGTCGTGCGGAAGTAGTTCAGTGGTAGAACACCACCTTGCCAAGGTGGGGGTCGCGGGTTCAAGTCCCGTCTTCCGCTCCATATTCATTCGATATGCGCCCTTAGCTCAACTGGATAGAGCGTCTGACTACGGATCAGAAGGTTAGGGGTTCGACTCCTCTAGGGCGCGCCACTTCATTCCATTGTGTGGCGAGTCTGCCACGCCGAACGGGAAGTGGCTCAGCTTGGTAGAGCACCTGGTTTGGGACCAGGGGGTCGCAGGTTCAAATCCTGTCTTCCCGACCATGTCGTTTGGGGCCTTAGCTCAGCTGGGAGAGCACCTGCTTTGCAAGCAGGGGGTCAGCGGTTCGATCCCGCTAGGCTCCACCAACCTTTACAAAATAATACGCGACGCGAAGAAATATAAAAAACTGGCTTCGGCCAGTTTTTTTCTTTACTTGGATCGGCTTGCTCGGTTCATCGCGTCAGGTGATGATTTGGGTATCAGGCCATGAATGAGGGATCTCAGCGGATGGCTTGTCGTCGCGCAAATGGCCATTTATCCGGGAGCGGTTGTTTAAATAGGCTTTACTAAAAATTAAATAATCATGGGTCTGTTTAACATCAGCAAAACAACATTGTGATAAACTTTAGGCAATCGCATAGAATGCCATCAATACAAGGGGGGATGATCTACAGTGGCTTGGATGCATCACGACTTGGTCACCATTATCATTCGTCTTTTAACCGCCGCCATATTAAGCGGACTAATCGGATGGGAACGCGAGGTCAAACGGCATCCGGCGGGGTTCAGAACGCATATGCTCGTCGGTGTCGGTGCCTGCCTGATGATGATATTGTCGCTTTTTGGTTTTAACGACGTCATCCAATCGAACGCCCGCATCCAATATGATCCGTCACGGCTGCCTTCTTATGTCATCAGCGGCATCGGCTTTCTTGGCGCGGGCACCATCATGGTGCACGGTATTACCGTAAAGGGCTTGACGACTGCCGCGTCCATTTGGGTGGTATCCGGCATCGGGTTGGTGGTTGGCGCCGGCATGTATCTGGTCGCGCTGTTCACGACGCTCATCGTCATTTTAAGTTTAATTTTCTTGAATAAATGGGAACACTTTATGCTGAAGCCGTCCAAAAAGGGATCGCTGTATCTTCTCGTTGAAAATAAAGGCGTGCCGTTGTCGGCAATACTGGGCTTATTGGAAAAGCATCAAATCAGAGTGGAGAAAATAGACGTGGAAAACGTCGCAGAGGACGAAAACCATTTGGTCAAATACTGTTTTGACGTCGCGATGCAGAACGGAGATGCTCTGCCGTTTGCCTGCGATGAACTCGTGGAACTTCAAGCGGTGCGGAAGGTGTATACAAAAGAATAAGGCATCTAGATGCTTTGCAAAATAGGAAAATCGGTATATAATTATTGTCAAAGATAGTCAAAGTCAAAAGGGGGAGGTGGGCTTGTGGCGAACATTTCAGACATCATTGAAGCATATATAAAAAAGATATTCAGCGGTCAGAATGAGATTGAAATTAAGCGCAGCGAGCTCGCCGATCACTTCCAATGCGTCCCTTCACAAATCAATTATGTGCTCAAAACCCGGTTTACCATCGAACGCGGTTATATTGTCGAGAGCAAGCGCGGCGGCGGCGGTTATATTCGCATCATTAAAGTCCGCCCCAATGATGAGGCGGAATTGATCGACGAGATGTATCGACTGATCGGAGACCGCATTTCACAGGCCAAATCCCATGCCATGATCGTGCGTTTGTACGAAGAAGGCTTGATCAGCGAACGGGAAGCGAAGCTGATGATCAGCGCCGTTGACCGGACCGTTTTGGATTTGAACATCCCGTTGCGCGATGAGGTGCGGGCCAACATTTTAAAGTCAATGCTTCAAGCGTTGAAATATAAAATGTGAGTAAAAGGCAGGATGCCGAAGGGAGATCGTCGCTTATGGAATGCCAAGAATGTCATTTGCGGCCGGCAACGCTGCATTTTACAAAAATCGTGAACGGCAAGAAAATGGAAGTCCATCTCTGCGAGCAATGCGCACGGGAAAAAGGCGAAGTCATGGCGGGCTCCAACGCGTTTTCCATTCATAATTTATTGTCCGGCCTGCTGAATTTCGAAGAAATGGCCGGGCATTCCGATCCGTTCGAAGAGCCGTCGGTTTTGCAATGTCCGAAGTGCGGATTGACCTACAGTGACTTCATAAAAGTGGGGAAATTCGGCTGCGCCGAGTGCTATCGGGCCTTTCGCGATCGTCTGGATCCGATTCTTCGGAAGGTCCATGCCGGCAATACCGTCCATACCGGCAAAGTTCCGAAGCGGACGGGCAAAGGCATCAGCATTAAGAGGAAAATAAAAGAGTTGAAAGAAAAGCTGCAGCGTTTGGTTGCAAATGAAGAATTCGAAGAAGCGGCGAAGGTCAGGGACGAAATTCGCGCTTTGGAAAAAGAGGGGGATGTATCGTGACCCTCAGGCGCTTTATCGATCAAGCGGTGAGCCCATGGATGCAAGGCGATGGGCCGAACGTGGATATCGTTCTGAGCAGCCGGATTCGGCTGGCGCGCAATTTGACGGAATTCGCCTTCCCCGTCATGGCGACGGAAAGCCAGGCGAAAAAAGCTTTGGACTTCATCAGGGAGCGGCTGGAAGGCGCCGAATACCACTCGCTCGGCAAGTTTGCCTGGATCGATATGGACCGGTTGGAACCGATTGAAAAACGGGTGCTGGTCGAAAAGCACCTCATCAGTCCATATCTGGTGGAAGAGTCCGTGCACAGCGCGGCCTTGATCAATGACGCCGAGTCCGTCAGCATCATGGTCAACGAAGAGGATCATCTCCGCATCCAATGTTTGTTTCCCGGGTTTCAACTGAACGAAGCGTTGACCCTGGCCAATGGCATCGACGACTGGCTCGAACAGAAATTCACCTTTGCCTTTGATGAACAAAGAGGCTATCTGACGAGCTGCCCGACCAACGTCGGGACGGGTCTGCGGGCTTCGGTCATGATTCACCTTCCCGCGTTGATGATTACGCAGCGGATGAACCGGATCGCTCCGGCGATCAACCAATTCGGGCTCGTCATTCGCGGCATTTACGGAGAGGGCAGTGAAGCGCTTGGCAACGTCTTTCAAATTTCGAACCAAATCACGCTGGGCAAATCCGAAGAAGACATCGTTGAGGATTTGCGCGGCGTCGTGATGCAGCTCATCCAGCAGGAGAACGCCGCGCGCCGAGACCTGATGAATTTTTCGAGAATCCAGTTGGAAGATCGGGTATTCCGTTCTTACGGCGTGTTGGCGAACAGCCGGATCATTCCGTCGAAAGAAGCGGCAAAATGTTTATCCGACGTTCGCCTCGGCGTCGATCTCGGTTTGATCAAAGGCGTCACCCGAAATGTCTTGAATGAGCTGATGGTGTTGACCCAACCGGGATTCTTGCAACACTACTTCAAAGAAACGCTGGAACCGGAAGAAAGGGATGTCCGACGCGCGACATTGATTAGGGAACGCCTGAAAAAAACCGGGTTGGATGACCCGATTGAATGAGGAGGTCGAAGAACGATGATGTTTGGTCGTTTTACCGAAAGAGCCCAAAAGGTCTTGGCGCTTGCGCAGGAAGAAGCGGTTCGTCTCGGACACAGCAATGTCGGCACCGAGCACATTCTGCTCGGGCTTGTCCGTGAAGGCGAAGGCATCGCGGCCAAAGCCTTAAAGGCATTGAATTTGACCCCGGAAAAAATACAGCGGGAAGTCGAAGCGCTCATCGGGCGCGGCGGTGAACTCGATCAGCCGCCCCACTACACCCCGAGGGCAAAACAGGTCATCGAATTGTCGATGGACGAAGCGAGAAAACTCGGGCATTCCTACGTCGGCACCGAACATATTCTCCTCGGCTTGATCCGTGAAGGCGAAGGCGTGGCGGCCCGGGTGTTGAATAATTTGGGCGTCAGCCTAAACAAAGCGCGTCAGCAGGTGCTTCAGCTTCTCGGCAGCCATGAAGCGGCGTCGGCCCAACAGGGGCGTGCGGCGAACGCCAGCACGCCGACGCTGGACAGCTTGGCCCGGGATCTGACGGCGCAAGCGAGAGAAGGCGGATTGGATCCGGTCATCGGCCGGAGCAAGGAAATCGAACGGGTCATCGAAGTATTGAGCCGGCGCACGAAAAACAATCCCGTGCTGATCGGCGAACCCGGCGTCGGTAAAACGGCGATCGCCGAGGGGCTTGCTCAGCAAATCGTCAATAATGAAGTGCCGGAAATTCTCCGCGATAAACGGGTCATGACGCTTGATATGGGGACGGTCGTCGCCGGCACGAAATATCGCGGCGAATTCGAAGATCGTTTGAAAAAGGTGATGGATGAAATCCGCCAAGCGGGCAACATCATCTTGTTCATCGATGAACTGCACACCTTGATCGGCGCCGGCGGAGCCGAAGGAGCCATCGACGCGTCCAACATTTTAAAACCGTCGCTCGCGCGCGGCGAACTGCAGTGCATCGGCGCGACGACGCTCGACGAATATCGGAAATACATCGAAAAAGACGCGGCGTTGGAACGCCGGTTTCAGCCCATCAAGGTCGAGGAACCGACACCGGAAGAATCGGTTTTGATATTAAAAGGTTTGCGCGACCGCTATGAGGCTCACCACCGCGTCAAAATCACCGACGAAGCGATCGAGGCGGCCGTCAAGCTGTCGGATCGCTACATCACGGACCGGTTCTTGCCGGACAAAGCGATCGACCTCATCGATGAAGCGGCCTCCAAAGTGCGTTTGCGCGCTTATACGGCGCCGCCGAACTTAAAGGAACTGGAACAAAAATTGGAAGAAGTGAAGAAGGAAAAGGATGCCGCCGTCCAAAGCCAAGAATTTGAAAAGGCCGCATCTTTGCGCGACACGGAACAACGCCTGAAAGAAGAACTTGAAAAAACAAAACAGGAATGGAAGCAAAAACAAGGTCAAGAGAATGCGGAGGTCACGCCGGAAGATGTCGCCGTCGTCGTTTCCAATTGGACGGGAGTGCCGGTGTCTAAGCTTGCCGAAGAAGAAAGCGAACGGCTTCTTCGCATGGAAGAGATTTTGCACAAGCGCGTCATTGGTCAGGACGAGGCGGTCAAGGCGGTTTCGCAAGCGATTCGCCGGGCCCGCGCCGGATTGAAAGATCCGAAGCGCCCGATCGGTTCCTTCATTTTCCTCGGTCCTACCGGCGTCGGGAAGACCGAGCTTGCCCGGGCGGTGGCGGAAGCCCTGTTCGGCGATGAAGACGCCATTATCCGCATCGACATGTCCGAATACATGGAAAAACATACGACGTCCCGTCTCGTCGGCTCGCCTCCGGGCTACGTCGGCCACGAAGAAGGCGGCCAGTTGACCGAAAAAGTCCGCCAGAAACCGTACTCCGTCATCCTTCTTGACGAAATCGAAAAGGCGCATCCCGACGTCTTCAACATTCTTTTGCAAGTCTTGGATGACGGGCGTTTGACCGACGCCAAAGGGCGGACGGTGGATTTCAGGAACACCGTCATCATCATGACGTCCAATGTCGGTGCGGACACACTCAGAAGGAACAAACACGTCGGCTTTGCCATCAGCGGTGAGGAAGCCGCATACAGCGACATGAAATCGAAGGTGATGGATGAACTCAAGCGCACGTTCCGTCCCGAATTTCTCAACCGCATCGACGAAATCATCGTCTTCCATGAATTAAACAAAGAACACCTGAAGAAGATCGTCGGTCTGTTGGTCGATCAATTGAAGGCGCGGCTGAAAGAGCACGGCATCGAGCTCGAATTGAGCGAGGCGGCGATCAACCGCATCGCCGAAGAAGGGTACGATCCCGAATACGGCGCGCGGCCGCTCAAGAGGGCGATCCAGCGGAAGGTGGAAGACAAACTCTCTGAAGAGCTCCTGAAAGGCAACATTGAGAAAGGAAGCAAGGTTCTCATCGATTATCGCAACAATGAATATGTCGTCGAAAAGATAGCGGAAAAAATACTGTAATTTGATGGAACGCATTCACATATATCAATGGATGGACGCGCGCCTTTCATCCCCGGGTATGTTAGAATTGTAATAATCAAGAACTGGGGATGGATATGATGGCCAAAGTTAAAACGGTTTTTCTCTGTCAATCCTGCGGTTATGAAAGCCCTAAGTGGATGGGCAAATGTCCGGGCTGCGGGCAATGGAATACGCTGGTGGAAGAAGTCGTCCGGCGCACGGCGGACAATGGCGGATTGCGCGCGGCCCGGACGCCGGGCAAACCGGTTCCGATCAGCCGGATCGAACGGACCGAAGAAAGACGGATTTCCACTCGTGCTGCGGAGCTCGACCGCGTGTTGGGCGGCGGCATCGTGCCCGGCTCCTTGGTCCTCGTCGGCGGCGATCCGGGCATCGGAAAGTCGACCTTGCTCTTGCAGATGTCCGATGAATTGGCCAAATCCGGTCATCACGTCCTGTACGTTTCCGGCGAGGAATCCGTGAAACAGACTAAAATGCGCGCGGAACGGCTCGGAATCTCATCCGACGATTTGTACGTCATGGCTGAAACCGATATCGATGAAATCGAACGGCGCATTGAAGAAGCGCATCCCGAATTATTGATCATCGATTCCATTCAAACCGTGTACAGCGGCGATGTGGCGTCGGCGCCCGGCAGCGTCTCGCAAGTGCGGGAATGCACGGGGCGCCTCATGCGCATCGCTAAAACGAAGGGCATCGCGACGTTTATCGTCGGTCACGTGACGAAGGACGGAGCGATTGCCGGCCCGCGCCTGTTGGAGCATATGGTCGATGCCGTCCTGTATTTTGAAGGCGAGCGCCACCACACTTACCGCATTTTAAGAGCGGTGAAAAACCGCTTCGGATCAACCAATGAAATCGGCATTTTTGAAATGAAGGAAACGGGGCTGTCGGAGGTTGTCAACCCTTCGGAAATTTTTTTGCAAGAACGGACGAAGGGAGTAGCCGGCTCGACGGTCGTTGCCGCGATGGAAGGGACGCGGCCGGTCCTCGTCGAGATTCAAGCGCTCGTTGCTCCGACCAGTTACGGCAATGCGCGGCGTATGGCGACGGGGATCGATCCCAACCGCGTTTCCTTGCTCATGGCGGTGCTTGAAAAACGCGTCGGGTTGTTGTTGCAAAACCATGATGCTTACGTCAATGTCGCCGGCGGCGTGCGGCTCGATGAACCGGCGACGGATTTGGCGGTCACGCTGAGCATCGCCTCGAGCTTTCGCGATGAGCCGACGGAACCGACAGACGTTGTGATCGGGGAAGTCGGATTGACCGGTGAAGTCCGCCGCGTGTCGCGCATCGAGCAGCGCATCGTCGAGGCGCAAAAACTCGGGTTTAAACGCGCGATTATCCCGAAGCAAAACCTCGGCGGCTGGAAAGAACCGGAAGGGATTCAAGTGATCGGCGTTTCGTCGGTCAAGGAAGCGATGGAATGGGCTTTAGGAAAGCGGACGCAGAATGCGGCGACCGCAGCGGATGAGGGGCGCGGAGACTTTTGGATCTGATCGATTGACTTTTAAATATGACTTGGTGTATCCTATTAATTTATTATTGACATCGGATTTGGCCGTGTGTTAAGGTGAACAGAGAACCATCGATTGTTTTAATTACCATATTATTACAGCCAAATCGTCCGGATTGTGGGAAATTCTCGACATCGAGTTTCAAAAAATAGATTCTGTCTATAATGATAGGAGGAGGTGACATGCGTTGATTAAACGAATCATCCAGCTGTTCTTCATTTTTATCGGGGGAACGCTTGGTTACGTTTATATTCCGAAACTGATTGTGCTGTTGAATGTTGGAGACGGTTCAAACTGGTTGACGTCACCGTACACGGGTGCGATCATCGGCGCCGCTCTATTTTTCTTTTTAACCCTCTTTTTTGTCGATTCGATCGTTCAAGCCATCAAGCTTTTTGAAGAAAAAATCATCAAAGCGCCCGTCACGGATGTTTTGTTCGGCACCCTTGGGCTCGTCATCGGCTTGATCGTCGCCTTCCTCATACAGATTCCGCTCAATAATGTGAAATTGGCAGCCATCAGTACGGTTCTTCCAATTTTTATCTCGTTGTTTCTCGGCTATTTCGGTTTCCAGATCGGTTTCAAAAAGCGGGATGAACTCATTAATCTTTTACAGATCTCTGGGAGAACGAAGGAAAAGAAAAAGGATCCTGAAGATAGAAAAGATCCGTCGCTGAAAATTTTGGACACGAGCGTCATCATCGACGGCCGGATTGCGGACATTTGCCAAACCGGTTTTTTGGAAGGCACTTTGGTCATTCCGCGATTTGTTTTGGAGGAACTGCAGCACATCGCCGATTCATCGGACGTCCTGAAAAGAAACCGCGGGCGCCGCGGTTTGGATATTCTCAATAAAATCCAAAAAGAATTGGCGGTTAAAGTGGAAATCTATGAAGGTGACTTTGACGACGTATCCGAAGTCGACAGCAAACTGGTCAAGCTCGCCCAATTGACGGGCGGTGTCGTCGTCACCAACGATTTTAACTTGAATAAAGTGTGCGAGCTGCAAGGCGTCAAGGTATTAAACATTAATGACTTGGCCAATGCCGTCAAGCCGGTTGTTTTGCCGGGAGAAGAAATGAAGGTTCAGGTGATTAAGGACGGGAAAGAACAAAACCAAGGCGTCGGTTATCTGGACGACGGCACGATGATCGTCGTGGAAGACGGGCGCGGTCACATCGGCAAAACGATCGATGTCGTCGTCACGAGCGTCTTGCAGACGTCGGCTGGGCGCATGATTTTCGCAAAGCCGAAACTCTTGGAACAGGCATTGTAGTCGGAGGCAATCATGGGTTATCAAGTGATTATACCGGCCGCGGGGAGCGGCCGCAGAATGGGGGCCGGTCAAAACAAACTGCTTCTCAAAGTCGCCGGCGCCCCCATCATCGTGCACACGCTCCGCGTCTTTGAAAGCGACAGCGATTGTAAGAGAATCATTCTTGCCGTCAAGCCGGAAGAACGCGAAGAATTTGAGCGCCTGGTGAAAGAAGCGGGGTTCAAAAAAATCGGCGCTTACGTCCAAGGCGGCGGCGAACGGCAAGACAGCGTGCGTGAAGGATTGTCCGCTACGGATGGCGACGGCGTCGTCGTCATCCACGACGGGGCACGTCCTTTCGTGACGGCGGATCTGATCAAAAGAGTCGTTCAAACAGCCGAAACGTGGGGCGCCGCGATCGCGGCCGTCCCCGTAAAGGACACGATAAAAAAAGTCATCAGCGATCAAGTGAAGGAAACCGTGAATCGCGAAAGCTTGTGGGCTGCTCAGACGCCGCAAGCTTTTCGTCGTGATTTGATCATCCGCGCCCATCAATGGGCGCTCGAAAACAAACGGACGGCAACAGACGACGCTTCGCTTGTTGAAGCGATGGGGGAAGCGGTGCGAATCGTCCAGGGCGATGACCGCAATATTAAAATCACCACCCGCAACGACCTTCTGATGGCGGAGTTCATCATCAAAACGGAAATGAGGGAAAATGCAAATGCGCATCGGACAAGGGTTTGACGTCCACCGCTTTGAAAAAGGCCGCCCGCTGATCATCGGCGGTGTGACGATTCCTTATGAGAAGGGACTGGCCGGCCATTCCGACGCCGACGTGTTGCTGCATGCGATCGCCGACGCATTGCTCGGAGCGATCAGTGCGGGCGACATTGGCCGCCACTTTCCGGACGATGATCCGAAATACAAAGGCGCCGATTCCAAACGCCTTTTGAGAACGGTTTGGGAAATGGTCAAAAAGGAAGGCTTTGTGCTCGGCAACGTGGATGCGGTCATCATCGCCCAAAAGCCCAAGATGGCCCCGCACATTCCCGAAATGATTTCCGTGATCGCCGGCATTCTTGAATGCGATGAAAAGCGGATCAACATCAAGGCGACGACCACCGAACAACTCGGATTTACCGGCCGGGGAGAGGGCATCGCCGCCCAAGCCGTCTGTTTGATTGAGAACGGGAATTGACCGTGCTACAATAGATGAGACAATAAGAAGATCGGGTGATATCATGGGAAATGAAGTCAGGGTTCGCTATGCGCCGAGTCCTACGGGGCATTTACATATAGGCGGTGCGAGAACGGCTTTATTTAATTATTTGTACGCCAGACATTTTAACGGCAAGTTCATCATTCGTATAGAAGATACCGACATCAAGCGCAACGTCGAGGGCGGCGAGTATAACCAGCTCGAATATTTAAAATGGCTCGGCATCGAATGGGATGAGAGCATTGATGTCGGCGGCGAATACGGCCCTTACCGCCAAACCGAGCGATTGGACATTTATGAAAAATACTGGAGAGAGCTGCTTGACAAAGGGCTCGCTTACAAGTGTTACTGCACGGAAGAAGAGCTGGAAAGAAGCCGGGAAGAGCAAATGGCCCGCGGCGAAGCGCCGAAATATTCCGGGCGCTGCCGCCATCTCACCGACGAAGAGCGGAAACGCTTCGAAGCCGAAGGCCGCAAGCCGACCATTCGCTTCAGAGTGCCAGAAGGCAAAGTTTACGCGTTCGACGACATGGTCAAAGGGCGCGTCTCGTTCGATTCGGACGGCATCGGCGATTTTGTCATCGTGAAGCAAAACGGCATACCGACTTATAACTTTGCCGTCACGATCGACGACCATTTGATGAAGATTTCCCACGTTTTGCGCGGGGAAGAGCACATCTCCAATACGCCCAAACAACTGATGTTGTATGAAGCCTTCGGCTGGGAGGCGCCGGTCTTTGCCCACATGACGCTGATCGTCGGCGAAAACCGGAAAAAGCTGAGCAAACGCGATGAATCCGTCATTCAATTCGTTGAACAATACCGCGATCTCGGCTATCTTCCCGAAGCTTTGTTGAACTTCATCGCTCTCCTCGGCTGGTCGCCGGAAGGGGAAGAAGAGCTTTTCACCCGCGATGAGCTCATCAAAATTTTTGATCCGAACCGGTTGAACACGTCCCCGGCGGTTTTCGATCCGAAGAAGCTCGCTTGGATGAACAACCAATATATTAAAAAGGCTGACTTGGACACGGTCATCGATCTCGCCCTGCCCCATTTGATCAAGGCGGGCAAGGTCGCTGAACCCCTTGATGAAAAAAAGCGCGAGTGGGTGGCGGAACTCATCGCCCTTTACCGCGATCAGTTGCAATACGGGGCGGAGATCGTTGAACTCACCGAGTTGTTTTTCCAAGACGATATCTCGTATAATGAAGAAGCGATGGAGATCCTTAAAGGAGAACACGTTCCCGAAGTGTTGCGCGTGTTGAAAAGCAGACTGGAGACGCTCGACGATTGGAAGGCTGACCACATTAAGCCGGAAATCCGGGCGACGCAAAAGGAAACCGGGCAAAAGGGCAAGAATTTGTTCATGCCGATTCGCGTCGCGACGACCGGTGTGACGCACGGGCCCGAGTTGCCGAAGTCGCTCGCGTTGCTCGGCAAGGATGTCGTGCTCAAGCGGTTGGAATTCGCGCTTGATCTCCTTGAAAAGAAATGACACTTTTTAAGCCTTAATCGGTTATATTGACAATAGAGAAGGATTAAAGCGTTGACGGGGAGAGTAGGCGCCGCGCCTCGCCTGACAGAGAGAACCGCCTAGGCTGAGAGCGGTTTAGGCGATGCGGCATCCGAAATGCACCCCTGAGCCTTCCGCTGAAACGATTGTCGGAGTAGGCGGAAGCGGTCACCGGCCGTTAAGCGGAGAAGCGGGATGGCCGCATGGCCGTCCAAACAGAGTGGAACCGCGCGCGATGAGCGTCTCTGTGTCCTGATGACACGGAGGCGCTTTTTAGTTAGAAGTTCAACCTGGAGGTGAACTCGGCATGTTTAAACGTCTGCGGGAGGATATCGCGGTCGTCTTTGACCAAGATCCTGCCGCACGCAGCACCTTGGAAGTCATTTTGACGTACTCCGGTTTGCATGCGATATGGGCTCACCGCATTGCACACTGGTTTTATAAGAAGAAACGCTATTTTATCGCCCGGGTGATTTCGCAGATCAGCCGTTTTTTTACCGGTATTGAAATCCATCCGGGAGCCAAGATCGGCCGCCGGTTCTTCATCGATCACGGCATGGGCGTCGTCATCGGCGAAACATGCGAAATTGGCGACGATGTCACGATTTATCAAGGCGTTACCCTCGGCGGAACGGGAAAAGAGAAAGGCAAACGCCATCCGACCATCGGCAATAACGTTCTCATTTCATCCGGCGCTAAAGTGCTCGGATCGATTACCATCGGAGACAACTCAAAAGTCGGGGCGGGCTCGGTCGTGTTGGAAGACGTGCCGCCGAACTCGACGGTCGTCGGCATTCCCGGGCGCGTCGTCCGACAAAACGGCGTTCGTGTGCGAAAGCCGTTGGACCATTCGAATCTGCCCGATCCCGTCGCAGAAAAATTGGAAAGAATGGAGCGGGAAATCGCTCGGCTTAAAGGGGAAATCGAAGCGTTGAAGAAAGGACGTGTGTGGGATGAGTCTCAGAGTGTTTAATACGTTGACGAGACAAAAGGAACCGTTCCAACCCATAGAAGAAGGTAAAGTTAAAATGTATGTATGCGGCCCGACGGTTTACAACTACATTCACATCGGCAACGCGCGGGCGGCCGTCGTTTTCGACACCGTGCGCAGGTACCTCGAGTACATTGGATATGAAGTCACCTTCGTGTCCAATTTTACCGACGTTGACGATCGGCTCATCAACGCGTCGAAAGAACGGGGCGAAAGCGTACCGGAAATCGCCGAACGCTTCATTAAGGCGTACCGGGAGGACGTCGGCGCCCTCAACGTGCGCCCGGCCGACGTTCATCCGCGGGCGACGGAGACGATACCGGAGATCATCGCGTTTATACAAAAACTTATCGATAAAGGCTATGCCTACGAGGCGGGCGGCGACGTTTATTTCCGCACGAAAAAGTTTCGCGATTACGGGAAATTGTCCCATCAATCCATCGATGAGCTAAAGGTCGGCGCGCGCATTCAGGTCGGCGAGCACAAGGAGGATCCTCTTGATTTCGCGCTTTGGAAAGCCGCCAAACCGGGGGAAATCAAGTGGGATAGCCCTTGGGGCGAAGGCCGTCCGGGTTGGCACATCGAGTGCTCGGCGATGGTCGAGAAATATCTTGGAAATACCATTGACATCCACGCCGGCGGCCAAGATTTGACGTTCCCGCATCATGAAAACGAAATCGCCCAATCCGAAGCGCTTCACGGTCAAATCATGGCGAAATATTGGCTGCACAACGGATACCTTAATATTAACAATGAAAAAATGTCGAAATCCCTCGGCAACGTCATCTTGGTCCGCGATTTGATCAAAGCTTACGATCCGAATGTGGTTCGGTTCTTTATTCTGACCGTCCATTATCGCCATCCGATCAATTTCAGCGACGACTTGCTGAAGAGCGCCGCCCAGTCGTTTGAACGCTTGCGCATCACGCATCTCAACCTCCGGCATCGCTTGGAAAAGAGCGCCGATCTGTTGGAGGAAGAGAAGGAGAAGGTCTGGACGGCGAAGACGGATGAATTCCGGCGTCGGTTTAAAGAGGAAATGGACGATGATTTCAATACGGCCAATGCCATTTCCGTGCTGTTTGACGTGGCGAAAGAAGCCAATGTGATCTTGCAGGACAAAAACTCTTCCCGCCAAGTTTTGCAGGCTTATCTCGACCTTTTGGATGAATTTGCGAACGTCCTCGGCCTGACGCTTAAGCAAGACGTCGTGCTCGATGAAGACATCGAAGCGTTGATCAAGCGCCGGGAAGAGGCCCGCAAGATGAAAGATTTCGCGACGGCCGACCGCATTCGCGATGAGCTGAAGGCCAAAGGCGTGATTTTGGAAGATACGCCGCAGGGCGTGCGTTGGAGAAGAATTTAGGTGATGGGCTTGGAAAAAGTCGATCCCCATTTCGTCAACAGCCTCACGCTGGCCTACATCGGCGATGCCGTCATGGAGCTTAACGTGCGCCTCCGCCTTGTCCAAAGCGGAGCGGTAAAACCGAAAGCGTTGCATCGGGCGGCGACCCGTTTCGTTTCGGCCAAAGCGCAGGCGGCTTCCGTCTACGCTTTGACGGCTTCCGGTTTTTTTACGGAAGAAGAGGAAGCGATTTTAAAGCGTGGGCGGAACGCCAAATCCCAAACCGTTCCCAAAAATACCGATGTTCAAACCTACCGTTGGAGCACGGCTCTCGAAGCCCTAGTCGGCCATCTCTATCTATCCGGTCAAAAACAACGCCTGCAAGAATTGCTGGACGAAGTGTTTCGGCTCCATGCCGGTGACGTCGAAACCGAAGGATAACCGGCGAATATTTTATAGCAAAGGAGGATCGGGCGATGGCGGATGAAATCATCGTCGGGCGCCATCCGGTTGCGGAAGCCCTCCGCTCCGGCCGGGCCATGAACAAGATTTGGATTAACAAGGGCAGCCAACCTTTTGACCAGGCGCTCATGGATCTGATCAAAGAGCGGCATATCGCCGTCAAATTTGTCGCGAAAAAACAATTGGACCAAATTGCCGGGACGGATGCTCACCAAGGCGTGGCGGCTGCGGTCGGCGCCCATCGCTACGCGGAGTTGGAAGACTTGTTCCGCCGGGCTGAAGCCGCGGGGGAAGCGCCGTTCTTTGTCATGTTGGACGGATTGGAGGATCCCCATAATCTCGGTTCTATCTTAAGAACGGCTGACGCCGCGGGCGTGCACGGCGTAATCATTCCGAAAAACCGGGCGGTTGGGCTGACTTCGACCGTCGCCAAAGCGTCGACCGGGGCGATCGAATACGTGCCCGTCGCAAGAGTGACCAATTTGGCCCGCACGATGGAGCACATGAAAGAAAGAGGCGTCTGGTTCGTCGGCACGGACGCATCTGCCCCCCAAGATTATCGCGATTTTCAGGCGGATATGCCCGTGTGCCTCGTCATCGGCAGCGAAGGCAAAGGTTTGTCGCGCCTCGTCAAGGAAAAATGCGATTTCCTTCTCAGCATCCCGATGGTCGGGAAGGTGACTTCCCTGAATGCCTCCGTTGCCGCTGCGCTTCTCATTTACGAGGTTTACCGATTCCGCCGTCCGCTAGGGGTTTGACGGATGGTCGTTTTATTGGTGGACGCCTATAACATCATCGGCGCCTGGCCGGAGCTGAAGCGGTTGAAAGCCATCGATTTGGCCGCGGCAAGGGATCGTCTGATTGATGATATGGCGGAATTTCAGGCTTACACCGGTTGGCGGGTGATCCTCGTTTTTGACGCTCATTTTGTGCCGGGGGCTGAAACGCGGCTAAAGCAATCACAGGTAGAGATCATCTATACCCGAGAAAATGAAACGGCCGACGAAAAGATTGAAAAATTTGTTTCCGAACTCAAAGACGTGCGGACGACCATCTATGTCGCCACCTCCGATTCGATCGAGCAGTGGACGGTGTTTTCAAAGGGCGCCCTCCGCAAACCGGCGCGCGAACTGTACCGCGATATGGAACAGATCAAAAAGCGGATATCCACAATCATTCAGGAGTATCGTCAGCAAAATCGGCGGACGACCGTGGCTTTGGACGACAAATTGACGGCACTGTTTGAAAATTGGCGCCGCGGAAAATAAAATTTGTTGACGATTCAAAATTTTGGTCTGTATAATAGTGGTATATCGGTCTAGAACGGGTCGGGGGGTAGAGTGAGCTTGGAACCGGAACGCACCCATTCGGAATTTGACAAAATGGACGACGAAGACATTGTAAAACGCGTTCACGAAGGCGACCTGCAAGCCCTGGAGTACATGATCAACAAGTATAAAAACTTCGTCCGCGCGAAAGCGAAATCTTACTTTTTAATCGGAGCCGATCGCGAGGACATCATTCAGGAAGGAATGATCGGCCTCTATAAAGCGATCCGCGATTACAAAGGGGACAAGTTTTCCACATTTCGCGCTTTCGCCGAATTGTGTATCACCCGCCAAATGATCACCGCGGTTAAAACGGCCACCCGCCAAAAACATATCCCTTTGAATTCTTATGTTTCGTTGGACAAGCCCATATATGACGATGAATCGGATCGGACGCTGCTCGATGTGATCGGCGGCTCGAGGGTGAGCGATCCCGAGCAATTGCTGATCAACCAAGAAAAATACGATGACATCGAGCTTAAAATGTCAGAAATATTGAGCGATTTGGAGCAAAAAGTGTTGATGCTTTATTTGGATGGGCGGAGTTATCAGGAAATCTCTGCGGATTTAAAGCGGCACGTGAAGTCGATCGACAACGCGCTGCAACGCGTCAAGCGGAAATTGGAACGCTATTTCGAACTGAAGGAGATCAGCCTGTAATCTTCCACCCGCCGCGCCCGCGCCGCGGCGGGGCTTCATTGACAGCTTAATCGCCGCTATGATAAAGTTTAAACAGTGTCTTTCAATATATCTTTAAATTGAAACAGGCTTTCGTTTGGAACGGGTGTTCATATGCGCAAAAAGATTATTTTGGCTTGCGAGGTTTGCCAACAGCGAAATTACACAACCACCAAAAACGCGACGACCCAATCTGAACGGTTATCGATTCGCAAGTTTTGCGTCCGTTGCAATCGGCACACCATACATCGGGAAACGAAGTAAGGTGGACGGGGACAAGCACTTGTTGGGGGTAATCAGTCATGGCAGGGATTTTGAAAAAGTCCAGTCAATTTTTCCGCAACGTGGTCATCGAAATGAAAAAAGTGCGATGGCCTACACGTCAAGAGCTGATCAGTTATACCGTCACGGTGTTGGTCACTGTGGCGTTTTTGGTCATTTTCTTCGGCGTGATCGATTTGGGCATTTCCCAATTGCTGCGCCTCATTACGGAATGACCGATCGGCGGTTAGGGAAAAAGGTCTCGAGAAAGGATTATCGGCTCAATGGAAAAGAATTGGTATGTCATCCACACCTACTCCGGATATGAAAATAAAGTCAAGGCCAATCTTGAAAAGCGCGTCGCTTCCATGGGCATGCAAGACAAGATCTTTCGCATTTTGGTCCCCATGGAAGAAGAAACCGAGATCAAAAACGGCCAAAAAAAGAAGACGATGAAAAAGGTATTTCCGGGGTATGTGTTGACGGAGATGATCATGACCGACGATTCGTGGTATGTAGTGCGTAATACCCCCGGTGTCACAGGATTTGTCGGGTCCTCGGGAGCCGGTTCCAAGCCTACGCCCTTGTTGCCGGAAGAAGTCGACGCGATTCTTAAGAAAATGGGCATTCGTGACAAGAAGCCGGAAGTTGATTTCCAATTGAAGGAACAAGTCAAGGTTAAAGAAGGGCCGTTTGCGGACTTTGTCGGCACCATCGAAAACATTGATGTGGAAAAAGGGAAAGTCAAAGTCCATGTCAACATGTTTGGTCGCGAAACGCCCGTGGAATTGGACTTCGACCAAATCGAAAAGATTTGAGTCGACTTGCAATATGATCGGGCAGAATGTATAATTTTATTGTTTGCAACGACTTTAATGTTCTTTTAGATTCATGAAGTCTTAGCAAATAATCCCTTCACATTTTGCTTAAGCCGGCAAACGGTTCACTTTCGGATCGTTTACCGGTCACGGCGATGTGCCGAACAGGTTGATATAATGGTTTACCGGACGCCTGGGAGAGTGGGAGGGGTGTACCCGTACCACATCACGGACTAAGGAGGTGTGTCTCGTGGCTAAAAAAGTCATCAAGATTGTCAAATTGCAAATTCCGGCCGGTAAAGCCAATCCGGCTCCGCCCGTCGGTCCGGCCCTCGGTCAAGCGGGCATTAACATCATGGGCTTCTGCAAAGAATTTAACGCTCAAACGGCCGACCAAGCCGGTTTGATCATCCCGGTCGAAATCACGGTCTACGAAGACCGTTCGTTTACATTTATCACTAAAACGCCGCCGGCTGCGGTTCTGCTGAAAAAAGAGGCCGGCCTTGAAAAAGGTTCGGGCGAACCGAACCGCAATAAAGTCGCGACGATCAAGCGCGATAAAGTCCGTGCGATCGCTGAACTGAAGATGCCGGATCTGAATGCGGCGAGCGTGGAAGCGGCCATGCGCATGGTCGAAGGCACCGCCCGCAGCATGGGCATTGTCATCGAAGACTAAGCTACAAAACGCTCTAATCGCGCCATTATTAAGCGATTAGAGTGTGGGTATCGTCATCGAAGACTAAGCTGCTAAACGCCCTAATCACATAAACAAGTTGAGTGATTAGGGCGTGGGCATTGTCATCGAAGACTAAGCTACAAAACGCTCTAATCACGCCATTATTAAGTGATTAGAGTGTGGGCATCGTCATCGAGGATTGCCCGTAAAACGCCCTGATCATGTGCTCATCGCGTGATCAGGGCGCGGGTTGCAATGATTTATCGCGTTTGATCAATCGAGCAAGTCGAAAAAGCCGCTATGGCTTTCGGAGCGGGTTGCGGGCGATTGGCCCGCAACCTCGTTTCAGGTGGGAGGGTAAACCGTTATAACCACAAAGGAGGAATAAAGGATGGCCAAGAAAAGCAAACGTTACTTGGAAGTTGCGAAAAAAGTTGACCGCAACAAAGCGTACGATATTGAAGAAGCCGTTAAATTGGTAAAAGAAATGGCTTCCGCGAAATTCGATGAATCCGTTGACGTCGCCATCCGCCTCGGCATCGATCCGCGCAAAAATGACCAACAAGTGCGCGGCGCCGTCGTCTTGCCGCACGGTACCGGCAAAACCCAACGCGTTCTCGTTCTGGCGAAAGGGGAAAAGGCGAAAGAGGCGGAAGCCGCTGGCGCTGATTACGTCGGCGATCAAGAATACATCGAAAAAATCAGCCAAGGCTGGTTTGAATTCGACGTCATCGTCGCGACGCCGGACATGATGCCGGAAGTTGGTAAACTCGGCCGCGTGCTCGGTCCCAAAGGCCTGATGCCGAACCCGAAAACCGGCACGGTGACCATGGACGTCGCCAAAGCGGTCAAAGAGATCAAAGCCGGTAAAGTGGAATATCGCGCCCATAAAGACGGAAACGTCCACGCGCCGATCGGCAAGGTTTCTTTTGATGATCAAAAGTTGGTGGAAAACTTCCAAGCCTTCTTAGAAGCGATCATCAAAGCGAAACCGGCGGCCGCCAAAGGAACTTACATCAAAAACGTGGCGATTTCGTCGACGATGGGCCCCGGCGTCAAAGTCAACGTGGCAAAATAAATTCAACCTTGACATCGTCAAGGCTGATCAATATAATTTGATTGGCAATTGCATAGCGCATGCCGTAGACAGCAGGTGTGAGCGATCACTTAATATCCTGCCGAGGCGATGGATGTTCGTTTAGGAACATGACCGAACCGACCACTCCGCCTTCATGTCTGCGACATGGAGGCGTTTTAATTGTGCGCCTCAGGCATGTCAAATCCCCGGATCGGGAGGTGTAAAAATGAGCACGAGTGCGATTGAAAGAAAAAAAGAAATCGTTCAAGAAATCACCGAAAAGCTGAAAAACAGCGTTTCGACGGTCATCGTCGACTATCGCGGCCTCAACGTCCAAGAAGTGACGGAGCTTCGGAAGCAGCTGCGTGAAGCGGGCATCGACTTCAAAGTTTATAAAAACACGCTGCTCCGCCGCGCTGCCGCCGAAGCCGATTTGGAAGGCCTCAACGAATACTTCGTCGGACCGACGGCGATCGCTTTCAGCAAAGAAGACGTCGTTGCCCCCGCGAAATTGCTCCACAATTTCGCCAAAGACCATGATGCCTTGCAAATCAAATCCGGCGTGATCGAAGGCGCGATCGCTTCGGTCGACGACATCAAAGCGCTGGCCGAATTGCCGTCGCGCGAAGGGCTGCTCTCCATGTTGCTCAGCGTCCTTCAAGCGCCGATGCGCAATTTCGCGTTGGCCGTCAAAGCGGTTGCCGATCAAAAAGAAGAACAAGGCGCTTAAGCCTTTATCGCTTTGCGTTTGAACGGATTGGATGAAACCCAAGGAATCCCGCTTTTGCCCGGTGCAAACAGCGGAGAAGCGATGAAAAGATGCGATTCATAAAAGGAGGATCAATCATGACCAAAGAGGAAATTATCAGCGCGATAAAAGAAATGACCGTTTTGGAACTCAATGATCTCGTCAAAGCCATTGAAGAAGAATTCGGCGTAACGGCTGCCGCGCCGGTCGCTATCCAAGGCGTTGCTGGCGGTGAAGCCGCTGCCGAAGAAAAAACCGAATTCGACGTCATTTTGGCTGATGCCGGCGCTACGAAAATCAAAGTCATCAAAGTTGTCCGTGAAATCACGGGTCTCGGCTTGAAAGAAGCGAAAGACCTCGTCGACAACGCGCCGAAGCCGATTAAAGAAGGCGTCGGCAAAGAAGAAGCCGAAGAAATCAAGGCGAAACTTGAAGAAGTCGGCGCTTCTGTTGAATTGAAATAGGAATTAAACAACCGGAGAACAAGCCCGCTGTGTTTCGCGGGCTTGTTTGCTTTCATGGGCGGGCGTTGCCGAATCGCGTACCGGATGCAACGCCTTCACCCGAATCCGTGTCGGCTGACAAACTCTCTTTACGGACATTTCAATGTATAGATTATCGTTAAATGGCGGCAAACTGCTGAGGAATGACACATTAGAAAGAATGAAGGCTTTCAAGGCTGCCGGTTCGGCCGCCTTGATCTTTTAAAAAGACGGAGGCACGCGATGAAAGAGCACTATTTCAGCCAAACCCCTCAGTCCGAAAGCCGTCCGCGCGAGTTGGACGTCGAAGTGGGCGGCGTCCGGCTTTCGCTTAGGACCGATCGCGGCGTTTTTTCAAAAGATGCCGTCGATTACGGCTCGAGGTTGCTCATCGAAACCTTTGTCCCTCCCGAAACCGACGGTCCGCTGTTGGACATCGGGTGCGGATATGGGGTGATCGGCCTGGCTGTCGCCAAACGTTACCCGAATCGCCCGCTCGTCATGGCGGACATCAATGAACGCGCCGTGAGCCTTGCGGATTTCAACGCCAGGCAGAACGGCGTCGAGGCGGACGTGTACCAAAGCGATCTGTACGAAAACGTCACCGGCCATTTTGCCGCCATCCTCTCCAATCCGCCGATTCGGGCCGGAAAAAAGGTGGTTCACGATCTTTTTGCGGGAGCGCGGGACCGCTTGCTTACCGGCGGTGAGCTGTGGGTCGTGATCCAAAAGAAACAAGGCGCCCCTTCCGCTTTAAAAAAACTTCAAGAACTGTATGGCGATGCCGAAATCGTCGAAAGGAGCAAAGGCTATCACATCCTGCGGGCGGTCAAAGGCGCGGATGGCGAGTGAGTCTTGATGGCGTCGGTTTTGCGATTCAAATCTTGATAGGTTTTAATGCTGAGGGCCATTGAAGCTCCGTTCGTTTCGGCGATCCCTCTTTTTCCATTCCATCCCCCTTGTTCGAACCGTGTCAAACACAAAAAAATGTTGACGGGATAATACGCCTGTGATAATATAGTTCAATGCCAATCTGGAACGATTCTTTTCAGAAGGGTTTTAGATAAGGGTTTTTTTGGAAAAAATGATGAGAACCATCATGTTTGCCGGTTATTCAATACGGATGCTTTGAGGGGTGAAATGAGTTGACAGGTCAATTCGTACAATACGGGAAACACCGCCGACGTCGAAGCTACGCTCGCATTAAAGAAGTATTGGAACTCCCCAATCTCATTGAAATCCAAACCTCTTCTTATCAAGAATTCCTGAATGAAGGCCTTCGTGAAATGTTCCAGGACATTTCGCCGGTCGAAGACTTTACCGGCAATTTAATGCTGGAATTCATCGATTACAGCCTGGGCGAGCCGAAGTATACCATTGATGAGGCGAAGGAACGCGACGTGACCTATGCGGCGCCGCTGCGCGTCAAAGTCCGGCTCATCAACAAAGAGACGGGCGAAGTGAAGGAACAAGAGGTCTTTATGGGCGATTTCCCTTTGATGACCGAATCCGGCACGTTTATCATCAACGGCGCGGAACGCGTCATCGTCTCCCAACTCGTTCGCTCACCCAGTGTTTATTATAGCGAGAAGTATGACAAAAACGGCAAGAAGGGTCTGTCCGCCACGGTCATCCCCAACCGCGGCGCTTGGCTGGAATTCGAAACGGACGCCAAGGATGTCGTTTATGTCCGCATTGACCGGACGAGGAAGCTTCCGGTCACCGTTCTCCTCAGAGCGCTCGGTTTCGGTTCCGATCAAGAAATCATCGACTTGCTCGGCGAAGACGAGTATTTGAAAAACACGCTGGAAAAAGACAATACTGACGGAATCGAAAAAGCGCTGATTGAAATTTACGAACGGCTGCGCCCCGGGGAACCCCCGACCGTGGAGAATGCCAAAGGCTTGCTTGAATCGCGGTTCTTTGACCCGAAACGCTATGATTTGGCGAATGTCGGCCGTTATAAAATCAATAAGAAATTGCACATAAAAAATAGACTCTTTAACCAAAAACTTGCGGAAAAACTCGTGGATCCCGACACCGGCGAAGTCTTGGCCGAAGAAGGCACGGTTCTGGATCGCCGCACCTTGGACCGCTTATTGCCGGTCATCGAGAAGAAGCTCGGCTTCCAAACCTACCGTCCGGCCAGCGGTGTGGCCGAAGGGAAGGAGATCGTTCTTCAATCGATCAAAATCTATGCGCCCGATGATGAAGACGGCGAAAGAGTGCTCAAAGTCATCAGCAACGGCGTTGTCGATGAAAAGATCAAGCACATCACGCCCGCCGATATCATTGCGGCCATCAGCTATTTCTTCAATCTCCTGCACGGCGTCGGCAATACCGACGATATTGACCATTTGGGCAACAGAAGATTGCGTTCGGTCGGCGAGCTGCTGCAAAATCAATTCCGCATCGGCTTGTCGAGGATGGAACGAGTGATTCGCGAGCGCATGTCCATCCAAGACGTGAATGCGATCACCCCGCAAGCGTTGATAAATATACGCCCGGTCATCGCGGCCATCAAGGAATTCTTCGGCAGTTCGCAGCTGTCGCAGTTCATGGATCAGACGAATCCTTTGGCGGAACTGACGCATAAACGCCGGTTGTCGGCTCTCGGTCCGGGCGGCCTGACGCGTGAACGGGCCGGCTATGAAGTGCGCGACGTTCACTACTCGCATTATGGACGCATGTGTCCGATCGAAACGCCCGAGGGGCCGAACATCGGCCTGATCAACTCATTATCAACCTATGCGAAAGTAAATAAATACGGGTTTATCGAAACGCCGTACCGGCGTGTCGATCCTGAAACCGGCCGGGTGACCGATCAAATCGATTATTTGACGGCGGACGAAGAAGACAACTACGTCGTTGCGCAAGCGAACGTCAAGGTCGATGAAGAAGGCAATTTCCTTGAAGACCGAATCATCGCCCGCTTCCGCGGCGAAAACATCGTCGTCAGCAAAGACCGGGTCGATTATATGGACGTTTCGCCCAAACAAATCGTCTCGGCGGCGACGGCCTGCATCCCGTTCCTTGAGAACGACGACTCCAACCGGGCCCTTATGGGCGCGAACATGCAGCGCCAAGCGGTGCCGCTGTTGCAGCCCGAAGCTCCGCTGGTCGGCACCGGCATGGAATACGTGTCCGCGAAAGATTCCGGTGCGGCGATTCGCGCCAAGTATCCGGGCCGGGTCGAATATGTTTCTTCCAAAATCATTAAAGTCCGGACGATCGAGGAAGTGGACGGCAAAGAGGTTGAGGGCGATGTCGTCACTTACAAGCTGATGAAATTCGAACGCTCCAACCAAGGAACGTGCTATAATCAGCGCCCGATCGTCAAAAAAGGCGACCGTGTTGAAAAAGGCGAAATTCTTGCCGACGGTCCGTCCATGGACAAGGGCGAATTGGCCCTCGGCCGAAATGTCCTCGTCGCGTTCATGACGTGGGATGGCTATAACTACGAAGACGCCATCATCATGAGCGAAAGACTTGTCAAAGAAGATGTGTACACGTCCATTCACATCGAGGAATACGAATCCGAAGCGCGCGACACCAAATTGGGACCGGAAGAAATCACGCGCGACATTCCGAACGTCGGTGAGGACGCGCTGAAAAACCTCGACGAACGGGGCATTGTCCGAATCGGCGCCGAAGTGAAGGACGGCGACATTCTCGTCGGCAAAGTGACGCCGAAGGGCGTGACCGAGCTGACGGCGGAAGAGCGCTTGTTGCATGCGATTTTCGGCGAAAAAGCCCGCGAAGTCCGCGATACTTCGCTGCGCGTCCCTCACGGCGGCGGCGGCATCGTCCACGACGTAAAAATCTTCAACCGTGAAGACGGCGACGAGCTGCCTCCGGGCGTCAACCAACTCGTTCGCGTTTATATCGTCCAAAAGCGGAAGATCCACGAAGGCGACAAAATGGCTGGCCGTCACGGAAACAAAGGCGTTATTTCGCGCATTTTACCGGAGGAAGATATGCCGTTCTTGCCCGACGGCACGCCGATCGACATCATGTTGAACCCGCTCGGGGTGCCGAGCCGGATGAACATCGGTCAGGTGCTGGAACTGCACTTGGGCATGGCCGCGCGTGAATTGGGCATCCATGTCGCTACCCCGGTCTTTGACGGGGCGACTGAAGAAGACGTTTGGGCAACCCTGGATGAGGCGGGATTGCCAAGGGACGGCAAAACGGTGCTTTACGACGGACGCACGGGCGAGCCGTTCGATAACCGCATTTCCGTCGGCGTCATGTACATGATCAAGCTCGCTCACATGGTCGACGATAAACTGCACGCGCGCTCGACCGGCCCATATTCACTCGTCACCCAACAGCCGTTGGGCGGTAAGGCGCAATTCGGCGGACAACGCTTCGGTGAGATGGAAGTTTGGGCGCTTGAAGCTTACGGCGCCGCTTACACCTTGCAGGAAATCCTGACGGTCAAGTCGGATGACGTCGTCGGCCGTGTCAAAACGTATGAAGCCATCGTCAAGGGTGAAAACGTCCCCGAACCGGGCGTTCCCGAATCGTTCAAGGTATTGATCAAAGAATTGCAAAGCTTGGGATTGGACGTCAAAGTGCTGTCCAGTGACGAGAAAGAAATCGACATTCGCGAGATAGATGAAGAGGACGAATCGCCTAACGAAGCGCTCAATGTCAATGCCTGATCGGGACATCGGTTAAAACTGGAATCTAGGGAGGTTGCCCTCTTGTTAGATGTCAATAAATTCGAGTACATGAAGATCGGTCTCGCCTCGCCGAATAAAATCCGGTCTTGGTCGCACGGGGAAGTGAAAAAACCCGAAACGATCAACTACCGGACGTTGAAGCCGGAAAAAGACGGACTGTTTTGCGAACGCATCTTCGGTCCGACCAAGGACTGGGAATGCCATTGCGGAAAATATAAACGCGTCCGCTATAAAGGCGTCGTCTGCGATCGCTGCGGCGTCGAGGTCACGCGTGCCAAAGTGAGAAGGGAACGGATGGGGCACATTGAGCTCGCTGCCCCCGTTTCCCACATCTGGTATTTCAAAGGGATACCGAGCCGCATGGGCTTGCTTCTCGACATGTCGCCGCGGGCGCTGGAGGAAGTCATCTATTTCGCATCCTATGTGGTCACCGATCCCGGAGACACCCCGCTTGAGAAAAAGCAATTGCTGTCGGAAAAAGAATACCGCACCTATCGGGAAAAATACGGCAACAGTTTTAAAGCCGGCATGGGTGCGGAAGCCATTAAAAAATTGCTTCAAGACATCGATCTGGACAAAGAAGCGGAAGCCCTGAAAGAAGAACTGAAAAACGCCCAAGGTCAACGCCGGGCCCGCACCATCAAACGACTTGAAGTCATCGAGGCTTTCCGCAATTCCGAAAACGACCCGTCTTGGATGGTTCTGGACGTCCTGCCGGTCATTCCTCCGGAATTGCGGCCGATGGTGCAATTGGACGGTGGGCGGTTCGCGACGAGCGATTTGAACGACCTTTATCGCCGCGTCATCAACCGCAACAACCGGTTAAAACGGCTGCTTGATCTCGGCGCGCCGAACATCATCGTCCAAAACGAAAAGCGGATGCTTCAAGAAGCGGTCGACGCCTTGATCGACAACGGTCGCCGCGGCCGTCCCGTCACCGGCCCCGGCAACCGGCCGTTAAAATCGCTGTCCCACATGCTGAAAGGTAAGCAAGGGCGCTTCCGCCAAAACTTGCTCGGCAAACGCGTCGACTATTCCGGCCGTTCGGTTATCGTCGTCGGCCCGAACCTGCAAATGTACCAATGCGGTTTGCCGAAAGAAATGGCGCTTGAGCTCTTCAAGCCGTTCGTCATGAAAGAGCTCGTCAAAAAAGGCATTGCCCACAACATCAAGAGCGCGAAGCGGAAAGTTGAAAAAGTGCATCCGGAAGTGTGGGATGTGCTGGAAGAAGTCATCAAAGAACATCCGGTGCTTCTCAACCGCGCGCCGACTTTGCACCGGCTCGGCATTCAGGCCTTTGAACCCGTGCTCGTCGAAGGCCGCGCCATCCGGTTGCACCCGCTCGTCTGTACGGCGTACAACGCCGATTTCGACGGCGACCAAATGGCGGTTCACGTGCCGCTGTCGGCGGAAGCTCAAGCCGAAGCGCGCATCCTGATGCTCGCCGCGCAAAACATCTTGAACCCGAGAGATGGCACTCCGGTCGTCACCCCGTCTCAAGACATGGTTCTCGGGAACTATTATCTCACGCTTGAAAGAGAAGGCGCGATCGGAGAAGGCAAGGTCTTTAAAGATCCGAACGAAGCGCTGATGGCCTATCAAAACGGCTACGTCCATCTCCATACGAGAATCGCGCTGCCGGCGAAGTCGATCGGCAACCCGACCTTTACGAAAGAACAAAATGAAAAATATCTCATCACGACGGTCGGCAAGCTCATTTTCAACAGCATTTTGCCCAAGTCCTTCCCGTACATCAACGAGCCGACGAAATACAATCTGGAGACGGCGACTCCGGATAAGTATTTCGTGCCGATGGGAACGGACATCCCGAAAGAAATCGCGAGCCGCGAAGTCGTGCCGCCCTTTAAAAAGGGCATTCTCGGCGACATTATCTCCGAGGTCTTCAAGCGGTTCAAAATCACCGAAACGTCCAAAATGCTTGACCGCATGAAAGCCTTGGGCTTCCAATATTCGACGAAGGCCGGCATCACGATCGGCATTTCGGACATCGTCGTCCTGCCGGAAAAACAAGAGATCCTGGCCGAAGCGGAAGCGAAGGTCAACAAAGTGATGAAACAATTCCGCCGCGGCCTGATCACGGAAGAAGAACGGTATGAGCGGGTCATTTCCATCTGGAGCAACGCCAAAGACGTCATCCAGGAAAAACTCATGAGCTCGCTCGATAAAATGAACCCGATTTTCATGATGAGCGACTCCGGCGCCCGTGGTAACGCCTCGAACTTTACGCAGCTGGCCGGCATGCGCGGTTTGATGGCCAACCCGTCCGGCCGGATCATCGAGCTGCCGATTCGTTCGAGCTTCCGCGAGGGGCTGACCGTGCTGGAATACTTCATTTCCACACACGGCGCCCGCAAAGGTTCGACGGACACGGCGCTCAAAACGGCCGACTCGGGTTATCTCACCCGCCGTCTCGTCGACGTCGCCCAAGACGTCATTGTCCGCGAAGAAGACTGCGGCACCGACAGAGGGCTTAGAGTCAGAGCCTTGCGGGACGGCAACGAAGAAGTCGAAAGCCTTTATGAACGGCTCGTCGGCCGTACCGCTCACGAAACGGTTCGCCATCCGGAAACGGGCGAAATCATCGTCAAAAAAGGCGAGCTGATTTCGGAAGACCAAGCCAAAGCCATCACGGATGCGGGCATCACCGAAGTCATGATCCGTTCGGTGTTTATGTGCGACACGCCGCACGGCGTCTGCAAGAAATGTTACGGCCGCGACCTCGCCACCGGCGCGGAAGTTGAAGTGGGCGAAGCGGTCGGCATCATCGCTGCGCAATCGATCGGTGAACCCGGTACGCAGCTCACCATGCGGACGTTCCACACCGGCGGCGTCGCTGGCGACGACATCACGCAAGGTTTGCCGAGGATCCAAGAGCTCTTTGAAGCCCGCAACCCGAAAGGTCAGGCGACGATCTCGGAAATCCACGGCACGGTCACGAGCATCGTTGAACAAAAAGATAAGCGGGAAATTACGATCCAAGGCGAAATCGAAACGCGCAAATACAGCGTCAACCTCGGCGCCCGCCTGAAAGTTTCGGAAGGAGACGTCGTGGAACCGGGCCAAGTGCTCAACGAAGGTTCCATCGATCCGAAAGAACTGCTCGCGGTCGTCGGCATGGAAGGCGTGCAAAACTACCTGCTGCGCGAAGTACAGAAGGTTTACCGCATGCAAGGCGTTGAAATCGGGGATAAACATATCGAAGTCATGGTCCGCCAAATGATGCGGAAAATGCGGATTGTCGATCCCGGCGACACCGATGTGCTCCCCGGATCGCTCGTCGACATCAATACGTTCCGCGAAGTGAACAAAAAGGTGTTGGCGCGCGGCGGCAAACCGGCGACGGGCCGTCCGCTCTTGCTCGGGATTACCAAAGCGTCGCTGGAAACGGAATCGTTCTTGTCGGCGGCGTCCTTCCAAGAGACGACACGCGTCTTGACCGACGCCGCGATCAAAGGCAAGCGCGACGACCTGCTCGGCTTGAAAGAAAATGTCATCATCGGCAAACTCGTTCCCGCCGGTACGGGCATGCCCCGCTACCGCCGGATCAAAATCACCAAACCTTCGGAAGAGGCGTCGTCCGATGCGGAATCGATGGAAGAATTGGTGAACCAAGAAAGCTGAGCGTTTAACGTGAGAAAAGACCATGGGCCTTTTAAAGCCTGACTGTTTGCGGGCGCGTTCGCGCGCAAGTCGGCGGCGCGCCCGTGAACAATGGTTGACAACGCCAAGCGCCGGGTGATAATATATCTTAGTGCTCCGAGAACCTTGTTGCTTTGGAGGATGTATGCATGTCTTATGAAAAAGTGGCAAAGGCTGAAAACGGTGTCGTCATCGGCACCAAGCAATCCATCAAGGCGTTGAAAGATGGCCGGGCCAAAGAGGTCATCATAGCTGCCGATGCGGATGCCCACATAACGGAGAAAGTCATTGATCTTGCCAAGGAAAACGATGTGCCGGTCACAACGGTGGATTCGATGAAAAAACTCGGCAAGGCGTGTGGCATCGATGTCGGAGCCGCGGCGGTTGCCTTGATTAAATAAGTCTGTGTACGGGTTGCGCCCGCACATACTTTTTTTGCTCATTTATGATTCGCCTGGATCTGTGGATCTAGAGTTTTTTGAAGGGAGGACAAGATTTTGCCGACAATTAACCAACTCGTGCGGAAAGGCCGCCAATCGAAAACGAGAAAATCGAATTCTCCGGCGTTGAACAAAGGTTACAACAGCCTGAAAAAAACGTTGACGAACCAATTCTCGCCGCAAAAACGCGGGGTTTGCACCCGGGTGAGCACGGTAACCCCGAAAAAACCGAACTCGGCGCTGCGTAAAATCGCCCGTGTCCGCTTGTCCAACGGCATTGAGGTGACGGCGTATATTCCGGGTATCGGACACAACCTGCAAGAACACAGCGTCGTTCTCATTCGCGGAGGACGCGTCAAAGACTTGCCGGGTGTCCGTTATCACATCATTCGCGGGGCGCTTGACACAGCCGGCGTCGAGAACCGCAGACAAGGCCGTTCCAAATACGGGGCGAAACGCCCGAAATCTTAATGGCCTGACTGAAATTCGGAAAGGAGGGGAACCTTATGCCACGTAAAGGACCAGTGGAAAGAAGAGACGTATTACCAGATCCGATTTACAATTCCAAGTTGGTCACCCGCTTGATCAACCGCATCATGAAAGACGGTAAGAAAGGCAAAGCGCAAGCGATTTTATACAATGCATTTGACATCATTCGCGAACGCACCAACAAAGACCCGATGGAGGTTTTTGAACAGGCGTTAAAGAACGTCATGCCCGTTCTGGAGGTCAGAGCGCGCCGCGTCGGCGGGGCGAACTATCAAGTTCCCGTTGAGGTTCGACCGGAACGCCGCATTTCTCTCGGTCTGCGTTGGATCGTGAACTATGCGCGCCTTCGCAGCGAAAAAACGATGGTTGAAAAGCTGGCCAACGAGATCATTGATGCCGCCAACAATACCGGCGGAGCGGTGAAGAAACGCGAAGATACGCATAAGATGGCTGAAGCCAACAAAGCGTTTGCTCACTATCGTTGGTAATCATTCTGGGATAGAAAGGAGAGAGACCCCATGGCGAGAGAATTCCCGCTCGAGAAGACGCGGAATATCGGCATCATGGCGCACATCGATGCCGGTAAGACGACGACGACCGAACGGATCTTGTTCTATTCCGGGCGGATTCATAAGATCGGCGAAACCCATGAAGGGGCTTCGCAAATGGACTGGATGGAACAAGAACAAGAGCGCGGGATTACGATCACGTCGGCGGCGACGACGTGCCAATGGAAAGGCCATCGCATCAACATTATCGATACGCCGGGCCACGTCGACTTTACCGTCGAAGTTGAACGTTCTCTGCGCGTGCTGGACGGGGCCATCACCGTTCTCGATGCGCAATCGGGCGTTGAACCGCAAACGGAAACCGTTTGGCGGCAAGCGACCAACTACGGCGTTCCGCGCATCGTTTTCGTCAACAAAATGGATAAAATCGGGGCGGACTTCCTCTACTCCGTGAAAACCTTGCACGATCGCCTTCAGGCCAACGCCCATCCGGTGCAATTGCCGATCGGTGCGGAAGACCAATTCGAAGGGATTATCGACCTCATCGACATGGTCGCCTATTACTATGAAGACGATCTCGGCACCCGCACCGAGGCTCGCGAAATTCCGGACGACTACAAAGATCAGGCGCAAGAATATCATGATAAGCTGATCGAAGCGGTCGCCGAATTCGACGAAGAGCTGATGATGAAATACCTCGAAGGCGAAGAGATCACGAAGGAAGAACTTAAAGCCGCCATCCGCAAAGCGACCTGTAATGTTGAGTTTTTCCCGGTTCTCTGCGGTTCGGCCTTTAAAAACAAGGGCGTTCAGCTCTTGCTTGACGCCGTTCTCGACTATTTGCCGTCGCCGGTTGACATCCCCGCAATCAAAGGGACGAAAGTCGACACCGGCGAAGAAATCACGCGTAAGGCTGATGACAATGAACCGTTCGCCGCGCTGGCGTTTAAAGTCATGGCCGACCCCTACGTCGGTAAATTGACCTATTTCCGCGTTTACTCGGGCACGGCAGACGCGGGATCTTATGTGATGAACTCGACGAAGGGCAAACGCGAACGGCTTGGCCGTCTTCTGCAAATGCACGCCAACACCCGTTCCGAGATCAAAAAGGTCTATGCGGGGGATATTGCTGCGGCGGTCGGCTTGAAGGATACGACGACCGGGGATACGCTCTGTGACGAAAACAACCAAGTCATCCTCGAGTCCATGGAATTCCCCGATCCGGTTATTTCCGTCGCGATTGAACCGAAGACGAAAGCCGACCAAGATAAAATGGCCAACGCGCTGGCCAAGCTCTCTGAGGAAGACCCGACCTTCAAGACCTACACCAATGAAGAAACGGGCCAAACGATCATCGCGGGCATGGGCGAGTTGCACCTCGACATCATCGTCGACCGGATGCGCCGCGAATTTAAAGTCGAGGCCAACGTCGGGGCGCCTCAAGTCGCTTATCGCGAAACGATCCGCAAGGCCGGCAAAGCGGAAGGCAAATTCATCCGCCAATCCGGCGGTCGCGGTCAATACGGTCACGTCTGGATCGAGTTCGAACCGCTTGAAGAAGGCAAAGGCTTTGAGTTCGTCGACAAAATCGTCGGCGGCGTCGTGCCTCGTGAATACATTCCTGCGGTCGAAGCCGGCTTGAGAGATGCGATGCAAAACGGATTGCTCGCCGGTTATCCGCTCGTCGACATCCGGGCGACGTTGTTCGACGGTTCTTACCACGAAGTCGACTCGAGCGAAATGGCCTTCAAAATCGCCGCTTCCATGGCGCTGAAAAAAGCGCGTGAAATTTGCGATCCGGTGCTCTTGGAACCGATCGTGAAAGTCGAAGTCGTCGTTCCGGAAGAATACATGGGCGACATCATGGGCGACATCACGAGCCGCCGCGGACGCGTCGAAGGCATGGACACCCGGGCCGGCGCCCAAGTCGTCAAAGCGATGGTGCCGCTCGCGGAGATGTTCGGTTACGCCACGGCGCTGCGTTCCGCGACGCAAGGACGCGGCACTTATACGATGGTCTTTGACCATTATGAAGAAGTGCCGAAGAACATCGCCGATGAAATCATCAAAAAAGCCACCGGCGGCAAATCCTGATCACGTCGGATAGCTTGTATTGTATTACATGAATCTTTATTGTAAGCTAAGGGAGACGGGAATCCGATCTGCCTTAGATCACATAATAAAAATTTTAAACTGTACCTAATGAAGGAGGAATATTTTCCATGGCTAAGGAAAAATTCGACCGTACAAAGCCCCATGTGAACATCGGCACTATCGGTCACGTCGACCATGGTAAAACGACCTTGACGGCCGCGATTACGCATGTTCTTGCGAAACAAGGTAAAGCCGAAGCCCGTGCGTATGACCAAATCGACGGCGCTCCGGAAGAAAAAGAACGCGGTATTACCATCGCGACCGCTCACGTTGAATACGAAACGGATAAACGCCACTATGCGCACGTCGACTGCCCGGGCCACGCTGACTACGTGAAAAACATGATCACCGGTGCGGCGCAAATGGACGGCGCGATTCTGGTCGTGTCCGCTGCGGACGGTCCGATGCCGCAAACTCGTGAACACATCCTTCTGTCCCGCCAAGTCGGCGTTCCGTCGATCGTTGTCTTCTTGAACAAAGTGGACATGGTTGACGACGAAGAATTGCTCGAACTCGTTGAAATGGAAGTTCGCGACCTTCTGAGCGAATACGACTTCCCGGGCGACGAAGTGCCCGTTGTCAAAGGTTCGGCTCTGAAAGCTCTTGAAGGCGATCCGAAATATGAAGAAGCGATTCTCGAACTCATGAACCAAGTCGACGAATACATCCCGACGCCGGTTCGTGAAAACGACAAACCGTTCATGATGCCGATCGAAGACGTCTTCTCGATCACCGGCCGCGGTACGGTGGCGACGGGCCGCGTTGAACGCGGAACGGTTAAAGTCGGCGACGAAGTCGAAATCCTCGGTCTCACCGATGAACCGAAGAAAACGACCGTTACCGGCGTAGAAATGTTCCGCAAAATCCTTGACTATGCTGAAGCCGGCGACAACATCGGCGCCCTTCTGCGCGGTGTCGACCGCAACGAAGTGGAACGCGGCCAAGTGCTTGTCGCTCCGGGCTCGGTTAAAGCCCACAAAAAATTCAATGCGGAAGTTTACGTCCTGACCAAAGAAGAAGGCGGCCGTCATAAACCGTTCTTCAGCGGTTATCGTCCGCAATTCTATTTCCGTACGACCGACGTCACCGGCACCATCACCCTGCCGGAAGGCACGGAAATGGTCATGCCGGGCGACAACGTGTCCATGACCGTCGAACTGATCGCCCCGATCGCGATCGAAGACGGAACGAAATTCTCCATTCGCGAAGGCGGCCGTACGGTCGGCGCCGGCGTCGTCTCGTCGGTTATCGAATAATAATGTCCTGCATCGAGGAAGCCGTCTCAAAAGTCCTGAAGAGGGACTGATTTGAGACGGCTTCTCTCTTGATCATTTTGTTTTATGGAATAATTATGGGTATCCTTCTGGTAAAA
>Ga0207867_1000643_pt1 | contig 34375 bp, 32 predicted proteins | sample HigsolmetaAR206D_FD_184838 | JGI IMG/M metagenome (GOLD analysis project Ga0207867, IMG submission 184838) | Ionic liquid and high solid enriched microbial communities from the Joint BioEnergy Institute, USA - AR20-6-D (SPAdes) (version 2) ...
CGTCTTCCCCTAGTTTAGATAATCATTCAATTCTACAAAGAAGGGGAAAATTCCTTTAAAAAAATCATAAAATGGAAAAATTTACGTGCGGAATATGCGCTTTATCCTACCATCGCGTCCTTTATCCTGTTCGTTCCGTTGGTCTTTATCGCATTGTATTTTGGTGCCCCTGTTATCGCCGACGTTATTAAAACACTGGAAGGAACTGTAGTATTTCATATCCTTGAAGTCATTGGAGGCGGTTTAGCTGCAATTGGTATTGCAACAACTATCTATGTCATCGGGCGTCGGGAGTACATTGTCTTCTTCTTGTTAGCCTTTTTCATGAGTGTTATTTTTGCAAGTTTAAAAATCACAATGGTAACATATGCAATCCTGGGTGCATTAATTGCCGCGATATTTGTGCTTGTTAAAAGTGGCTCGAATAATAGAACGGCTTCAACAAATGCAAATGATACAAGTGGTTTTGATGACGACGATGATGACTTCTAAAAGGCTAAAAGAAAGGAGAATTTAAAATGCAGGATACAGGGAATAATTTACCGAAACAGTCAGGTTCAAATCTGGAACCTGAACAAATTACAAATAAAGATGTATCAAAATCCTATTTAAGATGGCATTTTGCGAATGAAATCCCGCACTCTTTTGACCGTTATCTAGCAGCTTCATTATTATGGGCTATGATGCCAATACTGCGTAAATTATATAAAGATGATGAAGCTTTACGTGCAGCATATAAGAGGCAACTGTTGTTCTTTAACACTCAGTTAACCTGGGGCGGAGGTATCATTACCGGTTTAATGTCTTCAATGGAACAAGAGCGTGCACGAGAAGAGTATAACCGTGAAGAAATAAAAATGACCGACGATTTAATGTACAATACGAAGGCTGGGTTAATGGGAGCTTTAGCAGGTATTGGTGATTCCATTGACTCAGGTACGATTCAATACATTTTTATTGCCATTGCCATTCCTTGGGCTCAACACGGTAGCGCCTTGGGTGCACTTTTCCCGTTTATTTGCTTTGCTACCTACCAAGTATTGATTGGTTTGTTTTTCGCGCGCCAAGGGTTTACGAGAGGTCGTAATGCGACTACATTGATGCAAAGTTCAGGGATTCAAAATATCATTGACTTGCTTTCAATCTTAGGTTTGTTCATGATGGGTATTCTGGCCGGAAACTATGTAAAAGTTTCATCGTCTCTGAAGTTTGAGTTATCCGGGCGCGAGTTTAATATACAAGAAACATTAAACTCTATTCTGCCTGGAATGTTGCCTCTGGCAGTAGTATTAGGAGTATATTGGTACTATACGAAGAAGGGTTTGAAAGTTACTCAGGCATTAATCTGGCTAACCGTCATATTGGGTGTTCTTGCAGCTGTTAGAATTTTATAATGAAAATTATTGCAAAGGGGATAGGATGAATGGGCGTTGTAAATCTGGCTCGTGTAGATGAACGGTTAATCCATGGACAAGTAATGATGACTTTATCGAAACGCAACGGTGTTAACTCCATATTCGTGGTGGATGATGTTGTAGCAAAAGATAAGTTTATGAAAGACCTCTATAAGAGTGCGGGCAGTCGTACAGGCCAAAAAACAATTGTAATGACTCTGGATAAATGTAAGTATTATTGGGATGAATATCGTTTTAAGGAATACAGTTGTATACTAATTGCAAAAACCATTGATGTAATGTATGAGTTAGTAAAACATGGGGTTCCGATGAAAGAATTAAATATCGGCGGCATTGCTCAAAAGGATCCCGAGAAAGACTTGCTAGTCACCAAATCTGTTTATTTAAATAAAGAAAACGCACTGAAATTAAAAGAATTAAACGAAAAATATGGTGTTGAAAATATCTATTTTCAAGCAACGCCCTCAGCATCCCGTACCAGCTTGAAAGAGGTATTAAGTAAATTTAAACTATAAAATTTGTTAGTAAGGAATGATATGGATGAACCGACAAGAGCTCTTACAGGATTGGTATGTTCGCTATCGTTTGATTTTTAATAAGCGTTATACAATAAAACAGAAAGATCGTTTCTTGAAAAGCCTATCTGCTGATATCCTTCCATTTCGTAAGGATATTAAACTTGTTACATTTAAATTAAATGAGAAAGATAAAAACGAATACAGGAATCTTTATGTGGGCAATGTAAAAAAAGCGGATACCATTTTCTGTACTTATTATGATACGCCAGCAGTTCGGTTCAGTCCATATCATTTTTTCGATGTAGAAAACAGTAAGAAAAGTATAACAAAAACGATTTTATTTTCTTCCATTTTATATCTTATTGTTGGACTGCTATTTACTTTGTTTGTAGCCATTCCTATATTTCAAGCAAAAGAGTTGGGAAGAATTTGGTTCGTATTATGTATTCTGTTTTACATCCTATATTTTTATTTCTTGAATAAAATAACACGGGGTTGGCCTAGGAAAAATAATTTAATACAAAACACTTCTTCCATATTATTACTTTTGAATTGTATCGCCTCTTTCCGTTCAGAACGGCTGGCGTTTGCTTTTGTGGATGCTGGTTGTACAAACAATGCAGGATTGGAAAAATTAATGCATGACAGTAATGCGAAAATTTTCATGCTAGATAGCGTTGGTTCTGAAAAACCACTCTATCTAGTAAATCCAAAATCCGAGCAATACAGTGTAATAAAGCAGGGAGGGCAAGACGATTCACTAGTTTTAAAGAATGAACGCCTGGTTTATATCATTAGTGGAGATAAAAAGGATAACCAATTCGTATTATCACGAAATGATATTAAGAAAAAGAAATTGAATGAAAGTAATATGAATAATGCGTTTGCCTTTTTAGAGCGAGTCGCAAGGAGGAAACTTAAATGATTGGGATAATTGTCGCTACCCATGGGAAATTGAGTGATGGTTTAGTGGACGCTGCCGAACTTATAATAGGTGGTACAGACAATATTGTAACCTTGAATTTGTTTCAAGGAGACAATGTTCAAGATTTAAATAAACAAGTACTTGAAGCAATTAATAAAGTTGATCAAAATAATGGAGTGATTATTTTTACAGACCTTTTTGGCGCAAGCCCTTATAATCAGGCTACCTTAGCCGTTCATTCACTCCCTGTTGAAAAGCAAGAAAAAATATTTGTTATTACCGGTGTTAATTTACCGGTGTTAATTGAAGCGATCAATCAGAGAATGATGGGCACTCCTATTCATGAGGCAGTGAATTCTATTTTAAATGAAGGCCAGCAGAGTATGGTGGTATGGCCATCAGAAAAAGATCCTCTTGATGAAGAGAATGAAGACTTTTAAGGCAATGGAATATAGTTGATCAGACAGCTTAACTTTCTCTTAAGAAATGGATATTCTTCCCTTTGGTAAGGCTGATTGGAACAAGTTCCAGTGAGGAGGAGCTGGAAATAAGTCTGTACTGTAAAAAATAAATTAAGAGTAATTCTGGGTTCTCTTAATAGAAATAAAGGGTGTGAGCGTTTTGAAAAAAGGGAATATATTAAGCGCTTTAGAAAAAAATGGGATTATTGCTGTTTTACGGACTAATACTGTTGAGCGTGCGATCGCAATTACAGATGCTTTGATTGAAGGCGGGATCAAAAATATTGAATTAACATTTACGGTCCCTAACGCGGATATCGCAATAAGAAAAATCACAGAGAAATATAAAGATCGACGTGATATATTGATAGGGGCTGGCACTGTTCTTGATTCCACCACTGCCCAAATCGCACATCTTTCTGGAGCAGAATTTATCGTTTCGCCAACTTTCGATAAGGGAACTGCCTTGCTATGTAATCTTTATCAAATTCCTTATATCCCTGGGTGTATGACTGTTAATGAAATGAAAGAAGCAATGCAGGCAGGTGCGGAAATAATTAAATTGTTTCCAAGTAACATTGTTGGCCCGGCTTTTGTGAAAAATGTTAAAGCACCTTTGCCACAACTGGAAATTATGCCCTCGGGCGGCATAAACCTGGATAATATGGGGGATTGGATAAAGGCAGGATGCAGAATGATTGGCGTTGGCGGAAGCTTGTTGAAGCCTGCGGAAAACAATGATTTTGCGGGAGTTACCAAGATGGCCAAGGCTTTTGTGCGGGAATATCAATTACAGACTGAAGAACTGAGTAATCAGTACGTATAATTTTGATAAGTATACAGGACAGCACCTCCTTTGATGGATACTCAGGAGGTGCTAATGTTTATTGTGCAATTCAATGGAAGCTTAAAAGACTCGCAGTATAAGACAATTAAGGCAATATATAAATGAAAGCGTATAATCTTAAAAGCATTACTAATCTTCAAGTGATTCACTATATTTCTTTACATTTTCTTGCCGTCATTTTGTTGCCAACTTTAGCCATCCCCATCACAACAACCAAACAAGGCTGCCTGCATGAAACAGGCAGCCTTGGGCTAAATACGATCTATTCGTGCTTTTTCTTTTGTAATCAGTTTGATTAAAATCGGCCCTAAGATCAAATAAAAGAAGAAGTTTCCCGCGGCATGGTAGCTGTCAAACAACAGCCCGCCGAGGTAGTATGTCCAAAATGCAAACGGCCCGCCGATAAACAAATAATTTAATGAAACCATAAAGCCGAATAGGAAGCCGGTAAAAGCTGCATACAGACATAACACGAGATGCGGGATTTTTTTGTATAACTCTTTCTTGCCGAGCAGGCCGGAAAGCACCGCGATACTCCCCCACGCAAGAAATTGCATGATCGCAAACAACCCCATGCCAAGAAACATGTCGGAACCGAAAACGATTAAAAACGCAAGCGCCAAACCGAAGCGGATGCCGAAAACAAACGAACTGCAAATGATGATCACCGTGCATGGCTGGACATTCGGGATCGACGCCATCAAAATCCGTCCGGCCACGCTCAGTGCGGCTAGCATGGCAAGAAGCGCCATTCTCCTTGTCAGCCGTGAAGCGTTCTTCGCTGACTTCTTTTTTTCAAGCGGCTGATTCCCCATATTATGCACTCCTATTTAGAATAGAACCAGACAACCTGATCGCCGGCTTTTAATTTATACGTCCCTGCGGAAACGTTTGGCTCTTTTCCGTTTACTTTATATTTCCAGCCGCTCATGCCGCCTTGATCCCCTTCATACTGGCCGTCAATGCCTTTTACATAGGCCGTTGCACCGGATCCAGAATAATCGACGCTTACACCTTCAGAAGCGGCAGCTGTTTTTAAAACGGAAAATGCTGTGTCTCCGCTTTTATAACTGTATTTGCCGCCGAAAACTGGCCCTTTATAGCCCTTTACCGTTAAAGAAACCGTTTCGGCCTTTGCTTTAGATGAGGCTCCCGTGTTGTCGGAAGCACGGCTGTCATCGGAACCGGACGAAGAAGCCCCGGCTGTCGTTTTTGTTGATGTACTGGATGTGACCGCCATTTTTGTATTTGTGGCAGGTGTTTCATCCGTTTTGCTGTCTGTCGAAGCTTTAGCCTCAGTATTTTTGGAACGAGCGGCTGAATCTTTCACGTTGCTTCCGGATCCGCCCGTATTGCTTTTTTCATCCGTTTTGTTGCTGGCGGCGTCCGTTTTCTTTCCGGATGTATTTTCTTTTGCTGCCGTACTCTTTTCCTTTGCTGCAGTGTTTGCAACTTGTGTTGTTTCTGAATAGGTTTTAACGGTTTTCGATTCAAAATGGAAACCGTCGATCAAAAACCAGGCGCCGAATGCAATCAATAAAACGGCAATACTATCAATGATCATGCTTTTATATTTCATTCCTGCTCATACCCCCAGAAATTTTTTACGGATGATTAGCAGGATGACGCCTGCACCCGCAGATAGGGAACCGACCCAGCCGTGCACAGGAGAAATACCCGTTGTTTTTGTAATAACGACTTTTTTCGGCTCTTGCTGCACATCTTCTGCAGGGGCTGCCTGGTCAGTTGCAGTTGCAGGTTTGTCCTCTTTTTTTGCATTGGAAGCTTTTTCTGCTTTTGCCGGCGTTTGATTTTTGGCTGCGGCCGGCTTTTCTACCGTGTTGGTTTTTGTGATGGTGTTGTTATTGGTAATCGTATGATCTTTCGTAATCGTATTCGTTTTGGTGACGACTTCTTTCGTATTCTTTTCAACCACTTTTGCAGCGGCAGCAGCTGGGCTTTGGTTGGTGGTTTTGCCCGCCGCCCTGTCACCGTCGCCATTACCGTTTGAAGAATTGCCGCTACCTTCACTCCCGGTATTGCTGCTGCCCGAATCCTTGTCCCCGGCACCCGAATCGGTTGCGCCCGTATTGCCGGAATCGGAGCTGCTTACATTCCTGAAGTTATACAGGGTATCTCCTTTGAGAAAAAGGTCATAGGCGACAAGGGCCTCAAAAACTTCCTCTGTTGCAAAATCATTTATTACTTTATCACTAGGCAACCATTTAAAGCCATTGTCGATTTTAAAGTTGTTTAATAGAAAAGAAACAGGGTTGACATGGTTTTTAGTAAATTTGTTTGATGTCGGATCGATACCGATGGATGATAAACCGATAATGGCTTGGGCAGTGGATGAAGAATTGACTCCATCAAGACTTGTAGAAATGCCCGAATTATAATCATAGCCCCCGTTTGATTTTTGGGCTTTCATGAGAAACTTTTTTCCATCACGAATGGCTTTTTTTACAGAAGGGTCATGGTAATATTTTTGATACATGCCCAAGGCGGTGAGTACCATGCCGGTTGAGTCTGCATCCGGAGGGGTCTGCCCGGAAGTGTCCCAGCTCCAACCTCCTCCAACCGTTGCTGCGCCATCATTTATTTTCACTTCGAGATTGACTAACTCAGCCGCGATTTTTGCGGGTGCATTTTCTGCGTTACTTGGAATTGTGTAGTCATCTGTACTTAAAGCGATTAAATCAAAAGCATAAACCGTTGCTGTTGGTTTATCTGCCGGCGAAGTGTACACTTCTTTCACCAGGTTCCTGCCATTAAATTGAGCCGGGTCACCGCCCATTGCTTTAATGGCGATAATCGCTTTATCTAAATCTCCGCGGCTTACATTCGATGATTGGAGTTTATGAGAAATCGTTTTTGTGTAATCTGATATTTCCTCTTTCTGTAGCAGACCTTTCTTTGCCAAAGCCGCCACGACCATATCGGAATCCAGTTCAGATTTCTTAAAGAAATCCGGGTTTTTTTGGAAATAACCGGCTGTATCCTGAATGCTTTCTGTTACCGAACCAGCTGCAAAACTGTGGATTGGAATTGCAAATGCCAAAACAAAAACAATTCCCAGAAAGAGTCTTCTTGCGCTTTTCCCCACCATTACCGCTCTCCTTTCATAAAAAAACCCCTTGTACAAAAGAGGTATACAAGGGCAAAAATTTTTCGCCTATACCTCGTAGGCTTCAAATAAACCGACAGCTTGGGAGAAAGATCTGACTTAGGAAAATTTTTTCCATCACAGTGGCGGGACCGTACAGGAATTTCACCTGTTTCCATCGCCCAAGCCCGTATTTAGATGTCAGTAATTAATTATAGAACAACCCCTGCCTGTTGGAAAGGACAATTTCTGCCACTGTTTCATTGACAAACAAGCGGTGCTGTGCTAAAAAATAAGATGTTAGCACTCTGGTGTTAGGAGTGCTAAAGGGGTATTGCCATATCTATACATATAAAGGAGAGATCGAAGTGGCGGTAAAGGAATTTAAAGCAGAATCCAAACGGCTTCTCGACATGATGATCCACTCGATTTACACGCAAAAAGAAATTTTCTTGCGTGAGCTGATATCCAACGCCAGCGACGCGATTGATAAAATTTATTACAAAGCTTTGACGGATGAAAATTTAACATTTGATAAAGACAGCTACTACATTAAAATTACCCCGGATAAAGAAAACCGAACGCTGACTGTTTCCGATACCGGGATCGGCATGACGGAGACGGAACTGGAAGAAAACCTCGGCACGATCGCGCAAAGTGGTTCGCTCGCTTTTAAACATGACAATGAAATGAAAGACGGGTATGATCTCATCGGCCAGTTCGGCGTCGGCTTCTACTCGGCGTTCATGGTGGCAGATGAAATTACCGTCATTTCAAAGGCTGCGGGGAGCGATCAGGCTTATAAATGGCAGTCGAAAGGTGCGGAAGGCTATACGATTGAGCCGTGCGAAAAAAACGGCAACGGTACGGATATTATATTGAAGCTGAAAGAAAACACAGAGGATGAAGACTACGATCAGTATTTGGAAGACTACCGGCTGCGGGCCATTGTGAAAAAATATTCCGATTTTATCCGCTACCCGATTAAAATGGATGTAACGGAAAGGCGCCTGAAAGAGGGCAGCGATGGTGAATACGAAGAGGTCAAAGAAGAACAAACGCTCAACAGCATGGTCCCGATCTGGCGCAAAAACAAGAGTGAGCTGACAGATGAAGATTATGAGCAATTTTATATGGAAAAGCATTACGGCTTTGATAAACCAGTCAAGCATATTCACATCAAAGTTGACGGCACCGTGCGTTACAATGCAATTCTTTACATTCCGGAAAAAATTCCGTTCGATTATTATACGCCGGAATATGAAAAAGGGCTAGAACTGTATGCGAATGGCGTTCTGATTATGGAAAAATGCCCGGATCTTTTACCAGATTACTTCAGTTTTGTCAAAGGGATGGTCGACTCCGAAGACCTGTCTCTGAACATTTCGCGGGAAATGCTCCAGCACGACCGTCAGCTAAAACTGATTGCGAAAAATATCAAAAACAAAATCAAGCGTGAACTAGCTAACCTTTTAAAAGAAAACCGTGAGCAGTACGAAGCATTTTTCAAATCATTCGGCCGCCAGTTGAAATTCGGGGTGTACAATGAATTTGGCGCGCACAAAGAAGATTTGCAGGATCTCCTGATGTTTTATTCTTCAAAAGAGAAAAAGCTTGTTACGCTTCATGAATACGTAAGCCGAATGCCGGAAGACCAAAAATACATTTATTACGCAACCGGCGAGTCGATTGACCGGATTGAAAAATTGCCGCAGACGGAACTTGTGCTTGATAAAGGATACGAAATCCTTTACTTTACGGAAGACATCGATGAATTTGCGATCAAGATGCTCATGAATTATAAGGAAAAAGAATTCAGGTCCGTATCAAGCGGCGACCTCGGTTTTGAAACGGAAGACAAAAAAGAAACCGATGCCGAGGAAAAAGAAAACAAAGAGCTCTTTGCATTTATGAAAGAGACACTGGACGGAAAAGTGAAAAATGTCCGTGCCTCGCACCGCTTAAAATCGCATCCGGTCTGCTTTACAACGGACGGCGAAGTGTCGATTGAAATGGAAAAAGTGTTGAGCGCAATGCCGAACGGACAAAATGTAAAAGCCGATAAAGTGCTCGAAATTAACATCCATCATGATGTATTTAACGCATTAAAAGAGGCGTTCGCCCATGACAAGGACAAATGCAAGCTTTATACAAACCTGTTGTATAACCAGGCGCGGCTGATTGAAGGGCTCGAGATTGAAGACCCGGTTGCATTTTCAAATGATATTTGCAAAATGATGGCATAAGGAAGCCCGCATATTGCAAAAAAGCCACGGGACATCCAGCAAATCTACGGCCCCCGCGACGGCCGGCATGGTTGCTGTGCCCGTGCCGGTGAGCACCGGGACATTTGCAAACCGTATGGCTGGAACATTTCATGAATAGCAGTAGTTTATATGACGAAGAAGGCTCCATCTGAAAGCAAGATGGGGTCTTTTTGTATTTTTTATAAAAAAGGGTTGCCCGAATGGGAAAGGTGATGTATATTTATAACATATTATTTATAAATATTAACTTTGGCGCACACGAACAATACAAGGGGGCCATCCAATGAAGGAACAGCTTAGACACCATTTGAGTCAAATCGAGTCCAAGCTCTGGGAAATGAGCGACTACTTATATCATCATCCCGAACTTGGCGACCAGGAATACCAGTCTATGAAATTACTCACGGACTTCCTTGCGTCACACGGCTTTTCAGTGGAAAAAGGAATTGTCGGCAGGCCGACCGCTTTTAAAGCAGTTTATGACAGCGGAAAAACAGGGCCGGCAGTTGCCTTTTTATGCGAATATGATGCGCTTCCGGGTGTCGGCCACGGCTGCGGCCACAATATGATCGGAACGATGAGCGCGGGTGCGGGTGTGCTTTTAAGCAAAATGGTTGACGAAACCGGCGGCCGCGTGGTGGTGCTCGGGACACCTGCAGAAGAAACGAACGGTGCGAAAGTTGCGATGGCGGAACAGGGTATTTTCGATGGGATCGATGCCGCGATGATTGTCCACCCGGCCGATGAGTCGTATGAAAGCGGTGAGTCGCTTGCCATGGATGCGATCCAGTTTGACTTTCGTGGGAAATCAGCCCATGCGGCATCGAACCCGGAAGACGGCATTAACGCACTCGACGCAGTGATCCAGCTGTTTAACGGCGTGAATGCACTCCGCCAGCATGTCACCTCCGATGTCCGTATCCACGGCATTATCAAAGAAGGTGGCATTGCCGCAAACATTGTCCCTGATAAGGCGGTGGCCCAGTTTTATGTCCGCGCCAAGGCCCGTGCGGTTTTAAACGAAGTGGTTGAAAAGGTGAAAAGAATCGCACAGGGAGCTGCAATGATGACCGGTGCCACCGTGCAAATCTCCAATTACGAACTAAGTTATGACAATATGATCACAAACGAGACATTGTCGAAAAGGTTCACGGAAAACCTTTTACAAACAAAAGTGAAAAAAGTCAATCCGCCAAAAACCTCATACGGATCCATTGATATGGGCAATGTCAGCCATGTCGTGCCGGCGATCCACCCGTATATCGGCCTAGATGCCCCGGGGCTTGTCGCGCATACAAAAGCATTTGCCGATATGACGGTTACGGACAATGCACATCAGATCTTATCGAGCGGCGCACTGGCTTTGGCTATGACCGGGTTTGACCTTCTCACAAACCAGGAACTTTTGGAAAAAGTAAAAAGCGAGTTTGCGGAAAACGTTAAAAAAATACCGGTAAACAGCTAAAAAATGACATTTATTTTTTAAAATAGGGATCTTTTCAAACATTGCACAACGTGTTAAAATACATTTTGTTGAATAAAGATACTTACCAAGACTGATATATTCATAGGGGGAAACATTGTGAAAAAGATCGTGTTAGGCATCGCAATTGTATTTTCAATGGTGATTGCGGCAGCTTGCGGCCAAACAAACAGCAGCAAAAGTAATACGAAAAAAGAAAAAACGCTCATCATGGGCACTTCAGCCGACTTTGCCCCGTTTGAAACAAGAGACACAGCAGGAAATGTGGTCGGATTTGACGCGGATCTCGCCAAGTATATTGCAAAAGAACTGGGATACAAACTTGAAATTAAAGATATGAAATTTGACGGACTGATCGGGGCGCTGCAATCGCACCGTGTTGACATGGTCCTTTCCGGGATGTCCGCAACGAAAGAACGTGCCAAAAACGTTGACTTCTCCACCCCGTACCATCATTCAGGGGAAATGTTTGTTACGCTAAAAGGTTCCCCCGTCAAGACACTGGATGACTTGAAAGGCAAAACCGTCGGCGTCCAGCTCGGCACCATTCAGGAAGAGGGCGCGGACAAGCTGAAAGGAAAGTACAATTTTACGGTCAAAAAGCTGGACAACTCCACAAACTTAATTGAAGAATTGCTTTCAAAACGGATTCAAGTAGCCTATCTTGATAAATCAGTCGCAGAAGGCTATATCAAGAAGCAAAACCTGGTTGGCTTTGACGACCCGACCTCGAGCTCACCAGGTATGGCCGTTGCTTTGCCAAAAGGCAGCAAATTGACGGCGAAAGTCAACAAAGTGCTGGCAAAAGCGGAAAAGAACGGGAAACTGGACGAGCTGAGAAAGAAATGGAAACTTGACAAACAGTAATGCATGCAGGCGCCTTGCTGAGCAGGGCGCTGTTTTTTCAAAACAAACAAAGTGAGGTGTAAGGCATGAATTTGGATTTCAGCCAAATTGTGCCTTATATTCCTTTTATTTTAAAAGGAATATGGGTAACTTTAAAATTTGTATTTTTTGCGATCCTTTTCGGGTTTGTGCTCGGCACGATTTTTGCCCTTTTTAAAATTTCTCATATTAAAACATTGAAATGGATAGGCGATATTTATACATCAATTTTCCGGGGCACGCCGCTCATTGTGCAGCTGATGCTCATTTATTTTGCCATTCCACAGCTGACCGGTTACGATATCCAGCCGTTTCCGTCCGCTATTCTCGCATTCGGCTTAAACTCTGCGGCATATGTATCGGAGATCATTCGGGCCGGGATCCAGGCGGTGGACAAAGGCCAGACCGAAGCTGCTCAGGCGCTCGGCGTACCGTATTATTTAATGATGAAAGACTTGATTTTACCGCAGGCGATGAAAAATATTTTGCCGGCGTTGATGAATGAATTTGTTTCTCTGACAAAAGAGTCCGCCCTTGTATCGACCATCGGTTATCTCGATTTGATGCGCCGTGCCCAGGTTGTCGGCGCGCAAACGTATCACAATTTTGAACCGCTGCTGTTTGTCGCTGCGATTTACTGGGTGCTTGTCTTTATCCTCACCATGCTTGGCAAACAAGTAGAAAGGAAGATGAAATACAGTGATTAAAGTCGAACATCTCCATAAGCAGTTCGGGCATAATGAAGTTTTAAAAGACATTTCAACAGAGGTCGGAAAAGGGGAAGTCGTCGTTGTCATCGGCCCGTCCGGATCCGGAAAATCGACCTTTTTACGCTGCCTGAATTTCCTGGAGGAGCCGACAAAAGGGCGGATTTGGATTGACGGGGAAGAAATCACCGATAAGAAAACGAATGTGATGAAAGTCCGTTCAGAAATCGGCATGGTGTTCCAGCACTTTCATCTTTTTCCGCATAAAAGGGTCCTGGACAATTTGACTTACGCGCCGATGAAAGTAAAAAAGATGAACCGCCAAACCGCCGAAGAAAAAGCCCGGGAATTGTTGAGAAAAGTCGGCCTGACCGAAAAAGAAGAGGCATATCCGGACAGCCTTTCCGGCGGGCAGAAGCAGCGTGTCGCGATTGCGCGCGCGCTGGCAATGGAACCGAAACTGATGCTGTTTGACGAACCGACATCCGCGCTTGATCCGGAGATGGTCAAAGAAGTGCTGAACGTCATGAAAGATCTTGCCCAAACCGGCATGACAATGGTTATCGTCACACACGAAATGGGCTTTGCCCGCGAAGTGGCTGACCGCGTCCTGTTTCTTGACGGCGGCAAAATTTTGGAAGACAGCACACCGGATGAATTCTTTTCGCGCCCGAAAACAACCCGGGCACAGGATTTTTTGGACAAAGTGTTGTAAAAAAGCAGCTGCACAAGGCAGCTGCTTTTTTACATGGGAATGCCGGCCTGTTAATGAAATCCTTTTGGAAGCCCAAAGAGACATTTTCACCGTTCCCGCTTCCGTCCTCCCGCTACCCCAGACGAAACAGCCGGCCTTTACGTTAAGAAACCGGTGGGAAACTGGGGGCCTATCTCCGCATAGAGCGCGTCTATGTGAAGGAAGCGAGAAAAATTGCAGGTCTTTCTTAACGTAGAGTGCGTCTACGTTAAGGAAGCGAGAAAAACTGTGGTTCTATCTTAACATAGAAGGCGTCTACGTTAAGGAAGCGAGAAAAATCGCAGCTATATCTTAACATAGAAGCCGTCTATGTAAAGGAAGCAAAGCAAATCGGGGTTCTTTCTTAACATAGAGTGCGTCTATGTAAAGGAAGCGAAGGAAATTGCGGCTCTATCTTAACCTAGAAGGCGTCTACGTTAAGGAAGCGAGAAAAATCACAGCTCTTTCTTAACATAGAAGGCGTCCCTGTTAAGAAAGCAAGAAAAATTGCCGGGTATCTTCACATAGAGCACGTCTACGTGAAGATACCCGGCAAAAAACAATGTCTTTCTTCACACGAAGGGTTCTGTAATACATTTTAAAAAGGCAAATCGGAAGCGGGAATAAAGCAAAGCCTCCCGCCGCTCCAGTTAGCCGGCTGTTTTTACCATAACTTCAAGCTCCATTTCCACATTTCCCTGAATGGCCCGGCTGATCATGCATGATTTTTCGGCTTTTTCTGCAAGCTTCCGCGCGAGCCGGACATCGCTTTCGGATGCGTCCGGTTTCAGCACAATTTCTGGTCGGTGGATGATCTTTTTATACGTAAATACGCCGTCGGTCACATCGACGATCCCTTCTGATGCCATTGTCAAACTGTCTTTCTCCAGGCTGCTGCGTTCCATCATCGCCGCCAGCGTAATGATATAACATGTTGCGGCAGCCCCGAGCAACATTTCGTCCGGATTTGTGCCGACACCCGGACCGCCCATCTCCGGAGGAATAGAAATTTTCGTTACCAGGTTTCCGCATGCAATGTTCCCTGTATCATTGCGAAGCCCCGGCCAGTCTGCTTTTAAATGAAAATGATGTTCTGTCATGTGTGACCCCTCCTGTTAAAATTTGCTTTCTGCTGCTGTTTTGTTTTTGCCGGCTGCTGCTCTTCTCCCATGGACGGCATAATAAACGGCAATACACAGGACAACCCAGCCCGAAACCGCAAGATACAGCATCCGGAAATCCATCAAACCGGCAACTGTTCCTAAAAGATAAGGACCGGATCCGCTTGCCAGGTCAAGAAAAATGAAAAACGTCGAAGTTGCTAGTGCTTTCCGGTTTGGTGGCGAAAGCTGAATGGCAATTGCCTGGAAGCTGGACTGTACGGTGCCGTAACCGATCCCGATCAAAGCCCCGGCTGTAAGCAGCATCCATCCGCTGTGCGCCTGGCTGAGCAGGACGAAACCGGCAATTAACAAAATAAACAGCGGGTAAACGACAACATTTGCCCCGCGTTCATCAAACCATCTGCCTGTAAAAGGCCTTGTGATGACGAGCGCTGCTGCATAAACAAGGAAAAAATAAGTGGCGGCGCCGGTTAGTCCAATGTCCTTTGCATACAAAGATAAGAAAGATAGCACACTGGAATAGGCAAGCGTAACGGCAAAAACCGCACCTGAAATCGGCACGGCAGCCGGTTCGAAGTAATCTATTACTTTAAAACGAGCCATTTCCGTAACTTTTGCATGGCCAGCAGCCGGTTTTGGAACGGATAACAAAATGCCAGAAATCAGATCAATGAACGCAATGATGCTTGACACGAGCACGATCATATGAAAATCGGCAAATCGGGTAATCAGAATCCCTAAAAACGGCCCGATAGCCATCGCCAAATTCATACTTGTCGCATAATAGCCAGTACCCTCTCCGCGCCGTTCATTTGGGATGATATCCGCGACAATGGCGCCGGCGGCTGTCGTAATCACGCCGTGCATCGCTCCCTGGATAAAACGCAAGACCATCAAATATAGGAGACTATCAGCTTTAAAATGAAGCAACATCACAGCCAGAAAAACAATTAATCCGCCGACCAGCATCTGCTTGCGGCCGATTTTGTCGAGATATTTCCCGGCAAATAACCGTGCAATGAGTGAAGCCAGCACGAATATTCCTGCTGCAAGCCCTGCCATTCCCTGACTTGCATGGTAGGCGGTTATGACGTACATGGCAATACTGGTCATTAACAAATAAAATACAACGTGCGTAAAAAAATTTGTGGAAGAAATCATAATAAAGTCTTTCGTCCACAATTTCGGTTTATCCAAAGGAAGTACCCCCTCGTTTCTAACGTAAAAAGCAGGTAACTTCATTATAGAACGTTTTAGCAAAAATATTCAATGTGTTTCTATACCAGAAATAAAGGGAGCCGTTCACGTCCCTCCGCATCTTACACCTGACATGATGCACGCTATAGGGTGCCCCGCGCACCACCATGCTGCAAAGAATGCAGCACGCATAAAAGTCTGAAAATCTACCGGCGCAATTTTTCAGCCCAGACGCCTATGCAGCAGAGAACGCAGGATAGCAGTCCTCGTGCATTTTTAACGCAGCGCCATCCGAACAACAGTGCATGTTCAGAACAAGGCATGCAGCCCGCTGCTTCAACATGGCGGGAAACGAAACATACACAATTGTTGCCTTATCTTTTTATTCCGGTGTATATTTAAAAATATAAAAGTTTACAAAGTGAATTGTTAAAAATAGAAAGATTTTCCCAAATTATCTTAAAATAGCATTCTCGTAGGACAAAACCCGATCAGCACGTCTATTCAATCTGCAAACTTCCCGTATTGGATTCAAGATGCATTTTTAACAAACGATATTGAAAACGGATACAGTCGTGTGATTCAAGCAATGGGATCGTTAAAGCTGCCAACTGCTATTATTTCTTTGCGGCAAATCAAAACGAAACGGTGTGCATTGCCGGACAGGTTTTTTCCAGTGACAAAATAGAAAACATTTGTTATTATATGATAATAATCTTTAAATGAATACGAGGATGGAGGCGTCTATATGGATTTTCAATTGTTTCCGGAAGGCGACGGCGCAATCCTGATTGAAGCAGGGAAAGAAATCAACCTTGCAAACCACAGGAAAGTCCGGGCGATCGTTTCATTAATCGAAAATGCGGCGCCTGCGTGGATGATTGAATATATTCCCGCCTACACAACTGTCACCGTTCTGTATGACCCATTCAAAGTTTATGCAAAATTTGGCGAATATCCCTACAGATATGTATCCCGCTATTTCACCCGGCTTCTTGAAAAAGCACAGCCTGCATTCATCCCGGAACCGCGCACAGTCGATATCCCGGTATGCTACGGCGGCGAATTCGGGCCGGATCTCGAAAATGTTGCCCGCATCAACGACCTTACGCCAGAAGAAGTGATCCGGATCCATGCTTCCGGCGACTACACCGTATACATGATCGGATTCGCACCCGGTTTTCCTTATATCGGCGGCATGCCTGAAAAAATTGCAGCGCCCAGGAAAAAAACGCCGCGGCTCAAAATTCCGGAAAGATCGGTTGGAATCGCCGGAAAACAAACCGGGATTTATCCGATCGAAACACCGGGTGGTTGGCAAATCATCGGTCGGACTCCCGTCAAACTGTTCCGGCCGGATCGGGATGGGCCAAGCCTCCTTCAAGCGGGCGACAAAATCCGCTTCCGGCCGGTGAGCCTTGAAGAATACCGGGAACTGGAGAAGATGCCATCATGATTAAAATTATCAAACCGGGCATGCTGACAACGGTGCAGGATCTCGGGCGGTCCGGCTACCAAAAATACGGGGTTGTCCAAAGCGGGGCAATGGATGCTTTTGCCCACAGAGTCGCAAACTTGCTTGCCGGTAATCCGGAAAATGAAGCCACACTGGAAATTACGCTCACAGGGCCGGTGCTGGAGTTTCAGAACGATACATTGATTGCCATTTGCGGCAGCGGGTTCCATGCTGTTTTAGACGGAAAACCGGTCGGGCTATGGCGGCCCATGAAAGTGAAAAGCGGCAGTGAACTCAGACTCAGGCAGGACGGGACCGGTTGCCGCGTCTATTTGGCGGTTTCCGGCGGGATATCCGTTCCGGAAATGCTGAAAAGCAAGTCAACCTACTTGCGTGCGAAGATAGGCGGTTTCAACGGCCGGGCACTCCAGGCGGGCGATGTGCTTGAAACGGGGACCCCCGGGGAAGTGTCCAGGCAGCTGACCGCATCTCTTGAATACCACTCAGCTTGGTCTGTTTCGAAAAACATACTACCGGATTATGGTTCATCTCCAACGATCCGGGTCGTTCCGGGCCGCCACGAGGACTTATTTACCGCAGAAAGTATTGAAACGTTTTTCCGTGAATCATACCGCCTTTCGCAAAATTCCGACCGGATGGGGTACCGCCTCGAAGGTCCGAAACTGACGGTAAAAGCGGCGCAGGAGATGTTATCTGAAAGTGTCAGCTTCGGGACTATTCAGGTGCCGTCCGGCGGGGAGCCGATTGTCCTGTTGGCAGACCGGCAAACGACAGGGGGATATCCGAAAATCGCCCAGGTTGCTTCTGTGGATTTGCCGCTATTAGCCCAGCTGAAGCCGGGGGATGAGCTCCGGTTTAAAAAAATAACGTTGCAGGAAGCACAGTTGCTTTATATAGAAAGAGAAAAACAAATTCGCATGTTGAAGGGAACGATTGCCTACCAGGCGAAAAGGAGGGGCACACATGCCGAGCATTGATCTGAACTGTGATATGGGCGAAAGTTTTGGTGCCTATACCATTGGGAAAGATGAAGAAATACTGGATTTGATCACTTCCGCAAATATTGCGTGCGGTTTTCACGCCGGTGATCCTACTGTGATGCGGAAAACGGTCCGGATGGCGGCTGAAAAAGGGGTTGGGATCGGCGCGCACCCCGGGCTTCCGGATCTGATGGGGTTCGGGCGCCGGAATATACAGATTTCCCCGCAAGAGGCTTATGACATGACCGTCTACCAGATCGGTGCCCTTGCTGCGTTTGCAAAAGCAGAAGGAAGCACCGTCCGGCATGTAAAACCGCACGGCGCACTTTACAATATGGCAGCCAAAGATACGGGACTCGCCGAAGCCATTGCGAAGGCGGTCTATGATGTCAGCCCCGACCTCATTTTATTCGGGCTTGCCGGCTCGGAACTTGTAAAAGCCGGGGAAAAAGCCGGCTTAAAGACGGCGAGCGAAGTTTTTGCCGACCGGACTTATCAACAAGACGGCGCTTTGACACCGCGGCGTGAACCGAATGCCTTGATTGAAGACCGTGAAACGGCGGCAAAACAGGTGATCCGGATGATCAAAGAAGGCGCGGTCACCTCTGTGCAAGGTGAAGATGTGAGTGTCCGTGCTGATACAATCTGTATCCACGGCGACGGCAGACAGGCGCTTCATTTCGCGGCATTTATCCGGCAGTCGCTTGAACAGGAAGGCATCAAGATCGAAAAAATCAGCCATTTGAGCTGATATAAACAGGGTGGCGCCAACTGGAATTCCGGCCGCCACCCCGCTGTAACGGGAGAAGCAGCACAACAGTTTATGCTGTAAAATCGCAGTCTCCCCGTGACCTAGGCTTAATCTCATAACGACTGGCCTATACCTATATATTTGTGAGTCTGCAGGGAGTGAAAATTCGCAACCTCCCCACCTAAAATTCTGTTAAATTGGCAATGGATGGATGAACTAAGCGTTGAAAATGCACAACTTTCCCTCGTAAAACCAGGGCCAACCGGGATAAGCCCACCAACAGAAAACAAGCAGCACAACGGCATATGCCTGATTGGTTTAACAAATAATCGTTGAAATTTACATTCCCCATATAACGCGTGAATTCCCCCGCCTTGAAGATTTATATAAAATGAACTTAAGTTTTTACATCAAGCCCGAGCACCAATTTGCATGATGACTATTTTTTACAAGCAGGTGACAGAGCTGCGAAATGATGTTTATTTTATTTAAAAACAAAAAGTACGGGCGGGGGTTATCTGTATATAGAAAAGGAGTGAACGGGTATGGTATTGATCGGTGTCGCACTGATTATTATTGGATTTGCACTCAGATTTAACCCGCTGGTCGTTGTGACCGTTTCGGGTCTTGTCACCGGATTGATCGCGGGTCTCCCGCTGAAACAACTGATTACGCAATTCGGGGAAGCTTTTACAACAAACCGCTATATGTCCATCTTAATTATTACCTTACCGGTGATCGGCCTTCTGGAAAGAAGCGGATTACAGGAACAGGCGAAACACCTCGTTTCCAAAATCAAAGCAGCAACGGCCGGTAAAATTCTGACATTTTACCTGCTGATCCGCGAAATTGCCGCGGCGCTCGGTCTGAACAGCCTGGGCGGACATCCGCAAACAGTGCGGCCGCTCATCGCACCGATGGCTGAAGGGGCGGCAGAAGCAAAATACGGTGATGTACCGGAAGAAGACAGAGAAGAAATTCGTGCCCAAGCGGCAGCTGCCGACAATATCGGCCTGTTTTTCGGAGAAGATATCTTTGTTGCGGTCGGCGCCATTCTTTTAATGAAAGGATTTTTTGACCAAAACGGCATTAAAGCGGATCCGATTTCGATGGCGCTTTGGGGGTTGCCGACAGCCATATTCGTATTTATCGTCCATTCCATCCGGCTCCGCCTCTTTGACCGGAAACTGGACCGCAAGCTTGGAAAAACCGGAAGCAAGGATGTGAAAAAATGATCATCTCAACTGAGTGGATTTATATCATCATGGGAATCGTTTGCTTTTTCTGCTCTGTCTACACTTTTTTTGATCAAGCAAACAGCAGGCGCATCCCGTCCGGCCTTTTTTACCTGATTTACGCCGTGACGCTCTTGTTTGGAAAAGTGATTCCGCCTTTTTACACCGGGCTGATGGTGCTTGCCATGGTGGCGATTGTGGCATTTGGCGGCCTGCAAAAGGGAAGCTACAATGGGGCAGGTGCGGATGAGCGGGAAAAAAGCCGCAAACGATTGGGAAACCGGCTTTTTCTGCCGGCAATACTCATCCCGGTTTTAACCGTATTGGGCTCAAAATTGCTTGTCAATGTGAAAATCGGCTCGCGTCTTTTGCTGGACCCATCCAATCCGACGCTTGTCGCGCTTGGAGTGGCGTGTATCATTGCCATCCTTACCGCAATGATGCTGACAAAAAGCCGTCCGCAAACCACGTTTAAAGAATCACGGCGTCTTTTGGAAGCAATCGGCTGGGCTGTTGTCCTTCCGCAAATGCTGGCGACACTCGGTACCATTTTTACAAAAGCAGGGGTCGGCACAGTGGTGTCAGGCCTGATTACAAAAGTGATTCCGGAAAATTCGGTTTTCTGGATCGTGTTCGTTTTCTGTGTTGGGATGGCGCTTTTTACGATGATTATGGGCAATGCGTTCGCTGCTTTTCCGGTGATGGCGGCCGGGATTGCGATTCCGTTTTTGATCGAGCGGTTCGGTGCCAATGCGGACCAGATTGCAGCCCTTTCGATGTTCGCCGGTTACTGTGGCACGCTCATGACCCCGATGGCAGCGAATTTTAATATTGTGCCGGCTGCGCTATTGGATTTAAAAGATAAAAACCATGTCATCCGTGTACAAGTGCCAACTGCGCTGCTGACACTTGCGTTTAACATCGTATTGATGTATCTGTTAGTCAAATAGGATGAGATCCATTTAGAGGTATGGGGTAAATCAATACCTATTCGTGAGTAAATGAGAGATCATGGCACTTTAATGAAGGAGGAGAGGAAAATGGAGAAAAAAGTACTCTTAACCGGTTTTGATCCTTTTGGCGGGGATAAAGTAAACCCTGCCCTGGAAGCGGTAAAGCAATTGGACGGAAAAAATATGGAAGGCATTCGCATCGTCACGCAGCAAGTGCCGACCGTATTTCACGAATCGATCCGGACCGCTGCTGAGGCCATTGAACGGGAAAAGCCCGATGTTGTCATTTGTGTGGGACAGGCAGGCGGGCGCACGCAAATCACGCCGGAACGTGTGGCGATTAATATTGATGATGCCCGTATCCCGGACAATCAGCATCATCAGCCCATTGACGTCCCGATTGAAGCGGACGGCCCCGCGGCTTATTGGTCAACGCTGCCGATTAAAACGATCACGAGGCAGCTGCGGGAGGCGGGAATCCCGGCTGCTGTCTCCAACACAGCAGGCACATTTGTCTGTAACCACCTGTTTTACGGCGTCATGCACCATCTGGCAAAAAACAACATATCAGCCCGCGCCGGTTTTATTCACGTGCCTTATATTCCGGAGCAAACAACCGAAACAGGTGCCCCGAGCATGTCACTTGAAATGATCGTCAAAGCGCTTGAAATTGCAGTTTTCGTCTCCGCCACGATTGAAAAAGATCTAGTGGAAACAGGCGGTGCATTGCATTAAGGGATATGAAAAATTGTAGCCGCGCGGATGAAGGACAAAACCGAGTTGGCCGTGGCTGGGGATGTCTTTCATCGAGGTTATGAAGGACAAAAGGCGTTTGGTTGAGTCCGGAAATGTCCTTCAGAGAGTCAATGAAGGACAAAACAGATTTGCTCGCGGCTCGGAATGTCTTTCATCGAGGTAATGAAGGACAAAAGACTGTTGCCTGTATCGTGAAACGTCTTTCACAGGGCCAATGAAGCAAAAAGAAATTCGCCGGTGGCACAAAACCCCTCAAAAAAACCCGTCTGGAAAGTTCATTTCCAGACGGGTTTTTCGCTTTTCTTCCTATTATAATAAAGCGCTGCAGATCAAGTTGATCAGAAATAAAGCCCCTAACAAGATCATCACAGGGTGTAATGTTTTTGCCTTCCCTTCCAGGATTTTCAGAACGGGCCAAGCTACAAAGCCAAAAGAAAGGCCGGTAGAAATACTGGATGTAAAAGGGATCAGCACGATGATCAAAAATGCCGGAAACCAGCTGCTGAAATCATCGAAATGAAGGTCTTTTAACTGCTGCATCATGATGGCGCCGGTAATGACGATAATTGGCGCAATGGCAGCCTGCGGAATATAACCCAAGAGTGGCGTAAAGAAAAGCGATAAGGCAAACAGAATGCCGGCTGTTACCGCCATGATCCCCGTTCTGCCGCCGCTTTCGATTCCGGCCGCGCTTTCTGCAGCGGCAACGGTCGGGCTTGTGCCCAATATCCCCGAAATCAAGCTTGTCGTAGCACTCCCTTCGAAAGTCCTTTTAAAGTTCCTTTTATCGGGGAGGATGCCCTCCAACATGCCCATCGACTCAAAAATGAGGATCATCGACATGGAAAAGACTGCGAGCAAAAACGGGAGAGAAAACAGGTGTGAGAAATCCCCTTTTCCAACAATTGCGCCATAGCTCGTAAAATCGGATAAGGACACATGCGCGGACTGGCTGCCGTGGATGCCAAACAGGATGCCAGCAATCGCCGTCACTGCAATGCCAATCAAAAATCCGCCGTTTACTTTTTTGATAAAAAGCATCAAGTTGACAAAAAGGCCGAACAAGAAAAGAAGGACATTCGGATTGGTGAGAGAGCCGAGCTCGATTAAGGAAGCTTTCCCCGGCTGGATCAGCGCCGCCTTTTCCAGCCCGATTTCAACAAGAAACAACCCGATTCCGACTGTAATGCCGGTTTTTAAGGCAGCCGGGATGGCAGCCGATAACACCGTGCTCAGTTTTGTAAAAGCAACGAGCATGTACAGCACACTGGCCAGCATGGAAATCGCAAGCGCTTGTTGCCATGACAATCCCATATTGACGACAATCGTATACGTAAAAAAGGCATTGACTCCCATTCCGGGCGTTAGGATGATCGGGGCATTGGCCCAAAACCCCATCATCAGGCAGCCTGCTACAGAAGACAGGATGGTGGCAAATACACTTAAATTGACGGGGATCCCGGCATCCGCCAAAATCATCGGATTGACAATGATGATATACGAAATGGCGAAAAAACCGGTCATCCCGGCCGTGATTTCTCTTTTTATAATAGATTTATCAGAAAAGGCCTGCCATAAGGATGGCCGGCCGGAAGACAGCGTACGATCATGATAGAACTGGTGATGAGACATTTTGATTCATTCCCTTTTTATTTGTATGTTCTATTGGCAACCGCCGATTCCTGCCTGTTTAGAACGGGATGTTTGCTACACCTCCAGCCGGCATGAACAGACAGAAACCGTTTTTTCAAACAGCAGAAAGATGAAAAGCCAGCAACAAGTCGGAAAACGAGCGGCTCCTTCGACATCTCTTCACCATCTGTCCAGGTATCAGATAGAGAAGGAGACCTCATCTAAAGAGCCGTACACCCCATCCGCGAACAGGAAGGGTGCACGGAGTTTTTAAAATTTGTTCTTCCGGAACGAAGCCCCCTGGTTTCAGGGAAAATTTTACACATGATCATCCTATCACCATACAAACAAACCGACAAGGCCGGCGCTCAAAAGCGAGACAAGGATACCGGAAAGGATTAAATAGCCTGCATTTTTCGAAATATGGTGTACAGTTGCTTTGTCCGACAAATCTTTAAACGCGCCGATCACCATTCCCAGTGTCGAGAAGTTCGCAAAAGAAATCAGGAACGTGCAAAGGACGGCACGGAAATGCGGTGCGAAAGTGTTGACTTTTGGCGCAATTTCACCCATTACAACAAACTCATTGGTAACCAGCTTCGTCCCCATATATTGTGCCATTTGGAAAGCCTGGTCTGCCGGCAGTCCGAGCAAAAAGCTGAATGGGAACAAGATGATGCCCAAAATCGATTCCATTGTCAGCCAAGGTGCGATGAGCATCAGAAGTTTGTCAATCAATGCGGCAAGTGCGACAAATGCGATAACAGAAGCGGCAATGATCAAAATCAATTTGCCCGCTGCCAGAATGGAGTCGCCAAGGAAAGAAAAGAAAGGTTCTTTTTCTTCTTTTTTGACTTCCACTACTTTATCTTCATCCCGATCGATCTTTACAGGGTTTAAGATGTTGACAACAATAATAGCGTTGATGATATTGAGCGGAATGGCAGAGAGCACAAACTGCCCCGGCACCATTTGTGTATAGGCCCCGACAATGGCTGCGGTAATACAGCTCATCGACATCATCGCCAGCGTTAAATTCCGCTCCGGGCTGTTCTTTTTAATTTGCAGGCTGGAAACCGCCAACGCTTCCGTATTGCCCAAAAACATCATTTCAATAGAGAAAAACGACTCGAATTTCGGCTGGCCAGTAATTTTGGACAAAATCCATCCGAGTTTGCCGATGATCCAAGGCAATACATTGAAATAAGTTAAAATGTCAAATAAAGGAACGACGAGCAAAATCGGAAGCAACGCACTGACGAAAAAGTCCATTTGTTTGACATGCACCCAGCTTGAAAAGGCAAACCCGATACCGTCGTAAGCCGTCTGCACAAGCCAGTTAAAACCGTATGCTGCCCCGTGTACCATGGCGCGCCCCACCGGAAAACGGATTAAAAACCAAGCCAGGAAAATATTGAGAACAACCATTAAAGAAATGGATTTCCATTGAATATGCTTTCTATCCTTAGATAATAAATAGGCGACGCCAATAAATACCAAAATGCCAACGATGTTGAGAAGCAAATATCCGAACATGGCATAGACCTTCTTTCCATTAAGATAAACGACACGTTTATGAAGCTTTCAACATGGAGGCGTAAGTGTGTTTGTACACTTCCTTTTATGCTGAAACTTCAAATGTTTTTGGAAAAAGTTCAAACAAAAACATGGTGGCTGTGTTCTGTTTCACAAAGTGAATATAACACCGAATTGAACAATTGTAAACGCAAACATAAAATTATTTTCAAAGATTAAATTTTCAGTTTACAGGAAAGGGGAGAAAAACCAGGGAGGGCAATGGATTCCGGGAAAAAGAAGAGCCGGCCGATAAACCGGCCGGCAACATTTTTTGCTTACTTTACAGCAGCATCTAAAGCAACGCGGATCATGTCATTGAATGTGGTCTGGCGTTCTTCAGCACTTGTCGCTTCCCCTGTTAACAGGTGGTCGCTGACCGTTAAAATTGCCAGTGCTTTTCTGCCATATTTGGCTGCCAGCGTGTAGAGGGCTGCAGTTTCCATTTCAACGGCCAAAATGCCGTATTGTGCCCATTTTTCGTGTTCGGCGTAGTCATCATAGAATAAATCCGCACTGAACACATTGCCGGCTTTCAAATTCAATCCTTTTTCCACGCCGCTTTCATATGCGCTTTTCAGCAAGTCAAAATTTGCCAGCGGTGCGTAATCCATTGCACCGAAAATTTTCCGGTTGATTTGGGAGTCGGTCGATGCCCCCATGGCCAAAATGACATCACGGATTTTGACATCTTTTTGAATGCCGCCGCATGTCCCAACCCGAATCAAATTTTGCACTCCATAATCCTTCATCAGTTCCGTGATATAAATCGAAATCGAAGGAATGCCCATGCCTGTGCCTTGTACCGATACTTTTTTGCCTTTATACGTTCCCGTAAATCCGAACATATTTCTCACTTCGTTATAACATACTGCGTTCTCAAGGAAATTTTCCGCAATATACTTCGCCCTGAGCGGGTCTCCCGGCAACAGGATCGTGTCAGCAATCTCGCCTTGTTTTGCGCCAATATGTGTGCTCATTTTATGATGCTCCTTTACTGAAATTGTCATCCGTACAAAATGACCGGATGCAGCATGTCTGAATTGTACAAAAGGGAGAAAAAAAGGTCAAACCAAGTTGAATACTAGTGCCAATATAACATGCTCGCGAAAGTTTGTAAACGCAGACATGAAAATAATTTCACAAACCCGATTGCCAAATGTAAAGAAGAACGGTTAAAATAAAGGCAGAAAGAGCTGCTGCATGTTTGCATTCCAAGCCGTGCTGCCGCGTTTCACGATTTTCCACAAAAATTTTATACAAAGTGCTCATTTTTGTATCAGGCCGGGGAGGGGAACCTGATGAAGAAAGAAATGGAGAAAAGCAAGTTAAGCATTGAAGTAGCAGAGCTCTATTATCAACTAAACTACAGCCAGCAGCAAATATCTGAACATTTAAAAATATCTCGTCCGACGGTTTCCAGATTGCTACAATACGCGAGAGAAAAGGGATATGTACAAATCAAAATTGCGGACCCTTTCGTGGATTTGCAGCAACTCGAGCAGCAATTGGCTGAAAAATATCACCTGAAAGAAGCCTGTGTCGCGTTTTCACCTGCATCAGATCCGGCAACCATCTTGCATTATGTGAGCATTCGGGCGGCCGAATATGTAAGCGGATTGATCCGAAACGGCATGAGCATCGGCATCAGCTGGGGATCGACCATCTATGAGGTCGCGGCAAAACTTCCGAAAATGCATGTAAAAGGGGCAGAAGTGGTACAGTTAAAAGGCGGGACAAGTTTTTCGCATGTAAACACGTACGCATGGGAAACGTTAATGCTTTTCGGCAATGCCCTGCAGACGCTCCCTGTCTATTTTCCGTTGCCGCTGTTGTTTGAAAAGGCGGAAGCCATGGAGATCGTCATGCAAGATCAATCCATCCAAAAAATTATCGAGAAAGGCAGGGAAGCCCAGGCAGCCATTTTTACGGTCGGTGCTGCAGATGAAGAAGCCTTGCTGTTTAAACTTGGTTATTTTACTGAGGCGGAAAAAGAAAAACTGATGGAAAAAGCTGTCGGGGATGTGTGCTCACGGTTTATAGACCGAAACGGGGAAATATGTGACACAACGATTAACAAGCGGACGGTGAGCATTGAACTTGCGGAGCTGCGCAAAAAGGAATGGTCCATCCTCGTTGCGGGTGGCAGGCGAAAAGTCCTTCCTGCCCACACGGCACTTACAGCCGGCTATGCAAATGTATTGATTACCGATCAACATACCGCCAAACAATTGCTGGGCATGGAACAGGGATAAAATAAGGGTTTCAATTTCCGGTAAAAGAAGAACGCGTGGGAAAAAACGGTTTCCTCCGTTGTGATGGCCAGGCAATATAGCACACCCGTTGAATTCACGGAAAAACAGGAATGCTAATTGGACAAATGTTCCAGACCGGCCAACTTTTTAGCGAAACCAATGTCGAATAGACGCAACGCGCGAAAAAACAGGCATCCCCAATATCACTGTGTCCCAGATATTGACAAAGAAAAAACAGAGGGCTATGATGGGGGCAAAAGGAAGCGATTACAGCAGGTGAAAACTTTTACCTGTTTTTTCGGAGCTTCCTTGCTACCTGCCGGCCAGCCGTTTTTACAGGTAGACCTTTCACTGTGGCTGTCCTTCTGTTTCACAACGGGCTACCTGCGCAGTGACCAGCATGAAAGCAAGTGATTCTTCAAACTATGTTTTGGCATAAAGGAGAGAACAATAATGGCAGAAAAATTTAAAAGAGTATCGATTATTGTACTGGATTCGGTCGGAATAGGAGAAGCGCCCGATGCAAAAAAGTACGACGATGAAGGATGCGACACACTCGGCCACATTGCCGAAAAAATGAACGGGCTTAACATCCCGAATATGGCAGCGATGGGATTGTCCAATATCCGTCCGGAAAAACCGCTCGTTGGGGTACCGGTTCAGGAACATCCGAAAGCTTTCTTCACCAAAATGCAGGAGATTTCTGCAGGGAAAGACAGCATGGATGGCCACTGGGAAATGATGGGCCTTCCTGTCACGAGCCCACTCCGCACGTTTCCAGAAGGTTTTCCGGATGAATTGATAAAAAAAATCGAGGATTTCAGCGGCCGCAAAGTGCTTTGGAACAAACCGGCAAGCGGCACGGAAATCATTAAGCAGTTCGGTGAAAGACAAATGGAAACAGGAGAGCTGATCGTTTACACTTCCGGTGATTCTGTACTTCAGATTGCGGCCCATGAAGAAATCATTCCGCTTGAAGAATTGTACAAAATCTGCACATATGCGCGAGAGTTGACGATTGATGAGCCTTACCGGATCGGGCGCGTCATTGCAAGGCCGTTTGTCGGAACGTCTGCCGATAATTTTACAAGAACGTCCAACCGGAAAGACTTTACGCTGGAACCAACGGAAGAAACCGTGATGGATTTTATCAAAGATAGCGGGCTGGATTCCATCGCCATCGGGAAAATCAACGACATATTCAGCGGTCACGGGATCACAAAAGGATTCCACACCGAAAGCAATATGGACGGCATGGATAAATTAGTGGACGAACTGAAAAAACCGTTCCACGGCCTCTGTTTTACGAACCTTGTCGATTTTGACGCGAAATACGGCCACCGCCGTGATCCGATCCGCTACGGACAAGTGATTGAAGCGTTTGACAAGCGGCTTGATGAAGTGCTGCCGGAACTGTCGGAAGAAGATTTACTGATTATTACGGCTGACCACGGAAACGACCCGGCGTTTAAAGGAACGGACCATACACGGGAATTCGTGCCGCTGCTTGTCTACTCCCCGCGCTTTAAAGAAGGTCGCGCCCTTCCTGTAAGGCAGACGTTTGCCGATCTCGGCGCAACGATCGCAGAGAACTTCGGTGTCCGTGCACCTAAAATCGGGACCAGCTTTTTGAACGAACTACGCTGAAAAGAAAGGTGACGAGCCATGCGGATGATCGACATTATTGAAAAAAAGCGGAACGGCGGAGAACTGGCAACGGAAGAAATCAACTTTTTTGTGAAGGGGTATACAGAAGGCACCATTCCTGATTACCAGGCAAGCGCCCTGGCCATGGCCATCTATTTTAAGGATATGTCAGATCGGGAAATTGCGGATCTGACCATGGCGATGGTCCATTCCGGGGAAACGCTTGATCTGTCTGCCATCCACGGCATCAAAGTAGACAAACATTCAACCGGCGGTGTCGGTGACACAACAACACTTGTCCTCGCCCCTCTTGTAGCCGCACTTGGCGTCCCGGTAGCAAAAATGTCGGGCCGGGGCTTGGGGCATACAGGCGGTACCATTGACAAACTGGAATCCATTCAAGGGTTTCATGTTGAAATTACGACAGACCAGTTTATTGATTTGGTGAACCGGGAAAAAGTTGCCGTTATCGGACAAACCGCCGACCTGGCACCTGCTGATAAAAAGCTGTACGCACTAAGAGATGTCACTGCAACGGTGGACTCCATTCCGCTGATTGCAAGTTCAATCATGAGCAAAAAAATTGCTGCGGGTGCAGATGCCATTGTTTTAGATGTCACAACAGGCGCCGGTGCTTTTATGAAAAAAGAAGAAGATGCCATCCGCCTTGCTGAAACAATGGTCCGGATCGGCAACCATGTCGGCCGCAAAACCATGGCCGTGATTTCCGATATGTCCCAGCCGCTCGGATATGCCATCGGGAATGCCCTCGAGGTAAAAGAAGCCATCGACACGCTAAAAGGAGAGGGCCCTGACGATTTGACGGAACTGGTGCTTGCACTCGGCAGCCAGATGGTGGTGCTTGCCGGAAAAGCGACGACATTGGAAGAAGCAAGGAAAATGCTGAAAGAAGCCATCGCGAATGGCGCCGGTCTTGAAAAGTTTAAAAAATTTGTCGCCAACCAGGGCGGGGATCCTTCTGTGATTGACCATCCGGAAAAACTGCCGCAAGCGAAATATGCGATCGATCTCCCGGCAAAAACTTCCGGGTACGTTTCCAAAATGGTTGCAGACCAGATCGGGGTTGCGGCAATGATGCTGGGGGCAGGACGCGCCACGAAAGAAGATAAAATTGATTTTGCAGTAGGAATCGTTTTGCGGAAAAAAGTCGGGGATCGGGTAGAAGCCGGAGAACCGCTCGCCACGATTTATGCAAACCGGGAAGCAGTCGAAGAAGTAAAAGAAAAAATATACGACAATATCACCATCTCCGATCACGGTGAGGAACCGAAACTGATTCATAAAATCATTACAGAATAATCGATCCTATTGAAAGGGGAAATTTTATGACGAACCTTGCAGCGTATATTGATCATACCTTATTAAAACCAGAAGCAACCGAAAAAGACATTTTAAATTTAACAGCAGAAGCTGCACAATATCATTTTGCATCTGTCTGCATTCATCCTTACTGGGTAAAATTGGCTGCCAAAGAGCTGGCTGGAACAGGCGTGAAAGTCTGCACCGTCATTGGCTTCCCGCTTGGCGCCACAACGTCCGAGACAAAAGCCTTTGAAACGAAAAAAGCAATCGAGGACGGCGCGGATGAAATTGATATGGTCATCAATATCGGTGCATTAAAAAGCGGAGATATAGAAGCCGTTGAGGCGGATATCCGTGCGGTCGTGGAAGCGGCACAAGGAAAATTGGTCAAAGTCATTATCGAGACCTGCTTATTGACAAACGAAGAGAAAGAACTGGCTTGCAGACTGGCTGTCAAGGCAGGCGCCCATTTCGTAAAAACGTCAACCGGATTTTCAACAGGCGGCGCCACGATAGAGGATGTAAAACTGATGCGGCAAACAGTCGGGGACAAAGCCGGTGTCAAGGCTTCAGGCGGAATCCATACAAAAGCAGAAGCGGAAGCCATGATTGAAGCCGGCGCAACAAGAATCGGGGCCAGCTCCGGCGTAAAAATTGTGAGCGAATCGTAATCGGGGATTCGCTCGTTCAAAGAGCTGGATCGGTGCAAATTGTAAGCGAATAAGAAAGGGAGTGCGAGACATGGATGTTGAAAAATGGGTCAAAGATGCCATTGAAATTCGTAAAGCCGCCTATGTTCCTTATTCCCACTTTGAGGTTGGCTCCTGTCTTGTTACAAAAAGCGGGAAGGAATATTTAGGATGCAATATTGAAAATGCATCATACGGATTATCCAACTGTGCGGAAAGAACGGCTATTTTTAAAGCGGTATCTGAAGGGGAAAGGGAATTTCAATACATGGTCATCGCCGGAGATACGGATGAACCCATTGTGCCATGCGGGGCATGCCGCCAAGTGATGAGCGAATTTTGCGAGAAAGATATGCCGGTCCTGCTCGTGAACACAAAAGGCGACAGGCGGCTAACCACCGTCGGAGAACTCCTCCCCGGCGCGTTTTCCAAAGATGATATGTAAGCCGAAAACAGGCAGCAAAATTCTTGCTGCCTGTTTTTGTGCGGCGATATGCGGGACCAGCATGCGCTTATATGCAGCGGATTCCCGCGCCTATTTGGAATGCATAAAGATAATTCGTACGGTTTTACCGTTTAAGATGGCATTTCGAACGATTTCCCCTCGAAAATAATCCCCCGACGTATTCACCGAATCCAATTTTTCCTTGCATTCAGGCACCAGCCTGTATACAATAAGAAACATAACTTCAGTATTTTTCATAACTTCGGTATTTTTCCATAACTTCGCAGCGGAACCCCTTATACAGGGTCACGAACAAGGAGGAGAACGATGTGTCAAAAGTAAAAAGTTCCAACTTAGGTTACCCCAGAATCGGAGAAAAAAGGGAATGGAAAAAGGCGCTCGAGCAATTTTGGGCAAAAACGCTTTCTGAAGAAGCGTTTTTAAAACGGGTAAAGGAATTGCGCTTAAGTTATTTGGAAAAGCAAAAAAATAGCGGTATCGATCTGATTCCAATCGGTGATTTTAGCTTATATGATCACATTCTGGATACTGCTGTTCTTTTCGGCCTGATCCCTGAACGGTTTCACCATACAAACGGCGCTGTCAGCTTAGATACATATTTTAGTATAGCCCGCGGCAATTCTAATGCGGTCGCTTCCGAGATGACAAAATGGTTTAATACCAATTACCATTACATCGTCCCGGAAATAAACGCCGGCACTACCCCTTATATTACTGAAAATCGTTTGCTCAATCTTTATCTTGAAGCGAAGAAAGAGCTGAATATCGATGGAAAGCCGGTTATTGTGGGCCCTGTTACCTTGTTAAAACTATCAAAGGGGTTTGAAAAGAAGGACTTTCCGAATCTTTTGCGCGCCCTTATCCCGCTTTATATTGAAGTCTTTACCGATCTTCAAACAGCGGGAGCGACATGGGTTCAAGTCGATGAACCCATTCTTTCCACAACGCTTGACAAGAAAGAGCTTGGCTACTTCAAAGAAACATACGAAGCTTTTCATCAAGCTGTTCCCAATTTAAATCTTTTACTTCAAACGTACTTTGAATCTGTTGATCATTATCAGGACGTGGCAGCTCTCCCTGTCCAAGGGATTGGTCTTGATTTTGTATATGATGACGGTGCTAATCTTGCATCACTTGAAAAATACGGATTCCCGGAAGATAAAGTACTTGCTGCGGGAGTGGTGGATGGCCGGAATATTTGGCGCACCGATCTTGATGAAGCGTTACAACAAGTAAATGATCTCCTCCATTTTGTGGATCAGGAACGGCTTTGGATTCAGCCATCCTGCAGTTTACAGCATGTTCCCGTCACGGTCCGCCAAGAAAGCGAACTGGAGCCAGTTTTAAAAAATGCGATCAGTTTTGCGGATGAAAAACTGAAAGAAGTCGTGGCACTTGTAAAAGGCGTGAATGAAGGGCGCGATGCCATCCTTGAAGAAATAAAAGAAAGCAAAGAAGCGATACAGGCATTAAATCACTCATCGCATCGAAACATTGATTCAGTTAAAAAAGAAATTCAATCGCTTGGGGATGACATGCCAAAACGGCCGTTGCCATTTTCTGAGCGGCAAGCGATTCAAGAAAAGAAGTGGAAACTGCCGCTTCTGCCGACGACAACAATTGGCAGTCTGCCGCAAACCAAAGAGATTCGTTCAGCAAGACAAAAATGGCGCAAGGGCGAATGGACGGAAAGCCAATATGAACAATTCATTCAGCAAAATATCGCAAAATGGATTAAAATTCAGGAAGACTTGGACATCGATGTGCTCGTCCATGGCGAATTTGAGCGGAATGACATGGTCGAATATTTTGGTGAAAAACTTCGCGGCTTCGCTTTTACCCGTTTTGCCTGGGTTCAATCATATGGTTCCAGATGTGTCAAGCCGCCGATTATTTTTGGCGATGTTGATCTGGAGGCTCCAATGACCGTAAAAGAAAGCACCTATGCCCAAAGTCTGACAACACGACCGGTCAAAGGCATGCTCACCGGCCCTGTTACGATTTACAATTGGTCATTCGTTCGAAATGATATCAGTCAATTTGATGTCTTCAAACAGATTGCGCTTGCCTTGAAAAAAGAAATTCATGCCCTTGAGGAAAATGATATTCGGATGATTCAAGTAGATGAACCCGCGATTCGCGAAGGGTTACCATTAAAAGAGGAGAAAAAAGGAAAGTATCTTCATGATGCTGTTTATGCTTTCCGCTTGGCAACCAGCTATGTGGATCATAGCACACAAATTCATACGCATATGTGTTATTCAGAATTTGATGAAATCATTGATGCCATCGATCAATTGGATGCTGATGTGATTTCAATTGAGGCTGCCAGAAGCCATGGGGAAATCATTTCCACCTTTGAAGACCATGAGTATGACAAAGGGATCGGCCTCGGTGTCTATGACATTCACAGCCCCAGAATACCAAGTGTGGAGGAAATCAAGACGAGCATTGAACGTGCGCTTCGAGTGATTGATCCTAAATTATTCTGGATCAATCCTGACTGCGGCCTGAAAACAAGAAAACCGGAAGAAACGATTCCTGCGCTTAAAAATCTTGTCCAAGCGACGAAAGAAGTCAGGGAAAAACATTTACAGCTCAAGTAAAAGCTAAAGGATATGGGCCACCATTGGCTCATATCCTTTTTTAAAATAGACATGCTCTATGTTAAGGAACGAGGCCAATTTTGCATGCTTGCTTAACGTAGACGCCCTCTATGTGAAGGAACAAGGCCATTTTTGCGCGCTTCCTTAACGTAGACGCCCTCTATGTTCAGGAACAAGACAATTTTTCCATGCTTTCTTAACGTAGACAGCCTCTATGTAAAGGAACGAGGCCAATTTTGCATGCTTTCTTAACGTAGACATGCTCTATGGATTAAGTCCGTATAATTGTGTAAAAAGAAGGAGTCATTTTATCAACTCTTGGCAACACTGTTTTCAACGACGATAAACTAATGAAAAGAGGA
>Ga0207867_1000663_pt1 | contig 33709 bp, 36 predicted proteins | sample HigsolmetaAR206D_FD_184838 | JGI IMG/M metagenome (GOLD analysis project Ga0207867, IMG submission 184838) | Ionic liquid and high solid enriched microbial communities from the Joint BioEnergy Institute, USA - AR20-6-D (SPAdes) (version 2) ...
AACTAAAAAGGCCCGCCGGTTGGCGGGCCTTTCGGTTCGGGACAGGGCTGAACCCCGCGTGCCGCTTAGCCCTTCTTGAGGTGGCGGCGGCCGAGAAGCTCGGCGATCTGGACGGCGTTGAGGGCCGCACCCTTGCGGAGGTTGTCGGAGACGCACCACAGGGCAAGGCCGTTCTCCACGGTCGGATCCTTGCGGATGCGGCTGACGTAGGTGGCAAAGTCGCCCACGCACTCAACCGGCGTGGTGTAGCCGCCGTTCTCGCGCTTATCGACCACCATCACGCCCGGCGCCTCGCGCAGGATCTCGCGGGCCTGGCGCTCGGTGATCGGGTTCTCGAACTCGATGTTGATGGCTTCCGAGTGGCCCACAAACACCGGAACGCGCACGCAGGTGGCGGTCACCTTGATGTCCGGGTCGAGAATCTTGTTGGTCTCGACCGCCATCTTCCACTCTTCCTTGGTGTAGCCATCGTCCATGAAGACGTCGATGTGGGGGATGACGTTGAACGCGATCGGCTTGGTGAACTTCTTCGGCTCCTCGCGGTCGCCAACGAAAATGGCCCGGGTCTGCTCGAACAGCTCGTCCATGCCCGCCTTGCCCGCGCCGGAGACCGACTGGTAGGTGGAGACCACCACGCGCTTGATCTTCGCCACATCGTGCAGCGGCTTCAGCGCCACCACCATCTGCGCCGTGGAGCAGTTGGGATTGGCGATGATGTTCTTCTTCTTGTAGGCGTCGATGGCGTCCGGGTTCACCTCGGGCACGATGAGGGGAACATCCGGGTCCATGCGGTAATAGGAGGCGTTGTCGATGACGACGCAGCCCGCCGCCGCGATCTTGGGCGCATAGGCCTTCGAGACGTCCGAGCCCGCGGACATCAGGGCGATGTCGACGCCGGTGAAATCAAAGGTGTCGAGGTTCTTGCACTTGAGGGTCTTGCCGGTATCGCCCAGCTCCACCTCGACGCCAACGGAGCGCGAGGAGGCAAGGGGGATGATCTCGTCCGCCGGGAATTCCCTCTCGGCCAGGATGTTCAGCATTTCGCGGCCCACATTCCCGGTGGCGCCGACGACGGCAACACGGTAGCCCATGTCAGTCTCCAGTTACATAATGCGCGTGGGTTATGTCCGCGCGCCCCGAATATTTCAAGAAACGAATTGTTTCTTGTCTAAAATAGCAATTTTGTTGCTCACCTCGTTGCAGAGCCGTCAGGCGGCAAGGCGTTCGAGAATGGCGTCGCCCATCTCCGCCGTGCCCACCTTCCGGCAGCCCTCGACCCAGATATCGGGCGTGCGGATGCCGTCGGCCAGGGTCTGGGCCACCGCCGCCTCCAGCTGGTCGGCGTCCTCGCCGCGGTCGAAGCTGAAGCGCAGGCACATGGCGAGCGACAGGATGGTGGCGCAGGGGTTGGCAACACCCTTGCCGGCGATGTCCGGCGCGGAGCCGTGGATCGGCTCGTAGAGCGCCGGCTGCTTGCCGGTCACCGGGTCCTTCGCGCCGAGCGAGGCGGAAGGCAACATGCCGAGCGAGCCCGTCAGCATGGCCGCCTGGTCGGAGAGGATGTCGCCGAACAGGTTGTCGGTGAGGATCACGTCGAACTGCTTGGGCGCGCGCACCAGCTGCATGGCGCAGTTGTCGGCCAGGATGTGCTCCAGCCGGACGTCCGCGTACTCGGCGTCGTGCAGCTTCTGCACCTCCTCCTTCCAGAGCAGGCCCGATTCCATCACGTTGTGCTTCTCGGCCGAGTGCACCGTGTTGCGGCGCTTGCGCGCCAGCTCGAACGCCACGCGGGCGACGCGGTGGATCTCTGAGGTGGTGTAGACCTGGGTGTTGACGCCCCGGCGCTCGCCGTTGCCCAGATCCTCGATGCCGCGCGGGGTGCCGAAGTAGACGCCGCCGGTCAGCTCGCGCACGAACAGGAGGTCCAGCCCCTCCACAACCTCCCGCTTGAGGGTGGAGGAATCCGCCAGCGCCGGGAAGCAGATGGCCGGGCGCAGGTTGGCAAACAGGTCCAGATCCTTGCGCAGACGCAGGAGGCCCGCCTCCGGGCGCTTGTCATAGGGCTGGCCCGCCCACTTGGGCCCGCCGACCGAACCCATCAGCACCGCATCGGCCGCCCTGGCCTTCTCCAGCGCCGCGTCGGTGAGCGGCACGCCGTGAACGTCGATGGAGGCGCCGCCCAGCAGATCCTCGCTGACGGCAACATCGAAACCGCGATGCGCGCGCAGCCAGTTCACGATCTTCACAGCCTCGGCCGCCACTTCCGGGCCGATGCCGTCGCCGGGGAGAATGAGAAGGGTTTTGGTCATGGTTTCGTCCCTGGTGTGCGTGTTCCAAGGCCTTCGGCCCCGCCTGCGGCGGGCTTTCCGGGGGATTTTCCATCCCCCGGACCCCCTTCGGGATGATCGGGCCGCGCCCTTCATCACGGGTGCGGCCCTGTACTGCCAGGGGGGTGGGGTCAAAGACCCCCACGAAAAGCTCCGCGCAGCGGAAAAGCCGAAGGCTTCAATTCAACGGCCGAGCCCGGCGGCGCCCGCCAGCCACGGTTTGGTGGCCTTCTGGTTGGCCTCGTAGGCGCTGATCCTGTCTTCCATCTGGAGGGTGATGCCGATCTCGTCGAGGCCGTTCAGCAGGCAGTGCTTGCGGAACGGGTCGATCTCGAAGGCGAAGCGGTCCTGGAACGGCGTCGTCACCACCTGGTTTTCCAGGTCGATGGTGATCTCGGCCTCCTTCGCCACTTCGAGCAGGCGATCGACGGCCGCCTGCGGCAGCACCACGGCGAGGATGCCGTTCTTGAAGGCGTTGCCGGAGAAGATGTCCGAATAGGACGGGGCGATGATCGCCCGGATGCCGAGGTCGCCCAGCGCCCAGGCCGCGTGCTCGCGGGAGGAGCCGCAGCCGAAGTTGTCGCCCGCGATGAGGATCGGCGCGCCGCAATAGCGCTCCTGATTGAAGATGGCGTCCGGATTTTCCGAGCCGTCCTCGTTGTAGCGGATGGTCTCGAACGCCCACTTGCCGAGGCCGGAGCGGGTGATGGACTTCAGGTGGCGCGCCGGGATGATGACGTCCGTGTCCACGTTGCGCTGGCCGAAGGGAATGGCCGTGCCGGTGAGCAGCTTGAATGCCTGCATGGAACTGTCCTCCTGAATCTTAGCCGACCAGCTGGCGCACGTCGGTGAGGCGGCCGGTGATGGCCGCCGCGGCCGCCATCGCCGGGGAGACCAGGTGGGTGCGCGCACCCGGGCCCTGGCGGCCGACGAAGTTGCGGTTGGAGGTGGAGGCGCAGCGCTCGCCCGCGGGCACCTTGTCCGGGTTCATGGCGAGGCACATGGAGCAGCCGGGCTCGCGCCATTCAAAGCCGGCCTCGATGAAGATGCGGTCCAGACCCTCCGCCTCGGCCTGACGCTTGACGAGGCCCGAGCCGGGGACAACGAGCGCCTGCCGGATGGTCGCGGCCACCTTGCGGCCCTTCACCACGGCGGCGGCGGCGCGCAGGTCCTCGATGCGGCTGTTGGTGCAGGAGCCGATGAAGATGTGCTGCACTTCCACGTCCTCCAGCCGCTGGCCGGGGGTGAGGCCCAGGTACTCCAGCGCCTTGGCGACGGCCGCCTGCTTGGACGGCTCGGCGAAATCGGCGGGCGAGGGCACAACGCCGGTGATGGGCGCCACGTCCTCCGGGCTGGTGCCCCAGGTGACCAGCGGCGCGATCTTGGTGGCGTCGATGTACACCGAGCGGGCGTATTCGGCGCCCGGGTCCGTCGGCAGGGTGCGCCACCAGGCCAGCGCCTGCTCCCACGCCGCGCCCTTGGGCGCGCGGGGCTTGCCCTGGAAGTAGGCGAAGGTCTTCTCGTCCGGCGCGACAAGGCCGGAGCGGGCGCCCGCCTCGATCGACATGTTGCAGACGGTCATCCGCCCTTCGATGGACATGTCGCGGATGGTGGAGCCGGTGTACTCGAGCACGTGGCCGGTGCCGCCCGCCGCGCCCAGCGCGCCGCTGATGGCCAGCGCCACGTCCTTGGGGGTGATGGAGAAGCCGAGCGGACCCTCGACGCGCACCTCCATGGGCTTGGACTGCTTCAGCAGCAGGGTCTGGGTCGCCAGCACATGCTCGACCTCGGACGTGCCGATGCCGAAGGCCAGCGCGCCGAACGCGCCGTGGGTGGAGGTGTGGCTGTCGCCGCACACCACCGTGGTGCCGGGCAGCGTGAAGCCCTGCTCCGGGCCGACCACGTGGACAATGCCCTGCTCGGCGGCGGTCATCTCGATGTGCTCGATGCCGAACTCGGCGCAGTTGGCGCGCAGCGTCGCCACCTGGGTTGCCGACTGCGGGTCCTTGATCGGCAGCACTTCGCCATTCTCGACGCGCTTGGTCGTCGGCACGTTGTGATCGGGCACGGCAAGGACAAGATCCGGGCGGCGGACGCGCCGGCCAGCGGCGCGCAGCCCCTCGAACGCCTGCGGGGTGGTCACCTCATGGATGATGTGCCGGTCGATGTAGAGGAGGCTGGTGCCGTCCGGACGCGACTCGACAACGTGATCATCCCAGATCTTTTCATAAAGGGTACGCGGGCGGCTCATGATCTGTCCTTCAATGTGCCGTGAACGTTATTTTCTGTCTGGTATAAGGCAAAGAAAAGCCGCGCCAGCGGATTTTCCACCGGCGCGGCTCTTTGTCTTTCTGGCTTTGGTCCGCTGACTTGCGGATCAGGCCTCGCCGCCGCCGGATGCCGGCTTGTCCCGAAGTTCGGCAATACGGGCGGATTTGCCCGAGCGCTGACGCAGGTAGTAAAGCTTCGCGCGCCGGACGTCGCCACGGCGGACCACTTCGATCGAATCGATCACCGGGCCATACAGCGGGAACACACGCTCCACGCCTTCGCCGAACGAAATCTTGCGGACGGTGAAGCTCGAGCCCAGGCCCTTGTTGGAGCGGGCGATGCACATGCCCTCGAAGTACTGAACGCGGGTGCGGTCGCCTTCCTTCACGCGCACGCCCACGCGCAGCGTGTCGCCCGCGCGGAACTGCGGAATGGCCTTGCTCTCGGTGAGCTTGGCAATCTGCTCTTTCTCGAGCTTTTCGATCAGGTTCATGGTCCTGTCCTTACCTTCTCAAGCTGCTCGCCAGAGGGCGACCGTGCTGATCCCCGACAGCCCCTACCGGCCCTTGCGCGCCAGGTAGGTCTCCCAGAGATCCGGCCGCCATAGCCGGGTTCTCTCCTCCGCCTGGGCCCTTCGCCAGGCGGAGATCCGCGCATGATTTCCGGAGAGCAGCACCTCCGGGATCGTGCGCCCCTCCCACTCGCGTGGTCGGGTGTAGTGCGGATACTCCAGGAGCCCGTCCCAGGAGGCATCCACACTGAAACTCTCTTCGGACTCGCTTTCCGCCGCACCCATGACGCCGGGCAGCAGGCGGACCACCGAGTCCAGGATCACCATTGCCGCCATTTCGCCGCCGGAGAGCACATAGTCCCCGATCGAGACCTGTTCGATTCGGGCGCCGTTGCTGAACGTGTGCTCGAACACCCGCTCGTCGATGCCCTCGAACCGGCCGCACAGCAAAATGACACCCGGCCCCTCGCTCAAGGCCTTGACCCGGCGTTGAGTCAGAGGCGTGCCCCGAGGGGTCGGTGCAATCACCGGAACATCCGGCTGCGCTGCAATGGCTGCCTCGACGCTACGGCCCACCACATCGGCCCGCATGACCATGCCGGGGCCTCCGCCGGCGGGCGTGTCGTCGACGGATCGGTGCTTATCGCTCGCAAAATCCCGGATGTCCAGCGTTTTTAGGGACCACAGACCCCTGGAAAGCGCTGTCCCCGCCAGGCTGTGGCCGAGCGGGCCGGGAAACATGTCCGGCAGGATGGTCAGCACGGTGGCGGCAAAGGTCATGGGGTCTTCTCTTGGTGTCCTCAAGCGGGTTCCTGTTAGCGGCAAGGGCGCCCATTGACCAGCCCCGCATGACCGGCCCCGGGGGCGGGCAAGCGGGGCGGAACGGCGGCGGAATGGGGCTAAGTCCTTGTTTATACGGCGTTCAGCCATTCGTCGGCCCAGACGAACGACCCATCCGGTGGTCGTATGCAAGCGGCGGTCCATCCGGTTCGGGTGGGTCGAACGGGGGAGGGGACGGTTTCTGCTCACGGGCGACGGGCTCGGCCATACGTCCGGCCCGCCCTTTGCGTCTCATGACACCAGTCAACGGAGAGTACACGATGATCACGTTGAAAACCGCCCTCTTTGCCGGCGTTGCGGGCCTCCTCCTGGCCTCGGGCGCGGCCCATGCCCAGTCCTCCGCCACCCCGGACGAGGCGCCGCCGACCGTCACGCAGGACCCCACGCCGGGCACGCCGTCCCCGGGCACGACGGCGCCGGACCGGGTGCCGGGCACCACGCCGGGGGCGCCGACGCCGGGTGCTCCCTATGCGACCGACCCATACGGAAACATCAACCCCGAAGCCGGCTTCCCCGACTCCGCCACCACGCCGGACGTGCAGCAGACTCCCGAGCAGAAGCGCCGGGCAGCGCTGCAGCGCCAGGCCGAGGATGAGCGCGACAGGGAGCGCCAGCAGCAGGAGGGAGAGGGGCCGGAAGAGGGCCCGAAGGCTTGACCGGGAGGGTCCGGTCAGGCTGACCAGATATCCGTGTAACGGCCTGACGTTTCAGGCCACAGCCATCAGGCGAGAAAGGCCGGGTCGATCACGATCCGGCCTTCGTCCTGCAGGACATCGGGCACGGCGTCGTCGATGAACGGCACCAGGTGGGTCTTGCCCGCCGTGGTGCGGATTTCGAGCAGGTCGCTCGATCCGTAGTTGGGAATGGCCACCACCTCGCCGATCACGGCGCCATCCGGGGTGACGGCGGTCAGGCCGATCAGGTCGATCTGGTAGAATTCGCCCTCCTCCGGCGCGGGCAGGGCCTCGCGGGGGATGGAGAGTTCAACGCCGCGCATCTGTTCGGCGGCGGTGCGGTCGGTGATTTCCCGGAACCGGGCAATGACACCATTGGGCTGGACGCGGACCTTGACCACCGTGAGCGTGCGGTTGCCCGCGTGCAGGGTCTTGTAGCGCTCCAGCCCCCCGGGATCATCGGTGAAGGGGCGGATGCGCACCTCCCCTTGCAGGCCTTGCGGGCCGGTGATGACCCCCAGGAGAATGGATTTTCCGGCGGGCGGGTTGCCGGCCGTTCGCCCGGTATCGTCTCCCTTGCGGGGGGCTTCGTCGCGAACGGCCATGCAACTCTACTCCGTCTGGAATGCCGGGCGATGCTTACTCGGCAGCGCCTTCGCCAGCAGCCTCGGCGGCAGCCGCAGCAGCGGCGGCGGCCTTCTCGGCACGCTCCTCGGCGCGCTCCTTGGCCTTCTGACCCGGCTCACCCTTCTTCGGGTTGTTGCGGGCCGGACGCTTGGCAACGCCGGCGGCGTCCAGGAAGCGCAGGACGCGGTCGGTCGGCTGGGCGCCCTTGGACAGCCACTCCTTCGCCTTCTCGACGTCGAGCTTCACGCGCTCCGGGTTGTCCTTCGCCAGCAGCGGGTTGTAGGTGCCGATCTTCTCGATGAAGCGGCCATCGCGCGGGGAGCGCGAGTCGGCCACGACGATCCGGTAGTACGGGCGCTTCTTGGCACCGCCGCGCGCCAGACGAATTGAAAGAGCCATGGGTTCGTTTCCTTCCTAACGTGTCGAGCCTGTCGTATTCGGTCCGCGCCGTGGCGCGGTGCGCCGTCCTTCCCGCGACAGGTGCCGGTCGGACGGCGGGTGTTCGCCTATTTCTTGATAAATTTCTGCCAGCCCGGCGGCAGCTTGGGGCCGCCAAGGCCCGGCATGCCGCCCGGAAGGCCCCCGGGCAGACCCGGCAGCATCCCGCCGGGAAGGTCGCCGCCCGGCATGCCGCCCGGCAGACCCCCGGGCAGGCCTTTCGCGCCCTTGCCGCCGAACAGGCCGGCGAGCGCGCCGAGGCCGCCCATCTTCTTGATCTTCTTCATCGCCGTGGACATGTCCTGATGCATCTTCAGGAGCTTGTTCACGTCCTGCACCGTGGTGCCGGACCCCTTGGCGATGCGGATCTTGCGCTTGGCGTTGATGAGCTCGGGCTTGGCCCGCTCCTTCGGTGTCATCGAGAGGATGATCGCCTCCAGCCGGTTCAGCGCCTTGTCGTCCACGCCCGCGGCGTCGATCTGCTTCTGCATCTTGCCGAGGCCCGGCAGCAGGCCAATCACGCCCTTGAGGCCGCCGATGCGCTTCATCTGCCGGAACTGCATCCGCAGGTCGTCCATGTCGAACTTGCCCGCCGCCATCTTCTTGGCGAGCTTCTCGACCTCGTCCGCCTCCACGGCTTCCGCCGCCTTCTCGACCAGGCTGACCACGTCGCCCATGCCGAGGATGCGGCCCGCCACGCGGGAGGGGTTGAATTCCTCAAGCTGATCCAGCTTTTCGCCGACGCCGACGAACTTGATCGGCTGGCCGGTGACCGCGCGCATGGAAAGCGCCGCACCGCCGCGGCCGTCGCCGTCCATGCGGGTCAGCACCACGCCGGTCAGGCCCACCTGATCGGTGAACTGGCGGGCGACGTTCACCGCGTCCTGACCCGTCAGCGCATCGACGACCAGCAGCGATTCCTGGGGATTCGCCTCCGCCTTCACGGCGGCCAGCTCCGCCATCAGCTGGGCATCGATGTGCAGGCGGCCCGCCGTGTCGAGCATCAGCACGTCGAAGCCCTGAAGCCGTGCCGCCTGAAGCGCGCGCTTGGTGATGTCCACCGGCATCTGGCCGGGGATGATCGGGAGCGTGGCGACGCCGATCTGCTCGCCCAGCACCCGCAGCTGCTCCTGCGCGGCCGGACGCTGCACGTCGAGCGAGGCCATCAGCACCTTCTTGCGCTCGCGGGTCTGCAAGCGGCGGGCGATCTTGGCGGTGGAGGTGGTCTTGCCCGAGCCCTGAAGGCCGATCATCATGATGACGGCGGGCGGGGTGACGTTGATGTTGAGCTTGCCGGCCTCGGCCGCTTCCTCGCCGCCCAGCATCTCGACCAGGGCGTCGTTGACGATCTTGACGACCATCTGGCCCGGCTTGACCGACTTGATGACTTCCTGGCCGATCGCGCGCTCGGTGGCCCGGGCCACGAAATCCTTCACCACGGGCAGGGCAACGTCCGCCTCGAGAAGCGCCACGCGAACCTCGCGCATCGCCTCCCTGACATCCGCCTCGCTCAACGCTCCACGGCCGGTCAGCTTGTCGAAAACCGATCCCAGCCGTTCGCTCAGAGACTCGAACATGCCCGTTCCCCGTCTGGCCCTTGTCCGTCGCCGGCCAGGACCGTTTGCACAAAACACGTATGGCGCCGGTGGGCGAAACCTCGCTGACCGGCGGGCATCCGTGGATGCTTAAAAATGTACCGCTTCTTTGGAAGCCTGCTGGCGATACACCTCTCCACCCATGGAGTCAATGTGCGGGGCGTCAATGTGCGGGGAAGCGCCCGGGTGCGATACAAGGCAGGGCGTGGGTTAGGCAGGGCGTGGGGGAGGAGAGGCCGGCACCGGCATGAAAAGACCCTGCGAGACAGGAACCCGCAGGGTCTTGGTCGAAAGGAGGCCATTCGCATGACCATCTGGATGTGGAACAGATTAAGCCATTTTCCTGTCGGCGCAACGGCCGAGTGGTCGAATATGAGACGCATTTCTTTCGATCATCTGTCTTAAATTACTTTAATTACAATGACATACGACCATAACATCCTTGCGAAGGCCCGCTTCGCCTGCTCCCATGCTCTGACCCGGCTGGCTGGTTGACAGGACGGCGGCGCGTCTGCCGGCAACCACCAGGATCCGTGCTCTTGCATCAAGACAAGGGGCGGAAATCGACGGGTTGGAAAGGGGGGAACCATGAAGCATGGTTAATCTGGATCTGCTGGCGGTGATGATCTCACTGCTGGCGTTGCTGATCGCGGCTGTCCGTCTCGGGCAGTCGCTTGAGCGGCGTCGCAGGGATTAGCCTGCCAGCGGGGGAAGGGCCGGGCGGCGAGCGGACGCGCCGGACGCCGCCCGGCGTCCCTTGGCGGGTTACGCGCCGCCGAAGTACCGCCGCAGCCGGGCGACGCCCTCGTCCAGCACCACGTCCTGCTTGGCGAAGCAGAAGCGGATGAGACGGTGGGGCCAATCCCCCTCCACGAAGGGACTCAAGGGGATGGTGGCGACGCCCGCCTCGGCCACCAGCCGCCTGGCGAAGGTGACGTCATCCTCGCCCGAGAGCCGGGAGTAGTCGCAGGTGAGGAAGTAGGTGCCCTCGGTGGGCAGCACGTCGAAGCCGAGGGCGGCGAGCCCGGCGGCGAGCCGGTCGCGCCGCGCCTGCATGTCGGCAACGAGGCCGGCGTAATAGCTGTCGTCCTTCCCGAGCCCGTAGGCGACGGCAGCCTGGAGGTTGGGCGGCGTGGTGAAGGTGAGGAACTGGTGGACCTTGGCCACCTGGTCGATGAGCGCGGGCGCGCCCGTCACCATGCCCACCTTCCAGCCCGTGAGGGAAAAGGTCTTGCCCGCCGAGGCGATCTTGAGGGTGCGCTCCGCCATGCCGGGGAAGGTGATGAGCGGGCGATGGCGCCTGCCGTCAAAGACGAGGTGCTCGTAGACCTCGTCCGACACCACGAGGAAATCGTGGGTGGCGGCGAGGCGGGCGAGCATGGCCAGCTCCTCATCCGAGAACACCCGGCCCACCGGGTTGTGCGGCGTGTTGAGGACGAGCAGCCGGGTCTTGTCCGTGATCAGCGCGGCGAGCCTGTCTTCCTCCAGCCGCCAGTGGGGCGGGTCGAGCCGGAGAAAGCGCGGCGTCGCCCCGGTGTTGCGGATGATCGGCAGGTAGGAATCATACGCCGGTTCGATGAGAATGGCCTCGTCGCCCGGGCTCAGGAACGCCATCAGCGAGGCGGTCAGCGCTTCCGTCGCGCCGGAGGTGACAAGCACCTGCCGGTCCGGGTCTACCGCCAGGCCATAGAACCGGGCCTCATGGTCCGCCACCGCCTGCCGCAGGGCGGGCAGGCCGCGCATGGGCGGATACTGGTTGGAGTGTTCCATCAGCGCGCGGGCGGCGACGGCGCGCACGTCCTCCGGCCCGTCCGTGTCGGGGAAGCCCTGGCCCAGGTTGACCGCGCCGTGCTCGCTGGCGAGCGCCGACATCACGGTGAAGACGGTGGTGCCAAGGGCGGCGAAAGTGGCGTTGGGAGTGATGCTCATGGGGGCACTCTAGCCGGGTTTTGTCCGTTTTGCAGGGGGCGTCGGGCCTTCTCCCGCTGTCGCCGACTGGACAGTTGCCAGGCGGCGGCATAAAGCGGTGTGCCATGACACACGCTGCTTCCACCCTCTGGCCGTTCCGCAAGATGCACGGCCTTGGCAATGACTTCGTGATCTTCGATGCGCGCGAGCGCAGCCTGCCGCTCACGGCCGACATGGTGCGACGGCTGAGCCACCGCCAGACCGGCATCGGCTGCGACCAGCTGATCGTGATGGAGCCGTCGGAGTCGGCGGACGTGTTCATGCGGATCTACAATGCGGACGGCAGCGAGGTCTCCGCCTGCGGCAACGCTACCCGCTGCGTCGCCTCGCTGGTGGGCAGCGAGGCGGTGGAAATCCAGACCAAGGTGGGCGTGCTCAAGGCATCGCTGAACGACGGCACGGCGACGGTGGACATGGGGACGCCCCGCTTCGGCTGGGACGAGATTCCGCTCTCCATGCCGATGGACACCCTGTCCATGCCGGTGGGCTGGGAGCTGCTGGGCGCGCCCTCGGCGGTGAACGTGGGCAACCCGCATGTGATCTTCTTCGTCGAGAACACGGACAAGGTGGACCTGGGCCGCCTCGGCCCGCTCATCGAGCGCGACCCGCTGTTCCCGGAGCGGGTGAACGTCAACGTCGCGCAGGTGCTGGCGCGCAACGAAATCCGCTTGCGGGTGTGGGAGCGCGGCGCGGGGCTGACGCTGGCCTGCGGCACCGGCGCGTGCGCCACCGTTGCGGCGGCGGTGCGGCGTCGTCTGACCGAGCGGCGGGTGACCGTGCATCTGCCGGGCGGCGTGCTGAACATCGAGATCACCGACGACAACCGCATTCTGATGGGCGGCCCTGTCGCCACGGCGTTCACCGGACAGGTTGATCTGGCGCTCTACGCCTGACAAGAGGCCGATTTTACGGTATGAGCGCGCCATGACCGCGCTTCAGCCCCATTTCCGCAAGGCGCGCGGCGCCGGTGACTCCGGCGTCGACGCCCATGACCAGGCCGAGACTTCGGCGCCGCAGACGCATGTCTCGGGCACGGGGGCGAAGATCGTCACCTTCGGCTGCCGCCTCAACACCTACGAGTCCGAGGCGATGCGGGCGCACGCGGACGCCAGCGGCGACCCCAACCTGGTGGTGGTGAACACCTGCGCGGTAACGGCCGAGGCGGTGCGTCAGGCGCGCCAGCAGATCCGCAGGATGAAGCGCGAGAACCCGGCGGCGAAGATCATCGTCACCGGCTGCGCGGCGCAGATCGAGCCGGAGACCTTCGCCAGCATGGGCGAGGTCTCGCGCGTGCTCGGCAACATGGAGAAGTTCGACCCGAAGAACTTCCGCTTCGACGACGGCTCCAACGCCTATGTGCGCGTCAACGACATCATGAGCGTGAAGGAGACGGCGGGCCACCTGATCGACGGCTTCGCCGAGCGGGCGCGCGCGTTCGTCGAGGTGCAGAACGGCTGCGACCACCGCTGCACCTTCTGCATCATCCCCTACGGCCGGGGCAATTCGCGCTCCGTGCCCGCGGGCGTGGTGGTGGAGCGCATCAAGCGGCTGGTGGACAACGGCTTCAAGGAGGTGGTGCTGACCGGCGTCGATATCACCTCCTTCGGGGCCGATCTGCCGGGCAAGCCCACCCTCGGCAACCTGGTGCAGCGCATCCTCAAGCTGGTGCCGGACCTGCCGCGCCTGCGGCTGTCCTCCATCGACTCGATCGAGGCGGACGAGGCGCTGATGGAAGCGATTACCGGCGAGGCGCGGGTGATGCCGCACCTGCACCTGTCCTTGCAGGCGGGCGACGACATGATCCTGAAGCGCATGAAGCGCCGCCACCTGCGCGATGACGCCATCCGCTTCTGCGAGACTGTCCGCGCCCGGCGGCCGGAGGTGGCCTTCGGCGCGGACCTGATCGCCGGCTTCCCCACCGAAACCGAGGACATGTTCGAGAACACCCTGCGGCTGGTGGAGGAGTGCGGCCTGACCTACCTCCACGTGTTCCCCTACTCGGAGCGGGCCGGAACGCCCGCTGCCCGTATGCCGCAGGTGGACAAGCACGTCCGCAAGCAGCGGGCGGCGCGTCTGCGCGCGCTTGGCGAGGCCCGTCTGGCGGCCTATCTGAACAGCCAGGTGGGACAGCGGGCCGATGTTCTGGTGGAAACGGTCGAGGCGGGCATGGCGTCCGGTCACACGCCCGGCTTCGCGCCGGTGCGGTTTGCGGCGGCGGACGAGGGCGCGGTGACGCCGGGGGCGATCGTGCCGGTGGAGATCACGGGCATGGATGGAAATCATCTGCAAGGCAGGGTTGCGTGAGCGAAGAAACAACCGAAACGACGGGCGAAAAGAAGGGCTGGTTCGGCCGCCTGCGGCAAGGGCTGTCCCGTTCGGCAGAGAAGCTGACCTCGGGCATTACGGGCCTGTTCACCAAGGCCAAGCTGGACGCCGAGACGCTGGAAGAGCTGGAGGAGTGGCTGATCGCCTCGGATCTGGGCATCGCCACGGCCTCGGAAGTGTGCGAGCGGCTCCGCCGCGAGCGCTACGAGAAGGACATCACCGCGGAGGAAGTGCGACAGGTGCTGGCCGACACGGTGGTCGAGGTGCTCGATCCCGTCGCCAAGGCGCTGGAGATCCGGCGTGACCTGAAGCCGCACGTGGTGCTGGTGGTGGGCGTCAACGGCTCGGGCAAGACCACCACCATCGCCAAGCTGGCCTCGCTCTATCAGGAGCAGGGGCTGAAGGTGATGCTGGCGGCGGGCGACACCTTCCGCGCGGCGGCCGTCGAGCAGCTTCAGGTGTGGGGCCAGCGCATCGGCGCGCCGGTCATCACCACCAAGGTGGGCGGCGACGCGGCGGGCCTCGCCTATGGCGCGCTCGAAAAGGCGAAGGCGGAGGGCTACGACCTCCTGCTCATCGACACGGCGGGCCGGCTCCAGAACAAGAGCCACCTCATGGACGAGCTGGCCAAGATCCGCCGCGTCATCACCAAGCTGGACCCGGAGGCCCCCCACGATACCCTGTTGGTGCTGGACGCGACCACCGGTCAGAATGCGCTGAACCAGATCGAGGTCTTCCGCAACGTAGCGGGTGTGACCGGCCTCGTGATGACCAAGCTGGACGGCACGGCGCGCGGCGGCGTGCTGGTGGCGGCGGCGGAGAAGTTCAAGCTGCCGATTCACGCCATCGGCGTCGGCGAGAAGATCGGCGATCTGCGGCCGTTCGAGCCGCGCAGCTTCGCGCGGGCGCTGGTGGGCCTGGAAGGATAACGCATGGCGAGCGAACACAAGGACCCCGTGCTGATGCCGGACCCGGAGGCAACCCCGGTGCCGGTGGTGGACAGCAAGACCCCCCAAAGCCCGTGGGTCCGTCTCGCCATCGATTTCGTGCCGCTGCTGATCTTCTTCGGCGTGAACAGCTGGCTTGGCATCTACTGGGCGACGGGCACCTTCATGGTAGCCATGATTGCCTCCATGGTCGCCTCGCGGGTGCTGCTGCACGAAATCCCGAAGATGCTGTGGGTGAACGCCGCCATCGTGCTGGTGTTCGGCGGCCTGACCCTGTGGCTGCACAACGATGTCTTCATCAAGATCAAGCCGACCATCCTCTACTCCATGTTCGCCGTCATCCTGTTCTGGGGGCTGATCACCGGCCGCCCGGTGCTCAAATCGGTTCTGGAGGCCGCCTACCCGGCGATGAAGGACGAAGGCTGGCGGCTGCTGACCCGCAACTGGGCCTGGTTCTTCCTCGCCATGGCCGTGCTCAACGAGGCGGTGTGGCGCAATGTCTCCACCGACACCTGGGTCACGTTCAAGGCCTGGGCGGTGCTGCCGCTCTCCATGCTGTTCGCCATCACCCAGGCGCCGATCATGACCCGCTACGCGGCGGACGAGGACAAGGGCACGTCGGATACGCCGAAGTCCTGAGGCGCGAAGCGTAGGGCATGATGTGTCTTGCAGGGGTCTTGGACCCCTGCACCCCGTTCGTATTCAACGGACGCGCCCCGTATGCACCGCGTGCGGTCCGGGTTGACCGCCGCACACGCTCCTTAAAATCATTCAGCGATCTTTTTGTCCCGGTGCCCCGGTTGGGCGAGTGCTGGCGGGGCGGCTCGGTGGCCCCCCGAGCGGTTGCGGTTCCTCGTATCCTGCTTTTTTGATCGGGCCGCGTTCGCCCGTGGCCGTTCCGCTTGCTGGAACCAGGGGCGTGACTGCTCCTTAAAATCATTCGAAAATTATTGAGGGCGCCGGGATCGGGCCGGGGCTGCTGCGGGGGAGGCTCCGGTGGTGGGTCGCCTCAAGAAGCTCTGTCGCTGCGGCCGGGCGCGGCGCGAAACGACAGGGAGCGCGAGGGTCCGCGACCCTCGCAAAGAAAACGAAATCGCAATCCGGCCAAAAACTTTCCCCGCCAGAATTCAACCGCAAGGAGCGGGGTGCGGGGGAGGCGCGGGCGCGCCATTCTGCGGGCGATTGGCAGAGGGGGCGATTGGCAGAGGGAAGGAACAGCGTCATGTTGCAGAGGATGGCAGAGCGGAACACCCTGACCGAGACCGATGACGCCCGCTGGGACGCCGTGTTGCGGCGCGATGCCGGCTGGGACGGCCGCTTTTTCACCTGCGTCAGGACGACCGGGATCTACTGCCGCCCGTCGTGCGGGGCGAAGAAGCCGAAGCGGGAGAATGTGTTTTTCGTGGCGACGCGGGAGGAGGCGGAGGCCGCGGGCTTCCGGCCGTGCAAGCGTTGCCGCCCGGAGGCGGCGGTGCCGCCCGATGTGCGGGGGGAAATTATCGCCCGGGCCTGCCGGATGATCGAGGCGGCGGAGGAGCCGCCGACCCTTGAGGCGCTGGCGGCGCGCGCCGGGCTGAGCCCGTTCCATTTTCACCGCCTGTTCCGGCAGGCGACGGGCGTGACGCCCAAGGCCTATGCGGATGCCGCCCGCGCCCGGCGGCTGCGGGAGAGTTTGCCGGCGAGCGGGAGCGTAACCGGCGCGCTGTACGAGGCCGGGTTCGGCTCCAGCAGCCGGTTCTATGCCAAGGCCGAGGGGATGCTGGGCATGGCGCCCCGGCGCTATCGCAAGGGCGGCGCGGGTGAGGTGATCCGTCATGCCATTGTGCCGTGTTCGCTGGGGTTCCTGTCGGTCGCGGCCACGAATAAGGGCATCTGCTCCATGATGCTGGATGACGCGCCGGAGCCGCTGGAGGTGGAGCTGCGCCAGCGGTTCCCCAATGCGCAGATCGTGGAGGGCGACGCCGCGTTCGCCGCGCTGGTGGCGCAGGCGGTGCGGCTGGTGGAGGAGCCCGCCTCGAACATCACGCTGCCGCTCGATGTGCGCGGCACGGCCTTGCAGCAGAAGGTGTGGGCGGCCCTGCGTGACATCCCGCCGGGCGAGACGGTGAGCTATGCCGAGCTGGCGGCGAAGGTGGGCGCGCCGAAGGCGGTGCGGGCGGTGGCGAGTGCGTGCGCGAAAAATACGGTGGCGGTTGCCATTCCCTGTCACCGGGTGGTGCGCGGCACGGGCGAGCTTGCGGGCTACCGCTGGGGGCTGGCGCGCAAGCGGGCGCTGCTGGAGCGGGAGCGAAAGGAGTGACCGGGGATCTGTTTGCGGCGCTGGGCGCGCCGGACGCGGGCCGGGCCGAGCCCCTGCGTGAAGGGGCGGTGGTGCTGCGCGGCTTCGCTCTGGACGATGCCCCGGCATTGCTCGCGGCGGTGGCGCGCATCGCGGCGGCTTCGCCCTTCCGGCATCTGGAGACGCCGGGCGGGCGGCGCATGTCCGTCGCCATGACCAACTGCGGCGCGGTCGGCTGGGTGTCGGACCGGCGCGGCTACCGCTACCAGCCGCAGGACCCGCTCACCGGCCAGCCCTGGCCCGCTATGCCGCCGCTGTTCGGAAACCTCGCGCGGCGGGCGGCGGCAGCCGCGGGCTACGCCGACTTCCAGACGGACGTCTGCCTTATCAACCGCTACGCCCCCGGCGCGCGGCTGACCCTGCATCAGGACCGGGACGAGAAGGGCTACGCGGACCCCATCGTCTCCGTCTCCCTCGGCCTGCCCGCCGTCTTCCTGTTCGGCGGCCTCAAGCGCACCGACAGAACCCGCCGCATCCGGCTGGAACACGGCGACGTGACGGTGTGGGGCGGCCCTGCACGCCTCGCCTTCCACGGCGTCGCACCGCTGGCGGAGGGCGAACACCCGGCAACCGGCCCCTGCCGTATCAACCTGACGTTCCGCCGGGCGCTGTAAGCCGGGCGGGACGTGTGGGCTTTTTTGCAGGAGGGTCTTGGACCCTCCTGCACCTCCCTGCTTTTTTTCGGGACGCGCCTGATTGGACTGGCGCGCCTGCTGGAGGAAGGGCGCGCCCCATTTCATTCTTGGAAACTGGAACGCGCCCTTGTTTGAAGCGCGGCCCGAAAAACGAAAGGGGGATCCAAGGGGGTCCGAGACCCCCTTGGGAGAAAATCAAAAAACCTAAAAACTCGACCCCGGCTGCTTGAGGAATTCCACCTCCTCCGGGGTGCTCTCCCGTCCGAGGATGGCGTTGCGGTGGGGGTAGCGGCCGAACCGGTCGATGATGGCCTTGTGCTGGAGGGCGAAGTCGTAGGCCACATCGTTGCCGATGGTGGCGAACAGCTGGACCGAGAGTGCCTGCATCTCGGGGTCTTCGCTGTGCATCAGGGGCATGTAGAGGAACTGGAGCTGGTCGCCGCGCAGCTGCCGGTCGAAGCCTTGGGCGATGGCCTCCCGGGTGAGCGCCAGTGCGGCCGGGTCGCAGGCCCAGGCGCGGGGCGTGCCGCGATGGAGATTGCGGGAGAACTGGTCGAGCACGATGATGGCGGCGAGCAGGCGCTCGGGCGTGGCGCGCCAGTCGCCGGGCACGTCTGCCGCGAGCCGCGCGTGCAGCGTGCCGAAGCGCCGGGCGATGGCGGCATCGAGCGCGGGATCGACGGCGAAGCGCTTCTCGGGCGGCACTTCGCCCAGCCAGAAGGCGAGCACCTCGATGGCCTCGGCGGCAGCGGACATGGCAATCCCCTCTCGTAACCTCGCGTTTCCGTGCGCGGGCGAGTGTAGCGCAGCGGGGCCGTGAGGGCGCGGAAAAACCGCCTGCCCGCGCCGTGCGTGCGGGTGATTACTGGTGGTTGGCGTTGCCGCTGCCGAAGCCGTGCATGCGGAAGGCCCATTGCAGGCCGATCACTGCGCCCTTGAACGGCTGGATGAGGGCACCGGCCATGATGAGCGTGATCAGCGGCCAGGTGATCATGTGAAAGGCCATGGACGGATGGTAGGCCATCTCCACCTCAAGGACGATGGGCACCACCACGTGGCCGGTGACGATGATGGAGAGGTAGGGCGGCAGGTCGTCCGCCGAATGGCGGGTCATGTCCTCGCCGCAGAAGTCGCACGCCGGGGTCGCCTTCAGGAAGCGGGCGAACAGGCGGCCCTTGCCGCAGGCCGGGCAGCGGTTGCGGAACCCGCGCAGCATGGCCTCCTTGAGCGGCCGTTCGGCGGTGTCTGCGCTGATCTGCTCGGTCATGAGGCTCCCCGTATGTCGATGGTCCGGTGCGTCGGGAATGCTCCTGCGGGCAAAGCGGACAATTGTCCAGCCTTTGGCGGGCCATGCGGCGATATTACCGGGGGGAGCGGGGCGTTCTCATCCGTCAATCGGTCAATCCGTCGATCCGGCTTAGCGCGGGCCGGGCCCCTCGCCATTCGGCACGGCGCGCACGGACCCGGCGCGCGGCAGCAGCACGTAGGGGAGCGGGCGGCGGGAGGAGGCGCGCGCCGCCCGCGTGGCATAGCCCATCCGCAGGCCGAGGACCATGGTGCCGCGCCCGCCCGCAAGGGTGGCGATCCGGCCGGTGAAGCTGCCTCTGAAGCTGAAGGCCTGCCGCCGGGCGATTTCCCGGTCCGCCATCCAGTTCGGGTAAGACAGGGCCTGAAGCGCCAGCCCCTGGGCGGTGGCCTCGAGGTGGAGGCGCTGGAGCAGGCGCCCGGCTTCCAGCATCTGCGCCGGGTCATCGGCGTTGTCGACCGTGAGGACGCCGAACAGCGCCGAATTGGGAAGCTGAACGGTGCGGGTCTGGTCCAGCATGAAGGTGGCGTAGTCGTCTTCGCGCAGCGTCGGCAGGGCCATGGCGGTGCGGACCTGGAGGTCGGTCAGGCCGGTGCCGATGAAGCTGAGGCCGTCCTTGGTGGTCTGAACCTGGGTCATGGTCTGGCGGAACCAGCGGAATTGCTCGATCAGCATGGCGGGATCTTCAAGCGAGGCCCGGGCGGCGAGAAGGACGCTTTCGGCGAAATACCGGCCCTTTGGGCTGGCGGCGGGGAACAGATCGAGGTGCGCCCGGCTGCCGGGGGCCAGGCCCAGGAGGGTGGGCATCACGTCCGGCGGGGGGAGCTGGCCCGGCTCGTAGGCGCTGCGGTTGGTGTGCCGGTTGCCGATGGCGAGGAAGCGGGGCGTCTGGCGCGGCTTGCTTGGGGCGAGCGTGAGGCGGGCGATGTGGTCGTGGTCCTCCCGGTCGGGGAAGAGCGTGACGGAGGCCGAGAGCCCCAGCCCTTCCGCGCCGGTGACCATGTTCTCGATGCAGGCGCCCAAGCCAATGAGGGCCGAGCGGAAGTAGGGGTCGAGAAGGGGAGTGGTGGCGCGCCGGTTGAAGAACAGGTCGATGACATCCCCGTACAGGCGCAGCAGCCAGGGCTGGGTGTTGAAGAAGGAGGAGGCCAGCGTGCCGGCAAGGGCCACGCCCTCGATGTCGCTCATCTGCCGGTGCCGCCATTCGTGCCAGGGCTCGAACGGCTGGCCGGACTGGAGATCGGAGAAGCTGCCGCGATCGACCGCGCGATACAGGAACCCGGCGCCGGTGAGCGCGGCCACGGAGGCGCCGCCTATGCCCAGGAAGAAGACGAAGTTCCGGCGGCTGGTGGCCATGGGTCTCACGCGGTTTCTGGCATCCGGCACAGGAAACGCACGGGTGCGGCCGGAGGGTGCTCCGGTGACGGGCAAATACCACCGGTGCGCCGCAGGAGGGGCGGGCATCAGCGGGCGGGCGTTACCGGAACGGCGGCTCGTCGAAGCTGCGCAGCTTGCGGGAGTGGAGGCTGCCCATCTCCCCGCGCAGGAGGGCGATGGTCTTGAGGCCGATCGCCAGATGCTCGCCGATGGCCCGTTCGTAGAAGGCGTTGGCCGCGCCGGGCAGCTTGATCTCGCCGTGCAGCGGCTTGTCGGAGACGCACAGCAGGGTGCCGTAGGGCACGCGCAGGCGATACCCTTGCGCCGCGATGGTGCCGCTTTCCATGTCGATGGCGATGGCGCGGGAGAGGTTGATGATGCGCCGCTCCTGCGCCCAGCGCAGCTCCCAGTTGCGGTCATCGTTGGTGACGACCGTGCCGGTGCGCAGGCGGCGTTTCAGCTCCGCGCCGTGCTCGCCGGTGACAGCGGCGGCGGCCTCCTGCAACGCGGTCTGGATTTCGGCGAGCGCGGGCAGCGGGATGTGGGGCGGCACCGCGTCGTCCAGGATGTTGTCCAGCCGCAGGTAGGCGTGGGCCAGCACATAGTCGCCAATGCGCTGGGAGGCGCGCAGGCCGCCGCAGTGGCCCACCATCAGCCAGCAGTGGGGGCGCAGCACGGCCAGGTGATCGGTGATGGTCTTGGCGTTGGAGGGGCCGACGCCGATGTTGACCAGGGTGACGCCCTGATTGTCCGGCGTGACCAGATGATAGGCGGGCATCTGGTGCCGCCGCCAGGGCGCGGCGGCGATGCGCTCGAAGGCGTTCTCCGGCACCGCGCCGCGCTCGATGCGCACCCCGCCCGAGGCGACCAGCGCCGTATAGGGGCTGCTCTCGCTGGTGAGCTGGGCGATGGACCAGCGGATGAATTCGTCCACGTAGCGGTGGTAGTTGGTGAACAGGATCCACGGCTGCACCGCGCGCCAGTCGGTGCCGGTGTAGTGGATGAGGCGCTTCAGCGAATAGTCCACCCGGAGCGCGTCGAACAGCGCCAGCGGGCGCGGCGCCTCCTCCGGGCCGCACCACAGGCCGTCGGCCACGTCGTCGCTCACGTGGGCGAGCGCGGTGGTGGGGAACCAGCGGGCCAGTTCGGCGGGGGAGACGTTGCCCGCCATCAGCTCGTCGCCGCCTTCGAGCACGAAGGGGTAGGGGATCTCCTGCCGGCTGGGGACCACCTCGATCCGCACGTCGTAATCTTCTACCAGAAGGCTCAGCTGCTCCACGAGGTAGGCGCGGAAGGCCTCCGGCTGGGTGACGGTGGTGGCGTAGACGCCGGGAGCCTGAAGCTTCGCATAGGCGCGGGGCCCCGGATTGCGGGCGGCAGCGCCGGGGTAGATGACCCGCAGCAGGGGGTAGCAGAACCGCTGCCGCTCCTCCGGCGTCGGCGGCACGCCGGTGGCGGCGAACCGGTCGAGCGCCTCCCGCAGGGCAGCGACGGCTGAGCCGTGGAGGGCGGCGAGGGCGGCGACCGCCTCCTCGGGCGACAGGGAGGCGGCGAAGTCAGGCTGGGTCATGGCGTCTCGATCGGCTCCTTCCGGCTCCCGGGCCGGGGCTGGTCAGGGCGGGGGAAAGGTGTCCCCGGTCATGCCCGGCGGGTTGACGAACGGCACGCAGGCGGTGCTCTCCCACACCGCGCGGCGGTGGTGCAGCGCCCAGTGCACGCTGGGGAAGGCCAGTTCGTCCCAGGGGATGTCCTCCCACGCGAACAGGCGCACCTCCAGGCTCTCCGGGCCGGGGGCGAAGCCGCCCTCCAGCTCGGCGATGTGGATCAGCTGCACCTGGGAGATGCGGGGGATGGAATAGACCGCCAGCAGGCCGGTGATGCGGATGTTGGCGCAGGCTTCCTCCCGCGCCTCGCGCCGGGCGCCCTCCTCGGCGGTCTCGTTCTGCTCCATGAAGCCGGCGGGCAGGGTCCAGTATCCCCGGCGCGGCTCGATGGCGCGGCGGCAGAGCAGGATGCGCTCGCCCTGGCGGACAACCGCGCCCACCACGATCCGGGGGTTTTCATAGTCGATGAAGCCACAGATGTCGCAGACGCGCCGGTGCAGCGTGTCGCCGGCGGGGATGCGGCGGGAGAAACGGTGGCTCGCGGACATGCCTCTGACTCTAGCGAAAGTAGCCGGCAAGGGAAGTCCACGGGCACGCCCGGACCTGTCAGGTCGGACAGTTTGACCGGAACAAACGAACACGTTAAGGTGCCGCAGTTCAGCAATGAACCGTCGGGCGACCAGAGGGGGGGACGCTTGTCACACGAAAAGGCATGGCCGGAGGCCACAGCCGGGCGGCGGCTCGAATCGAGCATGCCCCGGTGTGGCGCCCATTTGCATCCATACGCACCGTTCTATCCAGACGTACAGGTGTCTTCGGGCACACTGTCCACGCACGAGTTTCCGCGGTTCTCCGCCCTGTCCTGAAGGGCAGGGCGGCGACGCGGCGGCGTACCAGTCCCTTATAGCCTCGGGGTGCTGGTCTCCGGACGTTAGGTCAGCTCTGGCGTCCGGAAATTGAAAGGGCCGCCGGTGGGTGTCACCGGCGGCCCCTTTTTCTGGTTTGCTGGCTTTATTGCCTGCTGGATTTACTGGTGCAGGCCTGGCCGCCCGCCCGCCTGCTCGGGAGGGGGCGGCGCGCCGTCCCGGCCAGGCTCAGGCCGAGGCCAGGTTCTGGTTCACGAAGTCCCAGTTGACCAGATGATCCAGGAACGCCTGGACGAAGTCCGGGCGGCGGTTCTGGTAGTCGAGGTAGTAGGCGTGCTCCCACACGTCGCAGGTGAGCAGCGCCTTCTGGCCGTGGGCCAGCGGCAGGTCGGCATTGCCGGTCTTGGTGATGGCGAGCTTGCCGTTGTCCAGCACCAGCCAGGCCCAGCCCGAGCCGAACTGGGTGGTGGCGGCCGCCTTGAACTGCTCGACAAACTTGTCGTAGCCGCCCAGATCCGCGTCGATCTTCTCCGCGATCGCGCCGGTCGGCTTGCCGCCGCCGTTCGGCTTCATGCCGTTCCAGAAGAAGGTGTGGTTCCACACCTGCGCGGCATTGTTGAAAATGCCCGCCTTGGAGGCATCGCCCGCCACCGCGAGGATGATTTCCTCAAGCGACTTGTTCTCCAGGTCGGTGCCCTTGATCAGGTTGTTCAGGTTGGTGACGTAGGCGGCGTGGTGCTTGCCGTGATGGAAGCCCAGCGTGTTGGCCGACATGTGCGGCTCAAGGGCGTTGGCGGGATAGGGCAGGTCTGGGAGCGTGAATGCCATCTGGAAATGCCTCCGTGCATGGGTTGTCGTTGAAAAATCACCGGAAGATGTAGGCATTGAACACCGTCAGGGCAACTGGCGGTGAAACGATTGGCGGCGATTTCCGTCTAACGCATGGGGATTGGCGGGGGCTGCATCCGGGCAGGCGCGGCGCAAGGCCCGGCTTACAGCAGGCCGTGCTTGCGCAGGGCGTGGCGGCACTGGTCGTAGGTGAGGCCGAGCGCGGCGGCGGCTTCCCGCTGGTTGAAGCGGGCGCGCTCCAGCGCCGCGCTCAGGAGGTGGCGCTCGTAGGCGGCAACGGCGGCGCGGAAATCGCCCACGGGCTCGTCGGCGGCGGGCGCCCGCGCCGGCGTCTGTTTCCCCTCCCGCTCCGGCACCCGCTCCGGGCTCTGCGGCTTGGGCAAAGGCCTGGGCCGCCAGGGTGATTCGAAGGGGTCGAGCACCAGCCGTTCGATGGGGCGGTCGGGGTCGCCCCAGCGGTAGACGGCGCGCTCCACCGCGTTCTTCAGCTCGCGCACGTTGCCGGGCCAGTCGTGGGCGAGCAGCTGCTCCATGCAGGCGTCGCTGAAGCCGGGGAAGCCCTCCCACCCCATCTCCACCGCCATGCGCTGGCCGAAGTGCTCGGCAAGGACGGGAATGTCCTCGCGCCGGTGCCGCAGCGGCGGCAGCGTCACCACGTCGAAGGACAGGCGGTCGAGCAGGTCGGCGCGGAACCGCCCTTCCTCGGCGAGGCGGGGCAGGTCCTCGTTGGTTGCGCCCACCACGCGCACGTCCACCTCGATGGGCCGACTCGCGCCGATGCGCTGGAGCTGGCCGTATTCGATCACTCGCAGCAGCTTCTCCTGCGCCTGGGGCGAGAGGGTGGCGATCTCGTCGAGGAACAGGGTGCCGCCGTCCGCCTCCTCGAAGCGGCCTGCGCGCGCCCGGGTCGCCCCGGTGAACGCGCCCGTCTCGTGGCCGAACAGTTCGGCGTCGATCAGGGACTCGGGCAGGGTGGCGCAGTTGAGCTGCACGAACGGCCCGTCCCAGCGGCGGGAGAGGCGGTGCAGGCGCTCGGCGATCAGCTCCTTGCCGGTGCCGCGCTCCCCGATCACCAGCACCGGGCGGTTGAGCGGCGCCATGGCCGACACGCGATCGAGCGCGTCGAGAAACGGGCCGGACTGGCCGACGAGACGGGGCGCTTCCGCAATCATGGCCAATAATTAGCAAAAAACACCAGAAATTGGCAAATCATTAAGCGGGGTGGTCGGGGTGGCTTCGTGGAAAATCATTTGTTTTCAATAATTTAGTCATGTGTCGGCGAGTTGGCACGCATCCTGCTTTTCTCCTGACAGAGCGGCGGCGCATCGCCTGCCGCACCGGGACAACGGCCCCAAGGGGCCAAAGGGGAAGGGGATCACGAGATGAAGACCATTTTCGAGAACGCCACCCGTCATCTGGTTTGCGCTCTGGCGGCCTTGGTGGCCGGCGCCATCGCCCTCGGCATGGCCGCGGGCCCGGTCGAGGCTCACGCCAGCCTCCCGGCTGCCACCGTGGCGGTGGCGGAGGCCGCGAGCGCGCTCTGACTTGCACGCCGGCCGCCGGCTCCGGGGTGGGGCGGGCGGCCGGGAGACGGGTTCGCCGCCAATTCGCGGCAAGGATTTGCTGCCGCCGTCGCGGCAGGGGTTTCAAGGCAGGGTCTGCACAGCACCGGTGAGGCGCACAGTCGAAGGAGTTGGACGATGGGAATTTTCTCGCGCCTGGGCGATATCATCGCCGCGAACATGAACGACATTCTGGACCGGGCCGAAGATCCGGCGAAGATGATCCGTCTCATCATCATGGAGATGGAGGAAACCCTGGTGGAAGTGCGGGCCTCGGCGGCGCGCACCATCGCGGATCAGAAGGAAGCCCGGCGCACCCTGAAGCGGCTTGACGCGGCCCAGCAGTCGTGGGCGGAAAAGGCGGAGCTGGCGCTCTCCAAGGGGCGCGAGGATCTGGCCAAGGCGGCGCTGGTGGAGAAGCAGAAGCTGGCCCAGATGGCGACCCAGATCGAGCACGACATGCTGCTGATGGACGAGGCGCTGGCCAAGCACGAGGAGGACATCCAGAAGCTGGAGGCCAAGCTGCGCGAGGCGCGGGCCCGGCAGAAGACGATCCTCGCCCGGCTGGAGACGCTGGAGAACCGGGCGCGGATGCGCCGCATGATCTCCAGCCCGCGCATCGACGAGGCCTTTCAGCGGTTCGAGATGCTGGAGCGCCGGGTGGACCTGGCCGAGGGCCGGGTGGAATCCTACGACCTTGGCCGCGCCCGCACGCTGGAGGAGGAGTTCGCCGAACTCAAGGCCAACGACGAGGTGGAGGCCGAGCTGGCCGCGCTCAAGGCGCGCGTCGGGAGTGGTGAAAACAAGTAGGCCCTCAGCAAGGGCGGCAGGCAGCAAGGAATGAGGCCGCAAGGGCCCGGCGGGGCGCCGGCCCGGCGGCGGACGGGAAGGGGGTGAAGTCCTGTGGAGGAATTAACCGGAGTTCTCATCGTTGCGATCCTGTTCCTCGGAATGCCGATGGTGGTGATGCACTACGCGCTCCAGTGGAAGCGCACGCGGTCCCTGTCGGAAGACGATGAACAGCTGATGGAGCACCTTCAGGAGAAGGCCCGCAGGCTCGAAGCCCGGCTGACCTCGGTGGAACGTATTCTGGACGCGGAAAATCCGCACTGGCGCAAGGACATCTGACATGGTCCGCAAGACGAAGTTCTATCTCGACAAGCGCAACGCCAAGCTGATGGGCGTGTGCAGCGGCATCGCCGACTACACGGGCATCGATGCCCTCTGGGTCCGGGTGGCGGTGATTGCCCTCACCCTCCTCGGCGCGGGCTGGCTCACGGTTCCCGCCTATTTCATCGTCGGATTGGTGGCGGACAAGAAGCCGCTGGAGCTGTACGATGTCGACCCGAGGGAAGACGCCTTCTGGCGCAGCGCCCGCACCAATCCGGCCTCGACCATCCGGTCCGTGCGCGGCGACTTCCGGGAAATCGACCGCCGGTTGCAGGACGTGGAGGCCTATCTCACCTCGTCGAGCCGCAACCTGGCATCGGAGATCGACAGGCTGCGCTAGGCCGGGCCTGTCCGGGGAGCAGGGACAAGAAAGAGGGGAAGGTCATGGGTCCGTTTGAAATGGTTGTCGCAATCGTCCTCATCGTGGCCGTTGCGGGCGTGATGAAAGCGCGGGCGAGCAGCGGACCGGGGCAGGAGGCGGTGGAGGAAATCGCCCGCCTGCGGGCCCGGGTGGACCATCTCAGCGAACGGGTGAAGGTGCTCGAAAAGCTGGCGACGGACCCGGCCAGGCGCCTTTCGGACGAAATCGAGCGGCTGCGGGGATAGGCGCTGCGGGGACAGGCCGGGCGACCGGCCCGACGCAGCCGAGGATCGGGGAGTGGACTGTCATGTCGGTGACATGGGTAATCCTGGGGTTGGGGTGTTTTCTGGCAGTGATGGCCGTCGGCGCCGGGCTCTGGATCTGGACGGTGCGGCAGCTGCTGCGCCTGCGCGATGCGGAGCTGGAGGTGCGCGCCGCCGCCCTGGCGTGCAGCACGGAGGAGTTCGCCGGCCTGCGCAACCGGGTGGCGCGGCTGGAAGCCATCGCCGAGGGCATTTACTGATCAAGGCATTTACTGACCAAGGGCTTTTGCTGACCAAAGGGGCTTAGACCCCGGCCGGGGATCGGCTAGAAGGGATGCAGACGTAACAGAGTCTTCATGCGTTTGTCCCTTGAACATCTCATCATCGAAGCGGCCGGTCCCTTATCTCATGACATGGAAAAAACGCCTGACGCGCGGCGGCCTTGCGGTTCTTGCGCTGATCCTCGCCGCCGCTGTTGCCTGGCTGCTGCTGGCCCCGCCGGAGGTTGACGTCACCCGTCCGGTGCGCGGCCCGGCGGTGCAGGCGGTCTACGCCACCGGCACGGTGGAGCCTTCCGTCGAGGTGCGGATCGCGCCGCGCGTCGGCGGGCGGCTCATCGAGCTGCGGGCGGACGAAGGCGACCGGGTGCAGGCGGGGGCGATCCTCGCGCGGCTGGAGGACCGGGACGTGGGCGCGGGCGTCGCCGAGCTGAGGGCCCGCCTCACCCAGGCCGAGCAGCAGGTGCAGCGCATCCGCACCCTCGCGCGGCAGGGCTGGGTGACCAAGGCGGCGCTCGACGAGGCGGAGGCCAACTATGCCGCCGCCCGCGCCGCCGTCACCCAGGCGGAGGAGCAGCAGCGCTTCATGTGGCTGCGCGCGCCGGCCAGCGGCAGCATCATCCGCCGCGAGGGCGAGGTGGGCGACTTCATCCCCGTCAACGAGGCCGTGTTCTACATGGCCAGGGCCGGCGCCCCCATGCGCATCAGCGCGGAGGTGGACGAGGAGGACGTGCCCCTCGTGCGCGTCGGCCAGAAGGTGCTGGTGCGCGCCGACGCCTTCCCCGAGGACGTGTTCGACGGCACGGTGGCGGAGATCACCCCGCGTGGCGACCCCGTAGCCCGCAGCTACCGGGTGCGGGTGGTGCTGCCGGAGGGCACGCCGCTGCGCTACGGCATGACGGCCGAGATCAACATCATCACCGCCCGGCGCGAGAACGCGCTGCTGGTGCCCGCCAGCGCCGTTGACGGCAACCAGCTTTGGGTGGTGGAGAACGACCGCCTCGCCCGCCGCACGGTGCGCGCCGGGGTGCGCGGGGCAGCGCGGGTGGAAATCCGGGATGGCCTGGCGCCGGACGCATGGGTGGTGGCCACGCCGCCCGAGGGCCTGCGCGACGGCCAGAAGGTGCGGGTGCGGCCGCTGCCCGCCGAAGCCCCGCTGGCGGAGCCGGTGATGGGACAGGGGCCCGCCTCGCTAGTCGCGGATTCGGCAGGCGCGGATTCGGCAGTCGCGGATACGGCAGCCCGGTAGGAACCCGCCATGAAGGTGCTGACCCGGATCGCCCTCAGCCACCTGCTCAGCCGCAGACGCCAGACGCTTGTCTCCCTCAGCGGCATCGTGCTCGGCGTCGGGTTCTTTCTGGGCGTCTCCTCCCTCATGCGCGGCTCGGAGCGGGACTTCATCGCCCGGCTCATCGACACCCAGCCGCACGTGACCGTCTCCGACGAGTTCCGCACCAACCCGCTGCAACCGGCGGAGCGGCTGTACGGCGCGGGCGCGGTCGAGCTGCGCAACGTCAAGCCGCGCACCGAAACCCGCGGCATCCGCCAGTACAAGCAGAAGCTGGCGCTGATCGAGCGGCTGCCGGGCGTGCGCGTCGCGCCCGTGCTGGTGGGGCAGGGCATCATCACCTTCGCCGGGCGCGACGTGGGCGTCACCCTCTCCGGCATCATCCCCGAGCGGATGCGCGGCGTCAGCACCATCGAGGAGGACATGCAGGAAGGGCGGCTGGAGGATCTGGACGCCAATCCCAACGGCATCATCATCGGGCGGGAGCTGGCCAACCGCTACGGCATCGACATGGGCGACAACCTGGCCGTCGCCGCGCCCAGCGGTCAGGTGCGGGTGCTGAAGGTGGTGGGCATCTTCCGCACCGGCAACCAGTCCTACGACGAGGGACAGGCGTTTGCCGCCCTCAAGCGGGTGCAGGCCATGATGGACCGGCCGAACGTGGCCAACAGTTTCGTGCTGCAACTGGACGACCCCATGCAGGCGCGGCAGGCCGCCGCGCGCATCGAGGCGCTCATCGGCTACAAGGCGGTCTCCTGGCAGGAGGCGAACGAGGACATCACCAGCGTCCTCAAGGTGCGCAACATCATCATGTACTCGGTGGTCAGCGCCATTCTGGTGGTGGCCTCCTTCGGCATCTACAACGTCATCTCGACCGTGGTGCTGGAGAAGACCCGGGACATCGCCATCCTCAAGTCCATCGGCTTCAACGCCCGGGACATCCGCCGCATCTTCCTGACCGAAGGGCTGATCCTCGGCGCGCTCGGCAGCGTCGCCGGGTGCGCGCTCGGCTGGGTCATCATCTACGGGCTGGGCAAGATCACGCTGAAGCCGCCGGGGGCAGTGGAGCCGATCCAGATGCCGGTCTACTGGGGCGCGGACCAGTTCGTGCTCGCCGCTGCCTTCGCCATCCTCTCGGCCGTGGGCGCGGCCTACCTGCCCGCGCGCAAGGGCGGGCGGGTGCAGCCGGTCGATATCCTGCGGGGGGCGGCATGAGGCAGGCGGCAGCCCCCGGTCCGGTTTTGCGCGCCGAGAACCTCAGCCGCGTGCTCGAAGGCGAGGTCGCCGCCGTGCTGGTGCGGGAGGCCTCCGTCGAGGTGCACCCGGGCGAGATGGTGGCGATCATGGGCCCCTCGGGCTCGGGCAAGTCGTCGCTGCTCTACCTGCTGGGGCTCCTCGACCGCCCCACCACCGGCACCATCTGGCTGGGCGGGGAGGACACCTCAGGCTTCACCGACGACCAGATGGCCCGCATCCGTCTCGAGAAGCTGGGCTTCGTCTTCCAGTTCCACTTCCTGCTGCCCGAGTTCACCGCGCTCGACAACGTGATGCTGCCCATGCGCCGCCTCGGCCGCCTGCCGGAAGACGAACAGCGCGAACGCGCCCGCCGCCTGCTCGCCGAACTGGGCCTCGAAGGCCACGAACACAAACGCCCGGGCCAGCTCTCCGGCGGCCAGCGCCAGCGCGTCGCCATCGCCCGCGCCCAGGCCAACGACCCGCTGGTCATCCTCGCGGACGAACCCACCGGCGCGCTCGACAGCCACTCCAGCCTCGTGGTGCGCGATACCCTCAAACGCCTCGCCACCGAACAGGGCCGGGCCATCATCGCCGTCACCCACGAACCCCGCTTCGCCGAAGCCGCCGACCGGATCATCACCATCGTCGATGGCATGGTGCAGCCGGAGGGCACGACGTTCTGAGGTTTTTTCTCACGGGATTTTTGCAGGGGACTCGGTCCCCTGCACCCCATTCGTTTTTCGGGACGTGCGCGGCAGCGGCCGGGTGCGTCTGCTCAGAACGAAAGGGGGATTGCCAAGGGGGTCCGCGACCCCCTTGGCGCAAGGAAATTCGAAACAAATGAAGCAAATCTTGTGTCCCCTGCGCACCTCGGGTTGACGGTGCGCGGGCGGTTCGCCAAATCAGGGGGCATGACCAAGCCGCTTTCGTTTGACGACCTCCAGTCCGATTTCGAGCTGTTCGAGGACTGGGAGGACAAGTACCGGATGCTCATCGAGCTGGGCCGGACGCTGGAGCCCATGCCCGATGCGCTCAAGACGGACGCCACCAAGGTGCGCGGCTGTTCCAGCCAGGTGTGGTTCTTCGCGGAGCCGCGCGCGGACGGGCGGCTGCATTTTCTGGGTGACAGCGACGCGCATATCGTGCGCGGGCTGATCGCGGTGCTGTTCCTGCTGTTTCAGGACCGGACGCCGGACGAGATCCTGGCCATCGACGCCCGCGGCAAGCTGGGCGAGCTGGGGCTGGCGGGGCATCTCTCCCCGACCCGCACCAACGGCCTCTATTCCATGGTGGGCCGTATCCAGGCGCTGGCGCAGGACGCGGCTTCCGCTTGAGGGGCGCCTGAGGGGGAGGGGAGACTCGCGCCCTCACGGGCCCCGTAATCGCCCGCAGGGGCTCGTACAGCGCGATTCCGGTGTCTGCCGCTATTTCCCCAGCGGGGATAGGTAAAAACCTCTCAGCGGGCGTTTAAACCCCCGTAGCGTCGATTTCCTGTTTTGATTGAGCTTGTTAGCCCGATTGCAACCGGCGGCGAGCGCGGGCGTCAGTTGCCGGTGCCGGTGCCGCGCTTGCTGAGCAGTTCGTAGGCCTTCTGCACCTCGTGGAAGCGGGCGGCGGCGGCCGGGTCGTTGGGGTTGTGGTCCGGGTGGTTCTGCTTGGCGAGCTTGCGGTAGGCGGACTTGATCTGCGCCTCGGTCGCGCCCGCATCCAGCCCCAGCGTTGCCAGCGCCTCGCGCTCGGGCGACAGGCTGGTGGAGGAGAAGGGGTTGGCCTGGCGGTAGCCCCGGCTGGCGCGCTCCTCCTCGGCGGCGCGGGCGGCGGCCTCCTCCGGGCTCATGCCCGCGAAGTAGTTCCAGTTCCGGTTGTATTCCGCCGCGTGCGCCTGGCAGAACCACCACTTCTCGTTGCTGTGGGGCGATTTGGGCGCGGGGCAGTCACCGGGCTGGCCGCAGCCTTCGCGGTCGCACAGGCGGACCGTCTGCGGCTCGCTTTCCTGGCCGTAGGCGCGCCAGCGCGGAAAGCCCCAGTCCAAGTTGCGCCGCGCGCGCGCCATTCCCGCTGCTCCCTTGTGCCATGCGTGACGAATGAACGCCCCACATACGGTCGCCTGCCGGGGCAAATCAAGACGCCGATCCGCGACATTTTGAGTGTTCGGGAGCCGGGGCCGCCAGAACGGGCTGTCCCCGCACGCAAAACGGGCCGGGATTGTTCCCGGCCCGCATGTCTTGCCCGCGTGGGACGAACGGCTCAGGCGGCCTTCGGGGCAGCCTTGCGGACGCTCTCGTCCACGTGCGCCTCGAACTGGGCGAAGTTCTCGATGAACTGCTGCACCAGCTTGCGGGCGGTGGCGTCGTAGGCGTCCTTGTCGGCCCAGGTGCCGCGCGGATCCAGCAGCGCCGAGTCGACGCCCGGAACCGACACCGGAACCTCGAAGCCGAAGTTCGGGTCGATGCGGAATTCGACGTTGTTCAGCGAGCCGTCCAGCGCCGCGTTCAGCAGGGCGCGGGTGGCCTTGATCGGCATGCGGCTGCCGACGCCGTAGGCGCCGCCGGTCCAGCCGGTGTTAACCAGCCAGCAGGTCACGCCGCCCTTGTTGATGCGCTCCTTCAGCAGGTTGCCGTAGACGCTCGGGTGACGCGGCATGAACGGCGCGCCGAAGCAGGTGGAGAAGGTGGCCTGCGGCTCCTTCACGCCGATTTCGGTGCCGGCGACGCGGGCGGTGTAGCCCGACAGGAAGTGGTACATCGCCTGCTCCGGCGTCAGGCGCGCGATCGGCGGCAGCACGCCGTAGGCGTCGGCCGTCAGCATGATGATGTTCTTCGGAACCGGGCCCAGGTTGTCCTTCGACGCATTCGGGATGAAGTCGATCGGATAGGCGCCGCGGCTGTTCTCGGCCAGCGAGGCGTCGTCCAGGTCAAGCTCGCGGGTGGCCTCGTCGATCACCACGTTCTCGAGCACGGTGCCGAAGCGGCGGGTGGTGGCGTAGATCTCCGGCTCGGCCTCGGGCGAGAGGCGAATCATCTTGGCGTAGCAGCCGCCCTCGAAGTTGAACACGGCGGTGTCGGACCAGCCGTGCTCGTCGTCACCGATGAGGGTGCGCGAGGCGTCGGCGGACAGGGTGGTCTTGCCGGTGCCCGACAGGCCGAAGAACACGGCGGTGTCGCCGTTGGGGCCGATGTTGGCCGAGCAGTGCATCGGCATCACGCCCTGCTCCGGCAGCAGGTAGTTGAGGATCGAGAACACCGACTTCTTCATCTCGCCCGCATAGGCGGTGCCGCCGATGAGCACGATCTTCTTGGTGAAGTTGACCGCGATCACGGTCTCGGAGCGGCAGCCGTGGCGGGCCGGATCAGCCCGGAAGGTCGGCAGGTCGATGATGGTGAACTCCGGCGTGAAGTTCGGAAGCTCCGAGGCCTCCGGGCGAACCAGGAGCGTGCGGATGAACAGCGAGTGCCAGGCGTACTCGTTGATGACGCGCACGTTGATGCGGTACTCCGGCTGCGAGCCGCCATAGAGATCCTGCACGAACAGCTCCTTGCCCTTCAGGTGGGCGAGGAAGTCCTGATGCAGCACCTCGAACTGTTCCGGCGTCATCGGCTGGTTGGTCTTGCCCCACCAGATGGTGTTCTCGGTGTTGGCGTCCCGCACCGTGAACTTGTCGCTGGCGGAACGGCCGGTGTGCTTGCCGGTCTTCACCACGAGCGGGCCATGCTTGGCCAGCAGGCCTTCGTTGCGGCGAACCGCTTCCTCGACCAGCTGCGGCGTGCCGAGATTCCAGTACTCGGCCGGAGCGCCCGTGATTCCGAGTTTGTCCAGACCAAAAGACGATGGGGTGCCGATGCGACTCACAGGTTCCTCCGTAGCTCGAGGGAGTTGTTGATTTTTATGGCCTTGTGACGGCCGCGGGTCCGCAAATCAAGGGTTTTGAGGTGTCATTCGCAGAATTTCGACAGCATTTGCGACGTGAAATATCAATAAATTGAAACATTTGGTCGCGACTGGGTCCATTTGCCACATTGGTGCGGTGCCCCCCCCCCCCCCCCCCCCCCCCCC
>Ga0207867_1000669_pt1 | contig 33588 bp, 28 predicted proteins | sample HigsolmetaAR206D_FD_184838 | JGI IMG/M metagenome (GOLD analysis project Ga0207867, IMG submission 184838) | Ionic liquid and high solid enriched microbial communities from the Joint BioEnergy Institute, USA - AR20-6-D (SPAdes) (version 2) ...
CTGGTTCACCCCCACGCGCGTGGGGACAACGAGATGTCAAGCGCGACCTGTTCGACCATCTGCGGTTCACCCCCACGCGCGTGGGGACAACACCGTGGGGACCGGCACCGGCCAGCCGCTCGGCGGTTCACCCCCACGCGCGTGGGGACAACATCTCGGCAAACTCATCGCGGATCGGACCTGGCGGTTCACCCCCACGCGCGTGGGGACAACGTCTCGAGTGGTGGCAGGTAGCCGGGTTCGCGCGGTTCACCCCCACGCGCGTGGGGACAACACTTCCGATTTCCTTATTCCGACGGGATGCGGATCAGCGTCAGGCCCTCGAAGTCTACCACCTCCCTGTCTAGATTTCCCCAGAATCGGACGGCAAAGCCTTGCTCGGTGTTGCTGCTGTAGATCAGCATCCCGGCGCCGTCCTTCATGCTCGCGCACGCCTTCTCCCAGAGCTTGTCGCGCACCAGGGCGGACATCGTCCCAACGAACACGCCCGCCTTCGGCTCCAGCATCCAGCGGGTCAACTCGCCGCGAAGGCTGCGCGGCACCCGCTCCAGGATCATGACGACCACACCTCACTCCTCCTCTCCACCCGCGGGAGCATGGTTCACCCCGCCGGTCACCGTGCCGCTCGGGTCCCACAGCCCGCCGGGTTGGGCGGCGTCCTCGTCGAAGTCCGGCTCGTCGGTGCTGCCGTCCGAGTCGCCGATGTCCAGCACGCGCTCGATGTCCGTTGCGATGTCTCCCAACAAACGGTGCGCCACGAAGGCGTCCCGGCAGGCTCGCCGGACCCGTCCCTCCAGGTCACGGGTCCCTTCGGCCACGACGCGGAACGCCAGCGGGATCGTTACCGTTGCCTTATACAGGTCGACGATGTCGTACACGAACGACAGCATCTTCCCGGTGTGGATGAACCCGAGGCCGGGCGAGTAGCCGAGGGAAACGATCGCCGCGTGGCAGATGCCGTACAGACAACTGTTCGCGCACGAGAGGGCACGGTTGATCGGGTCGGCCGCTGCCCAGTTCTGTCGCTGGAAGGAGCGCCCGCGCCAGGGGACGCCTGTCTCGCGGCTGGCGCGGGCGTAGGCATCGCGGACGCGCGCCCCTTCCATGCCCCGGATCTGCTGCAGCGTCAGGTCGGGGGGCAACGGCTCCGCGAAGCGCATCTGGTACATGCGGAAGACGACCCGCAGGCGCAGCGCCGGGTCAGCCCAGAGCCGCGCCTGCCGCATCAGGTTGCCGGCCGAGCGGGTCTCGCCCAGACCCTGCGCGTAGAACCGAACCCCTTCCTCGCCCGTCCAGAGGACGAGGCAGCCGTTTTCGGCCAGCGTTCGGATCGCGGCGTGGCTGATGCTCGTCCCTGGCCCGAGCATCAGGATTCCGAGCGACGCGCAGGGCACCGGGACCATGCCGGTGGCATCGTGGATGGCGATCGCCTTCGCTTCCTGCTCGATCCTCGCGTGCTCGACGTACAGGTAGCTCCAGCTATCGCGCACCTTCGGCAAGATGTGCAGGTCCATCACGCACTCCTTGCGGGGGCGATGGAGAGGAGGCCGAAGCCGTAGGCCTTGGCGGAGCCGATGCCCTGGACCAGCGCGGCGCGGAAGCGGTCGACGTCGACGATGCGCAGGAGCCCGTCGAACGTCACCGCGGCGAAGGTCATCTGCTTCCCGTCCGCCCGCCGGCCGTAGACCTTGCCGCCCCGAATGGCGCGGACGTCAGGGACCGGTTCCGGCTTGTCCGCCTCCAGGCCGAAGATCGCCGCGGCGCGCTCCCAGCGGTACGCCTCGTGCTCCGTGGTGGCGCGCACGGAGAGCACCTCGAAGCCACACTGCTCGCCCTTGCGGCGGAGCCAGGCGAGCTGGTCCGCCTCGGTGCGGAGCTCCACCCGCTTGCCGAGTCGATTGCTGCGCCCGGGGTCGGTGTCCGGCTTGATGCGCTTGGTCGGGTTGGCGCGGAGGCGGAAGGTGAGGACCATCCCGGCGTCGAGCGCGTCGTAGATCGGCCCGACCGGCTTGCAGTCGGGGTTGGGCACGCCGGCGGTGTCGAGCAGGTAGCCCGCGGGGAGCTGGCTCCAGTTCGGCTCGATCGCCGACTGGACGAGCAGCGTCGGCATGCCCGTACGCGGATGGGTCTCCAGGCGGTAGAGGATGCCGAGCCGGGCGCGAGCGTCGCCCGGCGCGGCGAGGTTCGGGAAGCCGGACATCACGGAGCGGTGGAGCTGCTGGCAGTCGGCCAGGTCTCGCCGCACCTCCCGGCTACGCGGATTCAGAATCAGGCGCGAGAGGTACATAGGTCACCTCCCTCCGGCGGTGGTGGCGTGGCAATCCAGACAGTGCGGACGGCGCGGGTGCTGAAGCGGCGCTCGGCGAAGGAGATCGGCACATCCATGCGGACGTCGGCCGCATCGTCACCTTCCGCGTCGAGCACGAGGCGCAGCCTGTCGGGTGCGTCCGCGCGGGGGTGTGGGTGCTGGTAACCGAGCCACGGGTAGGTGCGCAGGGCCGTCTCCAGTGGCTCCGGGCGCAGGCCCGGTCCCCAGGGCGGCGTGTCCGGCAGGCGGACCGGCGCAGCGGGGACGAACGACTTTCGGCCGAGGAAGAGCTGCCAGCGGGGCGCAGCCAGGGCGCGGTCGAGCAGGACCAGCAGCTCCTCGTCGCCCTCCAGGCCGACGAGGAAGTCGGCGTCGGCCAGGTAGAAGCGGCGGGAGATCTGGGGCCGGCGGGCAGTGCCGCTCGGATCGGGCACGCCGTAGCCTGCCTCCGCCCGGCGATGCCAGCCGCCGGCTGTGTGGAAATCGACGTGCATCGTCCCTTCGCGGTCGACACGCACGCCCATTCGGAGACGTGCCAGATCGTCCACCCGGGCAGACCGCGGCCGGCCGAGCGCGGCGCAGAGGAGGCCGATCACGCCACTCTTCGAGGGTTCCAGGCCGGTGTCGCGCCAGGAAAAGCGGCTTTGAGTGCCCCAGGCCTGCATGGGGCCGGTCAAGCGAAGCAGGAGGGTACTCATGCTGCTGCGCCCGTTCCGGCTTCGGCGAAGGCCGCTGTGACCACGGCGTCGACCAGCTCCTCGAAGGTTTCGACGCGCAGCTCCTCCAGCGGACCAAGTTCGCGCGGGTTGACGTTGACGCACCAGGTGCCGCGCAGCTCGCCGCCGTAGACCCGGACCAGATTGGACCAGTACGCTTCCAGCGCGTCCACCGAGCGCTCGATCAGGTCGCCGTCGTGCGCCGGCGCCACCGGGTTGACGAAGGCGTTGGCGAGGGACCAGAGACCGCGGTCGCGGACCACGGCCATCACGAACGACGGCGGGTTCTGGGCCGCCATGCTGTTCTGCTTGCCGGTCGGGATCGCGTGGATTGACGCCCAGAGGAAGGCTTCGACGGTTGCCCGCGCCAGGTCGACATCGCCGCCCAGGTTGTCGACCAGTTGGTCCACGTCGATATTGCTGTAGCGGTAGAAGCAGGCGGAGTTGAACTCGACCGTGCCGAGCATGTCGGCGCCAGCGGTGTCGTCTGGCTTCAGATCATCCACGGCGGTGTAGAAGTCGAACTCGGTTGCGACCCGGTGGGTGGAGATGGCGTGCGCCACCTGGCTGGCCGCGTCGATGTTCTTCTCGGGAAGGTCGGCGAGCATCCGGCCGAACAGGGCGACATCGGCGGAGCGGCCGTCGAGTGCGTCGAGGAGCGCCTGTTGAACCTGCTTCGGCAGGGCCGCCTTGTTCGCCTTCTTGGCTTTCTTGGCGTCGCGTTCGGAAGCCGCATCCGCGTTCGGCGCGACATCAACCAGGGTGTCCCAGTGCGCCAGGCAGACATCGGCCAGGGCGTTGATCTCCCGCTGACCCAGGAACAGCAGGTACTGCGTCTTCTTCTCGGTGTCCCCCTCCTTTGGTTTCTCAAAGCTGAGACCGATTCCCTGGATGGCGGCTTCGACCACCGCGGCGGCTGCGACGGCGTCCTTCCCGCTGGCGACCAGCCGCTCGACGAGAGCTCCGGCTATGCGCTTGGTGCGTCGTGCGCGGCTCTCCTCGGGCAGCAGATTTTCCTCGCCGAAGGTCATCCGGATCGCACGCTTGAGGGCCTGGCTCGAGATGCGCGCCCGGCGGTAGCCGCCGAACTGGCAGTCCTTCGGCGCACCGGTGTCGTCCCGGTTCAGGTTCGAGGGCGCGAAGTTCTGGATGATGTGCAGTTCAACGAACATGGTTACCGTCTCCTTCCTCACTCATGCAACTATGCAACCGACTGCGGTTGATCGGTGATCGTATCGCCGGCACCAGGGGCGCCTGCTTGGGCCGCGGACTGACCCCAGAAGGCGCGTGCCCACTCGCGTTGCACGGCGCGGGTATCCCAGTGCCAGCCCAGGATGTCGCTGAGCAATTGCGCCCAGTCTATGGGGATCTCGTGTGCCTTAAGCAGGCCGACCGCGGAGCGCAAGTGAGCCGGCAGGTCGTCGAGGTGGCAGTTGAGCAGCGCGACGAAGCGCTTTTCGATGCTCGGGCTACCGTCCGACGCCATCAGCCGGGCGAAGGACGCACCGAGGTTGCTGCGCCCCTCATCGTCACGTGGGTGCCAGCTATGCGGATGCAGCGCAAAGAGCCCCGCGACGAGGAAGTAGGCGTCCTCCTCCCGCGGCGATGCCGTGCTTGGCAGCCAGGGGAGGACGTAGGGGTAGACGTCGGCGACCTCGCCGGGCTTCTTGCCCAGCCCGCGCCGGAGCGCGGCCAGCGCGCCGCGGTCCTGGCGGTCGGCGAGTGCCTCCAACGACGCGATGAAGCGCCGATGTCGGTCAAGCGGCCGGCTCATCGGTTTCCTCCTCTCGTGCCGGCAGGTAGCCAGTGAGCATCTCCCGGAGCAGCCGGATGAAGGCGCGCTCGGCGCGGGCGGCGGCCTTGAGCGCCCGAGCGCTGGGGTCGAGGCTGTGGATCACGCCGCCGAAAGCGGCCTGTGCCGTGCGCTGGATCTCCAGCGCCCAGCGTGCGAGTGGGTCGCCGTCGACGTCGCCGCCGAGCTCGCTGACCAGTCGGCTGAACGGCACCGCCAGCCGCGACCAATAGACGGCGCTCGGTTTCAGCGACTCGGCGATGCTCTTCACCGTAGCCGGGCTCGGGGTGACGGCGTCGTCCGGCGCAGCCAGAGTCTGAGCGAAGAGGCGCAAGGGGCTGGGTATCTTGCGGGTCTTGCCATCCGCGCCGGTAACGGTGACGTCGCCGTTCACCAGGAGGGTGCTGATCCGCTCGGCCAGGGCAAGCGCCTCTTGGAGCAGCTCGAACCGTTCCCGGTCGTTCAGGAGCGGCGCGGGCAGTGGCAGGCGCTCGTGCCGCCAGAGCGTGACGTTGGCCTGGTCGGTCACCATGCCGTACAGGTCGAGGGCAAATCGAGCGCGGTATCCCAGCGGCCCTTCCGCGGCCAGCCCGGCGACCCAGTCGAGCATCTTCGGCCGGGCCGACTGGCCGCTTACCGATTGGAACAATGCCAAGCTATCGCGCCAGAGGGCGCGATCTTCCTGGAAGCCAATGGGGAACCAGGGCGGCATCCCGTCTCTGGGCTTGAGACTCTTGCGGAAGGCGACCATTGGCTCGTAGTCGGCTGGATTCCAGCCGGCGGGAAACTGCTCGCCCTTCATTGCCACGGCGTAGCGGACGACCGGATCTGCTTTCCCCTCCGAAGACTCAGGAAGGAGCCGCACGCGCCGGCTCTGCCAGGTCAGCAGATCGACGTAGCCGCTCGGGCGGCGCTCCCGAGGCGTGGGGTGCTCGTCCCGCTCCCAGGCCGCGCTGTCGTCCGTGAAGTGGAAAGGAAGCCCATCGGCGCCGTTGTAGGCGTGGAGGTTGAGCATCAGCGTTTGGAACAGGTTGCGACCCTTGACGAGCGCGACCGCGCTGGTGGTCAGCGGGCCGGCCTTGGTGTACTTAGCGACGCTCGCTTCCTCACCGTGCCGACTCTGATAGGAGATCATGCCGCCGACGTCGAACGCCTGATACGCGACCAGGTATCGGGCGGCCTGGGCGGGTGACAGTGCAGGCGGATCGGTTGCCACGCTGTGGTCAAACAACGTGAGGTAGTTGCCAAGCATCATCCCGTGAACGATCCCCGCCACCGGCTTCGCGTAGGATGCGTCGACCGCGGGCGTTTGGTAGAAGGGGTACGTCGGATCGAATAGGTTGAAGCGAGTCCGCCAGCGCTCGCAGTAGCGGTCGATCGGATCGGGATCCCAGGAACCGCGCTCCCACAACGCCGCCCACTCGTCGATGCTGGCCGGGCCGAAGACGCGGTGCAGGAACGCGAGCAGCAAGCGGTGCAGGCTGACCGTCACCAGTGGCGAGGGATCGACGATCTCGCGCAACTCGTGTGCGCGGACCAGGACGTCGCGCAGGCTGAGTTCTTCCCAAGCACCGTCCGCGGCCCGCATGCAGGGGATCCACGGGCGATCGAGCAGGTTGAAGCCATCCGTCATACGACCTCCTCTCACTCCACAACCAGTCCTAGTTCCGGATCGAGGCGCAGCGCGTACTTCCCGACCGAGGCACGACCCGAGGAATCAAGCAGGATGAGCCGCTGGTGCCGCAGCAGGGCGGACTCGCGCCAGGCGGTCGGTGGGTCGGTCGTGAGCAACTCCGGAACGACGCGCCGGTCGCTGAGCGTCACCGAGCGGGCCAGCAGGCGCCGGGTCAGATCCAGCGACGGTGGCTCCAAGACGTCGACCACCTCTTGGCCGGCGACGTCTAGCGCCGCACACCCGTTGACGTCGAACAAACACACCACCGAGACGGACGGCGGGGTGAGCCGCGTCAGGGCCTGGTGTGCCTGGTGGAAGTCGGGAGCGTCCTCGGCGCGGGCGTTGGCGGTCATCTGCCAGATGAAGCCGCCGGCGCCCGGCCGCTTGATCCAGCGGACGGCAGCCTCGGCTGCGGCCTCGTCAGCCTGCTCCTGGTACCGCTCTCGAGTCCTCTGCCAGGCCGCGTGGACGGTTGGGGGCTCGGTGGCCGGGCAGGGGCGGTCGTCGTAGACCGCCTCGATGAGATCCGGGATCTCGTCGGGGATTGCGATGGCGTCACGATCCCGCAGTACCAGCCACGAACGCAGCAGCGCGTGGGCGTCGTAGACCGCCGTCGTACCGTGGTCGAAGACCGGCACGCCATCGGTGATGCACTCAGGTCGACAAATCCATAGACGCGGCGCTTCCAGGCCGCGCGGGCGGGCATCACGCCGGTGACGGTGGAGTCGACCGGCGCGCTGGAGGACGAGGTCGGCCGGGGCCAGATCGGTCACCATCAGATCGAAGTCGAGATCAAGGCTTTGCTCAACTATTTGCGTTGCAATAAGTACAGCCCGGTTCGGGCGCCGCACCGAGATCGTCCCCTCCTCGGTGGTGACGACGCCGCCCGGCTTGCCGAAGCGCCGAAGAGCGCGCTGCTCGCGGTGCTGGCGCTCATCGACGAGGAACCGTGCATGCAGGAGGTCCAGCTCCGGCTCGCCGTCGTCAGCGACGTCTGGGAAGTAGCGCTTGAGGGCCTGGTACACCGCTTGGGCGCGGCCGACTGTGTTGCAGACCACCACCGCGCAGCCGCCGGGTTTCAGGGCGTCCTGGAGCTGTATGCCGAGGGGAAATGGCTCTTCTGGTGTCTCCGGGAGGTGGCCATCGACCCACTCGATCCGGACCGAGCGGGCTGTGCGGGCCGAAGGCGGCACGTGCCGGCTGTTGATGCCGTTCCGGGTCACCCAGGTGACGCGCGGGTAGACGGCTGAGGGATCCGTGCGTGACTCCAATGATGGTGTGCCTAACCCGGCGGCGTAGGCCTTGGCGAGGGTGGCGCGGCGGGCATCGGGAAGCGTGGCCGACAGCAGGACGACCGGGCTGCCGAGGGCGGCGAGCCACTCCAGTAGCCGCTCGAGCAAGGTTGACATATACGTGTCGTAGGCATGCACCTCATCGATTACCACCGTCTTGCCGGCCAGGCCGAAGAGGCGCACGAAGACATGTCGCGTCTGAAGCACTGCCAGTAGCGCTTGGTCGATCGTTCCGACCCCGAAGGGGGAGAGGAGGCCGCGCTTGCGGTAGGTGAACCATTCAGCCGCGACCACACCCGAAGCAATCTCGTCGTCTTGATCAGCGTCTCCCTCGTGCGGGGTCAGGAGCGCGTCGGTGCGCTGGCGCAGGGCGGCAAATTCGGCGTTGAGTGCGGCGTGGCCGTGTAGTAGCTGGAGGTCGACCGCCTCCGTGGCGAAGCGCTGGACAAGGTAGTCGCGCACGCGTCCGAACATCTGGTTACTGGTGGCCTGTGTCGGCATGGCGACGTAGGTGCCCCGATTGCCGCCCACCGCGTTCATGTGATCGGCCAGGAAGAGTGCTGCCTCAGTCTTCCCTTCGCCCATCGGCGCCTCAACAATGACCAGCGAAGGGTGGGGGAGGTCTCGCGCCAGCTCGATGACAGCCTCTTGCAGCGCGTTCGGTGTGATGTGCGGGAACAGATCACTGAAGGCGCGAGGTTCGGCACTGGTCCGGGATGTCAGCCAGCCGAGCCGCGTCATCGCCGCGGCTGCCCGTTCCTCGGCTTGTCCACAATAGTTCTGGAAATCGAGAGAGGCGGCGGCATCGGCGTCAGTCGCGGCGAGCGGGAAGATCGACTCGTCGGAACCGATCCAGTCGGCGACCGACACGAGCCCCGCTAGCGTCATCGCGGTCGGGTTGTCGATACCGAGCGGTACCGCGTCGCGCGGAACGCCGATGTGCGAGGCCAGCTCACCGACGAGTGCCGCCCGAGCCATGTTCCAGAGCCCGCGGCCCACCGCGACGGTAGGCATGTCGCAAAGATCATGTGCCCGTGGGAAAATCCCGTGGTGCCCCCCGATGACGGTACTTAGGCGCTGCGCCAGTAGGTTGTCGAATTGGAACTCAGCGACCAAGATCTCCGGGAGGGTAGCGGCAGTAACGCTTCCGTGCGGGGTCGCGCGTGGGTCGAGCGGCCGCGGCGGGAGGGGGAAACCGGCGTCGCGGAGGAGCCCGTGGGCAGCGGTCCATGTGAACTGGAAGGCCGGAGATGCTTTCCCAAGGTCGTGGAGGCCTGCCAGGAATGCGATCCAGGAGCCAGCATCCGCTTCCGGAATCCGTAGTGCCGCCGCGAGCTGTCGCCGGACAGCCGGAGAGAGGACGTCGCTCCACATTGCCCGCGCCACCAGAGCCACGTCGAGCAAGTGGCAGAGCAGCGGGTGATATGCGGGATCGCCCGGGACCCGTGACCGTTTTGCCCACAGGAGATGGTAGTGCCGCTCTCCCATCTCCGCTCTTCCTCCGTCCTACCACCAACCGGTGCCACCAGTTTGCAGATGAGCCGTCTCATTACAACCGTAGCTCGGGCTCGGGAATGCAGCCGTTCCCGTGCAGCAACTTGTTCCTATTGCCAGGTCAGGAGTCGCCGGGAAGATGATGACTTCATCAGATTATGCACATGCTGCTCCTTCTCTGGGAGATAGTCGGTCGAGGACCATGGCCGTGCGCGGTGTCCCCGTCACCCTTGCTTCGGATCGGTCATAATGGCGACGCGCGTGGGCGGGGGCCTGGCGCGGGGTTCTTCAAGAGAGGGAGGTCACGATGGACCTTGGACTGACCGGGAAGGTTGCGCTGGTGTCGGCGGCAAGCTCGGGGTTGGGCCGGGCGGTGGCGGTGGCGCTTGCGCGTGAGGGGGCGAAGGTCGTCGTCAGTAGCCGTAATCAGGCGGCGGTCGATGAGGTGGCGGAGACGATTCGCGCGGCGGGCGGTGAGGCGCTGGCGGTGGCGGCCGACGTTACCAAGCCGGCCGATCTGGAGCGGCTGGTTCAGGCGGCGATCGACCGGTACGGCGGAATCGATGTACTGATCACCAACGCAGGAGGGCCGCCGGCCGGGACGTTTGACAAGTTCGACGATGCTGACTGGCAGGCGGCATTTGAGCTGACGCTGATGAGCGCGGTGCGGCTGATCCGGCTGGCGTTGCCGTCGATGCGGGCGCGGGGCGGCGGCGTGATCATCGCCATGACCTCGTCTTCGATCAAGCAGCCGATCCCGAACCTGCTGCTGTCGAACGTGATGCGCGCCGGGGTGGCAGGGCTGGCGAAGACCCTGGCGGACGAACTTGCGCCGGACGGGATCCGGGTCAACACGATTGTGCCGGGGCGCATCGCCACACCGCGGGTGGCGCAGCTCGACCAGGTCAACGCCGAGCGGCAGGGGATCGACGTGGCGGAGGTGGAGCGGCGGGAGACGTCGCGGATCCCCATGGGCCGCTACGGCACGCCGGAGGAATTCGCCGATGCCGTCGCCTTCCTGGCGTCGGAGCGCGCCAGCTATATCACCGGGGCTACGCTCCAGGTGGACGGTGGTATGATTCGCTCACTCTGGTAGCTTTGGGACCGGTTGGTGTCGGAAGTACGAAAGTACTTCACGCAATAGCCATTTGGATCTAGATAGGTCGTAGCTGTGTATGGTAGGAATTAATTACGCGAGCGATGAGAGCTTCGTACTACGCTCGCGCGGGACAACGAAACGTCGGAGACGTTGACGCGCAGGCTGTAATCTGGGCACCTCGCCTGCGCCGAGCCTGAGGTGCAACCGGCCGACCCCTTGGGAGTCGAGCCGGTTTTTTGCGTTAAGGGAGGGAACTCACCGCGGGCGTCCAGGAGCGGGCGTAGACAACAGAAGACAAGCGTGAGCGCGGAGGCGATGACGCGCGGGCTGTAATCTGGGCACCTCGCCCGCGCCGAGCCTGAGGTGCAACCGGCCGGCAAGATCTTGCCGGTTCTTGTTTCGGTGAGCGCACGTCATTTTCTGTTATCTGCCTCGTTCAGTTGATATCACAACTCGTCCGTGGTGAGCGCAATTCATCGAAGGGGGGGCGATCCCAAGCGGGGCCGGATGCCTGGAGCGGCGGGTCCCGCGGGGCGCCCAACAGGGAGGGTGATCGTGGAGCAGGTTCGTGCGCGTGGGACACGCGGGCTGGACCGACTACGCCTGGCGGTGGCAGGGACCGCTGCCTGGGATACGTTGGTCGACCAGCCCTCCGACATCGAAGAAACCGTCGCCCTCATCGCGCCGGCGGCCGAGTGGGAGGCATTTCCGCGGAGCTACCGGATTGCCAAGCGGGTGCTCGACATCGTGGTTGCCAGCCTCGGCCTGGTGCTGCTCGCGCCGCTGATGCTGGTGATCGCGGTGCTGATCCGGCTGGACTCCCCCGGCCCGGCGATTTTCCGCCAGGAGCGTGTCGGGCAGGGCGGCCGGCGGTTTCAGATCCTGAAGTTCCGCACCATGGTCAACGGCTGTGACCTGCTGCGCGACGGGCCGCACAAGCGCCCCGACGACGCGCGGGTCACGCGGGTGGGGCGGCTGCTGCGCCGCACCAGCCTGGACGAGCTGCCGCAGCTCATCAACGTGCTGCGCGGCGAGATGAGCCTGGTCGGGCCACGGCCGGAGTTGCCGGAGATCGTCGAGGCTCACTACGAGCCGTGGCAGTACCGCCGCTTCCTGGTTCCGCAGGGCATCACCGGCTGGTGGCAGGTCACCGGTCGCGGGAAGAAGCTGATGTACGAGCACACTGAGGACGACCTCTACTACGTCGAGAACGCTTCGTTCCGCTTCGACTTGTTGATCCTGGCTAAGACCGTCGTGGCCGTTCTGCGCCGGGAGGGAGCGTTCTAATGCAGCAGGTTCGTCACGAAGCGACCGCCGTCAAAATCGGGACCAGCGCGGAGGCCGTCGCGGGGGCGCCCCGCCCGACCCCGGTCAACCGCAGCCGCCGCATCCTCGGGATGCGCGTCGATGCCACATCGTACGCGGCTGCGGCCGAGCAGGTCATCACCTGGGCCAAGGCCGGGGAGTCGCGCTACGTCTGTGTCTCCACCGTGCACATGGTCATGGAGGGGCACGACCGCGCCGAGTTCCAGCGGATCGTCAACGCGGCCGATCTGGTCACGCCGGACGGCATGCCGCTGGTGTGGGGCCTGAAGCTGCTGGGGATCCCGTCGGCCACCCGGGTGTACGGCCCGGACCTGACGCCGGTGGTGTGCGAGCGCGCGGCGCGCGAGGGGGTGCCGGTCGGCTTCTACGGCGGCACGCCGGAGGTGCTGGACCGCATGATCGCCAACCTGACGGCGCGCTACCCCGGCTTGCAGGTCGTCTACCGGCATAGCCCGCCGTTCCGTCCCCTGACGGCCGAGGAGGAGGCGCGGGAGATCGAGGAGATCCGTGCCTCCGGTGCGCGCATCCTCTTCGTCGGCCTGGGGTGCCCCAAGCAGGAGCAGTGGATGGCGGCGCGGCGCGGCCGGATCGACGCGGTCATGCTCGGTGTCGGGGCCGCCTTCGACTTCCTCGCCGGCACCAAGCGGCAGGCGCCCGACCTGATCCAATCGCTGGGGCTGGAGTGGCTGTTCCGGCTGGCGACTGAGCCCCGGCGGCTCTGGAGGCGCTACCTCTACAACAATCCGCGGTTTGTGGTCTTGTTCGCGGCCCAGATACTCAAGGGCCGGATTCCATGGGAGGCTCGCTAATGGCAACGCGTGTTCTGGTCACCGGCGCTGGCGGTTTCATCGGTCACCACCTGGTCCGCTACCTGGTCGCCAAGGGGTATTGGGTCCGGGGTGTCGACATCAAGTACCCCGAGTTCGAGTCGTCGCTGGCGCACGACTTCCAACTGCTCGACCTGCGCCGCTTCGATAACTGTCTGATCGCCACCAGCGGCGTTGACGAGGTCTACCACCTGGCGGCCGATATGGGCGGCATCGGGTACATCACCGGGAACCACGCCAGCATCGCTCGGAACGACATCCTGATCAACACCCACATGCTGGAGGCGAGCCGGATCAACGGGGTGCAGCGGTTCCTCTTCTCCTCCTCGGCCTGCGTCTACCCGGACTACCGCCAGGACGACCCCGACGTCACGCCGCTGCGCGAGGAGGACGCCTACCCGGCCGCGCCGGAGGAGGGCTACGGCTGGGAGAAGCTCTTCACAGAGAAGCTCTGCCAGTACTACGCCGAGGACTACGGCCTGGAGACGCGCGTGGTGCGGTTCCACAACGTCTACGGTCCGCTCGGCACCTACGAGGGCGGAAAGGAGAAGGCCCCGGCGGCGCTGTGCCGCAAGATCGCCCTGGCCGAGGACGGCGACGAGATTGAGATCTGGGGCGACGGCGAGCAGACCCGCTCCTTCATGTACGTCGACGACTGCGTCGAGGGGATCTACCGGCTGATGCGCTCGGACTACCGCCACCCGCTGAATCTTGGGACTGATCGGCTGGTGACGATCAACGAGCTGGTCGACATCATTGCCAATATCGCCGGGAAGCGGATCGTGAAGCGGCACGACCTCACGAAGCCGCAGGGCGTCCGCGGGCGCAACAGCGACAACACCCGGCTGCGCCAGGTGCTCGGCTGGGAGCCGGAGACCTCGCTGGAAAAGGGCCTGGCGATCACGTACCAGTGGATCGCCCGGCAAGTGGCTCCGGCACGGCACGGCCAGCGCCGGCTGGTGGCGGTGTAATGAGTCGTCAGGTGGGCGTGCACGGAGAGGGTCGCAAGCGCGGGTTGGGGGCCGGCGTGCGGCGAGTCGGGCGGGCGCTGAATGCCCTGCCGAATCGGGACATGATGGGCCTCGGCCGCCGGCTCTTCGCGGATGTGCGACGCATCCCCGGTGTGAACGGCGTGGCGGTCACGTTCGACGACGGACCGGGTGAGGGACTGGATGCGTTCCTGACCACGCTCGATCGCGCCGGGGTGCGGGCGACCTTCTTCGTCGTCGGCGAGCAAGTCCGCGCCGCACCCGGGCGCCTGACGGAGATCGTCGCGGCTGGGCATGAGGTCGGTCTCCACTGCGACCGGCACCTTCACCAGCTCTCGCTCACGCCGTGGGCCGTGCTCGAGGATCTCCGTCGGGCGCAAGCCACGATCGAGGACACGACCGGCAAGCCGGTGCGTCTGTACCGCCCTCCGTATGGGTGCTACTCCCTCGCGTCGTGGTTCGAGGCGGGGCGGCGCGGCTGGACTCGCGTGCGGTGGAGTCGAGATCCGCAGGATTGGGCTGCCGACGCGACGCCGGACGGGATTGTCGCGGCAGTCGGCCGGCCGGAGCCCGGCGACATCATCTTGCTCCACGATTCTGATCGCTACAGCGTGCCGGGAGCGTGGCGGCGCACGCTGGCTGCGTTGCCGCGGATTCTCGACGCCATCGCTGCCGCGGGACTGACGGCGTGCCCCGTCGGCGCGTTGCTGGACCAGGCTGGGATCGGACGCGGTCCGTGGTCAGCCCGGGTGGGGTTTACCCCTGAGCGACTGTACCGGCTTGGCTGACAACGGGGAATGGGGTTGCGGGTGGACATCATGGGACGGCGACGCGTCATGGCGATGCCGCTGATCCTGGCGGGGATTTTGGCGTTCGCCGTCTATGGCGCACCGAATACCGGCCGGTTAACGACGAGGGCCGTGATATGAGCCTCCGGGAACAGGTGCTCAAAGGCGGGGTCTACCTCGCGCTGCGTGAGGGATTCGGGCTCATTGTGAGCCTGGGCGGGGTGCTCCTGTTGACCCGCCTCATCGGTCCCGCGCACTACGGGCTGTATACCGGCTCGGTTGCCATCGTCGTCTTCGTGGGCCAGATCGGCCGGATGGGGATCGATGTCTGCCTGATCCGGAGCCAGGAATCGCCCGATGCGTCGACGTACCATCAGGCCTTCACCTTGCTCCTCCTGTCCGGCGTGGGGCTGGCCCTCGGCGGGATCCTGCTGGTCCCACTCCTTGCCGGCTGGGCCATCAACCCCCACTTTGTCGATCCGCTCCGCGTGCTGTTGGGGACGCTGCCACTGTCGCAGATGATCGCTCCGGCAACGGCACGGCTCGAGCGGGACTTGAACTACCGGGCTGTGGCCATCATGGACCTGATGGGGCAGATCGTGTACTACCTGGTCGCGCTCCCGCTGGCCGTGTTGGGCGCGGGCGTGTGGGCAGCGGTGGCGGGCTACTGGTGCCTTCAAATCATCGTCTGTATCTACGCCTACACGGTGTCGCGCTACCGGCCGCGGCTCGTCTGGTCGCGGAGCCGCGCTCAGGCGCTCCTCGGCTATGGCCTGGGCTACTCGGGATCCCAGTGGCTGTGGCAACTGCGGTCGCTCGTCAACCCGCTGATCGTCGGGCGGTTCCTTGGCCCCGCGGGGGTCGGCTATGTGTCGCTCGCCGTCCGGTTCGCGGAGGTGCTGTCCTTCTTCCGGAACGTGTCGTGGCGGCTCTCGATCGCCGCGCTCGCCAAGGTACAGACTGATCACGCACGCCTGCGCGCTGCGCTGGAGGAGGCCATGGCGCTCCAGGTGCTGGCGGTCGGGCCGCTCCTTGGCGCGTTTTCCCTCCTGGCGCACCCGGTGATCCCACTGCTGTTCGGTGCACGGTGGTCGCCGGCGCTGCGGGTGTATCCGGCGGTCGCTGTGGGGGCACTGTTCGGCGCGCTGTTCAACATCCAGTCTTCGACGCTCTACGTCCTGCGCCGCAATGCTGCCGTGGCCTGGTTCCACGTGGCGCATGTCGTCGTCCTGGCGGCGAGTGCCTGGTTCTTCGTGCCACGCTTCGGCCTAATGGGCTACGGCCTGGCGGAGATCGTAGCGGTGACGACCTACGCGTTGCTCCACATCCAGATGAGCCGCGTCTTCCGATTCTCCTACGCGCAGGTGCTGCCCTGGCTCGCCGCGCTCATCCCACCGCTGGGCGCCGTCCTCGTGCCGCTTGGGTGGCGTCCGGTGCTCTGGGTGCCGCTTGCGCTCGTGGCCTTGCTGCCACGGCAGCGGCGGCAGATTGGACACTATCTCGGCTACGTTGTCCGATGGAGGACCGCATGATGGGTCAAGTGCCGCGTCTTGCAGCCACGAACCGCCGCCTCGCCCGAGTGCGTCCGGCGCGGTCGCGCGCGCCGCGCGACGCGAGCACGCTGGCGCCGGTGCCGCTCGACCCGCTGCCCGAGCGGCCCCTGGTGTCGATCCTGATGGCGAACTACAACTACGGCGCGTACATCGGCGAGGCCATCGAGAGCGTCCTGGCGCAGACCTACGACCACTTCGAGTTGATCGTCGTCGACGATGCCTCGACCGATGATTCCTGCGCGGTCGTGGAGCGCTACGCGCAGCACGATCCGCGGATCATCCTCCTCCGCTCCCCGGTAAACCAGGGGCAGGTTGCGGCGTTCAACCGCGCCTTCGCGGTCTCACGGGGGGAGATCATCTGCTTCCTCGACTCAGATGATCTCTTGGTGCCTACCAAGCTGGAGCAGGTGGTGGCGTGCTTCCGCGCCCATCCACGCGCGGGCGTGCTCAACCACAAGATGCTCATGGTTGACATGCGCACCGGTGCGACGCAGGAGATGCCGTACGTCTCGCGCTTCGAAACCGGATGGATCGCCGACCGGGTCGTTCGGCGTGGCGGCCGGTGGCTCGTGATCGCCGGGGCCGCGTTGAGTTTCCGCCGGGCGGTCGCGCAGTGCATCTTCCCCATCCCGGACGACGACCGTTTTTGGGGCGCGGACAACTTCCTCATGCCGATCGCGCCGCTCCTGGCGGAGGTCGCTGCGATCGAGGAACCGCTGTACCTCTATCGCGTGCATGGGAAGAACGATAGCGCCGGCCGAGAGTCGGATGTGCCGCGTCTGCAACGGCATTGCCGGATGCTCATCGCCAGTACCACCGCTGTGAACCAGCGGCTGACCGAGCTGGGCATGACGGACCGGCTTCTCGACTACCGTCGCAACGCCGAATATTGGAAGACCGTCCTGTTGATCGATCTGATCGCGCACGCCTGGAGCTGGAAGGCCGTCCAGTCGTTCGCGCATGTGGCACGACTGCTGGCCTGGAACGAGATGTACCGCCCGGCGGTGCGCGCGGTCCGGATGGCGATCTACGGCGTTGCCGTGATCCTACCGCGGCCGCTGCGTTCGACCTGGATGGCGATCGGGCTGGGCTACCATCCGTTCAAGGGCCGGATTCAATCGGTGCTCTCACGGATCCGCTCGCTCGTGGCCTACGCTGGCCGACGTCCGGTCACCGAGCCGCTCGCGGCGTCCAGCGACCCCTGATACGCACGACAGGAGAAACCGGGGCCCGGAGCCTGATAATTGCGCGGTCGATCTGCGTCCAAGGGAGCAAGAGATGAACGAGCGGGAGCTCGTCAGCATAATCGTCAACAATTACAACTACGCGTCGTTCCTGGGTGAGGCGATCGAGAGCGCGCTGGGGCAGACCTATCCGTCGGTGGAAGTCATCGTCGTTGATGACGGCTCGACGGATGACTCGCGTCGCGTCATCGAGCGCTACGGTGATCGCATCGTGCGCGTCCTCAAGGCGAACGGCGGCCAGGCATCGGCGGTCAACGCCGGCGTCGCCGCCGCGCGGGGCGACATTGTGTTCCTGCTCGACGCCGATGACGTGCTTGCGCCGGATATCGTGGCCAAGGTCGTGGATGCGTTTCGTGACCACCCCGAGGCGAGCTTGGTGCAGTTCCGCCTCGCGGTGGTGGACGCGGAACGCCGCCCGCTCGGCCGTTGCGATCCGCCACTGACGCATCCGCTGTGGAGTGGCGACCTCCGGGAGCACATCCTCCGGCATGGCAACAGTTTTCCCTGCCCGCCAACCAGCGGGAACGCCGCGCGGGCCGCGGCGCTCCGACGGATCGGGCCGATCCCGGAAGATGTCTATCGGTACGGGGTCGATCAGTTTCTCACGATGACGTTGCCACTGGCAGGCCAGGTCATCGGCCTGGACGTGATCGGCGGCGAGTATCGGGTGCACGGCACCAACTTCTACGGCGGGGCGTCCGCCGCGTCGCGAGCGCAGCACGCCGTTGAGGTCGCGTATCATGGCTGGCCGCACGTGAAGATGGTGGCGGACCGTCTCGAGGTCAAGGGCCTCCCGTCGCGCGTCACCGACCTGGCTGATATCTCGTTGCAGCGCGACCGCATGGTGTCGCTCAAGCTTGCGCCCGCACGGCATCCGATCCCGGGCGATCGCCCGCTCCGGGCGGCTGTCGACGGCGTCGCTACCGCGCTCCGCTATCCCGGCACGTCGCCCGCATGGAAGCTGTTCCAGTCGCTCTGGTTTGTGGGGATGGCGATGGCCCCGCGGCGCCTCGCGGTCAGGCTCGGCGAGGCTGTGGCGGTTCCGGAAAGCCGCGATCGCCTGCGGCAGCGGCTGAGTGGGCTGCTCCAGGTGGGACGACGCCCAGTGCACCAGCCTTCGAGAGGTGGATGAAACACGATGACCGACATGCCGCTCGTCAGCATCATCATCGATAACTACAACTACGGCCACCTGATCGCTGAGACGATCGACAGTGCCCTTGCGCAGACGTATCCCAACATCGAGGTCATCGTCGTCGACGACGGCTCGACCGACAACTCGCGGGAGGTCATCGCGCGGTACGGGGACCGGGTCATCCCGGTGTTCAAGGAAAATGGGGGCCAGTGCTCCGCGTTCAACGTCGGCTTCGCTGCCAGCCACGGCGACATCATCGCGCTCCTGGACTCGGACGACGTCTGGGATCCGGAGAAGATCGCGCTCATGGTCGACATCTTTCAGCGCTACCCTGAGGTGGGGTGGGTCGGCCATAAGCTCACCATCACCGACGCGAAGCTGAACTCCCTCGGCTACACCTTCCCCGACCTGCTGCCGAACGGGCCGGTTCCCCCCGATCCGCACCTCCATCTGGAGCGGATGGTCAGAGTGACGGTCAGCGGGCTATTGTTCCGCCGGAGCGCGGGAGAGCGTGCCTTCCCGATCCCCTACGAGAGCGGAACCTGGCGAACGTGCGCGGATGTCTACCTCATGTCGATGTTCGCCATCGAGGGGATCTGGGGGTATACGCTGGATGAGTCCCTCGGCCTCTACCGGCAGCACCCCGGGCAGGAGTTTGCTCAGCCCGGCGCGATCGCCCGGCGGGTCGAGCGGGACGCGGTCATCTCGGAGGCGCTGGCGGAGATCTGGACGCGGCGGAAGGGTCGGCGTTTTTCATCGACCACCGTCTACAAGCACCGGCTGGTGGCGTCGGCCTTGACGGGCCATGCGATCCTAAGTGGGGAGCGATGGCGCTTGCTCGCGGGCGGTATTCGGTCCGTGGTGGATCTGGTACGCCCGCACCCGCGGCTCGCCGTACGCCAGGGATTGGGGATCGCGATAGCCTTCGCCTTCCCGCATTGGTGGACGCGTCGGGTCTTCCGGCGGTTCGGTACGCAATTCACGCCGCAACCTGCGGCGACATCGTGACTCGGCCCCGGGTCACGGGAGGGATACAGGGTCAGGATCGATGAGGGCCAGTGACGCGCTCCACCGGCTGACGGCAACGCCGACCGTCTTGACGGCGGCGGCTGTGCTGAGCCTCGTCGCGGCACTCGTGGCGTCGGCCGTGCCGCTCCTGGCCGTCATGCTCCTGGCCGCCGCCTCGCTCGCCGTGCTCCTGATGCTCTCGCGGTCGCTGGTCCTGGCGATCCTCCTGATGAGCGGGCTGGTGGATCTGCTAACCCCGTTCCGCATCGGTCCCCTCTCGGCGATGGGACTCACCACGGTCCTGTACGTCCTCGGGAGCTGGTTTGTCTGGCTGCTCCGTGCGGCGGAGCTGCCTGCCCGCGTGCGGCGCGCCATTGCCCCATTCCTGCTGTTCCTCTTCTGGGGCGCGCTGTCGATGGTCCTCTGGTATCGGCCGTCCGTCGCGGGGGTCCAGAACCTCCTGGTGATCGCGGCGTTCCTCGGGTTGATCGTGCTGACGGCGGCCGAGGCACGGCGCTCGCCGGAGTTCATCGAGACGCTGGGCAGGGTGATGGCGGCGGCGACCATGCTTGCCGTCGTGCTGCAAGTGCTGAATTACCACCTCGGCGTGATGCCGAGCGGTTTCGGGGTCCAGGCGCGGAGTTTCGCGCTCTTCGCCCTCGTCGCCGTCGCCTGGCAACTGGGCCGCTGGCGCACGGGGGATCGCTGGGCGTTCTGGGCCGCGGTCGCGATTGTGGGCCTGGTCGGTCTCAGCCTGTCGCGCACCGCGTTCGTTGTCGGGGTTCTGCTCTTCCCCTTGTCGTTCATCCGCCTGCAATCGGTCCGTGGCTGGCTTCGTGCCGGCGTCCTCGGCGTGGGAGCGGTCGGGCTCCTGTACACCATCGTCTCGCATGTCGGAGCGCTTCGGGAACGCTTCTTCGAAGGCGATCTCTCCCTCAAGGTGGGCGGGATCGCCATCAACGCGATGGGACGCACGGCGTTCTGGGAGCTCACCCTGGCGTCGTGGCGCAAGTCGCCGATCATCGGCAATGGGTCGGGCTCGGCGGAGGAGCTGATCGAGGCCTACTTCCCAGGTCTGGGCCATCCGCACAACGACTACCTGCGCATCCTGCACGACGGCGGCCTGGTCGGCCTGGCCATCTGGCTTGTGGGATACCTGGGGCTGCTGTGGATGACCGCGTCGGCCTGGAGCCGATCGGACCCGAAGCGCAACCCGGCCGCTCGCGTGCATCTGGCCGCCTTCCTCTCGCTCGCCGCGGTGGCGGCGGCGATGCTCACGGACAACACGATGGTCTACGTCTTCGTGATGGCGCCGGCCGGTATCCTCGTCGGTGCGTCGTTCGGCGTCTCAGCGCGCGACCAGCGCGCGGCCCCGGCTTCCGTCGAACCAACACCGGGTCCGCCCGGTGGTGAAGGTGGTCCGGCGCCGGGGACCGACCCGGACACGGCCCCGCCGACGCCACTGCAGAGGGCATCGTGCACATCCTAGTGGTCCACAACCGCTACCAGCAGGCAGGCGGCGAGGATGTGGTGTTCGCGGCGGAAGTCGACCTGCTGCGCCGCTATGGCCACACCGTTACCGAGCTTGTCTTCGACAACCGCGAGATCCCCGAGCGCCCCGCCCCCATCGACGCCGCTCGCCTCGCGCTCGGCACCGTCTGGTCCCGGAAAGGGGCTGCACGGGTCCGCGCGGCGATCCGTGAGCATCGGCCGGAGGTGGTTCACTTCCACAATACGTTTCCGCTGGTGTCACCGGCGGCCTACTACGCGGCGCGTGCCGAGCGGGTAGCGGTGGTGCAGACCCTCCACAACTACCGGCTGATCTGCCCCGGTTCGCTGCTGTATCGTGACGATCACATCTGTCACGACTGCGTCGGGCGCGTGGTGCCCTGGCCGGGTGTGGTCCATGGCTGTTATCGCGAGTCCCGCGCGCAGACGGCCCCTGTCGCGGCGATGCTCGCTGTCCACCGGCTTGCAGGCACCTGGAGGAACCTCGTCGACCGCTACATCGCGCTGAGCCAGGTCGCGCGCGACCAGTTCGTTGCCGGCGGTTTGCCCGAGGAGCGGATCGTCGTCAAACCAAACTTCGTGGATCTGGACCCGCCGGACCGCTCCTCCCCGGGGGAGTTCTATCTCTTTGCCGGTCGGCTCGCGGTCGAAAAGGGCGTGGACACGCTCCTGCGCGCCTGGACGGAGCACGGGCGGCCTGAGCCACTGCATATCGTCGGGGACGGTCCGCTCGCGCGGCAGGTCGAAGCCGCGGCGCAGGCGTCGCCGAGCATTCGCTCCCTCGGGCGGTTGGATCGCACGGCGGTCCTGGAGCAGATGCGTCAGGCACGGGCGTTGATCTTCCCGTCGGTGTGGTACGAGGGATTCCCGATGATCCTCGTCGAGGCGCTGGCGTCCGGCCTCCCGGTGATTGCGAGCCGGCTGGGGGCCGCCGCGGAGGTCATCGAGGATGGTGTGACCGGGCTGCACGTCACCGCAGGCAGCGCTGCCGACCTGGCGGCGAAAGTCGATTGGCTCTCACGGCATCCGGACGCCGGCGAGGAAATGGGGCGGGCGGCCCGGCGCGTCTACGAGGCGAAGTACACGAGCGCTCAGAACTACGAGCAGTTAATGGCCATCTACGAGGCGGCGTGCGCGCGTTCCCGCCGCACACATGCGTAGGCCGGCGGCGTGTCGCCGCCGGCCTCGCCGTGCGTCGAGCGCTTAGCCCAGGTTGCCGTAGATCGTCGCCTGGGCCGGTGGGACCAGGCTGATCGCCCCGCGGGTGTTCCCGCGCAGGTCATTGTTGGCGATGACCACATTGCGCCAGGTGAAATTGGTGGTGCCGTCGATGTACGACTGCACGCCGTACTGCTGCCGGCTCGCGGGCGAAGAGGCGAAGCAGCGATTCTCAACCACCTGCAGCCCGTCGATCACGGTGCGGTCCTCGCCGCACACGATCGCGATGCCCTGGGAGTTGTCCCAGCAGGTATTGCCGCGAATGATGTTGTTCGCGATCGGGCGGTAGGCGACGCCCCAGAGGAGGATCCCGGCGGCGCCGTAGTTGTTGACCTGGTTGCCGCTGATGGTGTTGTTCGAACCGCAGAATGCGATGCCCTCATAACCCAGGCCGGAGCCGGTGATCCGGTTGTTGAGCACCACGCCGTAGTCGACGGCATCCAGTCCGATACCAACGCCACTCGTCGTGATGACGTTGCCCTCGACGGTGATGTACTCGTGCCGGGCATCCGGATCGCCGCCGTGTGCCTGTATGGGAGCGTTGCCGCTCTGCATTGCCGTGTTGACGTCCTGGAAGGTGCAATTTCGGACGGTGACGTTCCGGTTGACGTTCCCTGCACCCGGGTGCTGGATGCGGACTCCGGAGTAGCGGACCCCGCTGAACTGACAGTCGGTGATCGTCACGTCGTGCACATGCCACAGGCTGATGGCCGTCTCGGGGATGTCGCGCAGCCGGCACTCCCGGACCGTGACGCCCCCTGCGTTCACCAGCTCGATCGCTGGACCGTACGTGCCGTGGGTGCCCATGCCCTGCAGGGTCAGCCCGGCGATCTCCACGCCTTCGGTGCCCTCGATGCCGACCATGCGGATCTCGGATCGGGCCAGCAGGACTGCCCCGTCCATGCTCTCGCCGACGATCCGAACGGGCCGGGTGATGGAGAGCCCCTGGGAGATAAAGTACGTACCCGCTGGGATCGAGACGACCGCCTCGGGGTTGCCGGCCACCGCGTCGATCGCTCGCTGGATCGCGCGGAAATCATCGGTCTTGCCGTTGCCCTTGGCACCGTAGTCCCGAACGTTCGCCACCGGGCCGGACGGTGCGGCCGCCGGTGGGGGTGCCGCTTCCGGTGCCGGAGGCTGGGTCGGGGTGGGAGTCGGGGTCGGCGTTGCCTTCGACTTGGATGGTTTTGGGGTAGGCGTAGGCTTGATCACCTTCGGCGTTGGGGTCTTGCGAGGCTGTGGCGTCGACTTCAGTCCGCTGATCGTCAGACGCTCGTTGGCGCCCGCTGCTCCCGGCAGGACCGCCCAGGCCACTGCCGGCAGGCCAACGGCACCGCCGACGACCAATTTTAGGAAATCACGCCGCGTGGACCGCGCAGGTCCGTTTCTTTCGTCCTTCATATTTCCGCTCCACTCCCAATCCCTGTGCCACCGTTTCGGCGTCCCGGGAGGTGGGGGCGGAATACCGCACTCGGACCCGCTCCTGTGTGAGTGCTGGCAGCCTGGCGGCCTCCGCGTGGAGGTCCATGGCTTTGCGCCCCCGCCTCGCGACGGGTTTGCCCTTTTCAGCTGTGCTCAGGTTACGAAGTCGGTAGAATCGAGGGCAGGACCCGATGGGGCCAACCCGGCACCCCGATCTGGCTAGGCTCCGCGGTGCTTTCGGCCCTGGTTGCTCCGGTACCATGGGTAGGTGGAGTCGTCGGGCGGGCGGCGCGATCATGGAGTGGAGCGGGAGTGGGGGCACACGTGACGACATCCGGAGAGCCGGCGGCGTACACAGGGCTGGTCGATCTCCACAGCCACGTGCTGCCGGGTGTAGACGATGGTGCTCGGAATGTGGACGAGGCGCTGCGGATGCTGCGGGTGGCGGAGGAGGACGGGATCACGACCATCGCCGCCACGCCTCATGCCGACTCCGTGACCCCTCAGCAGATCCTGCACGGCGTCGCCCATTTGAACCGGGAAGCGGCCGACGCCGGGCTGCGCATCCGCGTCGTTCCGGGGAGTGAGGTGCGGATCGCGGCCGACCTGCCCGCGCGGGCGGCGGACGGGCGGCTGGTGACGCTCGCCGACACCCCGTATCTGTTGCTGGAGCTGTCGCTCTGGGGCGACTGGCCGCCCTTCCTGCTGGAGGCAGTCTACGCCTGCCAGGTGGCCGGCCTCTGGCCGATCCTGGCGCACGCGGAGCGCTACCCGGCGGTGCAGCGAGATCCGGGCCGGGTGCTCCCGCTCGTCGAGCGCGGCGTGCTGGTGCAGGTGAACGCCGACTCGCTGTTCGGACGGAACGGGCGGAGTGCGCGGTGGGCGGCTGAGGAATTGATCCGCACCCGCGCGGCGCACCTGATCGCCAGCGACGCGCACCGGCCGGATTCACGCCCGCCGCGCGTGCGGGAAGCGCTGGAGCGCGCGGGGGCCATCGCCGGGGAGGCATACGCGACCTGGATGGCGCAGGCGGCCGCCGACGTGCTGCGCGGGGCGCCGATCACCCCGCCCCAGCCCGAGCCGCCGCGACGGCGTTCCCGGTTCCGCTGGCCCTTCCGCTAACCGCGGCTCCCGGCGAGTGGCCAGACACTTGCGACCCGTCCGGCGTGGACGAGCGTGGCCGCGCCCGGCGCGCACCCCCAGCAGCCGGGCTTGGAGGAGCCGATGGACACGCGCTTTGAAAATCGCACCGACGCGGGCCGGAGGTTGGCAACGCGGCTGGCGCACTATGCCGGGCGGCCGGACGTCCTGGTGCTGGCCCTCCCGCGCGGGGGTGTCCCGGTCGGCTACGAGGTGGCGCGCGCACTCGGCGTGCCCCTGGATGTGCTCGTCGTGCGCAAGCTGGGTGTGCCGGGGCACGAGGAGCTGGCGATGGGCGCGATCGCCAGCGGCGGGACGCGGGTGCTCAATCGCCAGGTGATGGGCAGCCTCGGCATCTCCCAAAACGTGTTCGACGATGTGGCCGCGCGGGAGGAAGCCGTGCTACGGCAGCGGGAGCGTGCCTACCGGGGCGATCGACCCCCAGCCGATGTGGGTGGCCGCACGGTGATCCTGGTCGACGACGGGCTGGCGACCGGAGCGACGATGCGGGCCGCGGTGGCGGCGCTGCGCCAGCGGAAGCCGGCTCGCATCGTCGTCGCGGTGCCGGTTGCCTCACCGGAAACGTGCAAGGCGCTCGAGCCGCATGTCGATGAGATCATCTGCTACCTCACCCCCGACGTGTTCCACGCGGTCGGGCTCTGGTACGAAGACTTTACGCCCACCTCCGACGACGAGGTGCGCGACCTGCTCCGCGACGCCGCGAGGTGGCGGGACCCCCATGCTGACCACCCACCGGAAGCTGACCCGGGCGCCTAGGAGCGCAGCCGACCGCACGCGATAGCTCGGCCGCATGGCGCGTTTGCCGTCATCCTGAGCGAAGCCGGGCGGCGCGGGCGCGCCGGGCAGCGGAGCGAAGGACCTCGCGCCGTACCGGTCACCCAGCGGAGAGATCCTTCGCTCCGCCGGGTGCGGCTGTTCGCCGCTCCCGGCTCCGCTGAGGATGACACGCGGGGAGTCGGAGACGGCTGGCGGGTGTGTCGGGCTAATTCGTCAAAGTTCACGCGGTTTTTCCAGAAGGAGCAACGTCAAGAGATCGCGGCGGTGCAGTGCGAGCCCAGCATACCCGGCATCCGGCCTGCGCGGACGAGACGCTCCGCGCAGGCCGGGACCGATGACTGGGCGTGCATCAGCGGCAGAGGGTGGTGAGGTCGAGAGTCAGGTCGGCGGTGAGCGTGGCCGTGACCGGCGCTTGGCACCCCTGCGTTGTGGCGGTGAGCTCGACCGGGGTGATCCCCGGCTGGCGCCGGATGAGGAGCTGGGGGGAGTCGGGCATGGTGAAGCGCACGGTGAAATGCGTCGTCTCGCCGGCGAAGATCTCCAAGTCGTAGCTGCCGCCGTTGGGCGCGTCGGGGTCCGGCTGCGGCTCGTGGCTGCTGTCGAGCCGGGTACTCCCCTCGGGCAGGGTCACTTCAACCCACCAGCGCTGATACCCCGCGTAGTAGGGATCGGCCGTCGGGTCGCCGGTGTGAACGAAGTCGGCGGCGAGGGTGACGATGCGCTGCCCATTGACGGGTGGCTCGATGGTCAGTGTCACCTGCGGGTGCACGGCGCGGCTGGCCTTGGTGGTGACCAGGCTGGACGCGTTCAGGGCCAGGGTGGGTACGCCCGGCTGCGGGAGTAGCCGCCCACTCCAGCGGTGCTCGTCCGCCATGGCCTGGAGCCGGGGATCGACGGCGTATACCTGCACGTCGCGCTCGTCGGCGGCGGTGCGCATTGTCCGGATGAGGTCGAGCAGGAGCGCGCGGTCAGCGGCGGTCAGTCGCTCGATGAGCACCCGGCCGAGGAGAGCCAGGACGGCCTTGTGCGACGGGGCGGTCTCATTGCCACCGTGCACGTATCGCTGCCGCTCGATCTCGTCATGAACGTTGTCGGCGTCGATCCGGCGTGGCTCGCCGTCGACCTCCACGGTCACCGGGCCGGTGAGCCCCAGGATGTCGCTGACGACGGCGGGGGTGACGGCCACGACCCCGTTGATCGCGGGCCAGCCGGTGGCGCGGTACATCTCGACCAGCCGCGCCGCGCCTGCGGCGAAGTCGGTTTCCCAGGTCGCATCCTGGATCGGCAGCTCCTCATGGCCGAAGTGGTGCGCGACTGGATAGGGCGGCGTGATCGGCTGCGTCCGCCCGGCCTGATAGGCTTGCTGGAGGTCGTAGATGTCGTGGAACTCGTACGACGCGAGCTGGCCATGTTCGAACGTGACTAGCGCGATCGTGCCCGGGAACCCGCCGCTCAGCCGCAGCTCGGCGGTATTCTGGAAGAGGATCAGGTAGCGGGCCGGTTCCTCAGCCCCCAGCGCAGTCGCGAACACCGGCAGGTCGTCGTTCACGAGCCGCAGCGGGTCAAGCGCGTCGAGCGCGCGGTCGAGCGCGGGCAGGCGCGCGCGAGCCGACGCGGGAAGCGCCGCGGCATCGATGCCGGCCCGGATGCGGCGCGCTTCGTCCACCTGGGCGAGGATGGTGTCCAGGTCTTCCTGGTGACTCATCAGCACGTCGAGCCACGTCGGACCGGTGTCGTCCGGTGACCGTCTGATGCCGGTGGCACGGAACGCGGTGAGGGTCTCCCGGCCGATTGCGGCGGTGGCGATGCCGGCTGTGGTCAGCGTGTCGACGGCACGAATCAGGCGTTTGCCCGCCGTGTACCGTGGACCAATCATCGGCAGGCGCTCAACCAGCCCGGCGCCGACGGGCGGCGTGACGGCCGCGTCCAGGCGGCCGAGGTCGTCGTGGAGCTGTGTGAGGCTCTGCTCGATCGCGCGGAGATCGTCCGCCTGCATGCTGCTGAGATCGCCGGCCTGTAGCGCCTCCAACACTGCCACTTCATCGCGGACATCCCGGTAGGCGGCGAGCGCAGAGCGCGCCCGCATACCGGCCAGCACACCGAGGACGAGAATGATGAGGAGCACGCCGCTGACAACGAATGGCCAGCGGCGGCGCCGGGTGGTGACAGTGGCCGAGGTGTGTGGACGTAAGGCGGCGAAGATCGGAGTCGCTGCCTGGCGGCCGGTCTGGTCGTCTACGTCGTGCATCAGCGCCTACGTCTCGGAGTCGGCCGACTTGGAGGTTGTGGGCCGGAGCGTCCGCCGGATGACGACACGGTTGCCGCTCCCGTTCGCCCAGGTCGGGATGACGGCGGGTGGCTCGATGTGGCGGGCGCCGGCCGCGTCGTCGCCCTGGCTGCGGTAGTACGTGTAGTAGCCGCCGGACTTCTCCAGCGGGAAGCGGTTCAGGATGATCCCCAGCAGCGTCGAGCCCGACCGCTGGATCTGCTGCACCGCCTCGGCGAGCTCCGCCGTGCGGACCCGCCCGGTCTCGGAGACGACGATGACCCCGTTGGTCAACCGGCTCAGGACGAGCGCGTCGGATACCGCCAACGGCGGCGCGTCGAAGATGACGACATCGGCCTGCCCGGCCAGCCAGTCCAACACCTCGCGCATCCGGGGCGAGCTGAGGAGGTCCAGCGGGTTCGGCGGCAGCGGGCCGGCGGGCAGGACCGTGAGGCCGGCGATGGTTGTCTGCCGCAGCGCTGGGGTGAGCTTTACATCCCACTCGCCCAGCAGCAGGTTGGACAAACCGGTGCGCGTGTTGAGCCCGGCGAAGTAGCGCTGGACTTGCGGCCGGCGCAGGTCGGCGTCCACGAGGATGACGCGCTGGCCGCCCTGTGCCAGGACCGCCGCCAGGTTCACCGCCGTGGTTGTCTTGCCGTCGCCGGGACGTGGGCTCGTCACGACGAACGAGCGCAGGCTCTGCCCCACGGCGACGAACTGAAGGTTGGTCCGTGCGGTGCGGAAGGCTTCGCTGCCGACCGAGTCGGGGTGGGCGATGGCTTCGATGCTCTCAGGCGAGCGGAGCTCGGGGATGAGACCGAGTGCACCGCGCCCGGTGAGCCGCTGCACGTCCTCGCTGGTCTTGACGGTGTCGTCGAGGTAGCCCGCGACCAGCACGAGCCCGGCGGCGAGCACGACTCCGAGGGCGCCCGCGAGGGCTGTGTTGAGGAGGATGCGCGGCTTGACGAAGGTCTTCGGCGGCACGGCCTGCTCAACCACGCGGATCTGGGTCGCACTTTGCGCGGCGGCAAGCTCCATCCGCTGCTGGGCTTCCAAGAGGCTCGCGTAGAGCGACTGGTCCTGGCTCAGTTGCGTCTGGAGCGTCCGCAGCTCGGTCTGGACGGCGGTGCCGCTGGCACCAGACTGCTGCAACTCCGCGATCCGGGAGCTGGTGTCCTCGATGCGCTGCTGCACTTCCTCGATCTGGCGCCGCAGCTCGTCACGGCCGCTTCCGGTCACGGCATCCTCTTGCGCGTGCGTATCCTCGATGAAGACCTGAGCCAGCGTGTTGGCGATCTGGGCAGCGGTGCCCGGATCGGGATCTTCGACGGCGATCTCGACGAGTTGGGTGCTGTCGATACGGGAGACGCTGATGCTCTCCGCCAGATCTTCCGGCGTGGTGTCGAGCGAGAGGCGCTCGATGGTCTTCTCGAGAACGGGACGCGCGGTAACGAGGCGGCTGTAGGTGACAGCCAGCTCTTGCGCGGCCTGGATGTCGCTCACGTTGAGGCTGCCGGTTGTCTCGCGCTGGTCGATGAAGAGGGTCGCTTCCGCGCGGTAGACGGGCGTCAGCGCCCGGCTGACGCCGTAAGCGGCAGCGCCGGCGAGGACCGGGCAGAGGACGAACACCCACCACCAGCGCCGAATAAGCCCAAGGATCTCGATAAACGTCAAGTCGCGCACGTGTGGGTGCTCCCTGATACCGTTGCCAATGGTCGCACATCAACGCCTGGAGGGGCGTAAGATGGCGCCCTCAAGTCTACTATGGACCCCATCGGTAAGACGAGGACTCGGTCGAAAAGGCGTGACTTTTGTCCCTATCGGTGCGCGATCGGGCGCGCATGGGCCAGGTTGGCGGCAGCACGGTACAATCCTCATGATCCGCGGGGATATCCGGTACATGCCGCGGAGATCCGCGCATGGAGGAGTAGTCTCGGGTCTGGCTCACTGAGTCAGGCCCGCAATGGGCGAAGGGGTGGCGACAACGCAATGGATCTTCGTGAGCAGGTGGAGCTAGCGATTCGCAACTATGAACATCTGCCGCCGCTGCCGTTGAGTGCGGACATGCCGGAGGCGGAACAGCACCTGGCGACGCCCGATCGGCTGGGGTTCGCGCTCGGCTGGGTGGTGGCCAACGTAATCGTCGGGGCGCGCTTCGCCGACTCGGCCATCGACGCGCTGCCGATCTACCACCCGGAGAACGGCTGGGATCGCTTCCTCCTCACGCGGCGGGTGACTGCCCCGCCCTTCGCCAACGAGCCAGCGGACTCCTTCGGAATGATTCTCCTCAGCGGCGAGGATGCGCCGCGCATCACCCACGGCAGCGGCGACCTGCGCCTGGCGCTGGGGACACTGCTGCGCGAGGACCCCGAGCGGGCGCAGGAAGAGATCATCGCCCTCTTCCCCCGGATGGGGTTGCCGGGCAACCTGGGTTACTCGTGGCCGCAGAAGCAGAAGCACTACCCGCGCCTGTACCAGGCGGTGACCGAGTTGATCCTGGAAAACCCGGGGATGGTGGCGGCGCGCGAGATCTTCGTCGACGACCAGCCGGTCGACGGCGCGTATCACCCGCTCTACCTGCACGGCGTGGCGCTGAAGCCGAAGATGGTCTACGACTGGTGGCTGGTGCAGATGGGCGATCGCGCGGCCTTCATGCGTGTGCACGCGGGACAGGCGATCTACGAGACCGACCGCGGCGGCTGGTCCACGGTGCGCAAGCAGTTGTCCGAGGAGGAGACGGTGGACGACATCAAGCGGCGCATCCTGGCGTGGCTGCGGATCAAGGGGACGCCGTCGCCCGACACCGTCGATTGATCCGGCGTCTAGGCGCACCGGAATCGGCGGTTTCGCGTGCCTCGCGCGCCGGTTTCCGGTGTGTAGAACGGCATGAAGACGCCGAGAACAGCCGCCAATTCGACGTCGGATACGCGAAACGAAGGATGGGGGCGCAAGGATCACGCGAACGGCTGCGCGTCTGACCTTGCCATAAGCCGGGAACCTGTTACACTCGTAGTGCGTGAGTCCCGCGGCCGTGGCGCCAGGCGGCCGGGCGACTCGTTGGCGACAGTCGGCGTTTCCGGGGGGTTGTGGTCGCTGTCGCCCGCACAAGACCCCGTTGCAGGGACGGGAGGAGCCGGTCAGCCGGCTCTTTCCTGTGTCTGGGCCTAGCGCAGCGCGCTACGCCCCCGCGAGCATTGTTTCCAGCCGCTTTTCCGCGTGATGTGGCAGGTGGAGGGGCTCATCCTCCGAGCCCCGGAGTTCGCCGTTCGCCGTATGCCCGCTCACGACGACCGACCACTGACCACCCGGATTCTGACGCCAGAGGGTGAACCCTGCGCCGAGCTGCGAGGTGAGCGGGGCGAGGTCCAGGCGGTCCGACCCGTTCACGATCGCGACCGGATGCCAGTTGTGCGCCTGGAGTGTCCGGACCATCTGTCTGGCTACTGTCACGGGTACCGCCTCTCCGTCGTCGGCTCCCGGCACGGCTCTCGCCGCGCCCGGAGGCGAACTTGCCCCCGAGGAGTGCAAGCACTGTGCCGGGGAGGGGCGGCGTCGCCACGGCTGAGCGTGGCTCATGCGAACCGACCCGGATGGGGCTTCCGTGCCGGGCCGGATCCGTGGGCCACGGTCGCCATCCGGGTCGATGTGAGGGGCGCGGCGTCATGGGACGGGTGGACCGCCGGCAGCACGAACCCGGCACCAGCCGCGTCCAATCCCCATGCCGCCGTGGGCGAGGGGTTGGTGTGCCTCAGCGCCGGTCGGTGGCTTCGCCCTGGTAGATGCCGTCGTACCCCTCGGCCGTCGCCGCCGCCAGCCGGTGGAACACCAGTTGGCCAATGCGGGCGCCGTGCTGCACCCGGAACCCGTGCGGGTTGTAGACGACCAGGAGCGACGCGCCGCGACCGGCGTAGCCGGCATCCCACACGGCGGTGTGCAGCGCCACACCGGAGCGCAGCAGCGTGGAGCGGGGACGGAGGTAAGCCATGAGATCGGCCGGGAGATTGACCGTCTCGGTGAACCGCACCAGGTAGGCGCCGGGGGAGAGGTAGAGCTGGCCATCGGGACCGAAGGTCAGATCCGTGCTGTCGGCCAGCCGTCGCCCGGCGTTGTCCACGGTCAGCGTCCCCGGCCCGGTGAAGGTGGCGACCGAGTCGAGCGTCAGGTCGATCCCGTTCGGCTGGACCTGCGCATCGCGGTCGCGCAGGCCCGCGACCAGTGGCGGCTCACCGTCGAGTAACTCCAGCAGTTGCTCCCGGCTCAGGACCCCGGCGCTGAGGTTGTGGGGCATCGGCGTTCTCCTCCGTACGACGCGACATATGTACGTACACTAATCGTGCGCCAGGCAGCCGTCAAGCCGCGGGCAGCTCTGGCGCCCGGTGTGCTATTCTCCCTCACCGAATACGCGCGCTGCGACGGGGGGACGGAGAGGGACTGGCGATGGTGCAGGGACGCTGGCTCCACTACGCGACACAAGACGAGATCAAGGCCGGGCGCACGACGGACGTGTATTTCCTGCGCACCGTTGAGATCTTGAAAGCCGAGGGGCGCAACCCACACGTCCGCGCCGAGTTCATTGCCAAGTCGCTGCCCGGCGGCAGTTCCTGGGCCGTCCTGGCCGGGCTGGACGAGGTGGCCGGGCTGCTGGACGGTATCCCGGTGGACGTGCGGGCCATGCCCGAGGGCAGCATCTTCCACCCCTACGAGCCGGTGATGGAGATTTCGGGCCCGTACCTCTCCTTCGCGGTGCTGGAAACGGCGATCCTGGGATTGATCTGTCAGGCGTCCGGGGTGGCGACCAAGGCCGCCCGGATCCGGCGCCTCGCTGGCGACAAGAAGGTGGTCAGCTTCGGCGCCCGGCGTATCCACCCCGCGGTGAGCCTGGCGGTGGAACGCGCCGCGTATATCGGCGGCTGCGACGGTGTCAGCGTGGTGGAGGCGGCGGAGTTGCTGGGTCAGGACCCAACCGGCACCACGCCCCACGCGCTCATCCTCATCATGGGCGACACGGTGGACGCCATGCTCGCCTACGACCGCATCCTGCCGCCGGACATCCCGCGCATCGCGCTGATCGACACCTTCCAGGACGAGAAATTCGAGGCGATCCGCGTGGCTGAGGCGCTGGGCGACCGACTCTGGGGTGTGCGGTTGGACACTCCGAGCTCCCGACGGGGCGACTTCCTGCGCATCCTCGAGGAGGTACGCTGGGAGTTGGACCTGCGCGGCTTCCAGCATGTCAAGCTGATCGTCAGCGGCGGGCTGGACGAAGAGGAAGTGGTGCGCCTGCGGCACATCGTCGATGCCTTCGGCGTCGGCACGAGCATCAGCGGCGCCAAGACGGTCGACTTCAGCATGGACATCGTCGAGATCGAAGGCGAGCCGATCGCCAAGCGGGGCAAGATGAGCGGCGCGAAAGAGGTCTGGCGCTGCCCGGCCACTGGCGCGAGCCGCGTCACGCGCCTGGACGACCCGCCCCCGGCCGATCTCTGCCCCGACGGCGTCCAGCCCGAACGAGCGCTCAAGCCGCTGCTGGATCAGGGCCGCCTTGTCGCCCCACTGCCGACGCCGAGCGAGATCCGCGAGTACGTCATCAACCAGCTCAAGACCTGGCCGCTGGAGTGACCCGCGGCTGGCGTGTGCCGGCTCCCTCGGTGGCGCGACGGCTCCCGCGCCGTGGTCCAGGCATCGGATGGGTGGCGGGAAGATCCCGGCGCCGTGGCGCGTGCCCGGGGGTTATGGGGTTTGATGAACAGTATGGGTGTCCGCTGGTCGGCACGTGCCCGGGGCTCAAGCCGCCGGGCTGACAAGGAAAGCCGGCTCAAGCCGGCTGGGGACGACGACGAAGTCTAGCGGGCTGGTGATAGGAGCATCATTGCTGGCCCGTGCCCGGGGCTAAAGCCGCCGGGCTGAAGAGGGGGTAAGCCCACTGAAGGGGCTGCGATGGCGACATGCAGGCGGAGCCGATTCGGCAGTCTGCTGGGTACCAGTCCCC